>JADMIO011347011.1_pt1 | contig 25761 bp, 23 predicted proteins | sample 8958161 | NCBI WGS metagenome assembly JADMIO01 (sample SAMN16585339, study PRJNA669376) | soil metagenome | isolation source: Crop rotation soil | place: USA: Cullars Rotation, Alabama | collected 2011 | reverse complement strand
CGCGACAACTTGTCCACGTGGAATTCTAAGCTTAGGATCCCAATGTGCTGGAAAGCAACGTGGATCACGGCCGCGTCGTCGCGACCTGCCGCTTCGGCCAGGCGGATCCCAACACGACGCACGCCGTGTGCGACGTCGACTGGGTGCCCAACGCGACCAACAACGGCTGCCAGCCGCGCCCGCCGCGCAACTGCTCGAACGGCCAGGCGCACGGCACGTCGGTGACCAAGGACATCTGCATCGCCGGCGTGAGGGGCTACCAGACGACGACGTGCAACGACGGCCGGCTGAGCTACGACTCGCGCCGGCGCACGCCGGCGATGCGCTGCCCGTCCATCGAGGACAACCGGCTGTAGTCGCGCGCCGCGTGCTCGCCTGACGATGCCCACGCCTCGCCGCGTGGGCATCGGCATTTTCGGGCGCGGCGCGTGGGCGCGGCGTGGCGGGTGCGGTGTCGACCTCGCAGGTCGGGCCTCGCAGCGGCAGCTCGAGCGACCACCCGCCGGTGCGGCTCGGCCGCGCAAGCTCCCGCCCCGACGTGTCTTCCGCGCTGGTCCGCGCGTTGCAGAGGGCCGCGCGCATGAAGTGCTCCTTCGCACGATTCTCGGCGCTGCTCGCGACGCTTGCTGCCTGCGGCATGCCTTCGCCCTCGGACGCTCCCCTCGCCACGTCCGCGGCCCTCGCCGCCGCCTCCGCACCGCTCGCCCCGGCGACCCTGCGCGTCGGCGTCACCCGCGCGCAGGTCACGGTCGACGCCACCGGCCAGGTGCAGGTCGCCATTCCGCTCACCCTCCCCGACGCCGGCAACGGCCTCGTCCCCTCCGTCTCCCTCTCGTACTACTCGGGCGCCGAGGCCTTCGGCCCGCTCGGCTACGGCTGGTCGATCGCCCCCGCATCCTCCATCCGCCGCTGCCCGCCGAGCGCCGCGGTCGACGGCCACGACGCCGGCCTCGGCTTCGACGACGGCGATCGCGCCTGCCTCGACGGCCAGCGCCTCGTGCTCGCCTCCGGCGCGGCCTACTTCGCCGACGGCTCGACCTACCGGCTCGAGCGCGACGACGCCACGCTCGTCCGCTTCGCGCGCGCCTCGGCCGCCGATCCCGGCCGCTTCACCGTCCTGCGCAAGGGCGGCGCGATGCAGAGCTTCGGCGCCGACGCGGCGTCGCGCCAGGTGCACACGCCCTCGGGCCAGGCGATCGAGTGGAAGCTCGCCGAGCTGCGCGATCGCTCCGACAACGTGGTCCGCTTCGCGTACGAGCACGACGAGGGCGAGCGCGACGTGCGCCTCGCCTCGATCGCCTACGGCGGCAACGACGCCGCGGGGCTCGCCGCCTACCGTCGCGTGGAGCTGCGCTGGACCGACGCCGCCAACCCGGTGACCACGTACATGGCCGGCCAGGCGCTCGTGCGCGGCAAGCGCCTCGAGCGCGTCGATCTCCTCGCCGACACCGCCGTCGTCCACAGCTACCACCTCGCCTATGCCGCGCTCGCCTCGGGCGCCGGCGAGCGCCTCACCGACGTCCAGGAGTGCTTCGCCGACGCCACCTGCTACGCGCCGACGCACTTCGAGTACGCCGCCGACGCGCTCGTCCTCGACACCGATCGCAAGCTCGGCACCACCTACCGCCCCGCCGACAGCGACCTGCGCAGCCTCACGCTGCGGCGCCTCATCGACGTCGACTCCGACGGCTTCGACGACGTGGTCACCTTCAACCGCGCCGAGATCGTCGTCGAGCGCGGCGACGGCCACGGCGGCTTCGCGGCCCCGGTCGTGCGCGCCGCCGGCCTGCCGCGCACCTGGAGCCAGCGCCACAACCCGGCCTTCTTCTATGACCTCGACGCCGACGGGCGCGTCGACCTGCTCACGTCGGTGACGCGCACGCTCGCCGGCCAGGTCACCACGGAGCAGACCGGCCTCTACGTCCTCTGGGGCACGGGCGACGGCTTCGCGCCCGCCGCGCAGGTCTCGCGCGAGCTGGGCGCCGGCACCGAGGCGCAGCGCCTCTACATGACGCTCGCCGACGCCGATCGCGACGGCCGCCCCGACCTCTTCGCGTTCACCGACGCCGGCCTGCGCGTGTTCACGCTGCGCGCGCGTCGCTTCGAGGCGGCCGGCGCGCTCTGGCCGTTCTTCACCCTCGCCCAGGGCTGGCGCTTCTCGACGCACCCGCGCGAGGTCGCCGACGTGAACGGCGACGGCTTCCCCGATCTCGTCGGCTACGGCGATCGCGCCATCGAGGTCGCGCTCGGCCACGGCTTCGGCTTCGACGCGCCCGTGGCCTGGACGAACGAGCTCACCGCCACCGGCAGCGCACAGAGCTACGGCACCGAGAACCACATCCGCCTGCTCGCCGACGCGAACGGCGACGGCCTGCCGGATCTGATCGGCTTCCACCAGGCAGGCGTGTACGTCGCGCTCGACACCGGCCGCGGCTTCGCGCCGGCGCAGCTGTGGCTCGACGATCTCGGCGTGGTGCAGGGCTGGACCTCGGCCTCGCAGCTGCGCACCGTCACCGACGTCAACGGCGACGGCTGGCTCGACTTCGTGGGCATCTCGCCGTCGCGCGTGCGCGTCGTGCTCGGCCACGGCGGGCCGCTCGGTCAGGTGGCGTCGCTGCCGTCGGGGCGCGTCGTCGAGGTCGCGACCTCGGCGCAGGGCTTCAGGCAGTGGCAGCGCGCGCTCTACCAGCTCGACGTCGCCGACCTCGACGCCGACGGCCTGACCGATCTCGTCTGCTTCCTGCCCGAGGGGCTGTGGTCGCTCGCCAATCGCACGCGCCGCCTGCGCCTCACCGCGGTGGAGGACGGCTACGGCGCGCGCACCGAGATCGGCTACCGCGTCGGCAACACGCCCGACGTCTACCGCCGCACCCGTGAGCTCGACTACCCGCTGGTGACGCTGCCGTCGATGGGCCTCGTCGTCGCGTCGCTCACCGAGCGTGTCGGCGCCGCCGGCGCGCCGCACACGCTGACCTACCGCTACGAGAACGGTGTAGTCCAGCGCACCGGCCTCGGCTTCCTCGGCTTCGAGAGCTGGACCACGCGCGACGACGCCTCGGGCACCGAGCACCTGGTGCGCTTCGGCCTCGACGCCGCCGCCGGCACCGCCGGGTTGCCGCTCGTCGACGAGGTGGCGCGCGTCGGCGCGGGCGCGGCGCGGACGCTGCTCTCGCGCACCGAGTCGACCTGGGAGAGCCGCGTGCTGCCGGGCAGCCCGGCGCACCGCTTCACCTTCCCGCGCCGCACCGTCACCACGGGATACGACGAGGCGGGCGCGCCGCTGTCCACGACCGTCGTCGACCAGGCCTACGACGCGGCGCTCGACCTCACGTCCACCGCGACCACGGTCAGCGACTCGTTCGGCACGCAGACGGTGACCGCGGTCCAGCGCTACGACGCCGAAGATCCCGCGAACGACCTCGTCGGCCTGGTGACGTCGTCGACGGTGACGTCGTCGCGCCCGGGGCTGCCGAGCGTCACCCACGTCGCCACCTTCCGCTACGACGCGCGCGGTCGCCTCGTCGGCCAGGTGCGCGAGCCGGGAACGCCCTTCGAGGTGCGCACCGAGAACGACTACACCGCGAGCCCGTTCGGCCTGATCGGTACGACCACGCGCGTCTTCACCGCCGACGGCGCCGCCGGCCTGCCGGCGAGCCGCACCGTCGCCTCGGTGACGTACGACGCGCGCGGCTACCTCCTGCGCACGACCAACCCGCTCGGCTACTCGGAGACGCTCGAGGAGCGCGACGCCGAGGGCCGCGTGCACGCCACGCGCGACGCCAATGGCCTGGTCACGCGGCTCGCCTACGACGCCGACGGCACGCTCGTCGAGAGCCTCCTGCCCGACGGCACGCGCAACCGCGTCGTGCTCGCGCGCTGCGCCGCCGACTGCCCGCCCGGCGCGGTCTTGCGCGCGACCCACCAGCGCACCGGCGTCCCCGACGAGGTCGTCTACCAGGACGCGCGCGGACGCACCGTCCGCAGCGAGTCGGTGGGCCTCGATGGCGCACCGGTGTACGTCGACCGCGAGTACACCTTCGATGGCCAGCTGGCGCGCGAGAGCACGCCCTACCGCGCCGGTAGCGCGCCGCTCTGGATCACCTACCACCTCGACGCGCTGCGCCGCCTCGACCGCGTCGACCGCCCCGACGGGACGAGCGAGCGGATCGAGCGCGCCGGCGCCAGCTCCACGCGCTTCGACGCGAACGGCCACGGCCGCACCAGCGTCGTCGACGCGCAGGGGCTCCTGCGCCGGGCCACCGACGCGCACGGCGTGACCCTCGGCTACGAGTACGACGCCGCCAACCAGCTCACCGCGATCGTCGATCCCGCCGGCCGCCGCACCGAGATGACGTACGACCTCGCCGGCCGGCGCACCCGGCTCGTCGATCCCACGCTCGGCACGCAGACCACGCGCTACAACGCGCTCGACCTCGCCGTCGAGTCGGTCGACGCCACCGGCCAGGTGACGCAGCTCGCCTACGACCTCGCCGGCCGCCTGCGCGAGTCACGCGCGCACGCCGGCGCCGCCGACGAGGAGCTGTCGACGTGGGAGTACGACACCGCCGCGCACGGCGTCGGCCAGCTCGCCGCGGTCGGCAACGGCACGATCACGCGCCGCTTCGCCTACGACGCGCTCGGCCGCCCCACGACGACGGACGTCACGCTGGCCGGGCGCAGCTACCGCTTCGCGCAGACCTACGACGCGCTCGGCCGGTCCGCCACGGTGACGTACCCCTCGGGGCTGGTGGTGGCGAGCGTCTACGACGACCTCGGGCACCTGCGCGGCACGAAGGACGCGGCCACCGGGCGCGCCTTCCAGGTCGTCGAGGACGCCTACCCGTGGGGCGCGCCGCGCCGCGTGCGCCTCGGCAACGGCCTCACCACCGAGCTCACGGTCGACGCGGCGAGCCAGCGTCTCACCGCCGCGCGCACCCTCGACGGCAACGGCAGCGCGGTCGTCGACCAGCGCTTCGGCTACGACGCCGCCGGCAACCTCACCGCGCGCAGCGAGGCGCGCACCGGCGAATCGGAGACCTTCGCCTACGACGCGCTCGACCGGCTCACCCGCGCCAGCCGCCGCGGCGCCATCGACGTGACCGTGAGCTACGACGCGCTCGGCAACATCGTGGAGCGCTCCGACGTCGGCCGTTACGGCTACGGCGAGGCCTGCGACGGCGTGACCCCCGGCCCGTTCGCGGTCACCAGCGCCGGCGGTCGCGCCTACTGCTACGACGCGCTCGGCCGCCTGCGCCGCGGCAACGGGCGCCAGGTCGACTTCGGCGCGAGCGGCCAGCCCACGCGAATCGCTCGCGACGGCGGCGCGCAGGTCGAGCTGCGTTATGGCCCGACCGGCGACCGCGTGCTCGAGACCGATCGCGACGCACGCGGCGCCCTGACGACGGTGCGTACGCCGGTGAACGGCTTCGAGGATCTCGACGGTCCCGACGGCCACGAGTGGCGCCACCACCTGGCCGGCGGCGTCACGGTTGTAACCTCCGACCGCGGCCAGGCCGAGCGCTACGACCACCTCGACTCGCTCGGCAGCGTCGTCGCGGTCTCCGACGGCAGCGGGCGGATCGTCGAGCGCTACCGCTTCGATCCGTGGGGCAAGCGGACGACGGTCCTCGGCGGCACGGACGCGCGCTTCGGCTACACCGGCCACCTCGAGCTCGCCGACGTCGGCCTCGTGCACATGGGCGGACGCGTCTACGACCCCGAGATCGGCCGCTTCCTCAGCCCCGATCCGTTCGTCCAGGACGAGAGCGACCCGCAGAGCCTCAACCGCTACAGCTACGTGCTGAACAATCCGCTCTCGGCCACCGATCCGAGCGGCTTCATCTCGCTGCGCTCGATCGGCAAGTCGATCTCCAGGGGCCTCGGCAGCCTGGCAAAGGGCCTGGCCAACCCCGGCCACACCCTCGTCGGCCAGGTGCAGCGCCTCGGCAAGTGGGTGGGCAACCCGCAGAACCTGCGCCTGGTCGCGTCGATCGCGGTCGCCGTGGTCGCCGCGTACCTGGCGCCCTACGCGGCGGGGCAGATCGCCTCGACGTGGGGCTCGTGGGCGGCGGGCGCGGCCATCTCGGGCGCGGGCGGCTACGCGTCGGGCTACATCGCCTCCGACGGCAACCTGGACTACGCGCGGCGCTCGGCGCTCACCTCGATGGCCTTCTTCTGCATCGGCCAGTACTACCAGGGCGTCAAGCTCACGACGACCGACAAGGTGGTCAAGGCGATCGCGCACGGCGTCGTCGGTGGCGCGTCGAGCGCCGCGAACGGTGGCTCGTTCGAGAGCGGCTTCGCGGCGAACCTCGTCTCGGAGGCGATCACCCTCGGCCACGGCTACGACGCCGCGGCCGACGCCATCGGCGTGAGCGCCGACTCGGCGGTGTACTCGGCGGTCTCGTCGGCGATCGTCGGCGGCACCACCGCGGAGCTCACCGGCGGTCGCTTCGAGGACGCCGCGCTCTCGAGCGCCCTCGGCGCGCTCTTCAACGACCGCCTGCACCGGATGGTGACGAAGGAGAACGGCGACGTCATCGAGCAGGTCGTCGACCGCGACAAGCACGGCAAGGAGACGCTGGTCTCGGCGCGCCTCGTCGAGGAGGGCGGCATCGACGGCAACCTCTTGCCCTTCTGCAGCGACCGCACGGCGGGCCTGGTGGCGCTCGGCGTCGTCGCCGGCACCTACGTCTGGGAATTCGCCGGCACCTTCTTCGCCAGCGAGGCCGAGCTCCTCACCGCCGAGTTCGACCCCGGGCGCGCCGGGCACATCTTCCGCCTCTCGCGCGGCCACGTGAACCCGCAGACGGGCAACTCGATGGCGAACTTCGCCAAGCTCTTCGAGGACGTCGCGTCCAACCCGGCCAACTACCGGGCCGACGCGGTCGAGGCCGGCATCATCACCCGGTACGCCGCCGACATGGGCGTGACCGCGTACACCTGGAGCGCACGGGCCGGCCAGATCTGGGTCTCGGTGCGCAACGGGATGATCCAGAACGCCGGCGTGAACCGGCTGGGGGCGATCAAGTAGCGCGCGGGCGCGGAGGCTAGCGGATCGCGGCGAAGTCGCTGCGCAGCTCGAAGGACAGCGTCAGCGACGTCGCCTCCTCCATGTCGAGCCCCGAGATCGAGAGCGCGAAGGTCTGGCCGTCCTCGCCGATGCGTCCGCGCAGGCCCAGGTCGGCGCGCTCGGCGGTGCCCTCGCGGCGGTACTCGGTGTCGCCGGCGCCGACCGCTCCCTCGAGCCCGGCCTCGAGGAAGAAGGTCGGGCCGCTCGCCGTCGGGACGGCCAGGCCCACGCGGCCGCCGAGCAGGTTCTCGCGCCCGACGTGCTCGTCGACCAGGCTGGTGAGGCCGAGCGCGGCCTGCAGGACCACGGGGCCGCCGCGCCAGCGGAAGTCGGCGCCGCCGTGCAGCACGTCGCTCGCGGTCCAGAAGCGGGTGTGCTCGGCGCGCAGGAGACGGCCGAACGCCCCCGAGTCCTCACCCCCCATCGAGTAGGAGAAGGAGAGCGCGCCGGCGAACGGGCCGGTCGTACCGAGGAGCGCCCCGCCCAGGGTCACGTTGCCCAGGCCGGCGGAGTCACTGCCCGCCATCGTGTAGACGATCGGCAGCGAGGCGAAGGCCTTCACGTGGTCCGCGAGCCCCAGCTCGCCCGAGACCTCGAGGCCGCCGATCCACGCGCCGTCGTCGCCGCCTTCGGTCGTGCCGGTCGTGACCCAGCCGTTGTCGATCGTCGCCGCCAGCGAGCTCGCCGGATCGACGTCGAGCATCCGGATCGGCCGCAGCACCGTCGAGGGGGGGAGGGGCTCGTCCGCGAAGGCCGTCGCGGGCACCGCGCAGGCCACCAGGATTCCCAGCCAGGCGAGGTTCTTCATCCCCCGATGGTGCCAGGATTCACGGCCGCCACGCGCGCCGGTCCGGTCGGGCGCGGCCGTAGTGTGCCGCGCGGCACGCCCGCTACCTGGGCGGCTGACCCGCCTTCGCCGCGGCCAGGAACGCCGGCCACTCGCCGCCGCCGTGCAGCAGGAGGTTCGCCCCGCTCATGTAGCGCGACAGCGACGAGGCCAGGAACAGGCAGGCGTCGGCGACGTCGGCCGGCTCGCCCATGCGCTGGAGCGGCACGGTCGCCTCGACCGCGGCGATGCCCGCCTCGTTGCCGTAGTGCAGCTCCGCCTGCTCGGTCTTGAGCAGGCCCGCGGTGATGGCGTTCACGCGCACGCGCGGGGCCCACTCCACCGCCAGCGTCTGCGTCAGGTTCAGTAGCCCCGCCTTGGCCGCGCCGTACGCGCCGGTGCCGGGCGAAGGCCGCGTGCCGCTCACCGACGCGATGTTGATGATCGTGCCGCCCGACTCCTGCGTCTGCATGACCGAGTTGGCGCGGGTCGCGAACCACAGCGGCGCGGTCAGGTTGAGCGCGATGATCGACGCCGAGTAGCGCGGCGAGGCGTTCGCGGCGAGCGCGAAGGGCGTGCCGCCGGCGTTGTTCACCAGCACGTCGATGCGGCCGTGCGCGTCGAGCGTGGTCCGGACGACGCGGTCGATGTGCTCGATCTCGCGCACGTCGGCCTCGACGAAGAGCGCCGTGCGCTCCTGGCCGGCGAGGAGCGCGGTGACCGGCGTGGCGGGCGGCTTGCGCGCGCACACCACCACGTACGCCCCGGCCTCGAGGAACGCGGTGGCGATGCCGCGCCCGACCCCCTTCGAGCCGCCGGTGACGATGACCACCTTGCCGGCCACGTCCAGCGTCGGTCCCGGGCCGCTTCCGCCTGCTTGCCTCGTCGAGTGAAACATGTTCTATTCCTTATGCCGAAGGAAGGGTGATTCGTCAAATGGGCATCACGCACCGGATCGACGCTGGCATCGCCGAAGTGGTCATGGACAACCCGCCGGTGAACGCGCTCACCACGCGCGGCTGGTTCGACCTGGCCGAGCTCATCACGCGCCTCGGGAAGGATCCGAACGTGCGCGTCGTGGTCCTCGCCGCCGAGGGCAAGGGCTGGAACGCCGGGGTCGACATCAAGGAGATCGAGGCCTCGCGCGCCGCGGGCGAGGGCTACGCCGCGCTCATCGGCGCCAACAAGGGCTGCTTCGCCGCGTTCGCCGCGGTCTACGAGTGCGAGGTCCCGGTGATCTCCGCGGTGCACGGTTACTGCCTCGGCGGCGGCATCGGCCTGGTGGGCAACTCCGACATCATCGTCGCCTCCGACGATGCCACGTTCGGCCTGCCCGAGGTGGACCGCGGCGCGCTCGGCGCGGCGACCCACCTGGCGCGCCTGGTGCCGCAGCACAAGATGCGCGCGATGTTCTTCACCGGCACGCGCGCCACGGCCCAGGAGCTGCTCGCGCACGGCAGCGTGGTCGAGGTCGTGCCGCGCGCCGAGCTGCGCGCCACCGCGCGCAGGTTCGCGACCCAGATCGCGGCCAAGTCGAGCGCGGTCATCCGCGCCGCCAAGCAGGCGCTGAACGGCATCGACCCGGTCGACGTGAAGCGCAGCTACCGCTACGAGCAGGGCTTCACCTTCGAGCTCAACCTGAGCGGCGTCTCCGACGAGGCGCGCGCCGCCTTCGTCGAGAAGCGCGACGCCAAGTTCAACGACAAGTAACGCACGCAGCACGTAACGCACCCAGCGAGTGCCAGGAGTACCTACGCGATGAGCGGAATCTGTGAGGGACGCGTCGTCATCGTGACCGGGGCGGGCCGCGGCATCGGCCGCGCGCACGCGCTCGAGTTCGCCCGCCAGGGCGCGCGGGTCGTCGTGAACGACCTCGGCGTCGCCGGCGACGGCAAGCCGGGGACGGCCGCCGAGTCGCCCGGCGAGCAGGTCGCGGCCGAGATCCGCGCCGCCGGCGGCCAGGCGGTGGTGAACGGCGACGACGTCGCCGACTGGGAGGGCGCCAGGCGCCTGGTCCAGCAGGCCGTCGACACCTGGGGCCGCCTCGACGTGCTGGTCAACAACGCCGGCTTCGTGCGCGACCGCATGCTGGTCTCCTGCGGCGAGGACGAGTGGGACTCGGTGATCCGCGTGCACCTCAAGGGTCACTTCGCGCCGCTGCGCCATGCCGGCGCCTACTGGCGCGACCGCGCCAAGGCGGGCGAGCCCGTCGACGCGCGCATCATCAACACCTCGTCGGGCGCGGGCCTGCAGGGCTCGGTCGGGCAGGGCGCGTACTCCGCGGCCAAGGCCGGCATCGCCGGCCTCACGCTCGTGGCCGCCGCGGAGCTCGGCCGCTACGGCGTCACCGCCAACGCGATCGCGCCGGCCGCGCGCACGCGCATGACCGAGCAGGTCTTCGCCCAGACCATGGCCAAGCCCGCCGAGGGCTTCGACGTCATGGCGCCCGAGAACGTCGCGCCGCTGGTGGTCTGGCTCGGCTCGGCCGAGTCGAAGGGCGTCACCGGTCGCGTCTTCGAGGTCCAGGGCGGCGAGATCACGCTCTCCGACGGCTGGCGCCCCGCCGCGAAGATCGATCGCGGCCGGCGCTGGGAGCCGGCGGAGGTCGGCGCCGCCGTCGCCAAGCTGGTCGGCGAGGCGCCCGCGCCGATGAAGGTGTACGGGAGCCAGACCTAGCGATGCGCTGGGCGTTCATGCCGGAGCACAAGGGCCCGCGCTCCTTCCCCTACAAGACGAAGCACGTCGAGACGCCCTCGGGACGCATCGCCTGCTTCGACGAGGGGCGCGGCCCGGCGATCGTCTTCGTGCACGGCCTGGGCGGCGACTTCACCCACTTCGAGCACGTGGCCCCGGCGTTCGTCGACCGCTACCGCGTCATCGGCGTCGACATGCCGGGCGCGGGCGACTCGTGGAAGCCGCGCCACACCAACTCGATCCAGAGCTACGCCACCACGCTGCTCGATCTGCTCACGACGCTGCGCATCGATCGCGCCACGCTGGTCGGGCACTCGGCGGGCGGCCTGGTCTGCTCGCAGGTGGCGTTCATGGCGCCCGACCGCGTCGAGCAGCTGGTGCTGATCAACAGCGCGGGCGTGCGCCACTACTCGCTGCCGGTGCGGCTGGCCGCGCGCGTGCTCCTGCGAAGGCCCATCGTGGATGCCATTCTGGTGCTCACGAAGAATGCCATTCTCAAGCACGTCTTCGCCGCGCACAACGACTACACCAGGAAGTTCGCCGAGGACAACATCCACCGCCCGCGCGAGGCGACCCTCGCCGACATCAGCAAGGTCATGCAGGACCTCCTGCCCGATCTCATGAAGTGCCCGCTGGCGGAGAATGCCCACAAGCTGGGCGTGCCGGTGCTGATGATCCACGGCGACGAGGACCGCCTCGTGCCGCTCGGGCAGCTGCGCCGCGCCGCCGCCAAGCTGCGCTGGGGCCGGCTCGAGATCCTGGCCCAGTGCGGGCACATGCCGATCATCGAGCAACCCGACGTGGTCATCCGCCTGGTACGTTCCTTCCTCGAGCCACGTCACGTGAGGTTGGAGGCCGTTCCATGAGGTCGGTCCGGGACACGAAGAGCGCGCCCTCCGGGCGTGAGAAACAGCTGCCCTTCGTCGGCCCGGTCGACATGCGCATCCTGCGCCGCTCGAGCGCCATCCTGGGCGGCATCGGCAAGCACTACTTCAGGAACGAGATGCGCGGCTTCGAGCGCATCCCGCGCGAGCAGAGCCTGCTCGTCGCCAACCACGACGGCGGCGTCTTGCCGCTGAACGGCCTGCTCTTCGGCGCCGCGTGGCACCCGCACTTCGACTACTCGCGCCCGCTCTACGTGCTCACGCACGACCTCTTCCAGAAGATGGGCCGGCGCTTCGGCAAGCTCATGCTCGACTCGGGCATCATCCCCGCCGATCGCGGCCACATGGACGCGGCCATCGCGACCGGCGCGTCGGTGCTGGTGTTCCCGGGGGCGGCGCGCGAGACCTTCCGCCCGTTCTGGGAGCGGCAGAAGATCGACCTCGGCGGGCGCACCGGGTTCATCGCCCAGGCGATCCGCCACGAGCTGCCGATCACGCCCGTCATCTCCGCCGGCTCGCACGAGACGCTCATCGTGCTGGCCAAGGGCGACAAGTTCGCGCGCGCCATCCGCCTGCCCCAGCTGGTGCGCTCGGCCGACATCTGGCCGGTGCTCATGGGCCTGCCCTGGGGCGTGTGGGCGATGCCGTTCCTGCCCCAGCTGCCCCTGCCCGCCAAGATCACCGTCGAGGTGCTGGACACGATCCGCCTCGACGACGTCGCCGGCCGCCGCCTGACCAAGGCCGACGCCGACGACAAGAACCTGGTCGACTCGCTCTTCCGTCACGTCCTCGGCGTGATGCAGGAGGGAGTCACGCGACTCTACGCCGAGCGTCGCTGGCCCATCCTGGGCTAGGCGAGCTCACGAACGATAAAGGAGCCGTACATGCGCCTCGGACTCATGGTCGGGTACTCCGGTGCCCAGATCGCCATCGACATGAAGATGATCCTCGAAGCCGAGTCGCTCGGCTACGACTCGGTCTGGACCGCGGAAGCCTACGGCTCCGACGCGGTCTCGCCGCTCGCGTGGATCGCGGCGCAGACGACGAAGATCAAGCTCGGCACCGGCATCATGCAGTGTCCGGGGCGCTCGCCCGCCAACACCGCGATGACCGCGATGACCATCGACGCGCTCTCCAACGGCCGCATGATCCTCGGCCTGGGCACGTCGGGGCCGCAGGTGGTCGAGGGCTGGCACGGCGTGCCCTTCAACAAGCCGCTCACCTGGCTGCGCGAGTACGTCACGATCGTGCAGAAGATCTTCGCCCGCGACGAGCCGCTCGTCTTCGAGGGCGAGCGCTACCAGATCCCGTACAAGGGCCCCGGCTCGACGGGCCTGGGCAAGCCGCTCAAGAGCATCATCCACGGGCGCAAGAACATCCCGATCTACACCGGGTCGATGGCGCCCAAGAGCCAGGAGATGGCGGCCGAGATCGCCGACGGCCTCCTGCTCACGTGCATGCTGCCCGAGCGCTTCGAGGTCATCGAAGAGAACCTGAACAAGGGCTTCGCCAAGGCCGGAAACGGCAAGAGCCTGGCCAACTTCGACGTCGCGCCCACGGTCGCCTGCATCGTCGGCAACGACCTCGACGCGTGCCGCGCGCCGCTCAAGCAGAGCCTCGCGCTCTACATCGGCGGCATGGGCGCCAAGGACAAGAACTTCTACAACGAGTACATCCGCCGCGTCGGCTTCGAGGCCCAGGCGATCCAGATCCAGGAGCTCTACCTGGCCGGCAAGCGCAAGGAAGCCGTCGCCGCCGTGCCCGACGAGCTGGTCGATCTTCTCCATCTCGTGGGCACTCCGGAGCGCATCCGGGATCGCATGCAGGTCTGGAAGAAGAGCAAGGTCGGCACGCTCATCGTCGGTGTCCAGCAGCCCGAGGCAATGCGACTCGTCGCCGAGCTCGCGGCGTCGTAGAGTAGCCCCCGCATCAGGGCCCCCCGGGCCCACCGTCCGAGGAGAATCGAAGCATGAAGATTGCCATCGTCGGAGGCACGGGCAAGGAAGGCCGCGGTCTGGCGCTGCGCTGGGCGCGCGCCGGGCACGAGGTCTCGGTCGGCTCCCGTGACGCCGAACGTGCCCGTGAGAAGGCGGCCGAGCTGAGTGGGCTCGGCTTCGGGAAGGTGACGGGCGGCGGCAACGCCGAGGTCGCCGCCGCCGCGGAAGTGGTCCTGCTCAGCATTCCTTACGGCGCGCACACCGAGACGCTGAAGGAGCTGCGTGACGCACTGCAGGGCAAGATCGTCATCGACATCACCGTGCCGGTGGTGCCGCCCAAGGTGACCCAGGTGCAGCTCCCGGCCGGGCAGTCGGCGGCGCTGGAGGCGCAGGAGATCCTCGGGCCGGGCGTGAGGCTGGTCGCCGGGTTGCACCACATCAGCTCGGCCCACCTCGCCGACCCGGAGCACGCGCTCGAATCGGACGCGCTCGTCTGCGGCGACGATGCGGCGGCGCGCGAGACCGTCATCGGTCTGGTCGGGCAGCTCGGTCTGCGCGGCCTGGATGCGGGCGTGCTCAGGAATGCCATCGCGCTCGAGTCGCTCACTCCCGTGCTCTTGCACATGAACAAGAAGTACAAGGGTCACGCCGGCGTGAAGATCGTGGGGCTCGGCTCCTGATGTTCTCGGTCGCCCCGAAGGTCGAGCTGCGCGCGCTGCCCGGGCTGCCGGTCGTGCAGCCGGGCGACGATCTCGCCGCGATCGTGGCCGAGGGGCTGCGGCGCGCCGAGATCACGCTCGCCGCGGGCGACGTGCTGGTGGTGGCGTCCAAGGCGATCTCGCGCGCCGAGGGTCGCTTCGTCGACCTCGCGACCGTCGAGCCGGGCGCGAAGGCGCGCGAGATGGCCGAGCGGGTGCAGAAGGACGCGCGTCTGGTCGAGCTGATCCTGCGCGAGTCGGCGGCGATCTCGCGTGCGGCGCCCGGCGTGCTGGTGGTGCGTCACCACACCGGCGTCGTCGGAGCCAACGCCGGCATCGACGCGTCGAACGCGCACCCGGCGGGTGTGCCGGCCGAGTCGGGGCCGTGGGTGCTGCTCCTGCCGGAGTCGCCCGACGCGTCGGCGGAGCGGCTGCGCCAGGCGCTCGCGCCGGGTGGGACGCCCGGGATCGGCGTGATCATCAGCGACTCGCTGGGGCGGCCGTTCCGCCTCGGCACCGTCGGTGCGGCGATCGGCGTCGCGGGCATCCCGGCGCTCTCGGATCGCCGTGGCGAGCTGGATCTCTTCGGTCGTGCCCTCGAGCAGACGATCACCGCTCCGGCGGATCAGATCGCCGCGGCGGCGGACCTGGTGGCGGGGCAGGCGGGAGAGGGGCGCGCGGTCGTGCACGTGCGCGGTCTCTCGTTCGAGGTGGCGGCGTCGGGGGGCGTCGCTGAGCTTTACCGCGATCCAGAAAAGGACCTCTACCGATGACCCAGAGCCCCCAGCCGAAGATCGTCGCCCTGTCCGGTGGAGTCGGAGGCGCGCGGTTCGCCGATGGCCTCGCCGCCGCGCTGCCGCCCGGGGCGCTCACGGTGATCGTGAACACCGGCGACGACTTCGAGCACTGGGGGCTGTCGATCTCGCCCGACCTCGACACCGTGATGTACACGCTGTCGGGGCTGGCGAACGAGGCGCGCGGCTGGGGGCTCGCCGAAGAGACCTTCCACGCGCTCGAGATGGTCAAGCGCTACGGCGGCGAGGACTGGTTCGCCCTCGGCGATCGCGACCTGGCCACGCACCTCCTGCGTACGCAGGCGCTCTCGCGCGGCGAGCGGCTCGGCGCCATCACCGATCGCCTGTGCAAGGGCGCGGGCGTGCCGGCGACGGTGCTGCCGATGACCGACGGCCACTGTCGAACCATGATCGACACCAAGGCCGACGGCACGCTCAGCTTCCAGGACTGGTTCGTCAAGCATCGCACCGCGCCCGTGCCGGTGCGGGTGTGGTCCGATGGCGCGCCGGCGCCGGCGCCGGGGGTGCTGGAGGCGATCGCCGCCGCCGACGTCGTGCTCTTCGGGCCGTCCAATCCCTTCGTCTCGATCGATCCCATCCTGGCGCTGCGCGACGTGCGCGACGCGCTGGCGGCGAAGAAGGTCATCGCGGTCAGCCCGATCGTGCACGGCGAGGCGGTGAAGGGCCCGCTCGCCACGATGATCCAGCAGCTCACCGGGCGCGCGGCGAGCGCCGCGGAGGTCGCGCGGCACTACGGGCGGCTGCTCGCCGGTTACGTCGTGGCCAAGGGTGACGAGGCCGGCATCGACGGGCCGCGCGTGCTCGGAACCGACGTGATCATGCATTCGCGCGCCGACCGGGCGCGGCTCGCGCGCGAGGTGCTGGAGTTCGCGAGGACGTTTGCATGAGCGTCGGGGCGGGCGCCGGTGCCGGTGACGAACGCGGAGAGCGCGGTCGCGGCCTGATCTGGGCGGTCGTTCCGGTGAACGACTTCGCCCAGGCGAAGTCGCGTCTCGCCGCGGCGCTCGACGCCGACGGTCGCGCCAAGCTCGCCCGCGCCCTGTGCCAGCACGTGCTGCGCGTCCTGTGCGCCAGCCCGGCGGTGGACGGCGTGCTGGTCCTGACGCCCAGCAACGAGGTCGCGAGGCTCGCGCGTGCGCGCGGCGCGCAGGTCGCCATGGATCCCGAGGGCGCCGAGCGGACGCCGCTCGGTGCGCTGGTGGACGGGGCGCTGGCTCGGCTCGCGAAGAGCGGTGTCGACTCGGCCATCGTGCTCATGTCCGACCTGCCGCGCCTCCAGCCTGCGGATGTGAGCGCGCTCGCCTCGTGGCTGGATCATGCTGACGTCGTCGTCGCGCCCGATCGCCACGAGCAGGGCACGAACGCGCTCGCGTTGCGCCTGGCGGGCCGTACGCCGACATGCTTCGGCAACTCCGACAGCTTCCCGCGCCACGTCGCCGCCGCCGCCGCGGCCGGCAAGGTGTTGGAGGTGTGCCGTTCGACGAGCCTCGGGCTAGACGTGGACTTGCCCGACGATCTCGCCGAGCTGCGCGGACCTTCGGGAACTCCGACCAGCTCGCCAAGCGCTCCTTCGGCTCCCGCGGCGACGCGTCGCGACGGCAGCGAGAGCATCGGCGAACGTGGCGACCCGCTGCGTTCGTACTGAGATCCCGGAGCGCGTCGCATGAAGGTGACGCTCGAAGGCACCCAGCGCATCATCGCCTTGCGTGAGCTCCACCAGTCACGCTTCCACGCCGGGCTCATGGAGGGGCTTCCGACGGAGCAGCCCATCGAGCTCAGCGGCCGCTACCCCTTCGGTACACCGGCGAAGCTGCCCTCGATCGCCCGTGTCGGTGACTTCTACTCGGCTCCGATCGCGCACGATCCGGAGAGCGACGGCTCTTGCCTCACCATCGTGTGGTTCCAGGAGAGCTTCGCGCTCCCCATCGATCCCGAGGTCCTGACCGCCAGCCAGCGCCTCGACTGGGATCGGCTGGCGAAGCCCTACCAGTGCTGAAGCGTCAGCGCAAGAGCCAGCCCTGGAAGTACACGACGAGGCCGATCGCCGCGACGGCCCAGCCCCACGGGCCCACGGAAGCGACGAGCGCGACGGTCGCGCCACCGACGACCAGCACCGAGCCGACCACGCGGTAGCGCCCGCCGCGCCGGCGCGTCGCCGCGAGCTTGCCGGCGATCATCGTCATCATCAGGTCGATCGCCGCGGCCGGATGGCCCTGGCTTACCAGCATCTCCTTCACCTGCTCGGGCGTGTGCCCGTGCACGATCTTCTCGACCGCGAAGCGGTACGCGGCCTGGATGCGTGCGTCGAGATCGTCGCCCATGGCGCGCGATCCTAGGCGACCGTGCGCCGCCCGGCCAGCGGTCGCGGTCACGGTCGCTCCGGCATCGGCGCGCCCGGCGGCGGGCACCAGGTCGTGATGGAAGGAAGGCGAAGCGCTACGAAGTCTTCGGCGCCGCGGCGCCGCCCGCCTCGCCCGCTGCGCTCGTCACCTGCCCGGACGCGTCTCTCCGGAATCGGAACCCCGGCGCCTTCGTCAGCTGCACGTAGCTGCCGAACGTGGCGTCGGGGTCGACGACGCGGTCGAGCGGATCGGCCGCGTCTTCGCCTTCGACGGCGAACGGCCCGAACGTCCGTAGCAGCTGGTACTTCGTGTTGCGCTCCGCCGGCAGGCGACCCGCCGAGCGGATCGCCTGGCGCAACTTCGCCGGGGTCATGAGCTGCCCGTGCTGGGCGCCGGCGGACGTGGAGATGCTCTCGTTCATGAGGGTGCCGCCCAGGTCGTTCACGCCGCAGTGGAGCAGGCGTTCCGCCAGTTCGATCCCCTGCTTGACCCAGGAGACCTGCAGGTTCCGGAACGAACGTCCCAGCATGAGGCGCGAGATGGCGAAGAAGCGGACGATCTCGAGCTCCGTCGCACCGGGGCGCAGCTCGGGGAGCTGCTGGCGCACGAACATCGGCGCCTCCTGGTGTACGAACGACAGAGGTACGAACTCGGTGAAGCCGTGCGTCTCGTGCTGCAACGTACGCAGCGTCTCGAGATGGCGCAGGCGCTGCAAATCGGTCTCGACGTGGCCGAACATGATGGTCGACGTCGTCGGCAGGCCCAGCTCGTGGGCGCTGCGTACGACCTCGATCCACTCGGACGTGGTGATGCGCCCGGGGGCGATGCGGTCGCGCACGGCGTCGTCCAGCACCTCCGCCGCGGTGCCGGGGAGCGACCCCAACCCGGCGTCGATGAGCTCGCGCAGGTAGTCCTTGTAGGACATGCCGGTGAGCTCGGCGCCGTACTTCACCTCCTCCGGGGAGAAGGCGTGGATGTGCAGCTCGGGCGCGGCCTGCTTCACTGCGCGGCAGAGATCGATGTACAGCCGGCCGTCGATGCCGGGGCGAGGCCGGCCTGGATGCAGACCTCGGTCGCGCCCAGGTCGCGCGCCTCGACGGCGCGGCGGACGACCTCGGTGGTGTCGAGGAAGTAGGCCTGCTCGTTGCGCGCGGCGCGCGAGAAGGCGCAGAAGCGGCAGCCCTTCACGCACACGTTGGTGAAGTTGATGTTGCGGTTCACCACGTAGGTGACGACGTCGCCGGCCTGCTCGCGGCGCAGGTGATCGGCGGTGGCGCAGAGCGCCTGCAGATCGTCGCCCTCGACGTCGCAGAGGAACATCGCCTCCTCGGCGGTCGGCTCGTGGCCGGCGGCGCAGCGGTCGAGCAGCGAGCGGACCAGGCTGATCACGACGCCAGCTCCACGCCGCCGAGCGCGACGTACGTGCCGTTCGCGAGGCGCGCGCGCGCCGCGTCCGTCGGTGCCGCGAGCGCCGGATGCAGGTACGGCTCGGTCATGAAGCCTTCATACACCGGCAGGCGCGGTGCGAGCGAGAAGCCAGCCCCGATGCACGCGTCGGCGAAGCCGCGCAGGTGCGGCCAGGGATGGCCGGGGTTGATGTAGTCGGGCGTGACCGGCGAGATGCCGCCGAAGTCGTTCACGCCCGCGGCGAGCAGGAGCGCGGTCGCCTCGGGGTTCAGGTTGGGCGGCGCCTGCACCGAGACGTCGTCGTCGAGGATGAGCCGCGCGAGCGCGACCGAGTGAGCGACTTCATAGTCCTCGGGCTCGGGCGCGGCGCGCATGGGCGTGATCTCGCCGGCGCGGAAGTTCTGCACGATGACTTCCTGGATGTGGCCGTACTTGCGGTGGAGCGCGCGGATCGCGAGCAGGCTCTCGACGCGCTCGCGCCGGGTCTCGCCGATGCCGAGCAGGATGCCGGTCGTGAAGGCGATGTTCAGCTCGCCCGCCTCCTCGATCATCTTTACCCGGCGCGCCGGGCGCTTGTCGGGCGCGCGCCGGTGCGGACCGCCCGGCTCGCACAGGCGCGGCGAGATGTTCTCGAGCATGAGCCCGAGGCTCACGTTGACCTCCTTGAGCCGCACCATGTCCTCGGCCGTGAGCACGCCGGCGTTGGTGTGCGGCAGGAGCCCCGCCTCGAGCGCGACGCGCCCGGCGGCGACCAGGTAGTCGACCGTCGACGCGTGGCCGAACTGCGCCAGCTCCGTCCGGTAGGCGCCGAACGCGCCCTCCGGCTTGTCGCCGAGGCAGAAGAGCGCCTCGGTGCAGCCCTGCGCCGCGCCCTGCGCCAGGCAGTCGGCGACCTGCGCGGGCGTCATGGTCCACGCGCCCGGCTCGCCCGGCGAGCGACGGAAGGAGCAGTAGTCGCAGATGTTGCGGCAGAGGTTCGTGAGCGGCAGGAAGACCTTGGGCGAGAAGGTGACGGTGCGGCCCCAGCGCGCGTCGCGCCGGGCCGCCGCCGCCGCCAGGATCTCGGGCAGCGCCTCGCGCGGAGCGTCGGCGAGCGCCAGGGCGGCGTCGTCTCCGATCGGCGTTTCGGCGCTCGGGATCACGACAGGCGCTCCACGATCATCGCCATGCCCTGGCCGCCACCGACGCACATCGTCTCGAGGCCGAGGCGGCCGCCGGTGCGCTCGAGCGCATTCAGCAGCGTCCCCATGATGCGCGCGCCGGTCATGCCGAACGGGTGGCCGAGGGCGATCGCGCCGCCCAGGACGTTGAGCTTGTCGAGCGGCACGCCCAGCGCGTGCGCCGAGGGCAGCACCTGCGCCGCGAACGCCTCGTTGATCTCGACCAGGTCGATGTCGCGGATCGACAGGTGCGCGCGGTCGAGCGCCTTCTTCGAGGCCTCGATCGGGCCGAGGCCCATGATCTCGGGGTCGATGCCCGAGACCGCCGACGCGACGATGCGCGCGAGCGGCTTGATTCCCAGCGCCTTCGCGCGCGTGTCGCTCATGACGACCACGGCCGCGGCGCCGTCGTTCAAGGGACAAGCGTTGCCGGCGGTGACGCGCCCGTCGGGGCGGAAGACCGGCTTCAGCTCGGCCAGCTTCTCGACCGTCGACGCGCGCGGGCACTCGTCGGCGGCGAAGACGTTGCCGTCGGGCAGGGTGATGGGGGTGATCTCGTTCGCGAACATGCCCGCCTTCTGGGCGGCGATCGCGCGCGACTGCGACAGCGCGGCGAACTCGTCCATCGAGGCGCGGCTCACGTTCTCCTTCTCGGCGACGTTCTCGGCGGTGTAGCCCATCTGCGTGTAGAGATCGGGCAGACCGTCGATCGGGGTCCACGTCCCCTGGCCGCCGGCGGCGCGCGCGGCGGTGCGCGCCTCCGCGGCGGCGAACTTCGGGTTCTTGGTGTCCGGCATGCCGTCGGCGCGGCCCTTGGCGAAGCGGCTCACGCACTCGATGCCGGCGGCCACGAAGACGTCACCCTCGCCGGCCTTGATGGCGTGCGCGGCCATGCGGATCGCCTGCAGCGACGAGGCGCAGTAGCGGTTCACGGTCGTGCCGGGCACGTCCTTCAGCCCGGCGAGCAGGCCGATCACGCGGCCGAGGTTGTAGCCCTGCTCACCGGCGGGCTGCGCGCAGCCGACGATGACGTCCTCGATCTCGTTCTTGTCGAGCTGCGGCACCTTGGCGAGCGCCGCGGCGAGCACGGTGGCGCCCAGGTCGTCGGGGCGAACGTTCACGAGCGCGCCCTTCATGGCACGACCGATGGGGCTGCGGGAAGTGGCGACGATCCAGGCCTCGGACATGGTTGACTCCCTCTACTCTTCTTCGAACTGGCGCGTCGCCGTCTCGGCGAGCGCGTGTTTCAGCACCTTACCCGTGGCGTTCCTCGGCAAGGGCGACGTACGGAACTCCCAGTGCGCGGGCACCTTGAAGTAGGCGAGCGCGTCGGCGACCCAGCGCTCCAGCTCGCGCGCTTCCAGGCGCGCGCCCGGCCGCGCCACGACGACCGCCTTCACTTCCTGGCCCAGCTCGTCGTGGTCGACGCCGATGACCGCCGCCTCGGCGACGTTCGCGTGCTGCTCGAGGCGCTGCTCGATCTCGACCGGATAGACGTTCTCGCCGCCACGCAGGATGAGGTCGCGCTTGCGTGTCGCCAGCGTCAGCTTGCCGCCCGACAGGTGGCCGATGTCGCCGGTGCGCAGCCAGCGGCCCGGGCCGATGACCTCGGCCGTCTCCTTCGGGCGACGCCAGTACTCGAGCATCACGAGCGGGCTGCGCACGTGGATCTCGCCGTCCTCGCCGTCGGGCAGGACGACGCCGCGCTCGTCTCGGATCTCGATCTGTACGGTGGGCATCGCGCGTCCCACCGAGGTCGGCTCCTCGGCGAGCTCGTCGCCGAAGTGGAGTGTGGCCAGCGCCGTGCACTCGGTGAGGCCGTAGCCTACGCCGAATGTGCGCTGCGCGCCCGTCATGACCTGGCGCGCGGCGTCTTGCAGGCGCGGCGAGATCGGCGAGCCGCCACCGCCGAGCTGGCGGACGGACGAGAGATCGACGCGCGTGGCGTCGGGGTGGTTGACGAGTCGATGGAGGAGCGCCTGGGTGTAGGCCCAGGCGGTGACCTTCTCCTCGACCATGAGCCGGATCGCCAGCGCCGGATCGAAGCGGCCCAGCGGGTAGACGGTGCGCGTGCCCGCGGCGAGCGCGGTCACTGCCGCCGAGTGCAGGCCGGAGACGTGGAAGAGCGGGCTCGTCACCAGCACGACCGGCTGCACCGTCGCCGCGCCCGCGGGCGCCTGATGCAGCGCGCGCAAGCGCGTGCCGTGGAAGAAGTTGAGCTGCGCCAGGCCGACGACGTTGCGGTGCGAGTGCACCGCGCCTTTCGGCCGGCCGGTCGTGCCGCTCGTGTACAGGATGACCGCCGGGTCGTCCTCGTCGATGGGCGTCGCCGGCAAGGTCGCGTCCCAGTCGTCGTTGGCCAGCTCGGCGAAGTCGTACTCCATGACCACCGTCGGGATGCCGGTCTCGACGCCTTCCAGGCGCTCGAAGCGGCGCGCGTCGACGACCAGCACGCGCGGCGCGCAGTCGGTGAGCGCCCAGCGGATCTCCGGCGCGGTCCACCAGCCGTTCAGCCCGACCGCGACCGCGCCCAGGCTCACCGTCGCCCAGAAGGTGATCAGCCACTCGGCGGAGTTGGCGCCCAGGATGGCGACGCGGTCGCCCTTCTTCACGCCGTAGCGACGGTGGAGCGTCGCCGCGGTCGACGCGACCAGGCGCGCGTGCTCGGCGAAGCCGATGCGGCGCGTCGTCTTGCCGTCGGAGAACACCAGGTGCTCGGCGTCGCCGAAGCCGACCGAATTCGCGACGAAGTCACGCAGCGAGCGCGCCCGCTGCTTCATCACCTGCATGCGCTCGCCGAGGACGAGCGCCTCCTCCAGCTCGAAGGCGCCGCCCGGGCCGAGCAGCGCCGCTTCGATGGCGGCGAGCGAGCTCACGAGCGCGCTCGTTCGCGCAGCTGGAACTTCAGCACCTTGCCGGTGGCGTTGAGCGGCAGGGCGTCGAGGATCTCGACCCGGCGTGGCACCTTGTAGTTGGCCAGGCGCTCGCGGCTCCAGGTGACGAGACCTTCGGGCGTGAGGGACGCGCCCGGGCGCAGCACCACGTAGGCGACGCCGACCTCACCGAGCCGCTCGTCGGGCGCGCCGACGACCGCGGCCTGCGCGATCGCGGAGTGGGTGAGCAGGACACGCTCGATCTCCGCCGGGTAGGCGTTGAAGCCGCCGACGATGAACATGTCCTTCTTGCGGTCGGTGATCTTCAGGTACCCGCGCTCGTCCATGATGCCGACGTCGCCGGTGTGCAGCCAGCCGTCGACGATCGAGGCGGCGGTCTCCTCGGCGTCGTCGAGGTAGCCGTGCGTGACGTTGTAGCCCTTCACGACCACCTCGCCGGGCTGGCCGCGCGGGACCTCCACGCCGGCGTCGTCGACGATCCTGACGTCCACATCCGGGATGGCGCGGCCGGACGTCGCGGCGATGGTCTCGGGGTCGTCGCCCTCGCGGCACATGGTCGCGATGCCCGCGCACTCGGTCAGGCCGTAGCCGGTGATGACGGTGCCGAAGTGCAGCTCGCGGCGCATGCGCTCGACCAGCTCGACCGGGATCACGGCCGCGCCGGTGACGGCGAGGCGCAGGGACGACAGGTCGTGCGCCGCGAGATCGGGGCGCGCGAGCATCGTCTGGTAGAGCGTGGGCGGACCGGGCAGGACGCTGATCCGGTCCTTGCCGATGCGCTCCAGCACCGCGTTGGCGTCGAACACCGGCTGAGGGTACACCGTCGCCCCGGTCATGAGGCACGCCAGCCAGCCGGCCTTGTAACCGAAGGTGTGGAAGAACGGGTTGACGACCAGGTAGCGATCGCCGGCGCGCAGGCCGACGACGTGCGCCCAGTCGCGGAAGGCGCGCAGGCTCTGCGCGTGCGTGCACACGACACCCTTCGGATGCCCGGTCGTGCCCGACGTGAAGATGACGTCGGAGAGCGAGTCTCCCGTGACGGCGTCGGCGCGGGCGCGCGCGACCGCCGGATCGATGCGCTCGCCGGCGGCCAGGAAGGCGTCCCAGTCGGGCGTGCGCAGGACGACGGTGCGGCGCAGCTCGGGCAGCTCCTCGCCGCGCAGCATCGCCACGTAGTTGGCGTTCAGGAAGTCGCTGACCGTGAACAGCACCTTGGCGTGCGCGCGGCGCAGGACGTACGCGGCCTCGTTGCCCTTGAAGCGGGTGTTGATCGGCACCACCGCCGCGCCCACCGCGTGGGTCGCGAGCGCCGCGACGATCCACTCCCACACGTTGGGCGCCCACAGGCCCACGCGATCGCCCGGCTCGACGCCGAGCGCGAGCAGCGCCCGGGCACCGCGCTCGGCCGCCGCCGCGAGGCCGCGGAAGGACAGCACCGTGTCACCGTCGACGATCGCGGGCGCGTCCACGTGCCGCTCCGCCGCGAGCCGGACGAGCCGCGGGATCGTGCCGAATTCGAGGTCGCCACGTCGGGCTTCGGATGTCATGGGAGTCTCCGTCGGGCTGCGTCTTGCGTACGATCCGTGCTTCCGTTGCCTCAGGCGGCCTTGCGCGCGCCGCCCGAGTCCGCGATGCCGTGCACCTTCTCGAGGTGCGCCGCGATCTTGTTCGCCAGATCCTCCGCCGCGGGCAGGAGCGCGGGCGCGAGCATCGCGTTCACCAGCGGCCCGGTCGGCCCGCCCGCCTCCATGCGCAGCGTGAACGTGAGCTGCGACGTCGGCCGTCCGGCCACCGCCGTGAGCTCCTTCCGCGCCGGGCCGCCGCCGTTCATCATGCGGAAGAGCCGCCGGAAGATGGCGTCGACGAAGCGGCGCCACAGGCCCTTCTTCGGCTTCGGCGCCGGGGCGAGCGCGCCCGCCGCGTCGGCCGCGACCGCGTTCATCACCAGCTCGCCGCCGCCGTCGACCTGCTCGTTCAGCCCGGTCAGCGTGAACGCGACCTTCGCCGGACCGTTCCACTCGGTGACGTGGGCCTTGAGCTGCACCATGCGCGAGAGCACGCCGACGTCGCCCTTGAGCGTCCAGATCGAGTCGGTCTCGCTCAGGATCTCGTGCTTCTGGTAGCCGGTCAGCATCGGCGCCCAGTTGTTCATGTCCTTCACGAACTCCCAGATGTCCTCGGGAGTCAGGTGCATCCGCGTCGAGTACTCCACCTCGGGCATGGTCCGCCTCCTCGTACTTCCGTGGCCTACGCCGGCCGCTGCTGCGCCGCGTGCGCGCCGGCGATGTAACCGAAGGTCATTCCAGTGCCGATGGTCGCGCCCGCGCCCGGGTAGCCCGGGCCGGTCACGCCGGCCATCACGTTGCCCGCGGCGTAGAGCCCCGGGATGGTCTCGCCGTCCACCTTCACCACTTGCCCGTGCGGCGTCACCTTGGCGCCGCCCTTGGTGCCGAGGCCGCCCGCGTGCACCTGGAGCGCGTAGAACGGCGGCTTGGCGACGCTGCCGAGGTTCGGGTTCGGCGTGTTCGCCGGGTCGCCGTAGAAGTGGTCGTAGACGCTCTCGCCGCGACGGAAGTCCTTGTCGACGCCGTCCCTGGCGAAGTCGTTGAAGCGCGTCACCGTCTCGGACAGGCCGCGCGCGTCGACGCCGATCTTCGCCGCCAGCTCCTCGAGCGTGTCGGCCTTCACGATCCACTCCGGCAGCGGCATGCCCGGGACGACCGTGAGGAGCGCGTACTTCTCGACGAAGGCGTGGTCGAAGACCAGGTGCGCCGGCAGGTTGGGGCGCTCGTAGTCGACCGCGTCGAAGTCGAAGAACGGCTTCATCATGTCGTTGTAGTTGTGCGCCTCGTTGACGAAGCGCTTGCCGCGACGGTTCACGATGATCGAGTGCGGCAGCGAGCGGATGGCGAAGTCGCCGCGGTTGAGCTGGCGGCCGTCGTACTCCTCGCCGGGGATGACCACCGACGGGCACCACCTTTCCAGCACAGTGGGATCCGAAGCTTGGAATTCACGTGACTTGAAGTCGCGGC
>JADMIO011222195.1_pt1 | contig 25761 bp, 14 predicted proteins | sample 8958161 | NCBI WGS metagenome assembly JADMIO01 (sample SAMN16585339, study PRJNA669376) | soil metagenome | isolation source: Crop rotation soil | place: USA: Cullars Rotation, Alabama | collected 2011 | reverse complement strand
CCTTATCAAGGTTCAGTTTACCCATCACATTGATCGTTAAAGAATGATTGTCCACATAGGTGAAGATGTTTGATGCTCCCGCTGTTGGTGACCACATGATGGTCGCATCGCTGTTAAGGTCAAACATATCACTTGCATTGTCATCAAAATAAACAACCATCTGGTCGGCAAAGCCGTTTCCGCTGATATCCATACGCAACAGGTTTGGTACCGCTGAGTAGTTATCATTATAGAAGGTGGCTGATACCGCTGCAGGGGTTACTATACGGTTAAGGTTGGTTGCAGTAATTGTAGTGTTATTTACAGCTGTGGCAAAGAAAGCCTGTGAAGAGGCTATCACATCTGTTACACCACCTGTACCCGTTGAACCATTCCATGTTCCGTAGCTGCCCGCGTAGTTACCTGTGGACTGGAACACACGGTAACCTGCTGCTGATAATGCAGTTCCGTTGGTTGCCCTGAAGCTGTTCCAGCTTATTGGTGATGGATATGGGTTACCCAATAAGTTGAACCCGTCATCTGTTAAGGTTACACTGTATGGGGTTATTGAACCATTGTTCAACGGACCAAATACATCTACTACGGTATTACCCGGTACAACACATGCAAAACCTTTTAACGCGGTGATAGGATCTGTGGTACCTGTTGCTCCAACCCAACCATAATCTGAACTAGGGTTGTTTACAAATTCCTGGTACTCGAATACTGTAGGGAAATTGTTTGATGGCGGTGCGCCCGGCACATATACATAGTTATCTAATGCAGCATTGATGGTGAAATCATCTCTCCAGCCTGTTGTGGTGTTATTTACCATTGCTCCTGATACAGCACTTGATAAATAGTGATATCCACTGGTTGGACCGATCTTACGCTCCACTGAAACATTACCTGTTATCGTGCCGCTTCCTGTTGGGTCTACCAAAGCTGCCGTGGTGGCAGTTGAACGAAGGATAAGGTTACCTCCACCTGCAACTGTTCCGGCCATGGCCTTTACAATACAGCTAACTGATGTAGGATTGCTCATGGTTACGCCTGTTGTGTTATTAAAGTTCACATTTCCAAAAGTGGTCTTACCACTTATGGTTTGTGCTGCTGTACCATTAAACTCTACTGTTCCGTTACAGTTCAGTGTCACTGATGAGGTAGTTGGAATAGGCGCTACTGTCCATTTTCCTTTTACATTCAAGGTAAAGCCGTTCAGATCCATACCCTGGGATACATAGTATGGGCCTGCTGTGTTAAAGGTTACACCTCTCACACTTGTATTGGCATACAATTTTGGCTTAGGGGTCACCGTAGTGATCCATACTGAACGGGTGGCACTTGGCAATGTTACTGCCGTTGCATCACCTCCCTGCCAGTTCTCTGCAAGGTTAAAGTCATCGCCATTGGTTGGGGTCCAGATCAAAGCACTTGTTACTGCCATTTTGAAACGGCCGTTCTGAACTGCTCCTGCACTTAAGCCGGCTGCACGGATATATACCGTATCGCCAGGGTTACCGGTGGCACTTGCATAGGAATAATTACCTACACCGCCATTGGTATTACATGCAACATTACTCAAACTGGTACAGTTTGGTCCTGTAAACAAGGCTATGTTCGTATTGGTAACATCGGTTAACGATGCCCCGTTGCTTATAGTTGATACATGAACCTCACCTGAAGATGGAATAATGGTTTTGAACCAAACCTGGTTGGCTATACCTCCGCATGGGAACCCTACACCGGCTACTGCTCCTAATGTATTTACAGTATTGTAGGTAAGGGCATTGGTAGTAGTTACCATGGTTCCGCCACAAGCTGTATTCGGCAGGCCGCTTGCATCCACTGTAATGGTGAAAGGACCTGAAACTGAACAGCCGTTAGGGGCAGTAGCTATCGCAGAATAAGTAACTGTACTTAAAGGTGCAAAATACTGGGTAACACCGTTAATATTATCTCCCGAAAAATAAAGGCCGGAAGTAGCTGCATCCACATAAATACCTGAGGCCGGGGTAAAAGTTACCGTAGCGCCCGGGGTAGTGCTGCTTGCAGTTAACGGAATCGGGTTAAAGCTGGATATGGTTGGCGTAAAGGTCTGGTTGCCTGGTGCTGTTAAAGTAGGATTAGCTCCAACTGTAGCAACTACGGGAACACGGGCACTGTTACACAATGATACCTGGCCGCTTATTTTCATGTTCGGGCGCAGGTTGCTCAATACACCAGTACCAAGGTCTAAGCCGCAGTTAGCCGCATCATCCTGGTAACGTGAAAATACACTGTTATAGGTAGTAGCAGTATATTTTACAGTAGAGTTTGTTCCATAACATAAACAAGAAGCTGTTACGTCATTGGCATGGCAAAGCTCTACAATCAGGTTATCTGTTCCGTTCCATGCAAATGGAGTAGAAAAGTTAAATGTTTGAAATCCTAAAGCAGGGATAGGCTCACTTGCATTGCTATATACAGATGTAAATGCACCAACTGTGGTACCGGCAAAACCACCATTTAAGTTGGCTGCAGTGGTATGGGCCAAACGAATCTGGAAGTTATCCATTGTATATGCGCCCGAAGTGGTTACATCAAATGCAAGACTGGTAAGGTCGCTGGCAGATAAGCCCGCAGCGGTCAACTCACTTTTCCTGATAAGATAGTAGGTCCTGACATTTTCCCATAGTGAAGAATATGGTGTTTCTCCTGTAGTTGCTGTTGTCCCGTTTCCTGTTCCAATAGCAGTGGTAGGGATAACATTTTCCGCCTGTACATAATAAGACGTAGTAGAAGAAATTGCCGGGGTGTTAAAGGTAGGCCCATAAAATAAAGGGACACCACCTGCTGCCTGTGAATACCAGCCAATTGAAGCCAAGGTAGGGGTTGCAGTAGCGTCAAGCTGAACAGAACCGGTACCGCACCTTGAACCTGGTGTGGTAGTAGCGATCACAGGGTTGCTTAAAGAAACACCCACTGGAGTGAAGGTTGCAGCAACAGGGCTGCCACTGCATAAGATCCTTATTTTGTAGAAACCTGTAGAAGGCGATGCTACCTGGAACTCATCAGTATTCTGAGGGCCGCTGATAGTTGAATACGGACCACCTACGGCAGTTGCAAATTGCAGGTCGTAAGTGATATTTGCAGCAACCGGGGCTACAGGGCTGTTAGTAAGGGTAATGGTTTGCCCGGTACATACCAATGGCATGGAAGTATTGGTTGTATAAGTTGACGCATAGGTAACAGCGTTACAGCCCGGAAGCGGAATTACATTTAATGTGTAATCCTCTGCCTCGCCATTGGCGATATTACCGCATGGAGAAGGTGTAACAGTATTCCAGTCGATCCTCATACGTACACGGTAGCTTCCTACAGGTGTACCGCCAGGGATCTGGTAAACTGAACCAACTGTTCCGCTGAGGTACTGGTTAGAACCTACGATAAATTCACCGGCATCGTTAAAATCAAGGTCACTGTTCCAGTCCACCCAGATACCGATACCCACACCAAGTGCAAGGTAATCTACATTGGTCATTTGCACGCCAATTGATTGACCTGCATATTGAGATACAGAAATACCTGTAAAATCCTGGTATCCTGAAGGTGAGGTGGAGAAGGTAGAGTTGTTATTGATATTGGTTACCCCACCTGTTGTGGTAAAGTTTGAGATATAACTCAATCCCTCGCTGCCACCGGTAGTACTTGCCACACAATAGCCGGAGTAGAATGAATAGGTTACCCAGTTACTGAAATCTGATGGGCCGCCATTACACAAAGTCCTTACGTGGAGGTAATTCTGAACATTGGCAGTAGCTGGTGCACCCGTTACTGAAGTACCCACAATGGTAGTTCCTGAACCCGGAGGGATAGCAGAAGTGGTTACCGCATATTCGTAATTGGTAACTGGGTTACCAAGTACCGGAGCTGTCCAGCTTAAATTGGCTGTAGTAGGAGTAGTTGGAGTAGCAGTTACTGCTGTAGGAGGATAGCATGTTGGAGGCGTTACAACTGAAAAAGTATAATCTTCCACTTCGCTGTAATCGTCATCGCCACAGGCAGAGAAAGGTGCAGTAGCATCCATACTCTTTATCCTCATGCGGTAATTGCCTAAAGCCTGGCCACCCGGTACATTAAAAGAACCGGTATGGTTAAGGGCAGCAGTAGCTCCCGAACTATACATTATTTCGCCTGCTTCAAATACCAGGTTATTGTTCCAGTCAACCCAAATCATGTGGTTATGCGGCCAGCCAAAAGTGGTTACGCTGAAACTTACTGAAGCCCCGGCAGCTTGCGAAACGCTTTGTGCAGTAAAATCCTGGTATCCCCAGTTTGCAGCAAGAGCAGGGTAAGTTGAATTATTGTTCAGGTTACTGATACCACCGGTAGTGGTGAAGTTACTGATATAATCACCAAAACCTCCCGGATCGGTGGTTGTAAGAGCCACACAATATCCTGTATAGAAAGAGGCTGAAGTTACCCAGGTGCTGAATCCTGCACCGGCACAATCTGTTCTTACATGCAGGTAATAAGTAGTATTAGGTGTTAAACCTGTAACTGAAGCTGAAGTTGGAACATTCACCGTACCTGATCCCGGAGGAGTGGCACTGGTAGTTACAGCATACTGGTACTGTACAGGAGGACCAAGTACCGGAGCCGTCCAGCTGATATTAGCTGTAGTGGTTGAGGTAATGGTTACGTTCAAACTTGTTGGTACACCGCAGGTTGGCGGTGGGGTAACGGTAAAGGTATAATCTTCAGATTCGCTGTAGTTAATAGCTCCGCAGGCAGAGAAAGGCGCTGTGGCATCCACACTTTTTACACGCATACGGTAGTTACCTACTGCCTGGCCGCCCGGTACAGAGAATGAACCTGTATGGGTTAAAGCAGCGGAAGCACCTGAGCTATACATTATTTCAGCTGCATCAAATACCAGGTTATTGTTCCAGTCAACCCATATCATGTGGTTATGTGCAAAACCAAAAGTGGTTACGCTGAAGTTAACAGAAGAACCGGCAGACTGTGCCACGCTCTGGGCCGTAAAGTCCTGGTAGCCCCAGTTGGCAGGGACGCCAGGGTAAGTGGAGTTATTGTTAATATTGCTGATGGCACCTGTGGTACTGAAATTACTGATGTAATCACCAAAGCCTCCCGGATCGGTAGCAGTGCTTGTCTGGCAATAGCCGGTATAGAAACTTGTAGTGGCCCATGTACTGAAAATACCGCAATTTGAACGGACATGCAGGTAATAGGTCGTGTTAGCTGTTAAACCAGATACTGAAGTTGATGTACCTGCAAAAGCAGTACCCGAACCCGGAGGGGTTGCAGAGGTAGTTACAGCATATTCATAACCGGTAGGAACCGGTGACGCTGCCGTCCAGCTAATATTAGCTGCAGTTAGCGAAGTTACCGTAGCAGTAAGACCTGCAGGCGGGTTGCATGAAGGGGTTACCTCCACTGCAAAATCGTCAAATGCAGGGCTATAAGAACTAAAAGATGATGTTGTAGTTCCCCTGGCAATAATATAAAACACACCTGAGTTATAACTTAAGGGGATGTCAGCAGTGTAATTATACCACCCGGTAGCTGCCACGACAGGGGCAACAGACCCAAGACGGGACATAGTAATCAATGTGGTTGGAGACCCCGAAAGATTAGGTGTGGTATTCACAAAAAACTCTGTTAAGTCAGTAGCTAACCCATTAGTTAAATCGCGAAAAATCCACACATTGACCCTGGTTTGTGTACTAGGCATGGATACACTAAAATCAATATTACGTGAAACCAAAATTGCCTGGTTATTTGCACTCTGCCATGTTTTTTGTGCTACTCCAGCCCCGCTATGCGGGTTATAAATTGCTGATCCGTCACCTTCTACCTGCGCTACGGAATTATAAACATTTGCTCCGGTAATAGCGCTGGTTGACCAACATGTAGGAATAGATCCCACAGTATTAAAACTTTCACTAAATACCGTAGTAATTGAAGAACAAAGTGTTGTAAAAGTACCTGCAGCGGTATACCCGTTTCCTGTACCTGCTGCATTAGGGACATGCGACCAGATGGATTGCAAACTTCCATTACTTGCCTGCACCTGCACCTGGTAGGTAGTTGAGCCGGTTAAGCCGGTTAAATTCACATTAGTACCAACGACAGGATTTCCGCTCCAGTTGGTCCAGGTACAGGACCCCTGCACACGGTAACGTACATTGTATTGGGTAGCGCCTGTTGGTGCTGTCCAGTTAATGGTTGCACTTGTGCCGGTAATACTTGTAACAGCGCTAAAGGTCCTTACCGGGTCAGGGTTGGCCTGCGGTGTCCAGGTATAGGTTAAACCTGAAGCCGGTTTTACGGCACTGTTTGCAGGGTTAAAATACATGGTACTGTTATTGGCATTGCCCGTAACAGCATCTGCCCATGTACATCCTGCGTTTGAGCCGGTAACATCTATCATCAGGTTATTAATATTGGTGATCCAGTTATTAGCAGTTGCTCCTGTAGTTTTCCAACCCACCTGCAGATTTGCAGCACCGGTACCTACTAAAGGAGTCATGTTGCCATAGACAAATTGAATTGCCCCGGTAGCAGTATTTAATCTTACCTGGAAATTGAGGTTCTCATTATGAGTTACACCGTCACCATAATTGTAGCGGCTAAAGGACTTCCATTCAAAGATATGTTCACTACCTATGGTTTGCCTGAAGGCCCCGGTAGTTGCAACAGTTGAGGTAATCAAATCCGAACTGAATGGTGCAAGTATAACCGCTGCATTGGTGATGCTAGTACTTAAAGCCGCACCATAATTACCGGTTTGACCGGTTGGGGCAGTGGTATACAATATCATCCAACCATTAGAAAAAATGCGCACATTAGAGTAGGCTGTACCATTTACCGAAAATGCAGGGCTTAAACCTGTGATATTTACAGCAACGTCATCACCTACAATAGCAACAGCAGTACCTGTACCACTGATAGAAGAGAAACTACCCGAACTGATTGCCAGCGGGTATTTAATGGCCAATTGCGCCTGGGCGTTTCCGGCTGTAAATCCTAAAAGGATAAACATACCAAAAAGCCATCGCAAAAAGCTGGACTTTGTCATTTTGTTTTCCGTCATTTTGTTTTGTATTCGTTTGTAATTGTTAATTGATTTAATTGTTAATAATCTTTGTGATCTTCTCAAACTATTCAAGAAAAATCGGTTTCAGGCTTGTTTTCATAAATTTTGCATAGGCTGTTAGTTGTTTTTAGAGTTAATAATTATTATTTATTTATTTGTTCAATTTGTTAAAATCTGCCTTAAAAAAAGAATTCAAGGGGGTTAAATTTACTTAATAGAAACCTTCTTTAAAATTATTATTGCCAATAAAGCCTAATGTCATTTCATCAAAAAACAGGGTATTCTTCCGCTAATATTTATTTATTTGCCGTTGAATTTTAAAGTTCTCCTGTTGTGAGAATTTTTAAGGATTAGTGTTAATTAACATATTTTAACTTAATATTAGCAATTAAGTTGAACCTAAACTTAACATTTTTATGAGTTTTCCATTTTTACCCCCCAATTTAGAATGATTATTAATTTTATTCCGGGAAGATAAACAGCATCATTAAAACAATGTTTTCTATGGGGTGTTTTTTTTAATCCTGATTTTCTGGTAACTCCCCGGGATTGCGAGGGTTTTGGTTGTGGAGTTTAAGAGTGACTACTACCAACCTGGCAGGGCAAATAATAAATATCTAACTGGTATTTAATGGATTACATTAACTTTTATCCATTTAAATAGAATTACCCAAATTACCATAGCCCGGCTTTCAGGTTTTTCTATTAACAAAACACGGTGACAATTTAACTTTTTGCACCGCAACAAATCACTATCAAAATAAATAAGCCTTGCAAGCCACAAGGCTTTTTATTTACAATTACAAACATTTCAAAAGTACATTACATTAAAACCGTTCTTATTACATAATTAAGTATATATGTTATAACAAAACGAGTTAATCAGTTAACACCCGCGCACAGATCTGCAAGTAAGGTAAAAAAAAACCGGGGAAACAGATCCCCGGCTTTATTCTTATGGTTAAGAATGATTTTTTTTATTTCCTGCTTATTGCCGTGCAAGAAACACCTTTTGAGTAAATACCTTGTCAGTTGAAGTTACTCTTACCAAATATTGACCTACTGCAACTGTCGATAAGTCGATCTCTCTCTTACCTTTCATTGCTACGTTCTCTAAATGGCTTACTACTTCTCCTAAACTGTTCAATACATCTACAGTGGCTTTGCCTTCATTATGCTGAAAATCAGGATTGTTAATGGTTGTGCTGTTATCTTACCTATGTTTGCATATAGAATGTTTAACCCGCGTGACAAAGGTGAATGGCCCGGAACACGATTCGATTATATAGTTTTAGTTAATGATTACATAACTTTGGGTTTATTTAAAGCAAAACCCATAGGAACACCCCTTTAAAGGCATTTAAACTTATATTAAACAGGTATCGGGAATGTCCAATTAACTGTGTAAATGTTTAATAGAATAATTTTATTTATTTATTAACCATTAAAACAAACACAGATGAAAGAAACAGAACTAAAAATTAATGATGAGTTCTTTAAGCAGTTTAAAACGACAGAAGAACTAGATAGCTTTCTTCACAGTATATTCAAACGAGGAGTTGAAACCATGCTTGAAGCCGAACTGACAGACCATTTAGGCTATGAAAAACATTCTGCCGATGGGATCAATACCGGGAATTCGAGAAACGGTAAAAATGCAAAGCTGGTTAAAACGAAAATGGGTGAGGTAACTATTGAAGTTCCAAGAGACAGAAAAGGAACCTTTAATCCGGTATTGCTTCCTAAAAGAAAAAGAATGATAGACAAGGTAGAAGAGGTGGTAATATCTCTTTATGCTAAAGGAATGAGTACAAGAGATATTGAAGTACAGATAAAAGAACTTTACGGAATTAATATCAGTTCCTCTTCCATATCAAACATTACAGAACAAATATTAGTAGATATAGAAGAATGGCAAAAAAGAGCGCTTGAAGAAACGTACCTTATTGCCTGGATGGACGGTATTACATTCAAGGTCCGTCAGGATCATCGAATAATATCCAAAACCATATACATCATTGTAGGGTTGAATACCAATGGTTGCAGGGAAGTTTTAGGAATGTGGGTAAATGAAACTGAAAGAGCAAGCTTTTGGATGCAGATTTTAACCGAAATAAAAGCCCGTGGCGTAAAAGATATTCTAATTGCCTGTACAGATAATTTAAAAGGACTTACACAAGCTATTCGAGCAGTTTTTCCAGAAACAATAACACAGTTATGCATTATACACCAGATCAGGAATACTATCCGTTTTGTACCGCATAAAAACAGAGGAGAATTTGCAAAGGACATGCGGCAAATTTATGAGGCTATTAATCTTGAAGATGCACAAAATGCTTTTGCTTTGTTTGAAAAAAAATGGGCCAGTGCTTATCCTTACAGCGTGAAATCATGGGCCGCCAATTGGACTGAGCTCGTTGCATTCTTAGCCTTTCCCCTGGAAATCAGAAAAATCATTTATACAACAAATACTATTGAAAATTTAAATCGATTAATCAGAAAGTATACTTCTAATAAAACTATGTTCCCTGATGATAATGCGCTTAGAAAAGCTATTTTCCTGGCAGTTCAAAACAGCCATATTAATAGCAGACAAAGGATACACAATTGGTCTTTAATTGCTAATCAATTTTTAATCCTTTATCCTGAAAGAGTCAATTTAAATTATCTACCTTTGAAATACTAAATCAAAAAACCTAAAATCCATTTACACACTTAAATGGACACTCTCCAGGTATCCGGGTACCTCCGGGCAGCTCAAACCCGTATCCAGGTGAAGGCGAACCTTAACACAGGCATAAATAAACCTGAACACAGGTATCAATTGACCCTAAGACAAGTGTAAATGAACCTTGCTTCAACCATTAAAAAATTATATTAAATTGTAAAGGACTTATAGCTGTCCTGCTTCTACCTTAAGCCACCTTTTTTAAAGTTGAAGCCAATTCCGTTTAAAGTGAATAGCAGGTATAGCTAAATGTGATATTACTCTATCAAAGTTAAACACTGGTAGCCTCCTGCCTGTATATAGTTTTATAAAAAGTAAACCTCCACACAAAAAAGCTGGCACTAATTTTTTTTTAAGGTAATGTAAGTACAAGCAAACCTGGACCCAGGTTAAAACGTACCTGGATCCAGGTTCATTTTTACCTGTATTAAGATTAAAACCGGTTTAATAATAAGTATAAATAAAACTGGATTCAGGATTAAATGAAATTGGCATCCATTACAAGGGGACTTATTATCCCGTTTAAGGGAACATGGGTTAAGGTTTGGATGAACATGAAGCCATGGAAACAAAGATTTGTTATTTGGTATAAATAAAGGGGCTTCAGGTTAGAATGAATTTGATATTAAGTAAAAATGGAATTGGTGTTAAGTATGAATAAAAGAGTACCAAGTTGATTAAGACATAACTTATTTTAGAACCAAGTGAACGTTTGTTTTATTGAATTTAAAAACTGGTTTAGAGGAAAAAAGAATAGGGTTAAAAAAGTTGGAACTTAATTTAATAATAAGTGTCGTATATTTTTTATTAAATATATTTTCAGGTTATCTAATATAAAAATAAATTTGCATATTTGAAATACTATTAATACTTTTGTGTCATTGTAGATAACATGAAAAAATTACTTTTTAGTATAGTTGAGGCACAGTTTGGGGCAAATGTTTCCGGAAAAACAGTTGGGATGTACCCATGTTTGCAAGGCCGTGACTTCAATTTAAAAGGTGAATATCAATGGCTTGACCCGCAATTTACTGATGAATCTGCTTTGAAATATACCAGGTTATTAACTAAAGGTGATATTTTATTTTCATTAAAGGGGAAGATTTTTGCCACAGTTTGGGAAGATCAAATACAAAATGCTATCGCAACAGGTACATTTTTAATCTTAAAGGTAAAAGACCCTTTGGTTTTACCTGAATATTTAGCGCTTTATCTGAACTCTTTTAAAGCAAAAAAATATTATGATTTGCATACAAAAGCAGCAACAGTTAACCATATTGGAAAAAAACAATTGGAGATCCTACCGGTTGAAATTCCTCCGCTGGAAAAACAACAGGCTTTAGTTCAATTGAACAAGTTAATTATGCTTGAAAAAAAATTAACCAGTGAACTTCTAAATAAAAAAGAGAAAATTTTAAACACGTTGATATAAAAAACTAAAGGATATGGAAGAGAACAAACCCCAAAAAGAAACTGTATCAAAAGCAGATGCAAAGAAAAATGAAACTGAGTCAAAAACTCAAACACTTAAGGACACGAAAACCAAAGCCTTTTCAACCGAATTTAACCCCGGTATAAACAGTTTGAAAAATCGTTTCCCCAATACTTTAAACTTAACAGATATTTCGCAACGCAATAACTCTAAAGCTATAACTCTTTTAGAGGAAATGGCCGAGGGTAGTCCTTTGCATTTAACAAAGAGTTTTGCCGATATTCCAATTAGAACTTTCACGAAAGAAAATTATGCTCAGTGGCCCCATATCGATTATGGAATATCAACAATTACCCAGCAGCTAAACTTACAAGATGAGATTACAGGCCTGAAAAAGAAGATGGCTGATCTAATTAAATCATCTGAAGTTGATAAGGCGGATAAGAAAAAAATTGCAACGGATTTTAAATTATTACAAAGTGAATTGTTGGTAAAAGAAAAGATTAACCATATTATACCACGTATATGTGAAGCTGGGAGAGAATTGCTTTTTAAATCGGATGCTTTTAAGGCGCTGTTTGCCGATGCAAGAAGCTGCCAATCGGTGGTTGTTTCAATTGATATCAGGCGTTCAACTGAGTTGATGCTGAAAGCCAGGAAACCAGAGTTATTTGCGAAATTTATTACTGAACTAACCCAAAAACTATCAAGTATTATTATTTCAAACTATGGTGTATTTGATAAGTTTACAGGTGATGGTATTTTAGCTTTCTTCCCCGATTTTTATAGTGGTAAAAACTCATTATATTTTGCATTAAAGGCAGCAGAAGAATGCCATCAAGCCTTTAGGGAGCACTATAATAATTCAAGAAGTTGCTTTAATGTCTTTATAAAGGATGCAGGACTTGGAATTGGCGTTGATTATGGACAGGTTACTTTGGTAAACACGAATAACGAATTAACCGTGGTAGGTATTCCTGTTGTTTACGCCTGCAGAATGTCAGGAGCAAAAGCAGGTGATACAATTTTAAATCAACCGGCCTTGGAGTTGGCAGAGGAACTATATTCGACTCAAATAAAGGTTATTGAAACAGAAATCAATATTAAAAACGAAGGAACGGCAGTTGCATATAAATTGGAAATTAATGAGAAGGGGCTGACCATCGGGAAACCAGATTGGCAAGAATTAATTAAGGAATATGGTCCACCAGTGGATATACCCAAAGTAACCACTCGTAAAAAGCAAATTATCAAAAAAGCAAAAAAGAATATTAAAAAATAAATCATTAAATAACCTGAGTGAAAGAAGAGAGAAGAAATAAATTTTGAAAAAAAACTAACCAATGAACTACTAAATAAAAAAGTAATTTTTTTAAGCACCTTGAGATAAAAAAAATAGAAGAATGGAAGAAATTAAAAGACCCTTTACGAAATATCAATTAAGGAAGGATGAACTTGACAAAAGAGTTTACCTTTTAAGAGAGAAATTAATTCAAACCTTAAATGATACTGCGATTGAATTAATAAGGCAAGCAGCAAACCCGAATATTAATCCATTTAGCCCCTCACCTATTGCGAAATTAGAAGTTCTAAAAGAATTACAACACAAGGTGAAAATGTTTAATGAAGAAAACCGGAAACTGATTGACAATCAAACGAAGAATTTGAAAGAAGATGAATTTGGAATTAGTTTTTTAGAAATCGAAGACAATGAGCTGGAGGCAAGATTTATTGATATAAATAGTAAAATTAAGAACTTGGTAAAAATAGTAAAGGAATAATGACACACAATAAAGTAACCCTCGAAGAAATCAACGCCATTGCATGGAAAGCCTGCGATACTTTTAGAGGTACCGTTGATCCTGCTGAATACAAAAATTATATTTTAGTGTTCCTGTTCTTAAAATACCTTTCTGATCTATGGAAGGATAAACGGGAAGAATATGAAGTAAAATATAAAAGTGACAAGGAACGGATTAAACGTGCATTGGAGCGTGAACGTTTTGTTTTGCCAAATAAATGCGATTTCGATTATATCTATGAAAACCGCAATGAGCCTAATATCGGTGAGATCATCAACAAGGCCTTGGATGCTATTGAAGAAGCCAACAAAGTAAAATTAGACGGTGTATTCCGCAATATAGATTTTAATTCAGAATCTAATCTTGGCCAAACAAAAGACCGAAACCGGAGGTTAAAAAACCTGGTGGAGGATTTTGCAAATCCTAAAATGGATCTGCGTCCTTCGCGTATAGGCAACCAGGATATCATTGGGAATACTTATGAATACCTGATCTCGCGTTTTGCGAGCGATAGTGGTAAAAAAGGAGGAGAATTCTATACCCCGGCTGAAGTATCAACCTTATTGGCCATGTTACTTCAACCCAAAGCGGGGATGCGTATTTCTGACCCTACCTGTGGTAGTGGCTCCTTATTAATTAAAGTCTCGAATCAAATTAAAAGCAACGATTATACACTTTACGGGCAGGAAAGCAATGGCAGCACCTGGGCACTTGCAAAAATGAATATGCTGTTGCATGGCATTGATAACGCCCGGATTGAGTGGGCCGATACGCTTAATAATCCGCGTTTGGTGGAAGGTGATAAATTAATGAAGTTTGATATTACGGTGGCTAATCCCCCCTTTAGTTTGGATAAATGGGGACACGAAGACGCTTCGCATGATAAGTATAACCGTCACTGGCGAGGGGTAGCACCAAAGAGTACGGGCGATTATGCCTTTATTTCGCACATGATAGAAACCACCGTACAAAATACCGGCAAAGTGGGTGTGGTGGTACCGCATGGTGTTTTATTCCGTAGTGGCGCTGAAGGAAAAATACGCCAGCAGTTTATTGAAGAAAATATATTGGAGGCGGTGATTGGTTTACCACCCAAATTGTTTTTTGGGACGGGTATCCCTGCAGCAATTTTAATTTTTAACAAGGGCAAAAAAACAAAAGATGTATTGTTTATTGATGCAAGCAAAGGATACCAGGATGGAAAAAATCAATACAGGTTACGTGAGGAAGATTTAAATAAGATTTTTGAAACCTATAAGAATTTTGCAGAAATTGACAAGTACAGCAGCAAAGCCAGTTTTGATAAGATCAAAGAAAACGATTTCAATTTAAATATTCCGCGTTATGTGGATACATTCGAAGAAGAAGAAATCATAGATATAGCAAAAGAGCAAATGGAAATTGAAAAACTGGAAGAACAGTTAACAGACGTAAGAAAAAAAATGACCGCCTATCTTAATGAGTTGGGAATAACTAAAAAATAATAAAAATATGGAATTGCAAGACTTATTAAGCCAAATTGATGATAACAAGGAACGAATTGATGCTGCCGGAAAATTTAATGATGACTTATTAAACAAGATCCAATACAAATTCCGTTTAGATTGGAATTATTTTTCAAATAAAATGGAGGGCGGTACATTGACCCGGCAGGAAACACGGAGCGTAATGGTTGGAAATATTACTGTTGGCGGTAAGCCTATTAAGGATGTAATGGAAATGAAAGGTCATGATATTGTTGTTTCAGATATTCTTAAAATAGGTAAAGGTGAACTTAAGATTTCTGAAAAAAGAATTAAAGATATCCACTCTGCAATAATGCACGAAGACTCTCCTAAAAGGGCCAGACTAATAGGAAAATGGAAAGAGAAACCAAATGAAGTGATAAATTATAAAGGTGAGAAAATCACCTTTGCTAAACCCGCAGAGGTCGCAGAAAAAATACACGAGCTTTTAAATCGAACAAATTCCAGAGTAGATAGTTTTTTTAAATCGTCAGGAACTGATTTACATCCTTTAATAATTGCATCTGATTTCCATTTAGACTATGTTACTATTCATCCTTTTTATGATGGTAATGGCCGCACAACAAGAATTTTGACAAATTTAATTCTTATTAGTTGTGGGTATCCTCCTATAATTATAAAAGAAGATGATAAAACCACTTATTATCAATACCTGGCAGATATTCAGGTTTATGGTGGTGATAGAAATCTATTTTACGAATTTATGGCCGACAAATTAATCCTCTCACAGAAATTGGTGTTGGATGCAATGGAAGGAAAAGGAATAGAAGAAGCAGATGATGTAAAAAAAGAAATCGAGTTATTAAAGAAACAACTTGCAAATAAGGATTTTACAAAATCACCAATAAATATTTATAATGCTTTTCAAAATGTGGAAAAAGAAGTTTGGAAAAAAATACAAGAAACACTTAAAAGCTTTGATGAATTTTTCAGCGAAAGCAAAACCTGGCACTATGTGAACCATCGGGAGGAAGATTATGGAACTCGTGTAGTTAATACTTTAGCGGCCCTAACTTTTACACGTGAAGAATCCAATAAGCCTAAAGACCCCAAAATTTTCGGTTATAACATATACGAGAATGATATCAAAACTATTTCATGGCAACATAATAAATTAGGTTTAAAAGGAGCAACAAAAAAATCTCAATTCGAAATAAGTTTAGTGCTCGACCTGTTTCAGGATTATTATAAGTTAAGTTTAAGTTTAAATAACAATAGTTTATTTACTGAGAAATACTCATATAGTCTTTTTGCTGATACAGACAGCGTTGACAGCTTAAAAAATATTTTAGGGAAAGCAATGATACATGCTATTAAAGAGAATACCAAAGAATTGGAGTAATTCAATTAAGGTTAAAATGCAAAATACATTTACATTAAAAAAAACAGGCATTCCAAATGGGTGGAAACAATTGCATTTTGGAGATGTGTTTGAATTTATACAATCACTTGCTTTATCTCGGGAGCAATTGACCTTTGATGAATACGAAGGAGAAATATTAAACATCCACTATGGAGATATTCACGCAACGTACAAAACAGATCTTTTAGATTTTAATAAAGAAAAGAGAATACCAAGAATAAAAAATATTGTTGAATCTAAATCTCTAATGTTTTTAAAAGAAGGAGATTTAGTTATTGCCGATGCCAGTGAGGACTATAAAGGTGTTGCCGCTAATCTTGAAGTAAAAAATATCAAATCAAAAAAAGTAACGGGTGGTCTACATACCTTTGTGGCGAGGGATATTTCTGGATTTACAGTTGAGGGATTTAGAACTTACGTTTTAAAAAATCCTCTGGTTGCTATTGAGTTAAAAAAATTAGCCACTGGTAGCAAAGTGTATGGCATTTCCAAAACGAACCTCGCTACTTTAGAAATTCTTCTGCCACCAATAAAAGAACAATTCAAAATAGCCCAAATACTGAGTATCTGGGATGTTGCAATTGAAACTCTTAATAAAATTATTACAAAAAAAGAAAGGTACAAGACAACATTAATGCAAAGCTTATTTTCTGGCAGGTTAAGATTTAGTGAATTTAAAAATAGTAAGTGGCAAAAACAAACCGTTCAGAATCTTTTGGATGAAGGATATTTGCTTGATCATTTGGATGGCAATCATGGAGGTCTTTATCCAAAAGCTGTGGAATTCATTAAAGAAGGCATTCCTTATATTGCCGCGAATAATTTTTCAAATGGAAGAGTAGATTTTAATTTATGTAAGTATTTAAGCAAAGAAAGAGCAGGGAAATTTAAAAAGGGGATTTCAAGAAATGGCGATGTATTATTTGCTCATAATGCAACCGTAGGGCCAGTTGCTTTACTGGAAACTGATTTAGAATATGTAATTCTAAGTACCACAGCAACGTACTTTCGATGCAATAACAAAAAGCTTTTAAACAAATTCTTATTTCAATTTCTTCAATCAGATTATTTTGTTCAGCAATATAAAGCTGTCATGGGTCAATCAACAAGGAATCAAGTTCCTATTACAACCCAAAAAAAATTTACTGTATTATTTCCAGAAATCAAGGAACAAAGTAAAATTGCTTCCGTTTTAAACGCAGTTGACAAAGAAATACAAATATTAAAAACACAATTAGTAACTTATCAAAAGCAAAAGCAAGGCTTAATGCAGGTATTATTAACAGGTAAAAAGAGGGTAAAAATTTAAAACTTATATCAGATGCCAAATATTGAACAACTAATTAAATATCATGAATCCTATGGTTTAGGGAAAAACCGCTTAACCAAGTCTGAATTGGGGGTTCTAAATGAAGGGTTTTACATTGAAAAAGGATTCAGTGGATTCGATGGCGGTGTAGCTTCTAAATTTATTTCCTATTTCGAAAAAAACATCAAAACTGAAGTCGGATTACTTTTTATTGATATTGAAAATTTTTCGAAAAAAGTTGAGGATAATACTCCTAAGGAAATTATTGAATATTTGGATGTATACTATAACACTGTAATTCCTATCATATATTCATATGGAGGTGAAGTTGAAAAAACTATAGGCGATGGTATTATTTGTGTTTTTGGTATGCCTTTTTTAAAAGGAGATGCAGGAGAAATATTGACCAAAACAGAACAATGCTGTGACGAAATTATTTCGACTTTAAAAGATACTGATTACGAGGTAAAGATTGCTTTACATTATGGTGAAATAATGTATTATAAAAACAAAGCCGTAAATGAATATATAGAATACACAATGATTGGAGGTGCATTAACTGATTTGTTTAGATTGGAAAGTGTATCTTTTGTAAACAGGATTAATTACTACGTTAATAGTAAATATGATTCGTATATAAGAAATAATTATACAGAGCTGGACAATACGTGGAGTTTCTGCCCTATTGTCAATATCGATCTATTTGGAGTTAAATATAAGAAAATGAAAAGTATTGTTAAGTCATGAGTATAAGTCCACTTTTAAAAGATATAAATGAAGACGTTAAAGATATTATCAATAGGGGCTTTGAAATTCCTACTATCTTATCTGATATTGTTCCTAGTGATGAAGACCCGGGTTTAACATTTGAAGTTGGAAAATCCAAGAAGGGTAAAATTCTTAAAACCTGTGTTTTGCATGTTGATATTAGAAACTCCACAGATTTGAATATTAAGTATGATAAGAAAAAAATAGGTCAATTGTATTCCGCATTTATTAAATCGGCTATTAGTGTAGCCGAACATCACAATGGGGTTGTCAGACATATAATCGGTGATCGGCTTATGATTGTTTTTAATCCAAAAAATTGCTTCAAAGATGCTATTGAAACAGCCATTTCTTTAAATACAGTTGCGCATAAAATTATTGATACGCATTTTAAAATAGCTGATTTCAAAGTGGGTATAGGCATTGACTTTGGTGAAATGTTAGTGTTAAAAGTTGGAATTCCTAAACAAGGCAAAGAAAGAAACTCATATAAAAGTCTGATCTGGCTTGGACTTCCTGCAAATATTGCGTCAAAGCTAACCGATTTCGCAAATAAGACCATTAAGAAGAAAACATTTTCTGTTAGGTTTTGGCATGACCCTGTAGGGGGGTTAAAAGAAATAATTGCTGGCACTTTATCACGACTCAGTCCATACTGGAAAGAGGAAGAGATTACTGCTGATAATCTAATTGAAAGAATCGGTTGGTCACACGATAATGTTATGTCTATTGATAATGGTAAAGTTGCCAACTTATCAAAAAAAGATACTGAGTTAAATTACCCACAAATTCTCATAACAGAAGCAGTATATAATGGAATTAATCATGCTTTGCCGGAAAGAGATTTCATTAAGGATAAACATCTAAGCCTTCAAAATTTAAAAATTAATGGTTATAACGGAAAAATATATGGCATGGGATCAATTTGGAAAGTAGAAATCTAATAATGAAAATATGAGTGAAAATAATTCAAATGAACTTATTGAGGATAAATTAAAGTTCATATTCGCTAATGTAAACGAGTGGTTGAAATTTGCCGAAGCAAAAAATGCTGCTTTAACTGTATTTAATAGTGCAATTGTGATTGGAGTGATTCAATCTTATAACAGTATTTGCTCAACCTTACAGTATTATGCAATTTTATTAGGGGCTATGGCTTTTATATCAGTATGCTTTAATATTTTTTCTTTTATGCCTACTGCGAACCTTTTTTTTATTTCCGAAAAAGAATTATTTAAAGAATCCTATTCAAAAAAACGTTTAATGTGCAAGAGTATCTTTCATACAAGTCATATTTCTGTCTATCCCCATCACGAGTTCTTAATTAAAGTTTACGAATATTATTCAATTCCGCAACCTGTCAATTTTTTGCAAGCTGAACTCGACCTCGCACATCAAATAACAACTAACTCTCAAATAGCACATATTAAATACTTAATATTTAAATGGTCCGGTATTATTATTCTAACAGCTATGATCCTTCCTGTTCCATTTGTTGTATGGTATATTATCAGCGAGGAGAGGAAGAAACGTAAATTATTGAATACAGCAATTTAAGGAAAGAGTTAATGAAAGTATTTACAAATACTAAAAAGGAATAAGATATTGAATAAATAATAATACCATTCCGAGCGTATCCTCGATATGGTATTCATTTGTTAAAATACGGAATGAGTAATGACAAAAAGAGATCGTATTCCTGAAGCCAGGAAAACGATAGAATAAAAGAAGAATGGAAACACCCTCGTTTAAAGAAGACCATATATCACAAATACCTGCCTTGCAATTATTGCAGAATATGGGCTATACTTACTTAACGCCTAAGGAGGTAGATGAACAGCGTGGCAATAAAAAAAGCAATGTGCTTTTAGAAGGTATTTTAGAAACCCAGTTGCGTAAGCAAAACAATATTGAGTTCCGCGGGCAGCAATATAAATTCAGCAATGCCAATATAAGCAAGGCTATCCAGGCCTTAAAAGATTTTTCGTTAAAGGATGGTTTGGTTATCACTAATGAAAAGGTGTATGATACACTATCATTGGGCAAAAGCTTTGAGGAAAACATACAGGGTGATATAAAATCTTTTACACTACATTACATTGACTGGCAAAACTGGGGCAACAATGTTTTTCATGTAACAGAGGAAATGGAAGTGGAACGGATAGGCAAAATAAAACCCTATATACCGGACTTGGTTTTGTTTGTCAATGGTATTCCATTTGGGATTATAGAATGTAAACGTCCTGATTTAATTGCGGCTGATGGGCGAAAACCAGTGGAACAAGCCATCTCACAACATTTGCGTAACCAGTTAATAGAAGATGGAATCCCGCAATTGTTTATTTATGCCCAGGTGTTATTGAGCCTGGCAACAAATGATGCGCGATATGCTACGGTAGGCAGTAATGCAGAATTCTGGTCGTTATGGAAAGAACAATTTGCCAATAGCGAAGAAAAAGATGAATATAACCGCAATTTATACTCTTTTAAAAACAGGCCGTTAAGCAATGAGTTTAAAGCCAAGCTGTTTTCAGAACGTTTTCAATACGTTCGCAAATATTTTGATGAAATAGAAAAGCAACCGGTAGAAATAACAGTACAGGACCAGTTGTTATATAGTGTATGCAGACCGGAGCGTTTAATAGAAATGGTGTACAAGTTTATTGTATTTGATGCAGGGATTAAAAAACTGCCACGATACCAGCAATACTTTGGCGTTAAAAAAACATTGCAACGGGTTAAACATATAGAAAATGGTAAACGCAACGGTGGGGTTATATGGCATACACAGGGCAGTGGAAAATCTTTAACTATGGTGATGTTGGGCAAATGCCTTGCCATTGAACCAGGCATACAAAACCCTAAAATTATTTTAGTAACGGATAGGATTGACCTGGATGACCAGATCTATAAAACATTTCATAATTGCGGTAAAGAAGTTACGCAGGCCAAAACAGGAAAACATTTGGTTGAACTGTTAAGCGATAGTAAGGACCAGATCATTACCACTGTGATCAATAAATTCGAAGCCGCAGTAAAAGCTGGGGTTGATCATATTCCACAGCGTGATATTTTTATTTTGGTGGATGAAAGCCACAGGAGCCAGTATGGTCGTGCCAATGTAAACATGCGTACTATTATTAAAATGGGATGCTATATCGGCTTTACCGGTACACCTTTAATGAAAAAAGAGAAAAACACAGCAAACAAATTTGGTGGCATTATTGATAAATATACGATAGACCAGGCTGTAAAAGACAGGGCTGTGGTTCCATTATTATATGAAGGGCGGCAGGTGGTTCAAAATGTAAATCAAAGACCCATTGATACCTTTTTTGAATTGGTAAGCGAACCTTTGAATGCCTACGAGAAAGCCGATTTAAAAAAGAAATTTGCAAAAGCAGAGCCATTGAATGAGGCTGACCAACGTATTTATCGCAGTGCCTGGGACATAAGTTTACATTTTAACAGGAATTGGAAAGGCACAGGCTTTAAAGGGCAGCTGGCCTGTAATTCAAAAATGTCAGCAATAAAGTACAAGGATTATTTTGATGAGATCAAATTAGTTAAAACAGAAGTAATTATCTCTGCCCCGGATACAAGGGAAGGTACTGATAGTATTTATAAAGAGACTGATGACAGGGTATTGAAATTCTGGAAAATGAAAATGCAGCAATTTGCGAGTGAGAAAGAATACAATAAACAAATCATTAATGGTTTTAAAAATGGTGAAGAGCCTGAAATAATAATAGTGGTAGATAAATTGCTGACGGGTTTTGATGCGCCACGAAATACCATTTTATATTTGGATAAGCAATTAAAAGAACATAGCTTATTACAAGCCATAGCTCGTGTAAACAGGGTCTTTGAAGGAAAAGATTTCGGTTATATTATTGACTATTACGGTAACCTGGGCAACCTGGATAATGCGCTGACAACCTATAGCGGTATGGAAGAATTTGATGATGAGGACCTGGTAGGAACATTAACTAATATAAAAGAGGAGGTTGAAAAGCTTGCCGAACGCCATGCCCAATTATGGGATATTTTTAAAGGCATTTCCAATAAATTGGATTTGGAGCCTTATGAAAGGTTGCTGAGGCCAAAAGATATTCGGGATAAGTTCTATGAGAGATTATCGCTCTTTGTAAGAACTTTAAAAATTGCCTTATCCACTGTTGATTACATTGAAAAAACTAAAAAGCAAACCATTGACCGTTATACTGAAGATGCCCGTTTCTTTTTGAAATTGCGTGTATCAGTAAAATCACGTTATAGCGATGGCATAGATTACAGGCAGTACGAGGCACAAATTCAGAAATTAATTAATACCCATGTTACAAGTGATGAAGTGATACAGATTACCAACCAGGTAAATATATTTGATAAAGATGCTTTTGCAAAGGAACTGGAAGAACATATAGGAGCTGCCGCAAAAGCTGATTTAATTGCTTCGCGCACAGCCAAGACCATTAATGAAAAAATGGGAGAAGATCCTGCCTTCTATAAAAAATTCAGCCGCATGTTGGAAGAAGTAATCGAACAGTACTCAAACCGTAGGTTAACTGATGCAGAATTCCTGAAAAAAGTAACTGATATAATGCAAGCTGTTCGGGACAAAAAAGATGTAAATATCCCAACAGAATTATTGAACAATGAAAACGCACAGGCATTCTACAGGCAAGCAAAGGAAATATTAAAAGATTCGGAAGTTGCTAAGCCAGGTGAATTCCTAACAGCATTAGGCCTCGAAATTGAAAACATCATTAAAGAAAACATAATCATTGATTGGAAAATGAAGCAGGATGTAATCAATAAAATGAAACAGGAAATTGATGACCTTGTTTATGACCTGCAGGATATTCATGATGTAGAGGTAGAATCAAAACAATTGAACGATCTAATTGAAAAATCTATAGAAATAGCTAAAAACCGTTATGAGTGATCTGGTGAAAAAGCATAGTGTTGAATATGGTACCACAACTATTGACTTTTCATTGGCATTTAGTTCGCGTAAATCACTTGGTATTAGCGTTACCCCTGAACTGGATGTAAAAGTAACAGCTCCTTTCAATTCACCCTTGGAAAAGATTAAAGAGAAAGTAGAAAACAAAGCCAGGTGGATTGTAAAACAACAGGAATATTTTGGAGAGTATCTTCCTAAAACACCTGCAAGAGAATATGTGAATGGTGAAACTCATTTATATATTGGCCGACAATACCGTTTAAAAATAACCCAGAGTAAAAAGAATGAAGTTAAATTAAGTGGAGGTAAACTGACTGTTTATACTTCCAAAAAAGATAAAAACTATATCAAACTATTATTAGACAATTGGTATAGGGCACATGCCATCAGGTTATTTGAGTGGCGCATTGAACAAACCATTGGCTTATTCAGTAAATATAAATTAGAATTTCCAAAACTTGTAGTACGCAGGATGGAAAAGCGCTGGGGAAGCTGCACACCAAATAAAAAAATAATTCTTAATCCGGAAATAATTAAAGCGCCTGTAAAGTGTATTGATTATGTAATTGTACATGAACTCTGTCATTTGATTCATCATAATCACAGTCATGATTTTTATAAACTTCAGAATAAAGTAATGCCCGATTGTGAAAAATGGAAAAAGAAATTGGAAATGTTTTTGGTTTGAAAATGAGCCCAGTTAATGTGATAAATACAAACCGCCATCCTCATTCCTTTTCAACTTTCTAACTTGAAACAAAAAAATCTGAAACCTTTATTTTTTCCCTTCCGTTATAATGACCAAAAGCTAAAAAACGATAGCCAGAACTTCTACCTTTTAATTTTTAAAACTCTTACACCATTGCATTGATTTTTACTCCGGTAAAGTGTCAGTATTAACCGCAGCCCCTGCCTGAAACCCAAAGGCATTTTATCGTTGGCATGCTGCGACAATCAGAAAGAAAGATGAGACATCGCGTTTCGTTACGTCTTGATACAAAGGATACTTTGGGCAAGATAGAAATGGGAAAGACCGTTTTGCTAAAGATGACAGGGAATTCCAATTTCCCTACACCTAATCCTGATTTGCCCGCATTTAAAACTGTGGTTGGTGCCTGCGAGGCTGCTTTAACAGCAGCCATCAATGGCAGCAAACAGCAAAAAGCTGAGCTCGTGGAAGCAGAGGCTTTGCTGGAGGCCAACCTGGTACAGCTGGCAGCATACGTGGATAATATAGCAAACGGCAGCGAAACCCTTATCCTGGGCGCAGGGTTTGAGACTGAAAAGGCACAAACCCAGGCAACAGTACCTGCTCAGCCCCTGCTTAGGAAAGTAGTGAATACCGGAATTCCGCTGGCCCTCAAATTATTTTGGGCAAGGGTGAAATTCGCTACTACTTACCAGGTGGAGCAAAACGATTCTGAAACACTGGAAGAGGATAAATGGAGAGTGATTAAAACCCAGAACCAGGTGAATCTGATCGTTGAGGGCTTAATAAGCGGAAAGATTTATGGTTTCCGTTTACGGCCATTGGGCAGCTTAGGCTGGGGCAATTACAGCAATGTAATACAGGCAAGGGTATTATAATAGTAATTGCATTTCCCTACAAAAGAGCGGCCCATCCACAGGTCGCTTTTTTTATGTGTAAACTCTTACACTGCCGCAAGTTTTCAACTGTTTTCTGATGCAAGTTTTCTTCCCGGCCTTTTATCGATATAAACTTATGACATTAAATCATTAAACCGGGTGCTAAATTAAAATGCCAAACAAACTGACAACTGTTGTGCAAACAGTAAGGGTTTATTTGGCATGGCATAAATATTAGAAGATAATAAAACATTTACCTTAAACCTGGTTAGATTTGTGTATAGTATTAAATTTGAGAATTAATCATGCCGGGCTTTACATACAAGGTATACGTTATTGAATTATCAAAAAAAGTATTTACAGAAAACCTGAGATTCAGGAATGCCAACCCACAGTTTAATGGGGTATTAGAGTGCCTGTATGTAGGGATGACAAGTAAAACTCCTGAAGAAAGGTTCAGGCAGCATAAAACGGGGTATATAAGTAAAAAAGGATTTAAAATCTCAGCCTGGATAGTGCAACAGTATGGGAGTTATCTTCGTCCAGGCCTTTACAATCATATTAACATGAAGGCCATGACAAGAGCAGATGCATTAAAACAGGAAGAAAAACTTGCTTTGGATTTGCGAAAACAGGGATATGCTGTATGGTTTAATTAGTCGACCCTCAAAAAGTCCTTTTTTAAATTTGATTCTATTGGGCTTGCAGCCCAAACCCGCCTCACTTCTTTTGCTTGATCAAAAGAAGTAAGCAAGAAAAATCAAGGCTCCATTTTAACTTTTCCTCCCGTTGGTCGGAATTATTTTCATTTGCAAACATGCCACCCATAGGGTGATTTCCTGCGGAACTTCCCTATGGGTCCCGGCAGTTTGCTGCATAAAAATAACCAGATAAAATGATGCCGGTCTGGCACTTCGAATTTGATTTCTACTTGGAATTTTAAAGGTTTGTCTCAGGTTCTAGAAGATTTTATTGGCATTTTTATTATCAAATACTTTATAGCATTGGGATACAATTATTTTTAAGGAACAACTCAAACCTGGCAGGTTTGTATGCACAAAGCCCCGTCAATTGCTCAACGGGGCTTTGTTTTTCATGGTTTAAAAATTGACCTGCCTGTTACTGGCGGGCTAAGAATACCTTTTGAGTTAATACCTGTTCAGTTGAAGTTACTCTTACCAAATATTGACCTACTG
>JADMIO011280075.1_pt1 | contig 25762 bp, 23 predicted proteins | sample 8958161 | NCBI WGS metagenome assembly JADMIO01 (sample SAMN16585339, study PRJNA669376) | soil metagenome | isolation source: Crop rotation soil | place: USA: Cullars Rotation, Alabama | collected 2011 | reverse complement strand
CGGCCGCCGGGTCGCCCTGGAGATCCGCCGGCAGCGCCGCCAGCCGTTCGCGCAGGCGGGCCTCCAGATGCTGCTGGCCCTCCCGCGCCTCGCGCTCGACGTCGTTCACCAGCCCTTCGAGGATCGCCAACCGCCCGTCGAGATCGGCGCGCAGAAAACGCCCTTCCGTCTCGCGCATGACGACCAGCGCATCCAGCGCGTCCGCGATCGCCGCTTCGACAAGCTCGGTGGATCCGGCCGGTCCCGCAGCGGGATCCACATGACGAATCTCGAGGACCTGCGGGATCCGCAGGACATCCGAGGCGGTCAGGCCGCCGGAGATCAGGCCTTTGGCGCGCGCCGTCTCCATCGCCTGCGTCACCCGGTCGAGCAGTCCTTCATTCAGTACGACTTCGCGCGCAGGTTCGGCCGTGACCTCGAGGGTCACCGCCAGCTCGAGGCGTCCGCGCGTCAACCGCTGTTGCGCCAGCCCACGCACGCGGGTCTCAATGCCGGCCAGGGCCTGCGGCGCCTTGATCGCGAGGTCGAGAAAGCGATGGTTCACGGACTTGGCGGTCACCGTGACCTTCTGCGCCGCCTCTTCGCGGCTCGTCGCCGCAAAACCCGTCATCGAACGAATCACGAACCCAACTCCTTCACCAGCTCAACGCCGGCCTCCGCGTCGTCATCACGCGCGAATGTCTGCAGGGCATAAAGTTTGGCGTAGACACCGTCCGGCTTGCGCACGAGATCATCGTGGGTGCCGATCTCCGCCACGCCGCCGTGCTCGAGGGCGACGATGAAGTCGGCTCGGCGGACGGTCGACAGCCGATGCGCGATGATGAACGTCGTGCGGTTGCGCATCAGATTGGCGAGCGCGTCGCGCACCAGCCGCTCCGCCTCGGCGTCGAGCGCGGACGTCGCCTCGTCGAGCACGAGCAGCGGGCAGTCCTTGAGGATCGCGCGGGCAATGGCCAGGCGCTGGCGCTGGCCGCCGGAAATCCGCTGACCGCGCTCGCCGATGCGTGCCTGGTAGCCGCCGCTCAGATCCACGATGAACTCGTGCGCGTGCGCGGCCCGCGCCGCGGCCTCGACGGCCTCGGGTGACGCATTTGGCACGCCGTACGCGATGTTGGCGGCCACCGTGTCGTCAAACAACACCGTCTCCTGCGTGACGAGGGCGACCTGACTGCGAAGGGACCGCAGCGTCGACTCGCGCACGTCGCGGCCATCGATCAAGAGGGCGCCCTCGGTCGCATCGAAAAATCTCGGAATGAGGTTGACCAGCGTCGTCTTGCCGGCCCCGCTCAGGCCGACCAGCGCCACGACCTGGCCGGCCCTGACGTTCAGGGAAACGTGGCGCAGCACGAACCGATCCGGGCGATCGTCGTAGGCGAAGCCGACGTCCCGGAACTCGATCCCTTCGCGGAGCCGTGGCAGCGCGATCGCGCCCGGCCGTTCCCGCACTTCGCTGTGGGTATCGAGGATCTCGAAGATCCGCTGCGCCGAAGAAATCGTCTGCTGGATACCCGCGTTGACTCGGCTCAGCTTTTTCACCGGCCCGTACATCATGAACGCCGCGACAAGAAATGCCGTAAATGATCCGACCGTCAGGTTCTCGCGCTGGATCTCCTGGGACCCGAACCACAGGGCTCCGACGGCCGCACAGGCGCCCAGCAGCTCGACGAGGGGCGGCAATGCCGCCAGCGCGCGAGTCACGCGCATGTTCGTGCGATAGAGCGACTGGGCCGCGTCGCGAAAGCGGCGTTCCTCGCGCGCCTCGGCGCCAAACGCCTTGACGATCCGGTGCCCGGTAAACGCTTCGGCGCTCAAGTGCGTCAAATGCTCGAGTTGTTCCTGCCCGCGCCTGGTGGTCCGGCGGACGCGGCGGCCGAGACGCCCCAGCGCGTAGATTACGAGGGGCGCCGCCGTCAGCGTGATGAGCGAAAGGCGCCACGAGTTGGTGAACATGACGACGATGAAGGCGACGACCGCGAGCGACTCCTTGATGAGATCCGCGATCGTCTCGGAGACCGCCATCTGCACCTGGTTGACGTCGTTCGTGAGACGCGAGATCAGCTGCCCGGAGGTCCGGCCGGCGAAGAACGTCACCGACTGATCGAGAATGTGCCGGAACAGGCGCGTCCGGATGTCCATCACGACGCGCTGTCCCACCTGCATCATCAGCAGATCGGACACGTAGTCGCCAAGTCCCTTGAAGATGTACGCGACGATCAGGACGAAGGCGACGCGGCCCACCTCCCGTCCCTGCGGCAGGACGTTGTTGAAGATCGACTTCGTGACGTCCGCGATGCGCCCGTACGCCGCCGCATACACCGCCATCGCCGCCAGCGCCGCGATCAGCCGGCCGCGGTAAGGTTTTGCAAAGGCCAACAGGCGCTTGAATTCGTTCACTCAGTAAACCGATACCTGATGAGCACCCACAGCGCGACGAGCCCGTCGCGCCAGGTGATCTTCTTCCCTTCCTCGTAGCCGCGGCCGTCGTACGTAATCGGCACCTCGTAGACGCGATAGCCTCGCTTGAAGATCTTGGCGGTCATCTCCGGCTCGATCCCGAAGCCATCGGATTCCAGGCGCATCGACCGCAGGACCTCGCTGCGCATCATTTTGTAGCAGGTCTCCATGTCGGTGAGCATGGTGTTGTAGAGCACGTTGGTGACGAGCGTCAGCAGCCGGTTGCCCGCGTAGTGGGTGAACAGAAACACACGGTGGCGGCCGATGAATCGCGAGCCGTAGACCACGTCGGCACGCCCCTGCGCAATCAGCCCGATCAAGTCCGGGTATTCCTCCGGCGAGTACTCCAGATCGGCGTCCTGGATCACCATCACGTCGCCGGTCACCTCCTGAAACCCGCGCCGTAACGCCGCCCCCTTGCCCGCGTTGCGCGGCTGCAACACCAGCTTGAACCCATGCTGCTGCTGCAGCGCGGGCAACAGGTCCCGCGTCCCGTCCACCGAGCAGTCATCGACGACGATGAGCTCGATGCGCATCGGCACGCGCATGACGCGGCCGATGATCTCCGCGATCGTCTCCCGCTCGTTGTAGACGGGCATGACGACCGACAGCAGCGGATCGGTCAGAACGCCTTTGAGTCCAGCCATCTCATTCGCCGGCACCCGAGCCGCGGTAGCCGTGCCGATGGGTTCGCTGCCACTGCCACGCGGTCTCGACGACGCGATCGATGGCTTCGAACCTCGGCGTCCATCCGAGCTCGCGCCGAATCCGGTCGCTCGACGCGACCAACCGCGCCGGATCGCCCGCCCGCCGCGCGCCAGTCCGGTACGGCACGGGCTGTCCGGTCACCCGCTCCACGCTGGCCAGCAGGGCTTTGATGGACGTGCCCGAGCCGGTCCCGAGATTGTAGGCCGTCGACGGGCCCGACGCCTCGAGCGACCGGAGCGCCGCGACATGCGCGTCCGCGAGGTCGGACACGTGCACGAAGTCGCGAATGCACGTCCCGTCCGGTGTCGGGTAGTCCTCGCCATAGACGGTCAGCGGCGGACCGCCGAGGATCGCGCCAAGCGCCAGAGGAATGACGTGGACCTCCGGAGCATGATCTTCGCCAATCAGCCCGGAAGGATCGGCGCCGGCCGCGTTGAAATAGCGCAGCGCGATCCACTGCAGCCCATGTGCACGCGCGAGATGCGGAAGCGCGCGCTCGATTGCCAGCTTGGTCTCGCCGTACGCGTTGATCGGCTGTTGCGGATGCGTCTCGTCGATCGGGGTCGTGTGAGGCTCGCCGAACGTGGCGGCGGTCGAGGAGAACACGAGGCGCTTGACGCCGGCGTCGATCATCGCGCCGAGCAGCGTCAGCGTGCCCATCACGTTCGTGCGGTAATACCCGACCGGATCGTGGACCGAGTCGCTCACCGAGAGCTTGGCCGCGAAGTGCAGCACCGCCGTCGGCGCTGCGTCGCGCAGCGCGCGCGCGACCGCGCCGGCATCCTCGATCGCGCCTCGCACGAGGCGAATCGACCGGCGCGGAAAGGCCGCCGACAGCACGTCGGCCGCCTCGGCATGGCCGGCCGACAGGTCGTCGTAGATCACGACGTCGTACCCCGCCGCCGCCAGAGCAATCACGGCGTGGCTGCCGACGTAGCCAGCGCCGCCCGTCACGACTACCGTGGACATGATCTCAGGGCCGGCCGATGGAGGAGTACGTAAACCCGAGATTCCGAATCTCGACGGGATCGTACAGGTTGCGACCGTCGAAGATGAGCGGCGCCTTGAGCAGATGCTTCATGCGGTCGAAGTCGGGCTCGCGGAATTCATTCCATTCCGTGACGATCAGGAGCGCGTCGGCGCCCGTGAGCGCGCGATACGCGTCGGCGGCGTAGTGAATCCGCTTCTTGAACAAGGTCTGCGCCACGCGCCGGGCCTCCGGATCGTAGGCCCGCACCTTCGCGCCGCGCTTGAGCAGGCCTTCGATGATCGGAATCGCCGGCGCTTCGCGCATGTCGTCCGTCCGGGGCTTGAACGCCAGCCCCCAGACCGCGATCGTCCGTCCCTTCAAGGACTTGCCGAAGTGCTTGTCCAGCCGATCGAGCAGACGGCCCTTCTGCACCGCGTTGACGTCTTCGACGGCCTGAAGAATCCGGAACTTGTATTTCTTCTCGGTCGACGATCGCATGAGCGCCTTGACGTCCTTCGGGAAGCAGCTGCCGCCGTACCCGACACCCGGGAACAGAAACGAGTGACCGATGCGCCGATCGGCCGCGATGGCCTGGCGCACCTTGTCCACGTCGCCGCCAAACAGCTCGCAGACGTTGGCAATCTCGTTCATGAACGAGATCCGCGTCGCGAGCATGGCGTTGGCGGCGTACTTGCACAACTCCGCGCTCGCGCAATCCATCACCATGATCGGCGCGCCCGTGCGGGTGAACGGGCGATAGAGCTCGTTCATGATTTTCGCGGCCCTGGGGTCCGACGTCCCGATGACCACGCGATCCGGCTTCAGAAAATCGTCAACGGCGGCGCCCTGCTTCAGGAATTCCGGATTGCTCACGACGCTGAACGGGTGCCTGGTGAGACGAGCGATGGTGTCGGAGACGAGCTGGGCGGTACCCGCCGGCACCGTGCTCTTGTCCACGATGACGCGGTACCCGTTCATCGCGCGGGCAATTTCCTCCGCCGCCCCCAGGACATGCTTCAGATCCGCGGACCCGTCCTCGCCGGTCGGCGTTCCCACGGCGATGAAGATGACCTCGCTGCGGCGGACCGCGTCGGCCAGGTTGCGGGTGAACGACAACCGCTTCAGTTCGCGGTTCTGCCGGACGATCTCCTCGAGTCCCGGCTCGTAAATCGGAATCTTCCCGCGCCGAAGCATCGCGACTTTCGCCGCGTCCTTGTCCACACAAATGACGTCGTGTCCTGTCTCCGCGAAACAGGCCCCGACGACCAGCCCGACATAGCCCGTCCCGATGACTGCGATTTTCATTCGATCCCTTTTTCCGGCGGTCTGTCCGCCGGACTCCTTTCCGTCGTGTCACGTCCGTCGTGTCGCACGCCACCCGATTCGACTGGCGAACGATTTCGACGTTTGAAAAACTCCTCAAGGTATCATTTGTCAGGAAAGGCAGTCAACCGATTGACACGTAACAACTTAGCGAATGAACGGAACTGACCTTGTGCGTGTCCTGATCGACTACCGGCCCGCCCTGCGCCAGCGAACCGGCGTCGGCGAGTACGTCCACGAACTCGCCACGGCACTGGTCGCGCTGCCTTTGGAGGCGGGCGAAGAGATCACGCTGTTTTCGTCGTCATGGAAGGACCGGCTGGCGCCCGACGTGGTGCCAGGAGCCGCGACAATTGACGCTCGCGTGCCGGTGCAGGTCCTGAACCTCACCTGGCACCGGCTGGCCTGGCCGCCCATCGAGCGTTTGACCGGGCGGGCCTTCGACGTGGTTCAATCGGCCCACCCGCTGCCGATGCCGTCTCGCAGCGCGGCGCAGATCGTCATGGTGCACGACCTCGATTTCCTCGATCATCCCGAGCGGACGCAGCGTGAAATCCGGAGGGACTACGTGTCGCTGACGCCGCAGGCGGTGCTCGCGGCCGACCACGTGCTCGTGAACTCGGCGCATACCGGTCGGGAGGTACAACACCGGCTCGGCGTGCCGGCCGATCGAATGTCCGTCTGCCCGCCGGGCGCGCCGGCGTGGCCGCGACGACTCGACGAACCGCCAGACGCGGCCGTGCTCTTTTTCGGCACGCTCGAGCCGCGCAAGAACGTCGGCCTCCTGCTGGACGCGTACGAGAAACTCCTCCGTGACGGCGTAGCGCCGCCTCGGCTTGTTCTGGCTGGTCGAACACCGCCTGAAGCGGCTCCGCTCCTGGCACGCGCCGCCGCCTCTCCCCTCGCCGGCCACGTTGACGTGCTCGGCTATATCGATCCTCAGAAACGCGTCGACCTCTATCGGGGTGCGCTCGCCCTGGTAATGCCGTCGCACACGGAGGGATTTGGCATCCCGGCCCTCGAAGCGATGACGATCGGCGTTCCGGTCATCGCCGCTCGCCGCGGCGCGCTGCCCGAGGTCGTGGGCGAGGCCGGGCTGCTCATCGATCCAGACGACGCCGCAGGCCTCGCGCAGGCGCTCGGCCGCGTCATCGCCGATCGCTCGCTCCGCGACCGGCTGCGCGAAGCTGGCTGGCGGCAGGCGCAAACGTTTCAGTGGGCCCGGAGCGCCGCGCGCGCACGACAGGCCTGGCGGCTGGCGGTGGATCACCGGAGGCGCCGCCGGTGAGTGGCGGAGCGCGACCGCTGCACATCGGGATCGACGCGCGGGAACTGCTCGGTCGCCCCACCGGCGTCGGCCGGTTCTTGCGCGAGGTACTTCAGGTATGGTCGCGGTCCGCGCCCAGCATGCATCGCTTCACACTTTTTGCGCCGGCGGCCCTACCGGCCTGGACGGCCGCGCTCGGGTCCCGATTCTCCGCCGCCGTGGCTCCGGCCAGTGTCGGCGGCACCTGGTGGGAGCAGATGCATCTCCCGCGCCTGGTCACGGCCGCCCGCGCCGACGTGCTGTTTGCGCCTGGCTACACCGCGCCGCTGCGGTTGAGTCAGCCGTCCGTGCTGGCCGTCTACGACGTGTCCTTCTTTGCCCACCCGGAGTGGTTCACCTGGCGGGAAGGGCTGCGACGCCGGCGGCTGACCCGGGCCGCCGCCCGACGCGCGCGCACCGTGGTGACGATCTCTGAGTTCTCCGCCGCCGAAATCGAACGCTGGCTGGGCATCCCGCAGCAGCGGATTCGCATCGCCCGGCCGGGCTCCCCGCCGGCCCAGGCGGCGGCGAGCGACCGGCCGCCGCTCGTCCTGTTCGTCGGGTCGTTGTTCAATCGGCGCCGGTTACCGGAGCTGATCGGCGGTTTCGCCCGGGCCGCGGCGCGAGTGCCAAACGCGCGGCTGGTACTCGTCGGCGACAATCGCACGAGTCCGCGGATCGATCCGATCGCGCTCGCGGCGCAGCGCGGCGTCGCGGATCGCGTCGAATGGCGCGAGTACATTTCCGATGACGAATTGAACCACCTGTACCGCTCGGCACGCGTGTTCGCGTTCCTCTCCGACTACGAAGGATTCGCGATGACACCTCTTGAAGCCATTGCCCACGGCGCGGCGCCCGTGCTGCTCGACATCCCGGTCGCGCGCGAGATATACGGGCGGGCGGCGCGGCTGGTGCAGCCCGATCTCGAAGAGATCTCGCAAGCCTTCGTCGATCTGCTGACGAACGAGGCCGCGCGCGAAGCCCTCCTGGCGGAGGGCCGGCGGCTGCTGGATCGCTATTCGTGGAGCGATGCGGCGTCCCAGGTGCTCGACGCGATTGAGCGCAGCGCCGATTCCTCCGCGACGGCGTAGTCATGCTCCCCGCCCTCGACATCATCATCGTCAGCTACAACACGCGCGAGGACGTGTTGGCGTGTCTGGAGTCGATCGCTGCCCATCCGCCGTCAGGCGGCCATCGGGTCATCGTCGTGGACAACGCGTCAAGTGACGGCAGCGCCGAGGCCGCGCGCGCGCGTCATCCCGGAGTGGAAGTGATCGCGCTCGAGCGCAACGTCGGATTTGGCGCCGCCAACAACGTGGCGATCCGCGCGTCGAGCGCGCCGCTGATCCTGCTGCTGAACAGCGACACGCTGGTGACGCCGGGCGCGCTGGACGGCCTGGCCGATCGCCTCCGCGAAACCGGTGCGGTTGCGGCCGGGCCGCTGCTCGTCAACGGCTCGGGACGCCCGGAACTTTCTTTCGGCCGCATGCTCTCGCCGCTGAGCGAGCTCACGCAGCGGTTGCGTCAGCGAGCGTCCGTGGCAGGCAGCGGGCTGGCGGTGCGGTACGTCGCACGTCGGCTCTCGCGCGAGCGTTTCGTGGATTGGGTGACCGGCGCCTGTCTGCTGGTGCGGCGGGAGGCGGCCATGGCCGCCGGGTTGTTCGATGAGCGCTACTTCCTGTACGAGGAGGATGTCGATTTCTGCGCGGCGTTGCGCGCACACGGCGGCCGCGTCCTGTTCACGCCACGCGTGCAGCTCGTACACCGTCGCGGGCAATCCCGTCGCGCGGCGGGCTCGCGCGCCGACCTCGAGTACGACCGCAGCCACGTGGCGTTCTACGAGAAGCACGCGCCTGTCTGGGTGCCGTGGCTTCGCTGGTGGCTGCGGCTCCGGGGACGCCTTCCTCTACAATAGTCGCCACGTCCCTTGCGAGGTTTTGAGCAGGAATGCGAATCGCCATCGATGCCCGCAAGCTGCACGACTACGGCATCGGCACCTATGTTCGGAACCTCGTCGGCCAGCTGGCGAAGCAGGACGGGGAGGACACGTATGTCCTCATCTGCCGCCCCGCCGATGCCCCGTTCGTCAAGGGCCTCGGGGCGCGCTTCGAGCCGATGGTCGAGCGCGCCGGCAATTACTCGGTGCTCGAGCAGATCACCGTGCCGTTGGCGCTGCGCCGGGGCCGGATCGACTTGTTCCATGCGCCGCACTACGTCGTCTCGCCGCTCACGTCGTGCAAGACGGTCGTGACGATTCACGACTGCATTCATCTGAGATTTCCGCAATACCTGCCGAACCGCGCGGCGTACGTTTACGCTCGGACCATGATGGCGCAGGCCGCCAGACGGGCCCGGCGAATCCTCACCGTGTCGCACGCATCCAAGGAGGACATCCAACGCTACCTCCGGGTGCCGGCCTCAAAGATCGAGGTCATTTACAACGCGCTCGACGAGCGGCTCGCGACGCCGCCCGCGGACGAAGCGATCACGCGGGTGCGCGAGCGTTTCCTGCTGCGATCGGCCTTCATCCTGTATGCGGGCAATATCAAGCCGCACAAGAACGTCGACCGGCTGATCGAAGCCTTCGCGCTGCTCCGCCGCGGTCGGACGGACGACTTGAAACTGCTCATCATCGGCGACGAGATCTCGAAATATCCGAACCTCCGCCGCCTCGTGCACACGCACCAACTGCATCAGCACGTCAGGTTTCTCGGCTTCGTGCCGGACGCCACGCTCGCGGTGCTGTACCGTCTTGCCACGGCGTTCGTATTCCCGTCGCTCTATGAAGGGTTCGGTCTGCCGCCGCTCGAAGCGATGGCCAGCGGGACACCCGTGATTACGTCCAACGTGTCGTCGCTCCCAGAAGTCGTGGACGACGCGGCCCTCTTGATCGATCCGATGGATCCCGGGGCCATTGCTGACGCGATGCGCCGCGTGCTCGAAGATCCCGCGCTGCGCGCGGACCTCATTCGTCGCGGATGCGAGCGCGTCAAAGCGTTTTCCTGGGCACGGTCGGTCGCGCGCGTCCGCGAGGTCTATCAAGAGGTCGGGCGCGAGGATCGACGCTGATGCCGGCAGGCACAGGCCGGCTGGATGAGCTCGACGTCCTGCTCCGCGGCCGTCGCGTCGCGCTCGTACACGATTGGCTCACCGGCATGCGCGGCGGCGAAAAGGTCCTCGAATCCATCTGCCGCCTCTTGCCGTCGGCTGAGCTTGTCACCCTGGTACACATGAAAGGCGTCGTCTCGGACACCATCGAACAGCGGCCGATCCGCACGTCGCTGATCCAGCGGCTCCCGCGTGCCGCCCGGCTCTACCGTCAGTACCTTCCGCTGTTCCCTGCCGCGATCGAGCTCCTCGATTTCGACGACGTGGACGTGATCGTCTCGACGAGCCATTGCGCCGCCAAAGCGGTGATCGGGCGGAGCCGCGCGGTCCATCTCTGCTATTGCCACACGCCGATGCGCTACGTCTGGGATCAATTCGACGCGTACTTCGGCCCCGCGCGACTGGGCGTCGTCGGCAGCGCCGCGGCGCGGCGCGTGGCGGCGTGGCTGGCGCGATGGGACCGCGAGACCGCGAAGCGCGTGAGCCGCTTCGTCGCGAACTCCCGGCACGTTGCGGGCCGGATCGGCCGGTACTATAATCGACCGGCGACCGTGATCTATCCGCCGGTCGAGACGTCGTTCTTCACGCCCGGCACGCCGGATGAGCGCGAGCGCGACAAGTCGTTTCTGGTTGTCTCCGCGCTCGTGCCGTACAAGCGCGTGGACCTCGCGATAGAAGCGGCCGCGATCGCCGGTGTCCGGCTGAAGATCGTGGGCACCGGGCCAGACGAGGCGAGGCTGCGCGGGATGGCTGGCCCGACCGTCGAATTTCTGGGCGCGCTCTCGGGAGACGGGTTGCGGGACGCGTATCGCCGGGCGGAAGCGCTCGTGCTGCCCGGCGAAGAGGATTTCGGCATCGCGCCGATCGAGTCGCTGGCGTGCGGACGCCCGGTCATCGCGCTCGGCCGCGGCGGGGCCTGCGAGACGATCGAACCCGGCGTTTCCGGCCTGCTCGTTGCCGAGGCGACGGCGGCCCGGTTCGCCGACGCGATGCGCGACATCGCGGAGATCACGTTCGACGCGGCGGCTCTGCGGACGCAGGCGCTGCGGTTTTCCACCGAGCGCTTCGAGGCGTCGTTTCGTGACGTGCTCGCGGAGACGCTGATGACCGCCCCGGCATGGTAAAGCGCTACAACCGCCTGCTCGTCGCCGTCCATGTGGTGGCGGACCTGCTGTCGGCGGCCGGCGCCTTCGGCCTGGCCTACTGGCTCCGATTTCATTCCTTCTTCCTCGGCCTGTTCCCGATCAAACCGGGCGGCCTGCCGATCCTGTCCGAGTACGTCACGGTCGTCCCGGTCATCGCCTTGCTGGTCGGAGTCGCCTTCCAGGTCCAGGGGCTGTACCGGCTGCGCCGCAGCCGCACCCGCGTCGACGACTTTTTCGCGGTGCTCGTCGGCACCATCCTCGCGGTGCTCGCTGGCGTCATCGGCACGCTCTTTCTCCAGGCGTACTATCCGGAAGGGCCCATCAAGGACCCGGTCTCGCGCGGCGTCTGGTTGATCTTCCTGGTGCTCAACGTCACGTTCACCTATGCCTCGCGCGAGGTCGTCCGTGACCTCCTGCGCCGGCGTTGGCGCGCGGGCATCGGGCTCAAGCGCGTGCTGATTGTCGGGGCGAGCGACCTGGGACGCATGGTCGCCGACCGCATCCTCGAGCACAGCGAGCTCGGCTTCCGGCTGCTCGGCTTCATCGACGATCGCGTCGGCGTGACCGACAGCGTGGGCCACCGCGGCCTGCCGCTGCTCGGCACGGTGGCGGAGACCGCCGATGTCTGCGCGCGCGACAAAGTGGACACCATCTACGTGGCGCTCCCGATCGAAGAGCACGTCAAGATGCTCGGCGTCGTCGAGTTCGCGAGCCGGGAGTGCATCGATGTGCACGTCGTTCCTGACCTGCTGCAGTTCATCGCCCTGCGCGCGCGCCTCGAGGATCTCGACGGCCTGCCCATCATCAGCATCAACGACGTGCCGCTTCGCGGCCTCAACAGCGTCGTCAAGCGTGTGGTCGATGTCGTGCTCTCGCTCGGCGCCCTGCTGGCGGGCGTCGTGCCGGCGCTGATCGTGGCCTGGCTGATCAAGCGCAGCTCGCCCGGGCCGGTGTTCTACCGGCAGGAACGGATGGGCCTCGATGGCAAGCCCTTCACCGTGTACAAGTTCCGATCGATGCCGACCGGTGCCGAAGACATCACCGGCCCGATCTGGGCGCCCGACAACGATCCCCGCGTGACGCCGGTCGGCCGCTGGCTCCGGCGGCACGATATCGACGAACTGCCGCAATTCTGGAATGTGTTCAAGGGCGAGATGTCCATCGTCGGACCGCGGCCCGAGCGGCCCTTCTTCGTCGAGCAGTTCAAGCACCGCATTCCGCAGTACATGCTGCGCCACAAGGTCAAGGCCGGCATCACCGGCTGGGCGCAGGTGAATGGCTGGCGCGGGAACACGTCGCTTGAAAAGCGGATCGAGTTCGATCTCTATTACATTGAAAACTGGTCGCTGTCGCTCGACATCAAGATCATGTGGCTGACCGTCCTGAGAGGACTGCACCGGCTGGCGTAGCGACTCGCCCATTGCCTCCTTCCCCAAAAAATATGCGCATCGTGATTACCGGCGCCGCCGGGTTCATCGGATCTCACCTCTCGGACGCATTGATCGCCCGGGGCGACTCGATCGTCGGCATCGACAATCTGCTGACGGGCGACATCGCGAACATCGAGCATCTGCACAGTCCGGAGTTCTTGTTCATCAAGCACGACGTCACCAATTACATTCACGTCGAAGGCCCGGTCGATGCGGTGCTGCACTGGGCCAGCCCCGCCAGCCCGATTGACTATCTGGAAGTGCCGATTCCGACGCTGAAAGTCGGAGCGCTCGGCACCCATAACGCGCTGGGCCTGGCCAAGGCCAAGGGCGCCAGGTTCATGATCGCGTCTACCTCAGAGGTGTACGGCGATCCGCTCGAGCATCCGCAAAAGGAAACGTACTGGGGCAACGTCAACCCGGTCGGGCCGCGCGGCGTGTACGACGAAGCGAAGCGGTTTGCCGAGGCGATTACGGCCGCCTACCATCGGTACCACAAGCTCGACGCCAAGATCGTCCGCATCTTCAACACCTACGGACCACGGATGCGGATTCGGGACGGTCGCGCGGTGCCGACGTTCATCGCGCAGGCGCTCAAGAACGAAGACGTCACGATCTTCGGGTCGGGCAGCCAGACGCGCAGCTTCTGCTACATCAGCGATCTCGTGGCGGGCCTGATCAAGCTGATGGACTCGGATGAAAACGATCCGGTCAACATCGGCAATCCGCATGAGATGTCGATCGAAGCCATGGCCGAGCTCATCATCCGCATGACCGGGTCGAAAAGCCGGATCGTGTTCCAGCCGCTCCCGACTGACGACCCGAAGGTCCGGAAGCCGGACATCACGCGCGCGCGCACGCGGCTCAACTGGGAACCGAAAGTGTCACTTGAAGAGGGGTTGACGTCGACGATCGCCTACTTCCGGAAAAAGATGAACGTGTGACCTCACGCCTCACTCGACGGCTCGCCGGCTGAAATCCACGACAAAACCTTGATCACGTAGTGGACGCTCGAGAGCAGCGTCACGGCCAGGGACAAATACACGAAGACCGGAAGAATGACCGACGACACGCCTCGGTAGTTCTCATACAGCGCGCAGACACCCGTGAGGATGTAGGTCGCCGTCGCGGCCTTGCCGAGCAGCGTCGGCCGGAAGGTGCGCCGCGACACGGCCAGATTGACGACCGCCACCGTCAGCACGATGGCGACGTCCCGGCTGATCACGATCACCGTCAGCCACAGCGGGACGTGATTGGCCAGGTTCATGCCGGGAAGCGTGAGCATCACGAACATCGTCAGAAGCAGGAGCTTGTCCGCCATTGGATCGAGCCACGCCCCAAGCGTAGTGGGCTGACTCAACCGGCGTGCAATCACGCCGTCGAGCGCGTCAGTGACGCCCGCCACGAGAAACGTCAGCAACGCCCACCCCTGGTGCCCGTACAGCATGCACAGGGCGAACACGGGGACCAGGATGAGCCGAAGAAACGTCAGCTGATTGGCAGCCGTCAGAACGGACATGGACACGTCATTCTACGCGGCAGAAGGCCGGGCCTTTTTTCAGCGTCATCTCCCCGCCAGCTGCTTCAGGCGGGCCACTGCGTTGACGAGGTCGGCGCCCGCTGCCGGGCGTGCGGGCCAGAACCGGCCCGTCTCGTCCGGCGCCATGACTCCGGCGGCTACCGACAACGCGATAGCCCGGTAGGACACATGCCCGGCCGCGACGTCGTCCAAGCGTGGCCGCTCGGCGCGCCACCGGGCGACCTCCTCGGGCCGGCTGGCGGCCATCACGTTGATCAGCTGAGACACGATCTGCGCAAGATCGCTCCGGCGCACGACCGCGTTCGGCTGGAACGTGTGATTGGGCAGCCCGTCCATGATGCCGGCCTGAGTCACGGGCAGGATCCATGGTGCAGCCCAGTGCGTGCGCACGTCGGTCAGGACGACCGCCGGCCGCCGCGGCGCACGGCGAACCACGGACTCGAGCTCCATGCCAATCATCGCGGCAACCTGCCCGCGAGTCACTGAAGCCGCCGCCGGAATGTCGCGATATTCGGCCGGCAGGGCTTCAATGGCGGCGCGGTTTCGCAGCGCGTCGCGCTTCTCGCGCCAGGCCGGGCGGGGATCGATCGCGATCGCCCGGCCGAAGGCGGCGACGGCTTCGCCCGTCTTGCCGCGCGCATCGAGAACGCTGCCAAGCAGCGCCAGGGCGTCGGCGTCGCTGCCGTCGAGATCGGCCGCCTGACGGGCATGCTGTTCGGCAGGCTCGAGCGCGCCCCGCGCCTGTTCGACGGCCGCCAGCTCACGCAGCATGATCGGACTGCCCGGCGTGGCCTTGAGCGCCCGCTCCAGAATCGCCTGCGCGTCGTCGAGGCGCCCAGCCGCGCGCGCTTTCCCCGCGGCCGCCAGCTGGTTCTCCGTCACGTGCAGGCGGACCACGTCCAGCCTTGTGCGGAGATCCTCCCGGTTCGGCGTGACCTTGAGCAGCTGCTCGAGAGCCGAGGCCGAAACGAGATCGTCGCCTACGACAAGCGCCGCGGTGACGCGTCCTTCGAGCGCGGGCAGGTATCGATCGTTCTTCGACGCCGCGGAGGTGAAATACGCGAGCGCGGCTTTGAAATCACGATCGGCGAGCGCGGCGTCGCCGATCGCGGCTTCTGCCGGATAGAACTCCGGCGCCTGTTTGAGAATGTCGGAAAAATCCCGGCTGGCCCCGCGCAAGTCGCCGGCCTGGAACCGCAGCCAGCCGTCGTCGAACCGCTGCCGCAGCGCCGGCGCAAGCGTCAGGTCGGGCGGCACCGCCGGTTTCGAATAGTCCGGATACTTTGGCGCGGTGGGCGCGGCAGGCGGCGGCCGGCGCCCTCCGCACGCCGCGATGACCCCCACAAGCGACAGTGCGCCGATGAGACGCAGGCGGCTCATACCAGCCAGCTTAGCGCGCGCTGAAGAAAGAAGGCCGGACCTTTTTTTACGAAATGCGTAAAAAAAGGCCCGGCCTTCTTTCTTCAGGCGGGAACCTTGGCGCTGAGAAAGCGGTCCAGCAGCCGCCGGGGAACTTCTGCTTCGATTGACAGCCTGTGGTCGATCGCGACATGGCTCAGCACCCGCGCGTGACGGTACAGGTCGGAAATCAGCCGGCGATCGGCCTCGCGCGTGCCATCGAACTCCAGGCGAATCGGCTCCGCGTCCATCTCGAGGCGGGACGCCAGGATGTCCACCAGCTCCTGTCGTCCCATCCCCGTCCGCGCGGATACGAACGCCGCGCTCGGATGGAGCGCTTTCAATCGGTCAAGCTCGCCCGCGGGCAGCAGATCACACTTGTTGAACACTTCGAGGACCGGCGTCTGCGCGGCGCCAACTTCGAGCAGGACCGACCGCACCGCATTCGCTCGCCGGTCGCGATCCGCGACCGCCGCGTCCACGACGTGGATGAGCAGATCGGCGTGGGAGACTTCCTCCAGCGTCGCGTGAAACGCCGCCACCAGCTGGTGCGGCAGCCGATCGATGAAGCCGACCGTGTCCGAGACCAGCATCTGCCGCGCGTCCGGAAGCTTGACCCGTCGCACCAACGGATCCAACGTGACGAACAACGCGTCAGACGCATGAGCTGCGCTGCTCGTCAGCGCGTTGAAGAGCGTTGTCTTGCCGGCGTTGGTGTAGCCGACCAGCGCGACGACGGGAACGTCCTGACGTTTGCGGCGGCTGCGCAAGTGTCCACGCCTTCGCTGCACCTCCGCGATCTCGCGCTTCAAGCCGGCGATCCGGTAGCGAATCCGGCGCCGGTCCGTCTCGAGCTTGGTTTCGCCAGGCCCCCGCGTACCGATGCCGCCGCCCAGCCGCGATAACGCGGTGGCTGACCCACTCAGCCTCGGCATCAGATATTGCAGCTGCGCGAGCTCGATCTGGAGTTTCCCTTCGCGCGTGCGCGCCCGGCGCGCGAAGATGTCCAGAATCAGGGCGGAGCGATCGATCACGCGCCGGCCGAGCAGCTCTTCGAGATTTCGCGCCTGCGCCGGCGTCAGCTCGTTGTCGACGATGACCAGCGTGGCGTTGGCGGCGTCACAGGCCACGGCCAGGGTTTGGGCTTTCCCCTTGCCAATGAGCGTGGCCGGGTCGGGCGACGGCCGCTCTTGCACGGCGCGGAGCACGACCTCGGCACCCGCGGCGTGCGCCAGCCCCGTAAGTTCGTCAAAGAGGAGTTCGGGATCGGCGCCGCGAAGACGCCGCGTCACCAGTGTGACAAGAGCCGCGCGCTCGGTGGGAGGCTCGTGAGAAGCAGCCCGGCGCGTGCTCATTCCTGCAGCGATTCTAGCACGCGGTTCCAGGCGATCGCGCCCTCGCGGAGGAGTATGGGACGCGGACCACGCACGTCGACGATGGTGGATGGCGCCCCTCCTGGCGCGCCGCCCGCATCCCCAGAATCAAGAACAAGCACGTGCGGATCGCCGGCGAGAACGCCGAGATCGGCAACCGTGCGCGCGGGCGGCTCGCCGGATCGATTGGCGCTCGTGGCGGTCAGCGGACCGCCGAACGCCTCGCACAGCGATCGCGCGACGGCATGCGCCGGTACTCTGATCGCGATCGCCCCACGGCCGGCATGAACGCCGGGCACGATCTGCGCGGGCGCGTCGAGGACGATGGACAACGGGCCAGGCCAGAATCGTTCAGCCAGGCGAGCACTCGCGGGTCCCAGGCGCCCGCAGAGCCGCTCCACCTGCGGCGTCGAGGCCGCGACGAGGGGCAACGCCGCGCCCGCGTCGCGGCCTTTGAGATCGAACAGCCGCTGGACGGCGGCCGCCGATGCCGGATCCACCGCAAGGCCGTAGAACGTATCGGTCGCAAACGCGACGATACGCCCGCGTTTCAGCCAGTCGGCGGCGCTCGCGAGGTCGTCAGGCGAGCACAGGTTCACTCGCCCGCCTTCCGGCAGGGAGGCAGCTCGCACCGTGTCGGCTTGTCCACGCGGTACCCAAGCACGTAGTCGGCCTGCATCACGGTGTGAATTTCGCGCGTGCCCTCGTAGATCACGGCGCCTTTGCAGTTGCGATAAAAGCGTCCGACCGGATACTCGTCCGAGTACCCGTTGGCGCCGTGGACCTGCACCGCGTCGGCGGCCGCGCGCTCCGACGCGGCCGTCGCGAACCATTTGGCCAGCCCCGTCTCGCGCGTGTTGCGCCGGCCACTGTTCTTGAGCCAGCCCGCGCGCATCCACAAGAGCCGCGACGCCTGATAGTCCGACTCCATCCGCGCAATCATTTCTTTGACGAGCTGATGCTGTCCGATTTCGACGCCGAACGTCGTCCGCTCGCGCGCGTACTTTGCGCTCGCGTCGCGGCACGCGCGAATCAGCCCGGTGGCGCCCGCGGCGACGGTGTAGCGTCCCTGATCCAGCGCGAACATCGCGATCTTGAAACCCTCGCCTTCCCGGCCAACCAGGTTCTCGACCGGCACTTCGACGTCGTTCATCGTGAAGAAGCCGGTGTTACCCGCCAGAATCCCCCACTTGTGCGCCATCGGGCCGCTCGAAAATCCTTTGAACGCGCGCTCGAGGATGAACGCGCTCAGTCCTCCGGGGTCGCGCTGCTTCTTCTTCTCCGCGTCGGTCCACGCGAATACCAGAAAGTGGTCGGCGACGTCGGCGAGAGAGATCCAGGCTTTCTCGCCATTGAGCACATAGCGATCGCCGCGTTTCGCCGCGGTTGATTGAATCCCGCGAACGTCGCTGCCAGCCGACGGCTCGGTCAGGCCATAGCTGGCGATCCGCGTGCCTTGGGCCTGCGGGACGAGGTAGCGCTGCTTCTGCGCTTCTGTGCCCCACGTCAGGAGCGTCAGGCAGTTCAGTCCGGCGTGGACGGACATGATCACGCGCAGGGAGGTGTCGACGTACTCGAGCTCTTCGCTGATCACCCCGAGACTCAGGTAGTCCATGCCGGCGCCGCCGTACATTTCGGGCACGGACACGCCAAGCAGGCCGAGCGAGGCCATCTGCGGAAGGACGCCACGGTCGAATCGATGTTCGCGATCAAGATCGCGGATGCGCGGCGCCACCTCGCGCGCGGCCCAGTCACGAACCGTCCGTTCGAGGAGGCGATGGTCGTCAGAGAGATCGAAGTTCATGGCGTTGTGGCGTTCGCCGGCACGTCGGGCCGCCGTGCACGCGACGAAGGCCGCCAGTCTACTCGCGCCGCAACTCCACCGGCGCGCCGGTGGCGACGCCAAGCACGTCGGCAGCGCTGGCGGCGTGCGCAGCAATTTCGAGATGATCCGTCGATCCGAACAGCGCGCCCAGCTCTCCTTCGGCCACCTCCGAGTAGGTCGACACAATCCGCGCGATGGAGCGGCCGCCGATCGTGAGGCTGACCGCGCGCGATCCGTTGGTCAGCCGCTCGCACGACCGCCGATCCAGGTTGGTGACAACGTTGCCGAATCGATCGATCCGCGAGACGACGCCGCGCAACACGCTGCCGTCGAGTTCTGGCCTGGGCAAATCGAGCATGTGATAGTCGGCGACCGTCCGCCCGAACGCCGCCAGCTGAATGCCGCCCTTGGCCAGCCAGCCGGCCGCCGGCGCGAAGCGATCGCGCCCCTCGAACGTGCGGCTGACCGTTGGACGCGCGTACCGGCGCTCGGTCAGCTCGACGACCTTCTTCGGCGGCGTCTCGACAAACACCGCCGTCAGCACGCCGTTGTCCGGCGCGACAAACCGCCACTCCCCCGCCTCGGCCACAAGGCCACGGCGCTGCGTGCCGACGCCCGGGTCGACGACCACCAGAAAGATCGTCCCGGCTGGAAAGTACTTGTAGACGGCCGCCAGCTCGAGCGCGGCCGCGCGGATGTCGTGCGCTGGAAGGTCGTGCGAGATGTCCACGATGGTGACGTCGACCGCCAGACTCAGCACGACGCCCTTCATGACGCCGGCGTAGTGGTCGCGCGTGCCGAAATCGCTGAGCATGGCAACGATGGGGCGGGCCATGGAGGCAGACAATATCAAGTTTTCCTGAAGAGCACCTCCCGGATGTTGCTCTTGAGAAGAACGGACTCGGTCACAGCAAGGCCGTCGAACATCTTGATGATGTCGCGGGTGACAAGAACCGTCCGGGGGACGCGTGTGGCTGGATAGGGGCGCCAACGCAACCGATCTTCGCCTTCGACGACAAACCGGGTGTGGGACGTGACCTCGCCCGTCGTGCTGCCGAACAGGCCGTACAGCGCGCCGCCTTTGCGCAACAGGCGCGCGAGCCGTCCCGCAAGCGACTGGCCGGTCGGCCGATCCAGCACATCGAACAAATCCCAGCACAGGATGCCGTCGACCGAGTCCGGCGCGTGTGTCAGCCGCGCGTCGAAGGCTTGCGCCAGCACGGCGCTCTCGCCCTTCTTTCTGTGCGCTTCAGTCTCCGCGATGAGATCTTCGACGAAGATCTTGCACGCCAGCCGCTCGCCAAAGAACGTGATGTTCGAGCCGACGACGGGCCCGAGGTCGAGCAGCACGGGTGCCGGCTGCTGCGCCACCGCGCTGAGGAAGCGCGGAAACACCTTGGAGATGGTGACGACGTCAGTGGACGCCGCGGCGATCACGGGGGCCGGCGGATCGGGTTTCCGCGGCCCCCGCTTGAAGATGCCGTTCAAACCGGCCGTCCGATCTACCGGACGGGCGTCGGGCTGCCTTGAGTCGCGCCGACCGGCACGGGAGGCTTCACCTCGCCCGGCTTGTCGGTCGGCTTGGCCGCGCCCTGCCGCTGCATGTCGATGCTGCCGCGGAAGTGCGCGCCGTCGGCGATCGCCACGCGTGGGGCCGCGATGTCGCCGTCCACGGACCCGGCGTCGCGGATGTCGACCTTGTCCGTCGCGGTCACGTTGCCGTGAATCTCGCCCTGGACGACGACGGCCTTCGCGAATACCTGCGCTTTGATCTTCGCGTTGGGTCCGATGGTCAGAATGTTCTGCCGCAGCTCGATCTTGCCTTCCACCTGCCCCTCGATGGTGAGATCCTCGCTGCCGCTCAGCTCGCCCTTGATCACGACGCTTTTGCCGATGTTCACCATGTCCCTCTCAGGTTTCCGCGAGGCGTCGACGCGCGACGATCCGCTGTCGATAACGGGGGCCGTGGGGCTGGGTGCGGGCGGTTGAGGCTGACGCACCGCCTCATCTTTCTTCCACATGTGTTGATTCTCCACGCCGGCCGCCTGAGTGGACGACCGGCTGCTAGGGCCAGCCAGGGATTGGGCCTGCGCCAGTATATGGACTGAGAAAACGCCTGTCTACTGCATTTCCGGCTCCCCGCGAGACCGGGTGCTACCATGAGGACACCCGTGCGAATTTATCTTGACTACAACGCCACGTCGCCTCTCCATCCTGAGGCGGCGGAGACGATGGCGCGGCTGCTGCGCGACGAGTACGGCAACGCGTCGTCGGTGCACGCCGATGGACAGCGCGCGAGGACGATCGTGGACGATGCGCGTCAGCAGATCGGCGCGCTCATCGACGCCGATCCGTCCGACATCGTCTTCACGAGCGGCGGCACGGAAGCCGACAACTTCGCGCTCCGGGGCGTCGCCGAGCAGCAGGACGCGACCGGACGCCGCCACCTCATCGCGTCCGCGATCGAGCACGAAGCCGTGCTCAACACGCTGAAGGCGCTCGGGAAGCGCGGGTGGAGCACCACACTGCTGCCGGTGGACGAATCCGGCGTGGCGTCCCCGGATGCGCTGCAAGCCGCGTTGCGTCCCGAGACGGCGCTCGTCTCGGTCATGCACGCGAACAATGAGGTTGGGACGTTGCAGCCGATCGCGGAGCTGGCGTCGATCGCGCGCGCGTACGGCGCGGTGTTCCATTCGGATGCCGTCCAGACCGTTGGCAAGGTACCGGTGTCGGTCCGGCGGCTGGGCGTCGACCTGCTGTCCTTGTCCGCCCACAAGTTCGGCGGGCCGAAGGGCGTCGGCGCGCTGTGGATCCGCCGCGGGCTCAAGTTGACGCCGTTCATGACCGGCGGCCGCCAGGAACGGAATCGCCGTGCGGGAACGGAGAACGTCCCGGCCATCGCCGGTCTCGGCGAGGCCGCGCGGATCTCACGCGAGCACCTCGCGGCCGCAGGAGCCAGGACGGCCTCGCTTCGCGACCGCTTCGAACAGGTGGTGCTGTCCGGCGTTCCAGGGACGACCGTGAACGGCGATCCCGATCGCCGCGTGCCGAACACCACCAACCTCAGCTTCGACGGTATCGAAGCGGAGGCCCTCCTCATCGCGCTGGATCTCGAAGGCATCGCGGTCTCCACCGGATCCGCGTGCTCGTCTGGATCGCTCGAGCCGTCGCACGTCCTCCGCGCAATGGGCGTGTCGCAGGCCCGCACGCGCAACTCGTTGCGTTTCAGCCTCGGGCCGGCCACGACGGCCGCCGAAATCGACGCGGTCGCCGCGTTGCTGCCGCCGCTTGTCGCCAAGCTCCGGCGCCTGACCCACCGGACGGCGGCGGTGCGATGATGGATGCGGTTTGGCTGCGGCCTGCAGGCTGCAGCCGGCAGGCCTGGAGGGGGTTCGCCCGCGCGGCCGCGCGCATGTGGGGTGACGATTTCAGCCGGCCGCCGGCAGCCGGCAGCCGGCGGCCGTCGCCCACTCCCGGGGCGCAGCCCTGCAGACACAGGTAGATGCGCATTGTCGTCGCGATGTCGGGAGGGGTCGATTCCTCGGTGGCCGCCGCGCTGCTCGCGCGCGAAGGCCATGAGGTGATCGGCCTGTCGATGCAGCTCTACGACCAGCGGGCCTCGCCGGAGGCATTCGGCTCCTGCTGTAGTCTGGACGATCTCCACGACGCCCGCCGCGTGGCCGCGTCCGTCGGTTTTCCGCACTACATCGTCAATTTCGAGCGGCAGTTTCAGGAAACCGTCGTCCACAACTTCGTCGCCGAGTACGCGGCGGGCCGAACGCCGATTCCCTGCGTGCACTGCAACTCCGACCTGAAGTTCGCGACGCTTGTCGAGCGGGCCGCGGCCTTTGACGCCGCCTGGGTGGCCACCGGCCATTACGCGAGGGTGCGGTTCGATGAAGACGCCGGACGGCATCGGCTTCTGCGCGGCGCCGACCCCGACAAGGATCAGTCGTACTTTCTTTTCTCACTGACGCAGGCCCAGCTGGCGCACGCGGTCTTTCCAGTCGGCCACCTCACCAAGCGCGAGGTTCGTGCACAGGCTGAGGCATTGGGATTGGCCGTGGCCGCCAAGCCGGACAGCCACGAAATCTGCTTCGTGCCGGACGGCCGGGCCGCGGACTTCGTCGAGCGGCACCTGGAAGGCGGCGCGGAGCCGGGCGAGATCGTGGACTCCAGCGGCGTCCGGGTGGGCAGCCACCGCGGCATCCATCGCTTCACGGTCGGCCAGCGAAAGGGACTCGGGCTCTCGAGCGGCGCGCCGTTGTACGTCCTGCGCCTGGAACCCGCACAGTCGCGGGTTGTCGTCGGAACCCGCGATGAGCTCGGCCAGGACGCGCTCACGGCGTCATCCGTCAACTGGATTGCGGGCTCGCCTCCACCAGGGCCACACCGCGTCACGGCGCGCATCCGTCATCGCCACCGCGACGCGCCAGCGACGGTTGTCGCCGACGGATCGGATCGCGCGCAGCTGACCTTCGACGAGCCTCAGATCGCCGTCACCCCAGGGCAGGCAGTGGTGTTCTACGAGGGAGAAGAAGTGCTGGGCGGAGGATGGATAGACGGAAAACCAATTCCGTCTTAAGTTTTAAGTTTTAAGTTTTAAGTTTTAAGTTTCCTAGTGTCCGTGGTGTTCCAAGAACCGCTCGGCGTCGATGGCGGCCATGCAGCCTGATCCCGCGGCCGTGATGGCCTGCCGATAGACGCGGTCCTGGACGTCGCCGCACGCGAACACGCCGGGAATCGCGGTCTTCGAGCCCTCGAGCGTTTTCAGATATCCGCTCGCGTCCATTTCGAGCTGGCCGCGGAACAGCGCCGTGTTCGGGCTGTGTCCGATCGCGACAAACACGCCCTCGACCTCCAGGGTCTTCGTCGCGTCCGTCTTCACGTTGCGCAGCATCAGCCCGGACACCGCGCCCGCCGACGGGTCGCGGACTTCGACGACTTCCGAGTCCCATTCGAACTCGATCTTCGGATTGGCGAGCGCCTTGTCCTGCATGATCTTCGAGGCGCGCAGCGTGTCGCGGCGGTGCACCAGCGTCACCTTGGACGCGAACCGCGTCAGGAACGTCGCCTCCTCGACCGCCGAATCTCCTCCGCCGACCACCGCAATCGGCTTGCCGCGGAAGAAGAACCCGTCGCACGTCGCGCACGTCGAGACGCCGTGGCCCATCAACGCGCGCTCCGAGGCCAGACCCAGCAGATTGGCTGACGCGCCGGTCGCCAGGATCACGGTCCGCGACTGGAGCGGCCCCTCGTCGGTCATCACGGTGAACGGCGGTCGCCTGAGGTCGACGGACGTGACGTTGCCGCGGATGATTTCGGCGCCAAACCGTTCGGCTTGTGCCCGCATCTCGGCCATGAGATCCGGGCCCATGATGCCGTCCCGAAAACCCGGGAAGTTTTCGACCGCCGTCGTGATCATGAGCTGCCCGCCCGCCTCGAGCCCCTCGACGACGAGCGGAGAGAGGTTGGCGCGGGCCGCGTACAGCGCGGCCGTCAATCCGGCGGGACCGGATCCGATGATGACGACTTTCCGAAGGTCCGACACTTAGAGGTGCTTGTCCACGAGCTGCTTGAGGGATCCCTTGTCGACCAGTCCGACCACCTGATCGACCATCTCCCCACCTTTGAACAGCATGACGGTCGGGATGCCGCGCACCATGTATTTCATCGTGATGGCGGGATTGTCGTCCACGTTGAGCTTGCCGACCGTGACTTTCCCCTGGTAGTCGCCGGCGAGAGCGTCAATGGCCGGGCCCATCGCGCGGCACGGACCGCACCATTCGGCCCAGAAGTCCACGAGGACGGGCGTCGCCGCCTTCAGCACGTCGCTCTCGAAGTTGCCATCAGTAAAGGTCACGACCTGTTCGGAAGCCATCGCGTCTCGGATCCTTTCACTCGTCAGCCTTTGGCGGGCCTTGACGGGCTTTGACGGGGCCTGGATCATTCGCCGCTCACTCCGCCCATCGAAGCGCGGCGTGCTGCCTGGCCCTTCTATACACTTTGACATATTCCCGGGCAGAGGTCGCCCATGAGTGGTCTTCCCTCATGCCCTGCCGCATCAGTGCTGCCCATGCGGCGCGGTCGCCGAAGACCCGGACCGCCTGGCGCAGTGTCTGCACCAACGACTCCGGCGTCGGCTCCCGGAACTTGAAGCCATTGGCATGCCGCGCGCGCGGCGTGTACGGCTGAATCGTGTCGTCGAGACCGCCGACGGCGTGGACGACCGGGACGGTGCCGTAGCGCAGGCTGTACATCTGGTTGAGGCCGCAGGGCTCGAAGCGCGACGGCATCAGAAACATGTCGGCGCCCGCCTCAACCAGATGCGCGAGGCTTTCGTCGAAGCCGATGAACACGCCGACTCTTGACGGATGCTGGTCCGCCACTGTTTGCAACGCGCGCGCGTACCGGGCTTCCCCCGTCCCGACGAAGATCCAGCTGACGTCCAGGCGCAGCAGCGCCGGGAGGGCGGCCAGCACCAGGTCGAGCCCCTTCTGATCGACGAGCCGCGACACCATGCCGACGACCGGCCGCGCCAAGGAATCGTCCCCAACGGCGAGGCCAAAGCGCTCGAGCAGCGCGCGCTTGCAGGCGCGCTTGCCTTCCAGATGATCGACATCGAACGTCGCGGGCAGAAACGCGTCGGCGGACGGATCCCACACGCGCGTGTCGATCCCGTTCAAGATGCCCACGTACCGATCGCCGCGCGCGCGCAGCACGCCATCGAGGCCGCCGCCTTCGGACGGCTGCTGCGTTTCACGCGCATACGTCGGGCTCACCGTGGTCACCATGTCGCTGTAGTTGATCCCGGCCTTGAGAAAACTGACCTGCCCCCAGAACTCCGCGCCGTCCATCGTGAAGACCTGCCAGTCCAGCCCCAGGGCCGGCACCGACGTGCGCGGAAACAGGCCCTGGTAGGCCAGGTTGTGAATCGTGAACACCAGGCCGGCACGTGCCACGCGCGTCCACCGCTGAGGTTCCAGGCGAAGACGGACCGGCACCAGTCCCGCCTGCCAGTCATGCGCGTGCACGATGTCGACGCGCTCGGCCAAATCGTGCTGGGCCAAATCCAGCGCGGCCCCCGCGAGTACCGCGAACCGGCGATCGTTGTCCGGGTAATCGATGCCGCCCGCGCCATAAAATCCGTCGCGATCGAACAGCGGCGGGCAATCGACGAAC
>JADMIO011421291.1_pt1 | contig 25767 bp, 29 predicted proteins | sample 8958161 | NCBI WGS metagenome assembly JADMIO01 (sample SAMN16585339, study PRJNA669376) | soil metagenome | isolation source: Crop rotation soil | place: USA: Cullars Rotation, Alabama | collected 2011 | reverse complement strand
CATGCAGACTAACGTCGAGACCTTCGATCTCTTGCTCTCCATCCACCCGAACGCCGGTTACCAAATCGCAAACCTTCAGGATGACGAGTGTTCCGACGATGGCCAAGCCCCAGGCGAATCGCAGCGCCAATGATCTGGTTAAGAATCTGACCGCCGTTGCCGTCCACCAATCCCATGGGTTTACCGCCCCACAGGTCGTTAACATCCTTGCTTGCGAAGACACCAGTAAGAATTGCGCCCAACGTGCCGCCGATACCGTGTACTCCGAATGCGTCGAGGGAATCGTCATATCCAAAAATATGCTTTACTTTGCTCACCATCAGGTAGCACACGATTCCGCCAGCTAAGCCGATCAAGATCGCGGGAAATGGCTTCACGAATCCGGAAGCTGGCATGATCGCGACCAGACCCGCCACGCAACCCGAAATACCGCCCAAAATGCTCGGCTTGCCGACTACCATCCACTCCGCGAATAACCAGCCGAGAGCCGCGGCTGCCGCTGCAAAGTGAGTGGCAACGAAAACTTCATGCGTTCCGCGAAGGCGCCCGAAATCAGGGCTGGCGTGATGATCGCGAACATGAGCTCGTACACCATGAAGGTTTGCTGAGGAATCGTGCCGGCATAGTCGGCGTTCGGACTGCCGCCCACTCCGTTGAGGAACGCGAACTGCATTCCACCTACGAAAGAATTGCCTTCTCCAAACGCCAATGAATAGCCCACGATGGCCCAAACGATCGTTACTATCGCCATCATGATGAAGCTGTGCATCATGGCCGATAGAACATTCTTGCGACGCACTAAACCACGTAAAACAACGCAAGTCCGGGGCCCGTCATCATCAGTACAACGGCCGAGCTGGTCAGCATCCAGGCGTTGTCGCCCGCCATTTGGGCATTCTTAGCCGCTGTTTCCAGCGCCGCGAGTTTGTCCTCCACGGGTCCAGCCTGCGCAACGAAAGGAAGCATCCAGGCAGTGAGCAACGGTCGCAGAGAAAGGCAGCGCGCACCTAGCGAGATCCCTTTCCGTCGACAAAACAGTTTCCGTCCATTCATGACACTCTCTCCTCAAGAATTTGATTAAAAAAACACGTCCAAGCCCGCCCACGCGAAAATCGGGTCGCGAAAAGCGGGGAGCTAAAGATTCGGCCGGTGCCCGCGAGAGCGCACAACGCCAGGCACCTTCTATAAAAGCTGTGGAAAGTGTTAGGAGACAGGGGGGGAGCGGCCAGGAGATGTGTGGCGCGCGATTACATATCGAGACGCGTCGCCATAGATCGGAAGCAGGCGCGAAATGAAAAGAGCACGTGAGAGCGCAATCTCTTTCGTTAAGAGAGTGCCCGTTCGCTTATTCTGTGTTGAGGAAGCCGCGCGCACCCGTAACGGTTCACGCGAAGACAGTGACATTACTGGGGAGGCGCGCGATCGTCGAACCGGATGGCGCGCTACCCTGGCAAGGATCGTCGTCACAACCCAGCAGACCGATACCGGACGCGGCGCAAGCCAAGCTAACTAAAATAGCCAGGGCCAAGACGTATCGGATCCGGGGTGTGAAGAAATGATTCAACGGATAGCTATTCCTTTGGAATGCTTAGAGCGCCGTCTCGCCCCGGTCGCCATTACGAATGCGGATTGCCTCTTCCACCGGAAACACGAAGATTTTGCCGTCTCCGATTTTTCCGGAACGTGCCGCACCGCTCAGAGCGCCAAGAATGTCGTCCAACCTCCCATCCGCTGCGACCAGTTCGATTTTTACCTTGGGCAGAAAATCCACTTTGTATTCCTGACCGCGATAGGTTTCGGTGTGGCCTTTTTGCCGGCCATGCCCACGCACTTCGGTAATCGTTATCCCGTCGATACCGATACCCTTCAACGCTTCCTTGACGTCTTCGAGCTTGTGGGGCTGAATAATCGCTTCGATTTTCTTCATAGTTGTCTCCTCCTGACCAATGAAAGAACAGAAAAGATGGAGACCGCTCACGGGGCGAGCGGCCTCCCTGCAGATGCTGAAAGGAATGTTAGTGGGCTTCTCCAGCCAGTCCAACGCGCCCCATGGGCTCGGTGGCAAGCTTGGAGGGAAGTGGCCCGTGCGCCATTCCCGCGGGTCTTCCAACCGAAGAGATTACGTATTCCGGATAAGCTGAAATTCCATGTTCGTGCAGATCCAAGCCGTACGATTCGCCTTCGGCCGAAACACGCAGCAGGCCCATTGCATTGACTGCCAACATTACGACCATGGCTACTCCGAAGGTGGATAGTGTGATAATGGCGCTACCGATGGCCTGCGCGATCAACACCGTCGTGCCCCCTCCATAAAACAACCCGGTGAGCGGAGCGGAATTGTCCGCCGCGAATGGGCCGGTGGCTCCGTACTTGCCGCACGCGAAGAATCCGAGAGAAAGAGTGCCCCAAATTCCGCACATGCCATGCACGGGGACAGCTCCGATCGGATCGTCAATTCTGAGCCATTCGAGCAACTCAGCCCCCATAACCACAATTACTCCAGCGATACCGCCGAGAATGATCGAGCCGGTGGGGCTGACCCAATAACAAGGACAGGTGATCGCCACTAAGCCTGCCAGGAAGCCGTTTACGGTGAAGCTAACGTCCCATTTCTTGCTGAACAGGTATGCATAGAGCATCGCGGTCAAACCGGCCGCGCAGGCAGCCAAGGTCGTGTTCGCCGCCACTCGTCCGATCCCTTCATAGTCCATGGCGGAGAGCGTACTTCCAGGATTAAAACCGTACCATCCGAACCACAGCAGCAAGCCGCCGGAGGCCGCGATCGTCAGATCGTGGGGCATCATTGGCCCGCCGCCATCGCGCTTGAATCTGCGGCCCAGACGCGGACCGAGAACGATCGCGCCCGCCAACGCTACAAATCCGCCAATGGTGTGGACGACCGTCGAACCTGCGAAGTCATGAAAACCCAATCCCAGACTGGGAAGGAAATTGCCGGCGCTGCCCATCGTGGCCAGGAAGCCGTCCGGTCCCCAGGCCCAGTGGCCGATGATCGGATAGATGAAACCGGAAACCGCGAAGCTATAAATCAAATCGCCCACGAAGCCGGTTCGGCCGATCATAGCTCCCGAGGTAATCGTGGAACAGGTATCCGCGAACGCGAACTGGAACAGCCAGAAAGCCAGGAATGCTACGCCGGAGCCTTCATAAGTGGCAGGCGCGCCATTCAAGAAAAACCAATTCAAACCGATGAAACCGTTCCCGTGGCTGAACATGAACGCAAAGCCGAATGCATAAAAAAGCAAGCCGCAAAGGCATGTGTCCACGATGCATTCCATCAACACATTGACTGTCTCCCGCGAACGGCAAAATCCTGCCTCGAGCATCGTAAATCCGACCTGCATGCCGAAGACAAGGAATGCGGCGACTAGCGTCCACACCGTGTTTATGGGGTTTACGATGTCGTTGCCCTTTAGGTTGGGGTCAGCGGCAAACGTACGAAAACCGATTAGATCTGGATTTAAAAGAATGGCTACGAGCATCAGCATTCCGATGCCAGCCAGTTTTCCCGTCAGCAATAAGGTTCCATACTGCCGCCACTGCGGCTCCTTCAACCGTTCGCGCAAGCGGCGCATTTTTTGGGACAGAGACAATTTTTTCTCCATAACGTAGCTTCCTTCCTAAAGAGTTGGCGTTGCGAAGCTAACCTGGCTTCTTAATCCCTCGGGTCCCGTTACTTCCTCAGGCGATGCAAAATGCCTGCGTTGCTATTCAGTAACACCGTTCGCGCAACGAATTGCTTAACGAACTTTAAGGTTGAAGGCGCCTGCGGCACGAGGCAGGACGGCGGCTGCAATGTGAAAACTAGTGTAGCGGCCTGACGAACAGGGGTCCAATTAATTCTTTAGATAAGGCGCAAAGCAACGCTTTATGTCTTACAAAAAGTTCATGTTTCAGCCCTCAAGACCCTCCTAGTTCACAAATATTCTGAGGCGGACGGGTAAAAGTCGACGCGTTCCGCGCTTTGTCTGGGAACCGTTTTGCGGGTCGTGACAATGTCGTTCAGCTGTACTAAAGAAGGTGAAGCGGGCTTCGATGTATTGCTGAATGAGTCCGCGTCGCGGAAACGGCTTACTTGCTGCTGTTCAGGTCTTCCAGCACTGGCCAACCGGGCGAATCTGGATCAACCGCGCGGCTGCCCGGAAACTGGCGTGATTTCCATGAGGAACGGGCAGAAAACTCAAAGTGCTCTCCCGTCAGTTCTTGCAACGTAAATTGCGCTTTGGCAACACCGGCGCTCTCATGCTGCGTGGTGGACGTTACGACATGGTAGATTTCGTGAGCAACCAAGCGAGCCAGCGATCGGCCATAGTAAAACTCCCGCTGAGTGGCGGGCAAGGGGATCAACGACGAGGCCACAAAACGGCTCAGGGCTGCGCAATCGACCCATGTAAAGGGGAGAACGTGGCCATCAGCCACTGCCGTAGAAGCGAGGGGTGGCAGGTTCTTTGGAAATTCCAAAGCGTCAGCATGCCGAAGCGTACAAACTCCGCGGAGATCAACGACGACCAAATCGCCGTCGATTCCCGACACTCGGTCTTTCGGACTCCACCAATCTACTTGAAGCCCGACATCCTTCATTAAGGACGCCAACTCCGACTTCATCTCGAGAATTGCTGCGGGAGACGCTCCGCCTTCAGATTTTAGGTAAAGGTTTAGCGGGCCAGCCGTGGTGACGTCCCCATTGCCAGCAAATGCGCTCGACGTGAGCAGGCAAACCAGTGCCAATAGTCGCGCGTACATGGCGCAAGCCCAGTTGCATTATACACATTTCGCGTATTGTTCGCCGGCCTGGGGTGGTCGCGCGAAATCCATTCCGAAAACAAACGGTTACCGACTGGTCAGTGACTCCAGATTGACCCGGATTCCCATAACCTTCGGCAGTGCGCGGTGATATACTCATGGACCTCAACCGCTTCTGATACTCTGCTAACGGGCCTGATCCGGTAGCGGGACTCGATCATGCAGCGATCCTCGGAAAGTACAGTTTGAAATCGATCTAAACATGTTTCAGCCACATTCGCCGGAAACGCTCGCCATCGCCGGCCTGTTCCAGCATTTCCTGATATTGGCCGCGATCGTTTTCTTGCTAGTTTCAGGATTGGTCAGTTACGCCGTCGTGCGGTACAGGGCCGGCGCGTCGCCAAACGTCCGGTCGGTTGGTTCCAGACGTCTCGAACTTTTGTGGACCGGTATTCCTTTGCTCGTCGTAATCGTCTTTTTCATTTTGACCGTCCGGACCATGGCTTTCATCGATGCGCCCTTAAACCCTTCGCGGGACGCCGACATCGTCGTAACCGGGCGCCAATGGTGGTGGGAAGCGCGGTATCCAAACGGGGTGCTAGTGCCGAACGAAATTCACATACCGGCTGGAATACGCTTGCTGGTCCGTGTCGAATCGACCGATGTAATCCACGATTTTTGGGTCCCACAGCTGGCCCGCAAGATGGACGCCGTTCCGGGCCGGACCGGTTTTCTTTGGCTGCGTGCCGACATGCCAGGTACTTACCAGGGGACTTGCTCGGAATTTTGCGGCATGCAGCACGCGGGAATGCGTTTCCAGGTCGTCGCTGAATCCGAACACGATTTTGCCGAATGGCTGGTGCGCCAAGCCCAGGCCCAGAAACCTTTGCCGGCTGAAGGCGCGCGTATCTTTGAACGGGAGAAATGCGGCGATTGTCATTCCGTGAGCGGTATTCAAGAAGGCCCGCGCCGTGGCCCGTCACTGGCCCACATTGCTACCAGACGGCTGCTGGGGGGAGAACTGCCTAACACCACAGAAAATCTAACTGCCTGGATCCTCTCTCCGCAATCCATCAAACCGGGAAATCACATGCCGAACCAACGGATGGATGGTGCTGGCCTTACGTCATTGGTCGCCTACTTGGAGGCTTTGCGTTGAACCTGGGTTGGCTCGTCTCCAGCGACCATAAACGGATTGGCATTCTGTATATGATCACGGCTTTGATCTTCCTTGTCGTCGGAGGGATCGAAGCGATGGCTCTTCGTACACAGCTTGCTCTCCCTAACCTCAAGTTTCTTTCCCCTGGAGCGTATAACCAGCTTTTCACGATGCACGGCACGACAATGATCTTCCTGGTAGCGACTCCGGTTTTGATCGGATTCGGCGTGTACTTGGTTCCTTTGATGATCGGCGCGAATGACATGGCTTTTCCGCGTCTGACGGCGCCCGCGATGTGGCTGCTGGTTCTGGGCGGAGTTATCCTCTACAGCAGTTTCCTGGCCGGCGGCGCTCCCGATGCCGGCTGGTTCAGCTACGCGCCGTTGAGTGAAAAGTTCTATTCATCCACTTTTGGTCTCGACTTTTGGGCGATTGGCCTTTTGTTGATCAGCGCGAGTAGCATCATTTCCGCCGTCAACACCATCGTCACCATTGCCACGTTGAGAGCGCCGGGCATGACGATCCGCCGCTTGCCGCTTTTCGTCTGGATGACGCTGGTGAATTCGGCTTTGATGCTGGTTGCTTTACCGGCGTTGAACGCAGCATTGGTGATGTTGCTGGCCGATCGGCTGCTTCAGGCGCATTTCTTCGATCCATCCCACGGAGGGTCCGCAACCCTCTGGCAGCACTTCTTTTGGATTTTCGGCCATCCGGAAGTGTATATTCTCATCCTCCCGGCGTTCGGGATGATCTCCGAGATCATTCCGGTTTTTGCAAGAAAGCCGATCTTCGGATACGAATACATGGCGGGCTCGACTATCGCGATCGCATTCTTGAGCTATGGCGTATGGGTTCACCATATGTTCGCCGTCGCTTTGGGAACCGTTTTCATCGCTGCATTCGCAGCTTCCAGCCTTTTGATCGCGATTCCCACCGGCGTCAAGGTTTTCAATTGGACATTTACCCTGATGGGAGGCTCCATTCGATTCAGTACGGCGATGCTGTTTGCGATTGCCTTTTTGGTGGAGTTTACGATCGGCGGCCTGAGCGGTGTTGCGTTTGCCATCGTCCCCATCGATTGGCAGTTAACCGATACTTATTTCGTCGTGGCCCACATCCACTATGTGCTAATTGGCGGCACACTTTTTTCGTTGTTCGCGGGAACGTATTATTGGTTCCCAAAGATGACTGGTCGCATGCTCGATGAGACGCTGGGCCGTTGGAATTTTTGGCTGGTTGTCGTGGGATTCAACCTGACTTTCTTCGTCCAGCATTATTTGGGCTTGATCGGGATGCCCCGCCGAGTCTACACCTATCCGGATTTGCCTTGGTGGGGGGCTTTGAATATTACATCGAGCTTCGGCGCCGTGATCCTCACTCTGGGAGTGGCGCTGTTCCTCGTTAATGTGCTTTCAAGCCTCGTATTTGGCGCCCAATCGAAAAACGATCCGTGGGATGCCTCCACGCTGGAATGGGCTGCCGCCTCGCCGCCCGCAGCGACGAATTTTGGCCAGTTGTCGCCCGTGAACAGCCGTCGACCTTTCTGGGATTTGAAATATCCGGATAGCGGAGGGACGAGGGAATGACCAACGTGCGGCCGGTTCGCCTGGGCTTGAGTTTGTTTCTGGTCAGCCAGGGGGTGTTCTTTTTCATGCTGCTGGTTGCATTCGTATATTTCCAGCGAACCGGAATTGTGGCGCTTTCTCGAGGATGGAATGTCGAACATGCGGCCATTCACACCGTTTTCTTGTTCCTCAGCGGTCTCACGATGTGGAAAGCGGTTTCCGCCAGCCGCCGTACTTCGTTGACGAGGATGTGGCCCTGGCTGTTTGGAACCTTGGCGCTTGGAGCGCTGTTCTTGGTGGGGCAGGGCAGCGAGTATCTTGCCCTGGTCCGTCAGGGCATAACGATTGGCCAAAGCCCCCTTCATGCTGCTTTCTTTACGCTGGTCGGGCTTCACGCCATCTATGCCCTTGCAGGCATATTGCTACTCGCCATAATTCCTAAGTTCGCGCTTGCCCGCCATGGTGGGCCGTCCCGCGAAAACTTGGTCGAAAGCGCGGCCTTGTATTGGTATTTCGTAGCCGCTCTCTGGCTAGCGATCTTTTGCGTCTCTTATTTGCAGGTGCTGCGATGACAACCTGGGAGCTTTTGACCTCAGCCTGGGACTGGAAGTCGTCCGTTGTTCTTGGTTGCACCGGACTCCTGCTTGGATATCTCGGCTTTGTGCCGAGGCGGCCACCCGCGAGGACTTTGACGTTTTTCCTGAGTGGCGTCGTATTGCTTCTCCTGGATCTCGTTTCGCCGCTGGATGCGCTCGGCGATCAATATCTTTTGAGCGCTCATGTAGCGCAGCATTTTCTGCTCGCGCTCGTCATCCCAATTCTGTTTCTGGTGGGAACGTCGCCCACGCTTGCCGCCGCGGCGCTAGAAGTTGCCTGGGTTCGCGGCGTGGAATCTGTGTTGTCACGCCCGGCTTGCGCCTGGTTGGCTGGAGTAGTCACGATGCTCGGCTGGCACGTTCCTATCCTGTTTAATGCTGCTCTGGAGAATGAGCCGATCCACGTCATGCAGCATTTGAGCTTTCTAGCGAGCGGCATGATCTTCTGGTGGCCCGTTTTTTCGCCGTTGCGCGAAAGGCGGCTTGCCGCATTGACGTCTGTCTTTTACTTATTCGGGGCGTGCTCCGCGTGCAGCCTGTTGGGCGCGGCTCTGACGTTCTCGTCGCGATTATTTTATCCAGCCTACTTGAATCCGGAAGATCTCCTTGGGACCCTTTCGCTGATTCGAGGCGGCTGGGGGCTGGACGCGAAGTCCGATCAACAACTCGCTGGTCTGCTGATGTGGGTGGCCGGCTGCTTCGTTTATCTCGGCTCCATCCTATTCGCGGTAGCGCGGTGGTACGGCGAGGACGAAGTGGAATGCGAGCTGGAAAGAGAACCAGCTTAAAAAACATGAAGTCCACGCAAAATGCCGGAAGAATTGAGGTCACACGCTGGTCAGTGACCGCAGGATCGCGCGAAATCCCGCGACTTTCCGGGAATTCTGGTGCTATACTCACTGGCGCATTGTGCCCGCCAGATCGTGTATTTCCTAAGGAAGGATGATTCAATGTTGCTGGCTTCCAATCCCGTTGCGGATGCGCTCAATAGCGCTGAGTGGATTTTCCCTGCCGCCGAATGTTTTCACATTGTAGGGTTTGGTGTGGCTATCGGTACCGTGACCTTCGTCGATTTCAGTTTGCTCGGAGCTGGCTTGCCCCGTAAGTCGGCACCCCAACTCGTTCGCGATACGGGTCCCTGGACGCTTACCGCCCTGGTTATCGTGATCCTCGCCGGGTTGGTGCTTTTCCTTTCCGATCCGGTCGATTACCTGGAGAACTCGTCGTTTCGCGCAAAGATCGTGGTCATGTTCCTGGCCATCATCTTCAACTACACGGTTCACCGTAAAGTCGCCTTGAGCGAAAACAGTTCGCCCGGTCTGAGCAAGTTGGTTGGCGCTATCTCGTTGTTTCTTTGGCTGTCGGTGATCTTCACAGGGCTGTTCATCGCGTTCGTCGCGTAAGGAGAAGTCATGTCTCTGTCAGAATTTGCGCATTGGCTGCCGCAACGAGAATGGGCCCAGGACTTCGCCAGTTCGTCCTACGCCTACCCGATCGTATTGGCGACACACCTGATGTGTATCGCCGTCTTCGGCGGAATGATCTTGATGACCGATCTCCGCTTGCTCGGTTGGGCGATCACCAGCCAGCCAGTCTCCGTGGTGGTCAATCGCCTTCGTTGGTGGAAGAGGCTGGGATTCGTCATTATGGTCACGTGCGGTGTGCTGTTGGCCGGTTCCGAGTTCGACAAGTATTATGCGAACCCGTATTTTTGGACCAAGCTCACATTACTCACGCTGATTGGAATTCATGGGCTGTTTTTTCGCCGCTCCGTGTATTACAACACCGAAGAGATCGATCGCTCGCCAATTCTCCCCAAAAACGCCCGCGTTGCTGGGGCGCTTTCGCTTGCACTTTGGACCTGTGTTGCGTTGGCTGGCCGAATGATCGCCTACTATGAGGACCCGGATGCGCTCATCGGTCAGGCGAGGCCGACCGTAGCCGTGGGCCCGAGAGTCGCCGGTGTCGCTGCTATGGGCGTTCCGCCCCGCTAGGTTGCACATTTCGCAGGACCTGCATCGCCAGAACGAAAGTGGCAGCCAGCGTCAAAGCGCCGTTGGTCACATGCGGAACCGTCGTGAAAATCACTGCGGGCGTGACCTGGGAAGTCATCAACCGCGCCACGAACGCTGAAAATCCCAACAGCACCTGGAGTCCGGTCACCGACATCAGGAAGATTGCCGCTGGTCGGATCGACGGATGAGCCGGATACTGTTTCACCGCCAGTACGCCCAGCAGCAGCACCACTACCGCGACCACCATCGCACCGAAGATGTGCGCCAATACTCCGACCGATTGATGACGGTAGGTGGCACCCAAAGCAACTTGGATCAGCACCAGAATGACGGCTACTTTGGCCAGCATTCTGAGGGAAACTTTCGCAAAATCCTCTACCGGCTTCGGGCCGAGCTTCCAACTTGTGGACGTTAGCACCGCAATGCTCACTGCCATTGTGAAAAGCAGTTGCGCGACGTAACCGTGCAGGATACCGCCACCGGCGGGGAATGCCCGGCGGACCCCGGAGGCGCTGAGTCCGCCTTCCACAGTTACGCTTCCCAGGACGGCGATTCCCAACCGGAACAACGCGGCATTCCTCCGTTCTGTAGCCAAAATCCAGGCCAGCAGCAAAGCGGCCAGCGCCGTCACGCCGATCGCCACATGCTCATGAAAATGCTGCGGGCCACTCAGAAATTCACTTGAGTTGGGCGGTGAGGAACTAGTCACATACGCCCCGCTTATTACGACGAGGAGCGCGCAAGCAGCGAAAAGCAGGGCAAAGTTGTGCAACGAGGAACTTTTCATGGGATTGGCCGATCGCTCTCAGCTTATGATGCAGTCTTCCGATTTTCCATGCAAGTTGAATCCGTCGAAGCGGATCCACTTATGGTCACTGACCGGATCTTGACTTTGGCCGAGCGGCCTTCGGGTAGTTTCTCGTGTTAAGATTCTCAGCGTCTGGAGAAATTTGGCGACAGTAAATGCTGATCGAGAACCCTCTTAGTTCGTCGGAACTGGCCGTTGCGATTATCGAATGCACCCACATCGTCAGCTTTGCCGTAGCAATTGGAACCGTAGCCCTGATTGACTTCAGGCTGTTGGGTTTTGGCTTGCGGCGACAGAGCCCCGCCCAACTCATCAAGGACGTGGACTTGTGGACTATTCTTGGCCTGACAATGGCGATTTTTACCGGGCTGCTCCTCTTTTCAATCGATCCGGACAAGTATTACCTGAATAAATCCTTCTTGTTCAAGATCACTTGCCTGCTGATGGGAATCATCTTTCACTTCACTGTTTTTCGAAAGGTTGCGGTTTCGGGCAGCTCGGCGGCTTCTCGCGTCGCCGTTGCGGGCGTTTCCCTAATTTTGTGGATGTCGGTCCTGTTCGGGGCTATCTTTATTTCCTTCGTTCAGGAAGGCTTGAACTTCGGTTAGCCTGTATGCTTTTATCGCTGGCCATCTGGCTTCAAAATACCGGCTTTTTTGTTGCACTCCGGCACGCGGATGTTCTTTGGTACGTGTACCCCATTGTTCTGGCACTCCACCTAACCTTCATATCCTCTTTTGCGGCGATGGTTCTCGTGACAGATCTGCGGTTGCTGGGATGGGGAATGACCAAATATCCGGTCTCCGATGTCGTCAATCAGCTTCGCGTCCCCAAACGCATCGGCTTCCTGCTCGTCGCCACGTGCGGCGTTCTCATGTTTGGGATGAAAGCTGAGGAGTACTACTACAACCCATTTTTCCGCACCAAGCTGGTTCTTTTTTGCTTGGTCGCCGTGCATGCATTTGTGTTCCGCCGGCAAATTTACAACCATCCCGAGGAACTAGATCGCCTTCCTGTCCTTCCCTCCCGCGCGAAGACCGCCGCCATAGTTTCGATCCTGCTGTGGATTTCCGTCGCGGCCGCCGGTCGAGGGATTGGATACGTCCCTGCCAAGGTTCTCTCACATCATTTTGCCAGCGTGTTCACGCCCAGCCTTTTCGAATAGCATAAATCGCGACGAAGATCGCCCCTAGGAGTGGCGGGAAGTCCCGCTCCGAACTTCTGTGTGCCTAAAACTACTTGTCCGCGCGTCCATTCAGACGGTCGTTTGAGTTCGAGGCACATGCGCCCGTGTGGGGTCTACCGCGTAAGTATCTAAGTTTGCTTCGAGATACTTGCCGCACCATTACCGATGCAGGAATCTGAAGCTCTTCCTTGAGCATCCGATAGATGTTTGGGTGCCGTGCCAATCCTCGCTGGAGTAATCGCTTCCCTATACATCCTTGTCTTCGCCTATCTTGTTTGGGCGATGACGAGGAAGCCTGTTCGCACAAAGCGCGACATCGCTTCGCCATCGCCGAGGACCGGGCGCAATGATTTCTGTCATTGTGGCAGCGGAGTGAAGTACAAGAAATGCTGCTTGGCGAACGATGAGGCTGCCCAACTTGAACAGTTAGAAAACGAAGCTAGGCGCATCGTGAACCCCTTTGTTCACGGACGGGGAGGCTTTTATCAGGCCACGATTGATCGAGTAAGAAGCTATGATCCGCGCAAGCTTCGGCGGAAGATCCGATGATGACTCCGCGCTATTGCCGTTCTTGCCACTGCCTTGTGTCCTTAGAAGGGCGGCAGTTCTGCCTAAGCTGCGAGCCCGAGTTCTCTAAGTTGGGTAGCGTCATCGCTTGCTTTGGATTGATTACATGGTTCGCTCTCGCAGGGCTGTGGGAGCATTACTCATACACCAAACCAACTGTCCGTAATCCCGCCTTGGGAAGAGTGTATTCGCTAGCTAATCACGGCACGGTCGTTTACTTGAACAGGCAAGAGCTACAACTGCTTCATGTGGTTGAAGGCCTAGCGTTCGTCGGTATCGTTACCTTTCTTGTCATCTGTGCGAAGTACCAATACAGGGCCAAGAAGTCCCCACTGCAACCCAAGTAAGCCGCATGCGCCTCTTCGAGCTGCCTCGTTACAAGTGCCAATATCTTCTCGACCCAGGAGACGTATTTTGCGTTCGTTGTGGAAGAGCGGCCTACGGCGTAAGCCGTCGAGAATGGTATTTCATGCTCATCGTGTTCATTGCAGTCAATGCGATGTTGCACTAGTAGGGTTCTTCTTTGATCAACCTCGCTAGATTCCGGATGCCGCGGTCCCTCCCGATGCGATTTGTGTCTGAGAGGCTGAGATAATATGTACCTCCCCACTATGTTGGCCATGGTCCTTACCGCTCCTCACCAGTTGGAGCTTCAAAATATCGACGAGCCCCAAATTGGTCCAGGTCAGGTGCTCGTCAAGATGTCGCATAGCGGCATTTGCGGAACCGATCTCAGCATTTACGCGGGCCACATGCCTGTGAAGCATCCGCGGATCATGGGCCATGAAATGGCCGGCGACGTCGTGGCTGGCGGCGATGGCTCGTTTCGGCCCGGCGATAAAGTCATCGTCGACCCCAGCCTGGCTTGCGGGGTGTGTTCCGCCTGCCGCGCGGGATTGGTGAACCTCTGTCCTCAGGGTGGACTCATTGGCCGGGAGCGAAACGGAGGATTCGCCGAATATGTTGCTGTCGCTCAATCGCAACTTTTCCGTCTTCCGGATTCCATCGAGTTTCGCCACGCGCCGATGATCCAGGTGCTTTCCACGTGCGTACATGCGCAGAAAATGGCCGGAATCTTTCCCGGAAATTCCGTCGTGATTAACGGACTTGGAGTGACCGGCCAGCTCCACGTCCAGTTGTCCAAAGCTCGGGGGGCGAGTCCTCTAATCGGAATCAGCAGAAGCTCATGGAAGCGCAACTTAGCTGAAAAATTCGGCGCTACCGTCACTTTGCCTCAAGGTCGTGAGGCAGCACGCAAGATTGAGGAGCTGACGGACGGAGGTGCAGACATCGTGATCGATTGCACCGGCCAGACATCCGTCATCGCCGAGTGCGTTCACATGACGCGGCCGGGCGGTACGCTGGTCCTCTACGGAACCGCCACGGAAACCCAAAGCAATCTATCGTTTTACGACATGTATTTCAAGGAAATTCGAGTCCTGAATACGCGCGCTTCGACGGGCCGCGATTTCCCTCCTTCCATCGATCTTGTCGCGGGCGGAGTCGTCCAATTGGAACCTTTGATTACGGCTTGCATGCCTCTCGCTGACCTGGGTTTGGCCATGCAAGAAGCCAAGAAGGATTCCGCGGAACGCCTCAAGATCATCCTGAAGAACTGAACGCCCCGAATTCCGACTTCATTCCTTGGTAGTGTAATACCAATGCGATGGGTGAATTGTGAACGTTGAAAAGCTTGCTACCACCGAAGCGGGCCGCGCTCCGTCCGATGTTCGAAACGACTGGAACGCGCTCATAGCATCTTTTCTCGGGTGGACTCTGGATGCATTCGATTACTTTGTAGTCGTCATGGTCCTCACCGAGATCGCCGCAGACTACCATCGCAGCAATGCCCAAATCGCCCTGACTTTAACGCTCACCCTGGCTTTCCGCCCGATTGGGGCTTTTCTCTTCGGACTTGCGGCAGATCGTTGGGGACGCAGAATCCCACTGATGATCGACGTAATTGCCTATTCGATCATCGAAGTTGCTTCAGGTTTTGCACCTAACTTCACGGTATTCCTGGTCTTGCGCGCGTTGTTTGGCGTTGCGATGGGGGGCGAATGGGGCGTGGGCGCGTCGCTCGCCATGGAGTCCGTTCCTGCCAAATGGCGCGGATTGATGTCCGGATTTCTGCAGCAGGGGTATGCATGCGGCTACCTGCTGGCGTCGTTTGCGTATTTCTTCATCATGCCGCATTTCGGCTGGCGCGCCATGTTTTTCCTCGGTGGAGCTCCTGCGATTCTTGCTCTTTTTATCCGCAGCAAAGTGAAGGAATCGGAGGTTTGGGAGAGGACCCACCGCAAGGACTGGAGCCATCTTTGGGGCTCTATCCGAGATCATGTAAAAGTTTATATTCTTATTGGAATTGCAGCTCTGGCAGTGAGTTATTTGTCCGGTAACTCCTTCGTTCGCTCTCCAGGAGCACTGTTCGGCATCTTCGTCTTAGTTTTACTGATCGCTTTCATGGCCGACACTATGTGGAGAGTCGCCGAAGGCTATCGCGGACTGTTTTTTTACCTCGTCCTGTTCATGACCTTCATGGGATTTGCCGCGCATGGTACGCAGGACATGTACCCGACCTTCCTCAAAACGCAGCGCGGGTTCTCGCCGCAGGCGGCCGCGATTCTTACCGTCATCGCTAACGTTGGCGCGATTCTAGGTGGCCTGACAGTGGGACTGTTCTCCGATAAGAGCGGGAGGCGAAAGGGAATGATTCTGTCCTTCTTCCTGGGCATCCTGGTCATCCCGCTGTGGGCGTTTTCCCCCGGCACTGGAATGCTGGCCTTGGGGGCTTTTCTTCTTCAGTTCATGGTACAGGGGGCCCGCCTACATTACCGAACTGTCCCCCGATCACATCCGTGGATTCATGCCGGGATTTGCCTACCAGTGCGGCATGCTCCTAGCCGGCAGTATCGGCTACATTGAAGCGGTGTTCGCGCACCGGACCAGCTATGCAAACGCCATGGCTTTAACCGTGCTGGTTGTCTTCCTCGGAGCAGCTTTAGTCATTGCGCTCGGTCCTGAAAAACGTGGGGTCCAGTTCGGCCAATCGGTTTAGCAAAGGTCTTCGGGGCAGTCTGCTAGGATCGAGAAGATGTCTACGAAAGTAACGATTTTCAATAATGGGTCTATTCGGCTGGAGGGAGACTTCACGATTCAAGACTCCGAGGGCAAGGAGTTCGGTCTGGCGGGCCGCACGGTGATTGGATTGTGCCGCTGCGGGCAGTCCGCGAACAAGCCGTTTTGCGACGGTTCCCACAAGCGCGCTGGCTTTGAATCGGTTTGTCCTGCTCGCGATCTTCCCGCGCCTCCGCCCAAGGTCTAACGACCGTCAAGCCGCGGGCGGCTCGTCTTTCCACAAGGTGTCGATTGCCGCGCGAAATCTTGAATACAGGAACGAAGTCGAGAGCAGCAAGACGCCGAGAGCTACAAACGCGGAGATCCGATACACTCGGCCCAGTTGCCATACATCGAAGGCGTAGAGTTTCGCAATCACCAGCCCCAATAGCGCGAGGCCAGCTATCCGGTGGATGGACCTGCGAGTCATCACGCCGGCGGCGATCAGAATGAGACCGTAAGTCGCCAAAAGGATCGACGTGGAGACGGTTTGCACACTGGTGCGATTCTCGAGGGAAGAGTTGCGTACCGCCCACGCGAAATCTTCGAGGATTAGACCCCAAAGCAGGATCAAATGCCCGCCAATGTATTGCAACAAAGCCATTCTCCAGGGCTGATTCCAGTAAGCTGAGAGCCAGATGCACATTGCGGCGAGGAGGAATGTTACGAATCGCGCGTTTCTAAGCAGCGGGTAAAGTTCCAGGTCGGAGTAGATCCAGGAATCGACTGCCGCCAGGCGGAAGAGAATGAGAAGGCTCAGTCCGACCGTCCCGATACGTGGCCATGCGTGTTGGCTGCTTCTTGCAATCCAGGCCAAGGCTGCAAGTTCCAGCGACCACGTCATTGTAATTCGGTAGCCGGTGAATTGAATGGGAGCGGCTAGTACCAGAAAACCGAAGCCGACGCCTAGAGAAATGAGCGCAGCCTGCTGAACTGAGCTTGTGCGGCGCGTCCTTCCCAGCCATGCAGCCACCGCTCCTTGAATTCCGGCCAGAACTACGGCGAGCAGGCCCATCCACGCGTGGTAGCGGGTGTTTAGCAATGCATAAGAGGAACTGAAATAGACAATCGAGTTGAGGGCCTGGAGAACGGAAACCTCGCTGCTCTCAGCAACGGTTGTGGATTGCCAAACCGCCCAAATCAGAAACAGCAAGAAACCGGAGCTGATCCCCGCGAACATGAGTTCGACCGGACGCTGATCCGGCAGTTGAGCCGCCCAAAGCGCGTGAACTCCCCAAAAGGTCAGGAACGTTGTAAGGGCAAGTCCGGACGTGCGGCGCATCGCAACGAGAACGAGGCCGCCGGCAGCCAGCAGCAGCATAAGAAAAGAAAAGATATCCGCTGAGTCATGCCAGATCGGAATCAAAGCGAGGCCCGTGGCAATCTGCGTTAAGAGAAGAAGCGGCGGCGCTACGGTTGTACTGAAAATCGCATAAAAGGCGAGTGCGAAGACAGTCGCGATGAGTTGATCGGAAGCCGTATAATCCTGGATGAGCCAGCCGCCGTAGAGCAAACCGGTTGCGGCCCAGGATAGGGCTTCGAGCTGGCGCCAGTTGCGTTTGCGCGACAGCCACAGCGCACCGGCATCCAGGATTAGGACGTAGGTGAAAAGGAAGCCGGGCCGGTCTTCGTGTTTGGAGAGAAGCACGGGGGTCCAGTAACCGGCAAAGAGTCCCAAAGCCGCCATCGCTACGGATGCGTACCGCAGCGCCAGTGCGACCGCCAGTAGCGTTACTGAGAATAAAAACAAAAACGCCGCAGCTTGCGGGATGAGCTGATAAAAGCCGAACGCGGCGTAACCGCTCAGGTACAAGATGCCGATGCCGAGCGCCGTAATCCCTTGCGCAAAAATTTCCTGCTTCTTTCGCCAAAGAAAGTCCGCAGCGGCGAGAGACGCCACGCCGGATAGCAGTCCCAGGATGACTCTCGCCTCGGGGCCAATCCATTGGTTATCGACGGCCCACTTGAAAAAGAATCCGATCCCCAGGACCAAGGTGATGACCCCGACACGATTGATCAGGGTTAGCCCGATGTTGGTCTCGAGACCGGGCCGCGGAGGCGCGACCACAGCAGTCGGAGTTGGAATCGCTGCGGGCAGCGGGGCAGCTAGGGTAATGGGCGGCGCGGGAGCCGAAGCGACTACCTGAGGTTCGATAGGCTGCTGCAGGTTCAGCGCGGCTTCGATGCGCTGCAGGCGTTCGTCGATTTGCTTTTGACGCCGCAGGAGGCCGACGATCGCCTCCGACAATGCGTCCATCCGCTCCTGAACCGAGTCACTCAAGCGGAGCCTGTTTGACTTTGAGGATCGAGCAAAGCATTGAGATGGTCCTCGGCTATGCCGCTCATCTCTCGCGCCACCTCCCGGACGGTCCTTCCCGTTCGATACGCCTCCTTCGCGATGGACGCAGCCTTCTCATATCCAATAACAGGAGCCAGCACGGTACACATGGCGAGCGATTGTTCCACATACCCGGAGGCACGCTTGCGGTCCACTTCGAGCCCTTGAATCGCTCGTTCATCGAAATTGCGGGTACCGTTCGACAGCAGTTCCATCGACTCGAGCAGATCATACGCCATCACTGGCATCATGACGTTGAGCTCAAAGTTGCCTGCCGCGCAGCACCATGTGATGGTCGCGTCATAGCCGACCACCTGAGCGCACGCCATCAGGAGGCTTTCCGCAATCACTGGATTCACTTTGCCCGGCATGATACTGGAACCGGGCTGAGTCGAGGGAAGCTTCAATTCCCCTAAGCCGGCGCGCGGTCCTGAGGCAAGCCAGCGGATGTCGTTCGCGATTTTCGTGAGCGCCACCGCGTAGGTCTTTAGTGCGCCGCTCAAGAAACAGACGGCGTCCTTGGAGGCCTGCGCTTCAAAGTGATTTCCAGCCTCCCGAAACGGAAGTCCGGTGCGCTTTGCGATTTCGGCGATGGTTGCGCTTGCAAAGCCGGGCAAGGCATTGAGCCCCGTCCCAATGGCGGTACCTCCGAGAGGCAATTCGTACAGTCCTTCGCTCGCTTGCCGGATTCGAGCCACGCACAATTCCACTTGGGACGCGTATCCGGAGAACTCCTGGCCTAACAGCATTGGCACGGCATCCTGCAGGTGCGTGCGTCCTATCTTTACGACGTTGCGAAACTCCTCGGACTTGCGGCGAAGGCTTTGAGCAAGACCGTCCATCGCGGGCAAAAGTTTCTCGCTTGCCAGCACCGCGGCGGATACGTGAATCGCCGAAGGAATCACGTCGTTGCTCGATTGCCCCCGATTGACCTCATCGTTCGGATGCGCATTCGCGAGGCGGCCAATCACCTCATTAGCGTTCATGTTGGTCGATGTGCCGCTGCCGGTCTGGAAGATATCAACGACAAACTGATCGTCGTATTTACCGGCTGCAACATCATCCGCCGCAGCCGCGATCGCTCGCGCGCGATCGGGCGGGAACTCCTCGAAGCGGCCATTCACTACCGCTGCCGCGCTCTTGATGATCCCGAGAGCTTGGAGAAATGGCCGCGGAAATCGCAGCCGGCTGATTGGGAAGTTTTCTACGGCCCGCTGCGTTTGGGCTCCGTAAAGAGCTCCTGAGGGCACGCGCATCTCGCCCATTGTGTCGCGCTCGATGCGTTCGCTCACGATAGAGTTGTATCACAAGGCCGCCAGGGCCCGCCGGTGCAGCCTGCGCCTAAGGTGTGACCTTCACATTGCCGTTGGTGTCGTAGACTTCAACCGTGCCGAACTTATCCAAAACTGGCTTGATCTTGCCTGCATCACCCACCGCGACAATCTGAAGATTCTCCGGCACAACGTACTTCCGTGCGGCTCGCTGAACCTGTTCGGAAGTTACGGCCATGATCTTCGCCGGGTATGTGTCCCAGTAGTCCGGGGGCAGGCCGTAGATCTTTAGCGCCATGGCATACCCTAGCAAGTCATTGGGGCGCTCGAGCGAAAGCGCGAAACTTGCGACGATGGCCCGCTTGTTCTCTTCAAGCTCGGATTCAGGTACAACCTGATCGCGAATCCGATTGATCTCGTTCATGAACTCGGTCATGGCTCCGGCTGTCGCGTCGGTCCGCATGCTGGCCTGAGCTGCCCATGGGCCAGCGTATTTCTTCGCGATGAGTCGGCTGTATGCGCCATACGTGTAGCCGTGGACCTCGCGCAGATTCATGAATAGCCGCGCTGCCGCTCCTCCGCCGACAATCCTGTCCATGACGACCATGGGAATGTAATCCGCAGCCAGGCGATCTACCGCGATGTTGCCCAACACAAGGTCCGTCTGTACGGAACCGGTCCGATCCACTACGAAAATTCGGCGGCCGGTCGCGGGAGCGGTTGTCGCGAGTACTGCGGCTTTCTCGTCGTTTCGTTTCCACTCCGGCAAACTCTTCAGCAAGGCCATTATTTCCGCGACCCGCACATCGCCTACGATTCCGAGCAGCGCATTCTGAGGAAGATACTTCTCACTATGCCATTTTGCGAGGATCGCGGGCGTGAATTTGCCGATGGCGGCCGTGGTCGCCGAGTTAATCGCTGCGGGATGCTTGCCATAGACCGCCTTGCCGAATCGCTCCTGAAGCAGGAAAAAGGGCGAGGAACGCTGCTGGCGCAGTTGCACCTCCATCCGCTGTTTAAGCTTATTCAGTTCGCTCTCCGGGAACGTGGGATGAAGCAGGATATCGGCCGCGAGCGGAATCCATTGACTGGCGTTATCGCTGAGGCCGGAGGCGATCAGATTCGTCTCTTCGCTCCCGAACGGGGCGATGGCGTTGATGGTGGCGCCCAGCCGGTCGATCTCCTCTGCGATTTCCTTGCTCGATTTCGTACTCGTTCCTTCCTTGAGCATCGTGGCGGTAACATTGGCGAGCCCTGGTAGATCCGCTGGATCATTGAGAGCGCCAGCGCCGGGGATCACGAGATTTGCCGTTACCAAGGGCATTCGATGATCTTCCAGCACCAGAACGGTCAAGCCGTTGGCGAGTTTGAACTCGGCGGCTCTGGGAAGCTTCACCTTCAAAATTTCACTCGAAACCGGAGCTTTGTTCTTGCGTTCCACTTTGCTCAGCGGAATCGATTTGGAATCGTCAGACGGATCTTGCGCCAGAGAAGCGCTCGACGCCGCGATCAAGGCCGCGAAGGACGTTATGGAAATCCACGAGTTCCGTATCATTTTCCGTCTCATGAGCTTGCTCCTAATCACCGTTTTTCGCTTCTTCAGATTTTGGTTTCGGCAGCGTCGTGACTACCGTACGGTTTTCTTGCGTAAGGTACGCCTTGGCGACCCGCTGGATGTCCGCTTTCGTGACTTTCTGGGTCTTGGTGAATTTGGCGTTGATCACGTTAGGGTCGTTGTAAAAGACGGTCATTTCCCCAATTTGATAAGCGCGATATAGCGTGCTCTGCAGCCGTTGTGCCATCTGCCGACGATTCCCCATGCGCACCTTCTCGAGTTCCCAATCAGCAATCGGCTCTGCTTTCAGGCGATCCAGCTCGGTGTAGATTACTTTCTCTACTTCTTTTAGATCTTTTCCGGGCCGGACGATAACGACAAGCTGGAAGGTCGAAGGGCCGCGATGCTCTTCGACACCTCCGAAGACGTTTACCGCAAGCTCCTTCTCTTTCACTAGAGTTTGATAGAGCCTCGACGATTGACCGCCGGACAAGGCGCTCTCGAGCACGTCCAGCGCGTACCAATCGTCCGTATTGCCGGCTGGGACCTTGAAGGCGATGTCCAGACGCGGGGCTTGCGCAAAACCGTCTTCAATCTGCTTGCGCCGCTCCGCTGTCTGCTTCGGTTCGGAAAGATCAGGCGCTTGCGGAGGCGTCTGTGCGGGGATGTCCCCGAAATATTTCTTGATCTTGGCCAAAGCATGTTTGGTCTGGAAATCACCCACCAACGTTAGTACGGCATTGTTCGGCGCATAATAAATCCGGAAGAAGTCCTGGACGTCCTTCATCGTAGCGGCATTCAAATCTTCCATCGAGCCGATGACGGAATGCTTGTTGGCGAAATTGTCGTAGACCGTGTCCTGGAGTACCTCGGAGGTCCTTCCGTACGCCTGGTTGTCGTAACTCGTTCGGCGTTCTTCTTGCACCGCGTTGCGCTGGTTTTCCAGGTTGGCCGGATTGATGGCCAGCGAGCGCATCCGGTCAGCCTCGAGAAACAAGCCAAGGTCTAGCTGATTCGCTGCCAGGGATTCGAAGTAGTTCGTACGATCTTCGCTGGTGGTGCCATTCATGTTGCCGCCGTTGTGTTCCACCAGCGTCATGTGCTCGCCTTTGCCCACGTTCTGCGACCCTTGGTACATCATGTGCTCGAACAGATGTGCGAAACCGGTGCGGCCGGGACGTTCGTCATGCGAGCCGACGTTGTAGGTGACGGATATGCCGTAGGTCGGAGCGGAGTGATCCTCCGACAGCACAATACGGAGCCCATTTTCGAGCTTGTATTGTTGGATCGGAATCTCCAAAGGCTTGGGCTTGGTTTGCGCGTGGAGCAGGGACACTCCCGCGGCCAGGAACAAAAAGCGGCAGGAACGCATTTGTTCCTATTTTAGCGTCCTTGCGGCCGGCCTGAAATTAACGGCTAAATTAGCGGCTTACGTCCCCGCTATAGCGATTTGTAGGGGCGCCATCGTTCCAAAAGTGATCGTGTAAGTATTGGTCCCGGGCGTCGCTCCCAGTGTTAGGTCCAGCGCACGAAGATTCGGGAAATAAATCGTTGGCGAAAGTACTACCGTCCCGCCGCCTATTGCACTGCCACGAAACCCGAGCTGCGTGGAATCCGTAATCGCGTACCCCACGCTGTCGGTCACGCGCACATACACACGAATCACGGAACCTCGACGAGCCGACGCGGGGGCCGGATTCAGAATGAAAGCCGACGAGGGCCGTAGGTTGGGCACGCCGTACCAATAAGGCACTAGGGCTTGGCTGCTGCCGCTTTGTACGACGATGTCGCCTTGATATTCCCCCGCGACGAGCCTGTTCGCGACCCAAAACGCATAAACCGTTTTCGATTGTCCGGGAGCAAGCGTAAGATCCAACGTGCTGGCCGGATTTTCATCCGTCGGGTCCTGAGAAAACTGAAGCGGCGGAGCATAATCGAAAGGCGCAGCCGAGAGGTGGAACACATCGGCAGTCTTTCCGACATTGGTGAGCGTGAGCTGGTCCAGGTCGCCGGTAATTGCGCCTCCCAGAGTACCTGTGCCGACTCCATACGTGAGTGAAGTGGGGAGCGCGGTAATATTGCTACGCAGCGCCGCGTCTAAGTTGAGTACTCCCGCGCCTGCTTGCTGCACGCGTTCCACCCATCCGTCATCGCGAATCAAAGGACTCGCCGAGTTGATGATGAGGGACCGGTATTGAGCCACACTTAAACCTGGCCTCGCGCCTCGCAGGACGGCAACCGCCCCGGCAGTGATGGGGGAAGAAAAGCTGGTGCCTTGCACCACTGCATACCCGTTTTCGCTATAGATACCGCCAGTGGGATCGACCTTCTCAGCTGCCGTATAAACGTCCGTGCCGACCGCAACGAGGTCCGGTTTGATCGAATAGTCGAAGCTGGGCCCCCGGCTCGTGAACGACGCCAAAAGGTTCGGGCTTTCCGGCGCGGTGATCCCGTTGAAGGCAACCGTCACCAACGTGCCGGGTGCTCGCGCAATCATAGATTTCAGGGACGAGCCATCGTCCGTGGTCAGAAAAACCGTGGGAAGCGTCGCCGCGCCGATGGTTGCGTTCAGCGTGCCCGCCGTATTGTTGTATAGAACCACTGCGACCGCGCCCCCAGCCTGCGCGTCGATCACTTTTTGCTCGAAACTGCACGTGCCGCGCTGGATCAGCACAATTTGACCCGAAGCGCGTCCCGCGGGCAGAGGGGAGCACAAGAAACCAGTGGGATCAACGATCGCCGCATCAAACACAGTGGCCGTGATTGGTCCAGGAACAGGGCCGGTTGTTGGAGTCGCTTGATAACTGGTTCCTCCAGCCGACACCCGACCACTAAACAAGCGGTCGCTTTGCATGGCGCCCGCCGTGATCACGCTGTTGGAGGAGGCGTAATCGCCCATTGTGTTCAGGCCAGGGCCACTGTTGCCGGCCGACACTACCATCACAACGCCGAACTGGGCCAGCCGATCGATTGCTACGCCGGGCAGAAGGTCCGGTCCGGACCCGAATTGGAAAGGTGATCCGAAGCTGAGGTTGATGACGTCCATGCCATCGGCGAGCGCGTCGTCCATAGCCTTCAAAATTACGTCGCCTGCCGCACTACCGGAATTCGCCGGTGAAATCTTGTAAACACCCAGCCACGCTTTGGGCGCCACGCCGGTAATCGTTGCATAGGGGCCCGTGTTGGTGACGCCCGCTGCGCACATTGCAGTCGCCGTACCGTGCCCGTACCGATCGGTTATGTCGTCCGGGTCGGACTCCTCATAGATGTCCTCATAACTACGCGCCACGATGATCTTGTTGTTCGTCAGCGCTCGGTTGGCCGTACTCGATGCCAAGGGGAAGCCAGTTGGCGGCCTGAGCGTGGCATCTTGAAAACCGGGATGGTTTGGCGAAATTCCAGTGTCGAGAATCGCAATCTTTATTCCGACCCCCGCCTTATCTTTCCCACCTATCCGCGCCCACGCGTCCGGCACATGATGAATGGCGAGGGCGTGGTCCAAATTGGCCGTGTACTCGAAAACCGGATAGACTGCCTTAACTCCAGGCAGTGTGGCAAGGGCAGCCGAGTCGGCGTCTGGAATCGTAACCAGAAGGGCATTCATCACGCTGTCGACCGTGGAAACGACCTTCCCGTTGTTCCGCTCGACGAGCGTCCGTGCCCGGGTCTGCTCGGCGCGAATCTGGGATACGCGAGCGCCCAGGGCGATCCTGCCTCTGGTGCGAACTTCAGCCCCCAGCGGACCTCCTGTAAGTTCAACAATGTACCTTCCGGGGATGGCCTGCGCGAGCGCAGCTACAGCCCACAACAAAAATGCTATGAAAATGCGCTGAAACTGCCGCATTAAACCTCCAAAATCAGGCAATGAAAAATTGCAACTTGGTGAATCGATTATACCGGCTTCCTCTTTTTGTGTGAAGTATAAAACGAAAGCGAAGGCGTGAAGGAAGGCTCGCGCTACAATGGAGCATCCCGGAAATGGTGAAAGCGATTCCCAGTATTCTGGCCCAAATTGTCGACCAAAAGCGGCAGTCGCTGCCTCGCCCGACGGCAGCCTTGAAAGCCCGCGCTGAATCTTCTGTTTCCCAACGTCGCGATTTCCATTTGGCACTGTCCTCTCAACAAGTTGCGATCATCGCGGAAATCAAGAAGGCCTCACCAAGTAAGGGTATTTTAGCCGAGATTTTCGATCCGCCGTCGATTGCGCGATCGTACGCTCGAGGCGGTGCGGCCGCTTTATCGGTGTTGACTGAGGAAAAGCGATTTCTCGGCAGCCTGGGCGACTTGGTGGCGGCTCGTGACGCCGTGAGCATCCCGGTCCTGCGGAAGGACTTTACAATCGACCCGGTCCATGTGGAAGAAGCTGCGGCATACGGCGCCGACGCCATCTTGTTGATTGCCGCGATTCTTCCCGAACATTCGCTGCGGGACCTGCGGGAGCTTGCCGAGAGTTACAAGATGTCGGCTTTGGTCGAGGTGCATGATCGGGAAGAACTGGCCTTGGCAGTCTCTTCGGGCGCGCGCATCATTGGCGTCAATAACCGCGATCTTCACACGTTTGAGGTCAAGCTCGAAACATCGTTGGATTTGGCTGATGCGATCCCCGCGGAGGCGTTGAAGGTCGCTGAGAGTGGGATCCACACTGGAGACGACATCGCGCGACTTCGCTCGGCAGGCTACTCCGCATTTCTGGTGGGCGAACATCTGATGAAGTCAGGCGATCCCGCGCAAGCTTTGCAAGCGTTACTGTCATGATGGTGCGGCAATGATGGTGAAGGTGTGCGGCATCACGAATCGCGAGGATGCATTGGCTGCGGCGGAGGCGGGCG
>JADMIO011101948.1_pt1 | contig 25767 bp, 18 predicted proteins | sample 8958161 | NCBI WGS metagenome assembly JADMIO01 (sample SAMN16585339, study PRJNA669376) | soil metagenome | isolation source: Crop rotation soil | place: USA: Cullars Rotation, Alabama | collected 2011 | reverse complement strand
CGACTTCAAGTCACGTGAATTCCAAGCTTCGGATCCCACTGTGCTGGAAAGGGATCCCGACGCCGATCCGGGTCGTCTGGGCGGACGCTTCTACGAAGCGGAAAGCGGCGGCGTCGTCAGCTACCGCGTCAAACGTCTGCCGCTGGCGCTGGCGGGATCGTTCGTGGCGGGCAACGTCTCGTCGCTGCTCGGGATCGGCGGCGGCATCATCAAGGTGCCGCTGCTCAATGCGTGGTGTGGCGTTCCGCTGCGCGCGGCCGCGGCAACGAGCGCGCTGATGATCGGCGTCACGGCCGCCGGCGGCGCCGTGATCTATTACGGCCACGGAGACCTGTCTCCGGTCCTGGCCGCGCCCGCGGTCCTCGGCGTGCAGCTCGGATCGTGGGCCGGCACGCATCTGACGAATCAGACGCCTGTGAAGTGGCTCAAGCTCCTGATGGCCGTGCTGCTGCTCGTGGTCGCGGTGCTGATGTTCGTGCGGAGCGTGCCGTGAATCGCCTCGAGCAGCACATCGGCACCGTTCTGCGCGCGGGCACCATCGCCAGCTCCGCGCTCTTTGCGATCGGCCTGCTGCTCGTGCTCGGTCAGTACGGGGGAGAGTTGCCGCGCATCCTGCTCACGGTCGCGCTGATCGTGCTCATCGCAACGCCGCCGATGCGCGTGGTCATCTCGGTGATTGAATACCTTCGCGAGCGCGATTGGACCTTCGTCGTCCTCACGCTGATCGTGCTGCTCGCGCTGGCGGGCAGCCTTGTGGCCGCGCGTTTCTAACACGCGCGCTCGTCGCATCCTTCACGTAACCGCGAAGGTCGCTTCGCGACAAGGCACGAAGGTCACGAAGACAAACAGATTGGGCTTCTTCGTGTGCTTCGTGTTTGCGAATGCCTTCGTGGTTGCATCTCTGTGTCGATCGTCCCGCCTAGCCGTCGCCGGTCCCGACAATCAGTCGCGGAAGCCGGAACAGCCCCTGCACGCGCGTGTAGATCGCGCCGAACAGTCCCGCGCCGGCCAGCGCTCCCGCGAGCGCGGCGAGCGCGTAGATCTTGCCTTCGCCAACATTCACGAAGATCGGCCCGGGACACATGCCGCAGATCGACCAGCCGATGCCGAAGAGCACGCCTCCCGCAATGTTGCCGCGATGCTGCGGTTTCAGCTCGATGCTGACGGGCCGCCCGAACAGCGTGCGGCCGTGCCGCTTGATCAACCAGATGCCGGGCGCGGTCAGCGCGACCGCCGTGGCGATGATTCCGTACAGCTGGAAGTTCGTGAACAGAAACATGCCCTGGATGTAGTTGTAGTCCGCTGCGCCGCTGCGGCTCAGGATGAGGCCGAAGATCACGCCGAACACCAGGTAGAGCAGCGCCATCAGAAAATCACGCGATAGATGATCTGTGTCGTCACGATCCCCGCCGCCATGAAGCTGACGGTGGACACCATACTGGGAGATTCAAGGTTCGACAGACCGAAGATGCCGTGGCCGCTGGTGCAGCCGCCGGCGAGACGCGTCCCGAAGCCGATGAACAGCCCGCCGACGAACATCCACGCCAGCTTGCCGGCCGGTCCGAAGCCGATGACCTGGTCGAACATCCCGAGGTCCCACGTCGGACTGAAGCCGCCGCCAAGCACGGCGGAGATGAACCCGCCGAGGACAAGGCCGGCGATGAACGGCATGCGCCACCGGCGCGCCGAGCGGACCGCATCGCGCGCGAAATATGGCGCCGGCAGTACGAAGCTGCAGACGTCCTCGAGTCCGGTGGAGATACCCAGACGCCGGTTGGCGATGAAGAGCAGCGCGAGCGTGACGGCGGCAACGCCCGCGCCTGCCACCGCCCAATGCAACGGTTGGAGGTGGTGAAGAATCAGCACCTATCTATGACTGGCCGCATAGGTCACCGCGAACGTTTTCAGCGCGCCGCTGGTGAGTCCGAGGGCAGCCGCCTCCGTGCCCGCACGCTCCGCATCCCATTTGTCCACGACCATCCGTTTAATCATCCACATGGCGGCGGCGCGGTTGCCGCTCGCACAATGGACGAACGCAGGCTGGTTCTTCGCGTCCGTGACGGCGGCCACGAACTTGTCCGCGACGGCCGGATCCGGCATGGCGCCGTTGAACGGCAGGTGAATGAAGGTGATGCCCGCCGTCTTCGCAGCGGCGGTTTCGGCGTCGATGTCCGCGCCCGCTTCGCTGGCTTCACGGAGGTTGATGATCGAGGCGTAGCCCATCTGCTTCAGTCCGGCAACCGCCGCAGGCGTCGTGGCGCCTGCGCACGCAATGGTCGTGTCGAGCTTGGCGAAATTGGTGACGCCCGGCAGCGTCTCCTTGGTGACCCCCTGCGCGGTGAGGGTGATCACGGGTATCAGACAGAGCGCAGCAATCGAGAGATATCGTTTCAGCATGGCGGGTGTTATGGTAGGGCAACCGTGCCATGAGGCGCCACACCTTCAGCGTTATTGCGATGTGCGTGATCGCCGCTGCCTGTTCGCGTCCGGTATCCCCGCCGCCGGCCGCCAAAGCGTCGATTTTTCCGATGACCGGACCGCTGATTGCGGCCTCCGTGTCGATGAAGGCGGCCTGGGAGTTTCCGCGCAATCCGCTCAACGACACATCCCTGGACAAGTCGCGCCTGTCGGATGAGATCCGGCGCGGCTTCCGGCTGTTTACCAATACGCCCGCAGAAGCGCCGCGCTATGCGCCCGGCGGCATGGCCTGCACCAACTGCCACATGAACGGCGGTCAGCGTGAGCGATCGATGCCGCTCGTCGACGTCGCCGGTATGTTCCCCGAGTACAACCGTCGCTCTGGTCGTCTGTTCAGTCTCGGCGACCGTGTGACCGACTGCTTTCTCCGCAGCGAGAACGCGACGGGCACGTCGGCTGACGCCGGACAGTTGCCGACGCCGAGCTCCCCGGAGGTGCTCGCCCTCTCGGCCTACCTGACGTGGCTGTCGAAGGGAGCGGCGATGGGGAAGAACCCGACGTGGCGCGGACAGAACGCCATCCCGGCGTCGGCGCTGATACCGATCGAGCAGTTGGATCGGACGAAGGGCGAAGCCATCTACAAGGAGCGGTGTGCCACCTGTCATGGCCCTGATGGTCAGGGCGTCCAGATTGGCGACAAGATCGCGGGACCGCTCTGGGGCCCGCGCTCCTGGAACGACGGCGCGGGTGCGGCGCGCGTGTACACGCTCGCCGGCATGATCCGCTACTCGATGCCCTATCTCGATCCCGGGAACATTTCTGACGCCGACGCTCAGCAGGTCGCCGCGTTCATCGACTCCAAGCCGCGGCCGGCGTTTCCGTTCAAGGACGGCGACTATCGGGCCGAGAAGCTGCCGATCGACGCGGTGTACTACGGCCGCGACGCGCGCGCGGCGCGCTAGCCAACGCGTGCTCGGACGCGGGCATCCTCACACGCCGGATGATTGCGACGGTACCCACCCCGCTGTGAGGCTACGCTCCAAGCGAATTCGTGAGGATCGCCTGAACGCGACACTGATGCAAGCGCCAGCGAAGTCGTGCGGGGGCGTGTTCACGACGCCCCGACTGCGAGCGGCGTGATCTGCGAAGACCGTAAAGCGCGGCGGAGGCTTTAGCGATCGAGTCCGTCGAGCATCAATCGCTGCATCGCCGCTCACGAGGCAGGTCTGCGAGCCGACGCCAGCGTTTTTCCACGTCGTCGAGCTGGAGGGGCGGAGTGAATACGCCCGCGCGCGACGCGCTAGCGCCCGCGCGTTCGGCGTGCAGAGGCGCGACGCGGAACGGATGCGGCGGATCGCCCGCACAGGGGTTAGGCGGACTTAAAAGTCCGCCCCTACGTCCGCGCGCGGCCCTTGATCGCCGCGTAGAGTCCTGGCACCGCCAGCAGCGTGACCGGCGTCGAGAGCGCCAGGCCGCCGATGACCGCCAGTGCGAGCGGCTTCTGCAGTTCCGCGCCGGCGCCCAGCCCGAGCGCCAGCGGCAGCAACCCGAACAGCGTGCAGAAGGTCGTCATCAGGATCGGCCGCAGCCGGATGCGACCGGCGTGGGCAATCGCGCGATCGAACGGCTCGCCCTCCGCGTGCAGCTTCTCGGAGAAGTCCAGCAGCATGATGCCGTTCTTCACGACGAGGCCGACGAGCAGAATGAGTCCCATCGCGGACGAGATGTTCAGGTCCGTGCCGGTGAGGAGCAGCAGCAGCAGCGCGCCGCCAAGCGACAGCGGGGCAGCCAGCAGAATGAGCAGCGCGGGTGTCCAGGCGCGGAACTGGATGACGAGAATGACGAAGACCAGGACCACGGCCAGCGCGAATACCATCAGCAGCTCGCGGAACGACTGCTGCTGCGCCTCGTACTGGCCGCCGATCTCGTACGTGTAGCCGATGGGCAGCTTCAGCTTGTCGAGATTGGATCGAATCTCCGCGATAGCGCTGCCCATATCGCGCCCTTCGAGACGCCCGGTCACGCTGGCCATCAGCCGCAGGTTCTCGCGTTTCAGCTCGCCCTGGCCGTTGGCGCGATCCATATGCGCAACTTCGGAGACCGGGATTGGCTTGCCGTCCGCGCTGCGGATCAACGTCTGCGGCAGCCAGTTCGGATCGAAGCGGTAGGAATCGGGCAGGCGCACACGCACTGGCACTCGGCGATCAGCGAGCCGCAGATCCGTTGCGACTTCGCCCAGCCAGTTGCCGGCGAGTTGATCGGAGACCTGCGCCACGGTCAGGCCATACCGTTCGGCCGCGGCAGGATCGACCGTCCACGTGACCTCGGGGTTCCCCTTCTGCACGCCCACGACGTCCACGACGCCCTGGACCTTGTTCAGCATCTCCTCGACAGGGCCGGCGAGTTCTGCGAGACGCTCCGGATCGTTGCCGAAGATCTTGACCTCGATTGGTTCCGGGTTGCCCTCGAGGTCGCCCAGCATGTCCTGCAGCAGCTCCACGAATTCGATGTCAACGAGCGGCACGATCTCGTGCAGCTTGTCGCGCAGGTCGTCGATGATTTCATCGGAGGAGCGGCTGCGCTGGTTGCGCGGCTTCAGTCGGACGAGGATGTCGCCGGTGTTCTGAGCCGTGGCAAACAGGCCGAGCTCCGATCCCGTCCGGCGCGAGTAGGACGCGACCTCGGGCGTCGCGGAGATCACCTTCTCGATTTCCTTCACCTGGCGATCCGTTTCGGCCAGCGCGCTCCCTTCGGGCGTCAGGTAGTCGAGCACGAAGCCGCCCTCGTCGGCGGCAGGGAAGAAGCCCGTGCCGACGGAGTAGAACAGGCCGACGGTGAGTGCAGCGAGAAGGACCGCCACCGCGACCGAAAGCACGGGGCTGCCCACCATCCACCCGAGCAGGCGCTCGTAGGTGGTTTCGATACGGCCATGCCACTCGCCGACAGGCTTGTGGTGCTTCGCGCCTGTGGCCCACCGCGCCATCAGCGGAACGACCGTGATCGACAGCGCGAGCGAAATGAGAACCGCCACCGACAGACTCATCGACAGCGCGCGGAAGAACTGTCCTGGAACTCCCGATAGCAGGCCGAGCGGCGCGAAGACGACCACCGTGGTCAACGTCGAGCTGACGAGCGGCGCCATCAGTTGCTGCACGGCGTCGATGACGCTCGTCCCTCCTTCGCCCGCCCGACGATGGATGTTTTCGACGACCACCACCGCATCGTCGATGACGAGACCGATGGCGACAGCGAGGCCGCCAAGCGACATCAGATTGATCGTCCCGCCGAACAGCCACATGAAAACGAACGTCGGAATGACCGCCATCGGCAGCGTGACGGCGGCGATACTTGTGAGCCGCCAGTCGCGCAGGAACACCAGCAGGACGATGATGGCCAGGAAGCCGCCGATGAGGATGGCGTCGCGGACGCTGGCGATCGACTCTTCGACAAATTCCGCGAGGTCGTACACGCGGCTCAGCGTGATGCCCGCCGGCAATGTATGCGCGAGGGCGGCCAGCGTGTCATCGACCCCGCGCTTCAGGTCGAGAATGTTCGCGCCAATCTGCTGCGCGATGCTGATCGACACGGCTTCGCGGCCGTTGCCCGTGACGAGCATCGTGCGATCCGGTGCGCCAGGGGCGACGGTGCCGACATCGCGAACGCGGATGGTGGCGCCGTTCTTGACGAGGATGGGCGCGTCGGAGATGTCGTTCAGGTTCTTCCACAGCCCGGATGCGAGCGTCAGGTTCTGCAGTCCCGATTGCTGGAAGCGGCCAACTGGTAGCAGCTGGTTCTGGGCGGTGAGCGCGTCGGACACATCGACCACGGTCAGGCCCGCAGCCGTCAGCTTGGCCGGGTCGAGAATCACCTCAACTTCCCGCGTATCGCTGGCCAGGATGTCGATGGCGCCGGCGCCGGGCACACGCGCCAACTCCGGCTTCACGACATAGGTGGCGTAGTCAAACAGGTCGGCCGTCGGCAGCGCTCCTGTCATGCTCAGAATGAACACGGGGAAGACTTCCGGCGTCATCCGCTCGACCTGGATCTCGGAATCCATCGGCAGATCGCCACCGAGCTCCGCGATCCGGTTCTGGACCTGTTGCAGTGCGACGATCATGTCCGTGGATGCCGCGAATTGCGCTGACACCTCGGCCGCACCCCGGATGCTGCGCGATCGCACGCGTCTGATGCCCGGCACGCTCATCACGGCCTCCTCAATCGGACGCGTGACAGTCAGCATCATGGATTGCGGCGGCAGCGTGCCCGAATGGACGACGATGACGATGCGGGGGAACTGCAGCGGGGGATAAATGCTGCTTGGGAGGGCGAGAGCGGCAATGACACCGCCGACGACCAGAGCAATCGCCAGCAGCACCGCTGCGCGCGAGTGTCGTTGTGCGACGGCGGCGACGCTCACTTCTTGCTGTCCTCGTCTTCCTTGGTGTCGTCAGCGCCCTTTTCGTCGCCGCCTTTTTCACCGGTCTCAACGCTGATCGCCGCGCCGTCGGGAAGCCCGTTCTGTCCTTCGACGATCACCATCTCGCCGGCCTTGACCCCCGAACGAACCTCGGTGTGTTCATCGTCGGCGATGCCGATCATCACCGGGCGCCGTTCGGCCTTGTCACCCTTGGCAATGAACACGGCGGTCTCTTCACCTTCACGCACGATCGCGGCTGATGCCACGAGCACCACGTTGTTGTGTTGTTCCGCCTCGATCTCGACCTGCACTGGCAGGCCCGCCGACAGGTTGGTGGGGCTAGCGAACGCGAGGCGAACGGGAATCGTCGCTGTGCCTTGTTCGACCTGGGCCGGCCGCGAGACAACCTTCAACGGCGTGTCGGGCGCACCCGTCGGCACCGGTGTCAGGTGGGCAGGCGCGCCGATCATGATGCGCGCTGATTCGCTGATGGGAACCGATGCCACCACCTCGAGGCGGCGAGGATCGATGACACGAAGCACCGGATCACTGGCCGACGCTTCGACGAGGTCGCCGGGATTGTGGAACCGTTTGGCGATCACGCCGTTGAACGTCGCTCGTACGGTCGCACGCGCGGCCGCCGCTTCGGCAGCGGAACGCGATGCCTCCGCCTGACCGACGGCGGCCTCGGCGTCCGCGACCGCGCGGTCCGCATCCTCGACGTCCTTGCGTGCGGCAATTCCGCGATCGAAGAGCTCTCGCTGCCGCATCTGATTGGCGCGGGCGTTGGCGACGCCTGCCTGGGCGCGCTGCACTTCCGCGGCCTGGCGCTGCACCTCGGCGGCCAGCGACGGGATGTCGAAGCGCACCAGCACGTCGCCTTTGGCGACGCGCTCGCCCTCGGCGCGCGGAATCTCCGCGATGCGTGCCGACTCCGGTGCAATCACAATCAGCTCGCCATCGGGAGCGGGATTGACGACGCCCGTGGCGTGGACCACCCCGCGGATGGATCCGGTCATGGCGGCTGTCACCATGACCGGGACCGGCGCCTCGCTCTCGGTTTCCTCGGGCGTCTCCTTGCTGCAGGCAACCGTCGACGAGACGAGGATGCCGACGACGAGGGTCTTCCACAACAGTGAATGCGACATTCGACTCCGGTTGCTGCGGGAAGCGCCGGCAGTATGGACGGTCGTGATGGTCATGGGAGGGGGGCTCCTATGGCCCGCTCGAGATCCGCGAGCGCGGTTTGGAACTGGTCAATGGCATCCAGGGATCGGAGTCGCACGTCGCGCGTCGCCTGCAGCGCCTGTAACAGCGCGGCGATTCCGGTCTGGCCCAGTTGATACGCGTCCTGCGCGAGCTGTTCGACCTGCATGGCCTGCGGAATGATCTGATCGCGGTAGCGTACGTAGAGCTCGCGCTGTGCCTGCGCGCGCTGCGATGCGGCGGTCACGTCGCCCTGGATGCGGACCAGTGTCGCTTGCCGCTGCCCAATCAGCTGATCGAGCGTCGTCTGCTCGACCAGCACCCCGGCCCGGTGCGTCGTGAAGAGCGGCAGCGTGACGGCGGCTCCGGCGCGCCAGCCGTAGGTGAACTCCGGCTCTGCGCGATGGGTGAGCGTGAACGTCGGCGTGATGTCAGGGACGCGGAGCGACCGGGCGAGCGCCACACGCGCCCGCTGCGCCTCAATTTGACGGTCGAGCGACATCAGCTCGGTGCTCGCCATCTGCGCGAGCGTCAGCGCCGGCGCGGTCGCAAGCAGCTCACCGGCATCCACCGCGGTCGTCAACGTTGTCTGCGCGTCCAGCGGTTGCCCGAGCAGCGCGTTCAGCGAGGCGCGCGCGGCGGCCGCGGTGCCTTCGGCCGCAGTCGCCTCGTTCTCGGCGGCCGCGAGCGCCAGCTGTGCCTGCATCACCTCGAGCCTGGGAGCGCTGCCTGCGTCGAAGCGCGCCTGCGCCGTATCGCGCGCACGCGTCGAGATGTCGCGTTGCTCGCGAAGCAGCGTCAGCCGCGCTTCCGCGGTGAGCTGTCCGTAGTAGGCCCGCCGCACGTCGTTGCGCACCTGCGCGATGGTGGCCGCCAGTTGCGCCTCTCCCGAGCGTACCGTGGCTTCGCCGACTTCGATCCGCCGCGCCCGCTTGCCGCCGAGCTCGAGCGGCACCGCGAGTGCGTACGATTCCTTCGGCGTTTCCTTCTCCAACTCCACGGAAGCCTCTGGATTCAGACGTTCGCGCGCCACCGCAAGGTTGGCGAGATTGATCGGCCCGCTCAGACGGGCGGCGGCGATGGTGGGATTGGCCGCCATGGCCCGGTCGACAGCGGCCTGCAGCGTCAGCGAACCGACGGGAGCGACCTGAGCGGACGCGGGTGAAATGAGCAGCGCGACAAGTCCCGCGCCTAGCAGAGAGTTCCGTGGTCTCAAAGCAGCCATCTTGCGCAACGGATCATGAACCCACGATGACACAACACCTCGGTATGATGAACTGAAACCATGCGGGTTTTGCTCGTGGAGGACGAACCGCAGGCCGCCGCGATTCTGGCCAAGGGACTGCGTGAGCAGGCGTATGCCGTGGACATCGCCGGCGACGGCGAAGCGGCACTGTTTCAGGTGGGCACCACCGATTACGACGTGCTGATCCTGGACGTGATGCTGCCGCGCGTGGACGGCCTGACGGTGTGCCGGAAGCTGCGCGACGCGGGTCACACGCTGCCGATTCTGATGCTCACCGCACGCGATGCGGTCGAAGCGCGCATTCAAGGCCTCGACTGCGGCGCCGATGATTACCTCGTCAAGCCGTACGATTTCGGCGAGCTGCTGGCGCGGCTGCGATCGCTCATTCGCCGTCAGCGCCAGCCGCTGCTGCCCGAACAGGTGCAGATTGGGCCGCTTCGACTGAACACGCGCAGCCGTACGGCGCGCATTCGAGATCTCACGCTGACGCTCACCGCGAAAGAGTACGCGCTGCTGGAATACCTGGCGCGTCGCGCGGGCGACGTCGTGTCGCGCGGCGACATCGCCGAGCACGTCTGGGACGAGAATTACGACCCCATGTCGAACGTCGTGGACGTCTACATCCAGCGCCTGCGCCGGAAGCTGGAGGCAGGAGGCGGACACTCGTTGATCCGTACACGGCGCGGCGAGGGATATCAGCTCGCGTCCGAGCGGCCATGAAAGCGCTGTCGCTGCGTACGCGGCTCACCATCTGGTACGGGGCGGCCGTGCTCGTCGCGCTCGCGGCGTTCGCCATCGACGTCCTCGTCGAACAACAGCGTCTCGGCATCCGGCGCGTGGATCGCGAGCTGGAAAGCGTTGACGCCGCACTGGCGACCGTCTTCGACGAGGAACTTGAAGAGCTCGGCGATCCGGCGGCGGCTGCCGCTGAAGCACGATCGGCGATCGCGTCGCTTGGCGATACGACCGCCATCTTCGACGGTCACGGCGCGCCGCTGGCGGTGCAGCGCGATGCCGTCGCCGTCCGCGACGTGGCGCCGCTATTGGGACAGACCACGACGGAGACGGTTGACACGCCATCCGGCCGGTGGCGTGTGCATGCCTCGGCGGCGACCATTCGTGGCGTGCCGGTCACGCTCATTGCGGCGCGACCCCTCACGGAACTCACGCGGGAGCGCGCCGAAGTCGCCGAGGCGGTACTCGTCGTGGTGCCATTCGCCCTGCTGCTCGCCGGCGCCGGCGGCTGGTGGCTGTCGTCGGTTGGACTCCGGCCGGTGCGCGATATGGCCCGCCGCGCATCCAGCCTTCCGCCCACGGGCGTGGACGATCTCGGCCCTCCGCCGCGCGATGACGAGTTGGGACAGTTAACGCATGCCTTCAACGGGCTTGTGGCGCGCCTGCGCGGCGCGTTGCTGACCCAGCAGCAGTTCATGGCTGACGCATCCCACGAACTGCGCACTCCTGTCTCGATCATTCGCACCGCGTCCGAAGTGACGCTCGGCCGCGAGCGTCGCGAGGAAGGGGAATACCGCGAAGCGCTGGCCATCACGGGTACGCAGGCGCGTCGCCTCAGCCGCCTCGTCGAAGACATGCTCGTGCTGGCGCGCGCAGATGCCGGCGCGTATCCGCTGCGGCCGGTCGTCGTGTACCTCGACGATGTGGTGGAGGAGTGCCGGCGTGCGGTGAACCTGCTGGCGCGCGAACGGGGGATCACGCTCCACACCAGTGGCGCATCCGATGTATCCGTGCGCGGTGATGAGGAGTTGCTGCGGCGGCTGATGGTGAACCTGCTGCAGAACGCGGTGCAGCACTCGCCCTGTGGCGGTACTGTGTCAGTCGATGTCGCCGTGAATGATTCTCGCGCGGTCGTGCGTGTGTCTGACAGCGGCCCCGGGATTCCGGAGGAGGACCGCACGCGCATCTTCGAGCGATTCGTGCAGCTCGATCCCTCTCGACGCGCACAGGGCACGGGACTCGGCTTGCCGATTGCGAAATGGATTGCCGAAGCACACCATGGCGCGCTGCATCTCGAAGCCGCGGGTCCCGGCGGCACGACGTTCACGGTCGTTCTGCCGCTGGCAGACGTCTACGAATCCAACTCCTTCTGATACGCTTGTGGCCCGATGGGGACAACGCGCATATCTCCGTATGTGGCATGCGCCGTCGTGCTGCTTGCGGCGCTCTCCGGGCACGGCCAGGCGCAACCGGCCGGCTCGCCTGGATGGATCAGCGCCTACCGCGATCCCGCCGCGCGGTTGATGAAGGCCGCCACGGCGGACGACTTTGCGTGGCAACGTCTCGCCGAGCTGACTGATACCTACGGCAACCGTTTGAGCGGATCGGACAATCTGACGCGCGCCATCGCGTGGGCCGCGGACACCATGAAAAAGGACGGCTTCGACAACGTCCATACCGAAAAGGTCATGGTGCCCAAGTGGACCCGCGGGCGGGAGAGCGCGGAGATCGTTGATCCCCCGCGCCATCCACTCACCATCCTTGGATTGGGCGGGACCATTGCGACGCCGCCCGGCGGCATCGAAGCCGACGTCCTCGTCGTCGAAAGTTTCAACGAGCTGCGGACGCGTTCCGCGGACGCACGCGGCAAGATCATCCTCTTCAACGAGACGTTCACCAACTACGCGGACACGGTCAGCTATCGGACGGGCAGCGCGCGCGCGGCGGCGCAGGCTGGTGCCCTCGCCGTGCTCGTGCGCTCGGTCGGACCTGTTGGATTGCGGACGCCGCACACCGGGAGCGTGCAGTATCAATCCGACCTTCCGCAGATCCCGGCAGCGTCGGTGTCTGCCGAGGATGCGAACCGGATCGCGCGGCTGATCGCACGGGGCCGCAAGGTGCGCGTGCATTTGTCGCTGGAAGGACACAGCGACGGGGACGTCGAGTCCGCGAACGTCGTGGCCGAGCTTCGCGGTCGCGAGAAGCCGGATGAGATCGTCGTGCTCGGCGGTCACCTGGACTCGTGGGATGTCGGCGCGGGCGCGTCCGATGACGGCGTGGGCTGCATCATCACGTGGGAGGCGCTCCGGCTGATGAAGAAGGTGGGCCTGCAGCCGCGGCGCACGGTGCGCCTGGTGTTGTGGACCAATGAAGAGAACGGCACCCGCGGCGCCGCAGCGTACGCGGAACGCTATTCGTCCACGGCCGCGAACCACGTGTTCGCCCTCGAAGCCGATTCCGGCGTGTTCGAACCGGCGCGCTTCGGCTTTTCGGGCAGCCTTGCGGCGCGCAACATCATCCGCGACATCACATCACTGCTGACGCCGCTGAACCTCGCCGAGACCATCTCCGGTGGCGGTGGCGCGGACATCGATCCCATCGCGCAGGCAGGCCGCGCGCCGACGATGGCCTACATGGGCGACCCGTCGCGGTACTTCACGATTCACCATTCGCCGGCTGACACCGTGGAACGCATCGCGCCCGAGGAAGTGGCCAAGGGAGCCGCCGCGATTGCGGTGGTCACCTATGTCGTCGCTGAGATGCCTGAAAGGCTGCCGAAGTAAGAACGTTGAACCGCGAAGATCGCGATGAATCCTTCGTGTTCCATAGCCTTGGCGACGGCGGGCAGGTCCGCCCTTCAGCGAAGTTCAGTAAGCGTGACTTCGAGAATACGTGCCTGGCGGGGCGCCGTCTGCCACTGCACGAGGATCGGGCTCTGATAGGTTCCTTCCACGATCCCGACCCGACCATCCTCGTCTTCCGACACCAGCAGATTGACGGATCGACGCATGCGGAAGAAGCGCGCGGCGGGGACCGCGAGCGTGCGCGCGAGCAGCTTCTCGACGACCGATCCGCGCAGTCGCAGGGTGTCGAGGCCGGTGTTCATGACGCGGACGAAGTCGTACTTGGCGTAGCCGAGCGTCTTGGCGGGCACCGCGCGCGGGTTCTTCATCGCGTTCCGGTACTGCTGCGCGACGAAACGGAGCGGGTTCCGAAGGACCTCGGCGAGGTCGTATTTCATCAGCAGCGTTTCGTACTCGTTCACCGTGATCGCGGAATGGCGCTCGGCCGGATCGAGAACGATGCGGAGCTGACCTTTCCCTGCGCCCGTGCGCGCGACGAACTCCGACAGCGCCGGGTAGATACCGAGACGGGGATCTTTCAGATTGACTGAATCGATCGGGTGCTCGGAAACCGGCACTTCGATGCGGGTCCGGCCGACGACCCGCTCGCTGCGGAAGCCGATGACACGCGTCAGGCGGCGCCGCGGACGTCCTTCCACGACGCCGTCGAGATCGACGAAACACACGGCCTCGCCATCGCGATTCGGGTGCGTGACGCAGGGCCGCAGCCCGCTCGCCATGAACGCCAGGTGCGAGTCGGCGTTCTTCGGCTCGGACGCCCGCTGAATGGCGTCGAGGTCGGACCGGCGGTCGAGCCGATCGTGCTCGTAGCCGGCACCCTCGGGAAAAATCGTCCGAAAGGCCTCGACGAACGTCGAGACGTTCTGCTCGCGCAGACGGGCCGAGATGCTGCGATCGAGGAATCCGGCTGTGGTGTGTGACGACCAGTAAAGGCAGTTGGAGTAACCAACCAGCGCCTGGTGTTCCGCGGCGAAACGAGACCGCATCTCCACCACGTCGAAGCGCGCTTTGGGAGCAACCTCGAGCGTGAGGTCCAGCGGCTTGGCCGTCGTCATTCGGTGGTACAGCGTAACACGAGACGTGCGACGCGGCAGGCGGGCCAAACGGGCGGACCTTCAGGTCCGCCCTTACTGCGGCGCACCGACACCAACGAGGCCAACAGAGCCGCTCGCGCGATTACGATAAGGACGGCATGAAACGACTCGCCCTGGTGGCAGCCGCGCTGGCAATCGCGGCTGGCGTTGTCGTGCTTGTCGTTCACACCCCGCCGGTCCGGCGGGCAGTCCTGCAATACGTGCTTGCGGAAGTGCAGCGGCGATACGCGCTGCGCGTTGACGCATCCCGCCTCGACTACAACCTGGCGGAGCTGACGATTGGACTCGCCGATGTGCGCGTGGCTGCCGCGCGCACGCCCGATCAACCGTTCTTCGAGGCGGCATACATTCGGGCGGCGCTCGCGACGCGCGCGCTCGTCGGTGGGATCGGTTTCCGCGACGTGTCTGTCGCGAACGGGCGGGTACACATCGTCCGCGGTGCTGACGGTCGGATGAATCTCCCCGAGTCCTCTGAGACTCCGTCTGGTGAGCCGGCGCCGCTCAACATCAGCCACCTGTCCGCACCGCGCTTTCACGTCGACATCGCCGATGCCCGGCAGGACGCCGTCATTACCATCCCGGCCCTGACCCTCGATGTCGGCACCGCCGATGGCCGCCTGCTCCTGAACGATCCTGCGACCGTCCGCGTCGGCATGCGGCAGACGCGCATCGTCGCCTTGAATGGCGGTGCGTCGTTCGATGGGCGCGCCCTTCGGTTGCGCTCCGTTGACCTGAAGGCGGACGAGGCTTCACTGCGCGCTGACGGCGTGGTTTCCGTGATCGCCGCCAACCCGGGGATGGATCTCCACGTCACAGGCACCGCGGACACGACGCGCGTCGCCCGTTGGGCCATGCAGGACGAGGAGTTGCCGCGCGGCATCGTCGGGTTGGACGTGCGCGCTTCGGGACCGTTTTCGACTCCAGTTGTGGACGCGCGGCTCGAATCCTCATCCATCGAGTGGCGCCGGCTCGCGATACGTGGCGTGTCGTTGCGTGCGCATGTCACCGCGGATGCCGCTGACATTCAGGATGCGAGGCTCACCCTCGCGGGTGGCCGCGTCATTGCAACCGGCCGAATCCCGTTCGACAACAGCGCTGCCCGGCTCGGCGCCTCGTGGGCCGGCATCGATGCGACGGAGCTGACCGAGGCGCTGGCGGGCCCGTCTCGGCTGGAACCCGCGGGTGATGTTGATGGCGAGCTGTCACTGCAGGGGTCGCTTGCCCAGCTCTTCTCGCTGGCCGGCGACGCCGCGATTCGTTTCACCGGAGGGAACACCAGGCGCGGGCATCTTGCGGTTCCGGGGGAGACGCGGCTGCGACTCGAGCAGGGCCACTGGCGAATCGACGCGCGACATCGATTAGGCAACGGGATTCCGATCACGTTGGCCGCAAGCGGCGAACTCGACGAAGCGAGCCCTGCGAACTCGACGATCAGCGGCAGGCTTGACGTGCCAGGTGTCGCCGTTCCGGCTTTGGTGCGTTTGCTCAGAACGGTTGGTATTGCCGATGTCGATCCCGGAGTGCTGCAGAGCGGCACTGCGTCAGCGACGATCGGCCTCTCGGGGCGGGTCGCATCACCATCAGTGGACGGGGAGGTACGCGGAACGGATTTGTCCGGCCGTCAATTCAGCGTCCCTTCCATTCAGGCGTTCGTGTCTGGCGATGTTCGCACCCCGAACCTGTCATTCATGGCGCAAGCGCCCACTGCGGACGTCTCCGGTGAGCACGTCGCGGGGCTGAACGTCGCTGGAGCGTTGAAGGGCGACGTCGTGAGTCTCGCCTCCCTCGCAGCGTCTCAAACCGCGGATGCCGGCCGACTGCGGCTGAGCGGTGATTTCAACCTGCGGACGGAGCGCTACAGCGCCTCCGCGGAGATTGCGCAATGGACGATCGTCCCTACTGCGAATCGACCGCTCGGCGGGCACGTTGACGCGACGTTCTCCGGAACCGGTTCCCTAACCGATCCGCACGGCACCGGATCCCTGCAGGCGACTGGACTCTCCTGGAACGGCGCCTCACCCGGCGATCTGCTGGGCGATGTGGAGCTCGGTGGCGGGGCAGCGACTATTAATCTGCGTGCTCCCGAGTTGAACGCGCACGTCAACGGTCTAGTGGCGGTCGAGGCGCCGTATCAAACCAGCATCGATGTGGGCGCCGATCGTCTCGATCTGCAGCGCCTCCTGGCAGACCAGCAGCTGCCGACGACGCTCAGTGGCCAGGTGAGTCTGACGGGGCACGCCGATCTGCCGCTGGCCAAGTGGCAAAGTGCGGTGGCGGTCGTGGACATCACGTCATTGCAGGCCGCGGCCGGCGACCTGCCGATCACAACGGCGCAGCCGGCACGACTGCGGTTGGAACATCAACGCATCGGTGTCGATCGACTCGAGGTGAACGCAGGCGGCACGCGCCTGTCCGCCTCGGGGGAACTGCCGCTGACGGAGGGCTCAGGGTCGTTGTCCATCACCGCGGACGGCGACATGGGGGAAATGACTCGCGCGGTCTCCGCGGCGGGGTTGGCGAAGTTACCGGTCATGGAGGGATCGGGACCATTGGCCCTGCGCGCAACGATCACAGGTACCGTCAGCGCGCCGGTTGTCGCCGCGGATCTCGATGCGGGTCCCGGCTCACTTGCCATTCAGGATTTGTCCACGGCGACTGACATCCGGTTGCGGGCGCGTATCGAAAACGACGTCATCAATCTTTCGCAGGCACACGCGTCGTACGAGGGCGCGATTCTGGATGCGACGGGCGCTATTCCACTTGCCGTGGTCAGCCCGGCACTGGGCCGGCCGAGCGCGATGCCTGCCTCGCTGCATGCGACGGTCAGCGGCGTGACACCGGCTGTGCTGCGTGGTGTGCTGGATCCCACCACGCTGGAGGACCTGCGCGGCGCCGTCGATCTCGCGGTGAACGTCGAGACACCTGGTACGGATTTCACCCAGGCCACGGCCGACCTGACGCTGACGCGGCTCGATTTGCAGATAGCCGATCTTCCCGTCACGCAGCAGGTGCCCACGAGGATTGTCGTCCGCGATGGCTTCGCGCGGATCGAATCCTGGAATTGGACGGGCACCGGTGCCACCGTCGGTGTGTTCGGACAGGTCCGCCTGGCCGATCGCCAGGCGGCCATCATCGCCAACGGCGACATCGACCTGCGGGTGCTGTCGCCGTTTCTTCGCGACGCCGGCCTTACAACGGCCGGGCGCCTCACCCCGAAGCTGTCGATCACCGGCCCGCTGGACGCGCCGCGTGTGGACGGTGACGTGGCGCTCGATTCCGGCGAGATTCGGCTCGTCGACCCGCGAATCATCGTCAATGGCCTCAGTGCACGCGCCGCGCTGACTCGAACCGACATGACACTTCGGACGCTTTCCGGTTCGATCAACGGCGGCTCACTGACAGGCGGCGGCAATATCGTGTACCGGCCTGAGACCGGGCTCGCGGCACATCTGACCACCGACATTCGCGACATGGCTCTCGACTTTCCAGCCGGGCTGCGCAGCGACCTCGACGCCATGCTGCAATTCGACGCGACCGCGCCGCCGGACGATGCCACACCAAGCGGTCAGATCACCGGGACCGTGACGGTGCTGCGCGGCTCGTACCGGGAGCCGCTCGCAGTTGTCGGAGGAGTGCTTGCTGCCCTCCGCACCCGCGGAGTCGCCGCCAGCGGTGCCGCGGGAGAAGAGAGCGACGCATTTCTCAGGCAGCTTGCGCTCGACATTCGCGTCGTCACAGACGAAGACCTCGTCGTGGACAACAACTACGCGCGAGCGCAGCTCGGCGCCGATGTGAACCTGATTGGCACCGCTGCCGCGCCCGCGTTGTCCGGCAGGGCGCTGTTGCGCGAAGAGGGACGGCTGTTCGTGGGCAGAAATGTCTACACCATCTCGCGCGACGTGCCGAGCACCATCGACTTCGTCAGCCCGACAGCTATCGAGCCCGAACTGAACATCCATCTCGAGACGCGCGCGGCCGGCCACGACATCGAGGTCGCGCTGACAGGATCTGCGGAATCACCGACGGTGGACATGACCTCGGAAGGCCTGGGTCAGGCCGACATCACGGCGCTGCTGCTGACCGGTCGAACGCTCGATCAACTCGGCACCGCCGACGCTTCGTTCATCGGCACGCAGGTGATTGGAAACTTCTCCGGCGAAGTGCTCGGATTCGCCGGCCGTGCTGTCGGACTCGACACGCTGCGCCTCGGAGGCGTCGAAGGCACGAACACACGCAGCGATCCCACCGCGGTTGCGGCAGAAGTCGATCCGACCTCGCGCCTCACGTTTGGAAAGAGTCTCGGATCAAGTGTGGATCTGACGTTTTCGCAAAGCCTGCGGGACTCGACGGCGCAGACCTGGATCGTCGAGTACCTGCCGACACGGCAACTGGACGTGCGCTACGTGCTCGACGATGAAGATCTGTCGTCCTACGGATTCCGTCATGACGTCTCATTTGGAGGCGCCGCGTCGGGCAGCGCGCCGCGGGCGGCGTCGGCGCCGCGAATGGAACAGCGAGTGGCTGATGTGTCGCTGAGCGGCAACCTCGGATTCCCCGAGGAACGCGTTCGCGGGCTGCTCGGCCTCAAAGCGGGTGATCGGTTCGATTTCGCGCGCTGGCAGGACGACAGGGATGGGCTGGAGGATTTCTATCACCGAAACGGGCGCCTTTCCGCGCGGGTCAGCGCCAGCCGTGCCGTGAATGTGGATATGGTGCGCCTGTCGTATGCGATCGAGGCGGGACCACAAACGCGTGTCGAGGTCGCGGGCATCGATGTCGGCAGCAATGTCACGCAGCAGATCGAACAGGCGTGGGCGACCTCGATTCTGGACGAACTGCTGGTGGATGAAGCGGCACGGATCGTCCGCGCCGATCTGTTGCAGCGCGGCTACGTTCGTCCGACGGTCGATGCACACGTGTTGGTGCAGGAGGACGTCAAGACGCTGCGCGTTGAGGTACAGCCCGGCGAGCGGGGGACGGAGGCGCAGGTCAGGATTCAGGCCGCTGATTCGGGACTGGCTGACGATCTGCGCGCGCGTGTGCGGGCAGCCAACCTCGAGAACGATGTTCTGACGAACCCCGGTGCGGTAACGCGCTTCCTGACGGATTACCTGCGGTCGCGCGGGTATCTGCGCGCGTCGGTCAAGGCGTCTTCGCCGATCGTGGAGGATGGGAGAGCCATCCTGCCGATTGCCGTCGATCCGGGACCGCAATTCGTGCTGGCCACGATTGGGTTCGAGGGACGCCGCAACGTGCCTGAGGAAGATGTCGCACGGCTGTTCGACGCCATCAGCGGATCTCCATACGATCCCGCCGCCATCGACGTCGCCCGCGATCGCATCGCAAGCCTGTACCGCAGCCGCGGCTTTGCGTCTGCGACGGTCACGGCGAATGCGGCCGTCCGCGCTGACGAACCGGGCGTCGATCTGACGTTCGAGATACAGGAGGGATTACGCCAGACCATCGGCGATGTCGTGGTGTCCGGCAGCGGCGGCATCGATACGGACGTCGTCACCCGGGCACTCGGCCTCACCCTGGGCGCGTCGCTCGAACCCGCCGACCTGCTGCGGGCGCGCACGCGCGTGTTCAACACCGGTCTGTTCCGTCGCGTGGACGTCACGACCGAACCGATGGCGAGGATCAGCGAAGCTGATCCCGTGCAGCCAATCCGGGTGCGCGTCTCGCTCGACCCGTGGCCCGCGCTCCGTCTGCGGTATGGCTTTGAGGTGTCGGAGGAGCGTCCCGAAAATGATCCGACGGGGCACACGCTCACGCCCGGACTCTCAGCGGACATCACGCGACGCACATTGTTTGGCCGTGCCATCAGTCTTGGCGGCGTCGTCGAATACGAGCGGCGGCAGAACAGCGCGCGTGCGCTTCTCAGCGCACCAACGCTGATGACGCTACCGATCGAATCGTCGTTCGTCTTCGAGCGCGTCCATCAGGCCGCCGAGGGCACGACGTTCGTCAGCAATCGCAATGGTGTGTCGTGGGAACAGCGGATGCGAACGGGCGGCCACTGGACACTGTCGTACTCGTATCGTTTCGATCGCGACCATACGTTCGACACGCGGCCGGCCACCGGTTCGGGTCTGGACTTCGACATCACCGTGAACGTAGCGCGGCTCATTGGCAACTCGGCATGGGACAGCCGCGACGATCCGTTGAACGCCACGCGCGGCTCGCTGTATTCGTCGAGTGTTCAGTGGGCACCGGACCGGCTTGGCTCGCAGTTCCGATTCCTCAAGTACGTCGGCCAGGCGTATCGCTTCCAGACCGTCCACCACGTGGTGTTCGCCTCGGCGGCGCGGCTCGGACTGGTTCGGCCGCTTGGCGGACAGGAATTGATTCTGTCCGAACGCTTCTTCGCGGGAGGCTCGCGCACCGTCCGCGGCGTGGATGAGAACGGCCTCGGGCCCACCGACTTCCTCGGCGATCCCGCAGGGGGCGAGGCGATGCTGGTGCTGAATCAGGAAGGCCGCATTCCGATCTACAAGTGGCTGGGCGGGGTGGCCTTCATCGATGCCGGCAATGTCTTCGCGCGTCCATCGGATTTGAAGTTGAATGCGCTGACGGGCTCGGTTGGCGTCGGGATCAGACTGTCGACGCCGTTTGCGCTGCTGCGCGCCGACTACGGGAAGGTGATGTGGCCCGGACCCGCGAAGGGATCCGGGCGATGGTCATTCGGGATTGGGCAGGCTTTCTAAAAGTTCGAAGATCTTGGAGCTTCCATTTAGCGCCCGCGAACGGTGCGCATGATCTGCGTCACTTCAGCCCGCTCGGGTGCTTCAGGCGCGAGCTTCAGGAACTGCTCGAAGTGGTTCGCCATGCGGTCCGGACGGTTGGCGCGATAGTGCATCAGGCCACCGTAGTAGTGTGCGTAGGCGTATGACGGATTGATCTCCGTCACGCGATCGAATTCGGCCGCGGCGGCGTCCCATTCCTGCCGCTTCGCGAGCACCAGTCCCAACTGGTAGTGCGCATCCGCCATGTTCCCGTCCATCTCGACGGCGTGACGCGCGGATGCCAGCGCACCGTCGGTGTCGTCCTGCATCAATTGCTGCCCGGAGAGGCCGATGAAATGCCAGATGTCGCTCTCGTCGCGCGCCGCAAGTGCGCTGTACTTCTCCATCGCACGATCGTTCTCGCCCAGCTTCTGATGGCTTTGCGCGGCAGTGTAGAGCACCGCGGGATCACTGTCCGCCTGCGCGGACTCGACGACGCGCTGATACTGGCCGGCCTCGAACAGTTTCTGCACTTGTGAGGTGTCCTGCGCAAAAACGGTCGAGGTTGTGAGTGTCAGTATGACGGAGAGAAGGATGTGCTTCATGATTTGATTCTACGCTTGTGTCCGAGCGTTTCCTCGACTACTGCCGCGCCCGCGAAAGTGCGGCGGCGGCCGCCGTCCTGTTTCCGTATCGGACGGAAGCAGTCACTTCCGACGTCGGCCATTTCCGTGCCATCGGTAACGACTGGTCGCGCGCGCTATTCGACGGCGATTTCTATCGAGCGTCGCGTAAAGATGACATGCCCGTCACCAATCTCGTGTTCGTGGAGTCGCGCGACGGGAACACCGGCACCGACGATCCCTCCACGCTGGGCGGCGGCCAGACAGACACCCACCTGATTTACGAAGGGCTCTCGCGCGTGGATGCCGACGCCGTGCTCGCAGGCGCGACAACGGCGGCGAGCGACGATCTGGTGTTCTCGATCTGGCATCCGCAGTTGGTGGCGCTGCGATTGGCATACGCACGCGCGCGGCACCCGGCGCAGGTGGTCGTGTGCGGTCGGCGATCGCCGCGGCTCGAGACGGCGCTGATGTTCCAGGTGCCGGAGGTGCCTGTGTTCCTGCTGGCAGCCTCGGATCGCGTGGCATCGCTGTCGCGTCAGACAACCACGCGCCCTTGGATCACCGTCATCGACGCCGGTCAGCCGCTCTCGATGCGCACCGCGCTTCGCGCGCTGAAGGCACACGGCATCGGCACGCTGTCCGCCGTTGGAGGCCGCACGACCGCGCGGGCGCTGCTGCGCGAAGGTGTGGTCGACGATCTCTATCTGACGACGTCGCCGATACCAGGAGGAGAGCCGAATTCACCGATGTTCGACAAGCCGATCGCGGCGCCGATCGTCTTGGTGAAGCACGGAACCGGGCCGGAGGAAGGGGTCCGCTTTACACACTATGCGATCGGGTGAAAGAGGTGGTTCGGGGGTTCGAAGGTTCGCAGGTTCGGGGTGTGTGAGATTCGTGGTTCGTGAGGTTCGATGGTGCGAGGTGCGCGAGATTCAAAAGCCGCGATGGCTGGCGGAGCCGCGCGTCGACGAGAGTGGCAGCAATTGCATTTGTTGTGGCGGGAACACTCGGCAGTAGTTGCGATGCTGCGCCTGTTCGAGCATTCGAAACATGCGGAGATCCGAAGATTTGTGGGGCGCGATGTCCAGGCACGTGAGCTGCAGCCACGTTCGATGTGGCGAAACAATTCGACGAACTGGATGCGTGGCAACTCGCGAACCAACTCAAACTGGGTGTCTACAAGCTGACGGAATCGGGTTCAGTCACCAGAGACTTCGAGTTCCATCGGCAGATCCGCGAATCTGCGGCCTCAGGCCCCAGCAACATTGCCGAGGGCTTCGGGCGTTGCCGCAATTCCGGCATTTTCTGGATATCGCCATCGCGTCGCTCACCGAGACAGCCAATCACCTTCGCGATGGCGTGGATCGAAAACACTTCACCTCGGCTGACATAAAGCCGTTGCTGCCGCTCGTCGCGCGGGCGCGCGGCGCAGCAATCGGGCTGGAGGCATCTCTGAAAGACGTGAATCCGCCCGAGCCACGCCGACGCCGCCGGAAGAGTAAAGGGCCCAGTGATCCTGACAAGAAGAATTGACCTCGAACCACCGAACCATCGAACCATCGAACCACCGAACCACCGAACCATCGAACCCTCGAACCCTCGAACCATCGAACCCTCGAACCACCGATCGCCCCCTATGCCGAGAGCTCCTCCTCATCCGGAAACCCGTGCTGCTTCCGGCCCTCCGTGCCCTCGTGCTTCGCACTGGTCTTGTACAACTCGTAGCGCCCGTCTTGCGCCTGTGTCCGTACGCGTGAGCGGAGGGCGGCCATCTGGCGCTCGGACATGGGCTTGAATCCGAGCGCGACCTTCAGGTTCTGCCGCAGCACCTTCATCGAATCGATGCCGCTGACCGTCGTCATCACCGGCAGGCTCATCGCGTAGCGGAGTCCTTCTTCGGCGGTGATCACCTTGTGCTTCACCTGACGGCCGTCTCCGCCGAGACTCTTCATGCCGATCGGCGAGATGCGACGGCGGAGCAGCTCCGGCAGCACCTGTCGTTCGAATGATCGCTGCTCGAAGGAGATGTCGAAGCAGTTCAGCGGAAGCTGACAGGTGTCGAACGGGTAATCGTGTTCGAGCATCGCCAGGTGGATGCGCGGATCCTTATGCCCTGTGAATCCGACGAAGCGAACCTTTCCTTGTCGCTTCGCGTGATCCAGCGCTTCGACGACGCCTCCGCGCATGAAATGACGATCGGGATCGTTGTAGTAGACGCACTCGTGGATCTGCCAGAGATCCAGATGATCAGTCTTCAAGCGGCGCAGCGATTGTTCGAGCTGGCGCATCGCCTCCCGCTTGTCGCGTCCGTGGGTGCAGACCTTGGTCATCAGGAACACACGATCGCGGCGTCCGGCGGTGAGCGCCTTGCCCATGATCGTTTCGGAGCGCCCGTCGTGGTACTCCCAGGCGTTGTCCATGAAGGTGACGCCGGCATCGATGGCCGCATGCGCGATGCGAATGCCTTCGCGTTCCGATCCCGCCATCGCCAGGTGATAGCCACCAAGTCCCAGAGCTGACACGACCGCTCCCGACGTGCCCAGCGGGCGATACGGCATCTCCAAGGAACGCTCCTCTCTTGCGCGATTGGCCGCGCCGCGTGAAATGCCGGCGGGATGCAATGCGCAGACCGAACTATCATTGCTGCCCGGAGGACACGACGACATGCGCGGTAACCCGAAAGTGATCGACCACCTCAACGAGGCGCTTCGCGAGGAGCTGACGGCCATCAACCAGTACTTCCTGCATGCGGAGATGTGCCACAACTGGGGCTATCACGGCCTGGGCGACTACATCAAGAAACAGTCGATCGACGAAATGAAGCACGCGGAAGAGCTGATCGAGCGGATTCTCTTTCTCGACTCGACGCCCAAGATGGAGTACCTGCCACTCAGCGTCGGCGTGACGGTGCGCGATCAACTGGAAGCGGATCTGGCGCTGGAGCTCAATGCCGTCAAGATGTACAACGCCGCGATTGCAGCGGCACGTGACGCGGGCGATGACGCCTCACGCCAGCTCTTCACGAAGCTTCTGGCCGACGAGGAAGAGCATGTCGACTGGCTCGAGGCGCAGGCGCACCAGATCAAGGAGATGGGTTACGAACGCTACCTGACCATGCAGATCGCGGGACCGAAGGACTGACCTGTTACACTGAAACTCAGGCGGGTCCGATGCCAGCCGCTGCAACACATGGTTGGGGTGCTCCTGTTTTTTGCGCTGATTGCCGCGCTTCCGGCGCGTGCAAATGAACCAAAACCGTCGCCGCTGACGATTGTCGCCTTCGGCGACAGCCTTACGTCCGGACACAAGCTTCCACAGAAAGACGCCTATCCGGCAGTGATTCAGAAGAAGCTGGACGCTGCCGGGTTGCCGTTCACGATCGTCAACCAGGGGATTTCCGGCGACACGACCACGGGTGCACTTCGCCGGCTCGACCGCGCGCTCGCGGTGAAGCCGCAGATTCTGATCGTCGAGCTCGGCGTCAACGACGGGCTGCGCGGCATCCCTGTGTCGCAGGTGCGCGCCAACCTTGAAAAGATTCTGACCGCCGCGCAGGAGCAGCACGCGCAGGTTCTGCTGTGCGCCATGGAGGCGCTGCCGTTCAATGGCTGGCAGTACACCATCGAGTTCCACCGGATGTACGAGGAGCTGGCGGCGAAATACAACGTCGCGCTGGTCCCGTTCCTGATGAACGGCGTCCTCGGGAACCCTGATCTCATCTCAGATGACGGCGTGCACCCGAATGCGGCGGGGGCTCGCTACATCGCCGACACGATCTGGGAATACCTCGAACCGATGGCGGACAAAATCGAGAAGGAATCGGGGGCTTCACCAACGCGCTGAGGCGCGCGTCACCACACCTTGCAGACCGTCGCCGGCGCCATCGGCGTGCCGTCGCGGCAGTCGAACGCCTTGCGGAACTCGGGCATGTTCTGCAGCACACCGTTGACCCGCCATCGGCCCGATGCGTGGACGTCCTCCTGTGCCCGCCTTCGGAAATCCTGATTGGTCGCGTTCTCGCACCACAACTGCGCGTACGACAGGAAAAAGCGCTGATCCGGTGTGAACCCGTCGATGGCCGGCTGCGGATCTTTCGTCGAGAGAACCTCCATCAGCGCGTAATAGGCGATACCGACGCCGCCGTTGTCCGCGACGTTCTCACCGAGTGTGAGATGTCCGTTCAGCTTCACGCCGGGAATGGACTCGAACGCATCGTACTCGGATACGACACACGCCGCCCGTTCGCGAAACGCCGCATCGTCACGCGGCGTCCACCAGTCCATCAGATTGCCGTGCGGATCGAACCGCCGTCCGCTGTCGTCGAAGCCGTGCGTCATTTCATGGCCGATCATGGCGCCCGCCGCGCCGAAGTTCACGGCCGGATCCATGGTGGCGTCGAAGACCGGCGGCTGGAGGATGCCGGCGGGGAAGGTGAC
>JADMIO011184650.1_pt1 | contig 25768 bp, 17 predicted proteins | sample 8958161 | NCBI WGS metagenome assembly JADMIO01 (sample SAMN16585339, study PRJNA669376) | soil metagenome | isolation source: Crop rotation soil | place: USA: Cullars Rotation, Alabama | collected 2011 | reverse complement strand
CCGCCGGTCCCGGATTCGGCGAGATCGCCGAGATCACCGGCGTCGCCGGGACGGTGCTCGTGCTCCTGGTGCGGCTGGCCGGGAGCCCCTCGATCTGACCCGCGGCCAGCGGCGTCAGCGCGAGGACCGCGACCGCCGCCGACTGGCCGCCGTCGGGGTTCAGCACGCTGACGGTACGCACGCCATCCGTGTTCGTGCCCGTCTCGACGGTGACGTCGACGCGCAGCTTCGTGGGTCCGTCGAACACGACGCTGCCCGGATCGACCGTGATGCCGGCGCCCGAGATGAAGATCTGCGTATCCGTCGGGGACGGCGGCGAGACGAAGTTGGCGCCGACGATGTGGATCGTGCGCTTCACGAAGTCCGCCGGCACCGGGTCGACCGCGGCCGTGCCGTTGAAGTTGAGGCCGGCCGACGACACGATCGGCAGCGGATTGACGGAGAACGTGCCGTTCGTCGGCGCCGTCAACACCGTCTCGTCCGGACGGACGATCCTCACCTGCCGCGTGGTCGTCGGCGCCGCCGGATCGATGTGGATCTGCACGGTGATCTGCTTTCCGTCCGCGCTGACGGTCACGCTGGTCACGGTGATCCCCGGGCCGAAATCGATGATGTCGCACGGTGCCGTCGGCGTGCAGTCCGTGAACTTCAGCTGCGTGAAGTTCACGCCGCTCAGGATCACGGTCTGGTCGGTCCCGACGGCGCCGAAGCCATCGATGAACGGAATGCCCGTGAAGGTCGGCACCGGCGGCGTGGAGCGCATCACGCCGACCTGCACGTCCGCCGAGGTGAGCCCGTTCGGGTCCAGCGCCGTGACGCTCACCCTCACGGGCGCCGAGGCACCCGGGATGGCCGGCAACATGAACGGCTGCGCGAAGGCCGTCATGTCCGTGATGAGGATCGACGCGGGGCCGCCGATCGAGCGCGACCCGACCACGAACGAGAACTGCGAGTTCTCACCGGTGAGTCGCGGCGCATCCGGCCCGGTCTGGACGATGGTGAGCCCGTAGCTGACGTTCGGGCTGACGGTTGGCATGTGCGTGAACGACAGTCCGCCCTGCAACGTGATCAGAATCCGCGCGGCTCCGGAGAGGACGGTGGGGGCGTTCTCCCGGATCTCGAGCGCGCCGAGCGGGATCGCCCCGCCACCAGGCGGCACGATCGTCGTCGGCACGGAGAGCGCGACGGTGGTCGTGCCGCCGCCGGCCAGGGTCTCCTCGAGCTGGATGTCCGCCGTCTCAGTGCCGCCCTCCGGCAGATCGACCGGGAGGGAGAGAGTCCCGACGAACGCGCTCTGCGGCTCGGTCGCGTCGACCACGCCGTTGTCGTTCGTGTCGATGAACGCGAACACGTGGTAGGCGCCACCGCTCGTGGCGCAGGTTGGCGCGGATGGCAGGAGGCCACGCGTCTCGGGCGCCGGCAGCTTGAACGCGTACGACTGCGGGAAGACGGGCGCGCCGATGATGAGGTTGTAGGCGAGGTTGGTCCGCGCCGCGTTGCAGTGAACCTCCAGGTGGAGGGCCCCGCTCTGCGCGCCCGTGTAGAAGATCGTGCCGTTGATGTCCGCGCTGAGCGGCAGCGTGACGTTCACCGCCGTGCCGCTCGGGCCCGCCGGCACCGTCACCGGGAACGAGGCCGCGTGGGTCGCCGTCGTCTGGCCGACGAACGCGGAGGCTCGGCCGAGCCCACGCGCCGCGACGAGGTACGTGCCCGGCGGCAAACCGCGCACACGATAGCGGCCTTCACTGTCCGTGACACCGCCGCCGGCCACGAAGCCGACGAAGCGATCGTTGGTGCCGGCGACGGGATCGCCCTTGATGACTTCGAAGGTCGCCGCGTCGTAGGCCACCACGCCGGCGCCTTCGAGCGGCGTCCCGTCGGTCTTGAAGATGGTGCCGGTGAAGGAGCCCTGCGTCGGCGACAGCGTGACCGTCGGGACGGTCGTCGTCGCACCGGCGGTCACCTCGAAGGGGTCGGCCGTCTCGCGCGTGAGCTTGCCGCTGACGAACTGTGTCGCGAAGTTGTCCGCGCTCACACGGACCACGTACTGGTACGGGTTGCCGTCGGGTCGCGTGGCGCGCAGGCCGCCCACGTTCCACGTGCCGTCGGCCGCACCAGTGATCGAGACCACCGTGGCGCCGGTCTCGGCATCGCGGATGTTGATCGCCGCGTTGTTGACGCCGACGAGCTGCCCGTTCACCACCGCAACGACTCTGCCCGCGAGCGCGCCGGCGCCGCTGGCCGCGGCGGAGGTCCGTACCAGCCACGCGCCGGCATTCGGGAACACGTCGTTCTGACCGACGCAGCAATTGTTCGGGTTCGCGAAGCCCGAGCCCCCCAGCACGCCGACGTCGGGCGCGAAGAATTGCCCCGGACTTTGCTGCGTCGATACCCGCCCCACCGTCCGCTGCACGCTGGCGTTGGTCTCGGTCAGCCCGACCAGGTTGGTGAACGCCTGGTACGGCGCCGCGGGATGGCCGAAGCCAGTGCTGAGCCCCGAGTTCTGCCAGAAGGTGATGAGCTCCGCCTGGGTGGCGTACCGGAACCCCTCGAAGTCACCGCCCGGCCCGAACTGGGTCGAGATGTCCGCCACGGAGCGGTTCAGCGAGCGTGTGACGTCCAGCCACTGATACCCGGTGTTCAGGTCGACGGTGAGCGAGCCCGCGCCATGGCGCGGGTCGTCCGCAGCGATGACGGCCGCGGCCTGCGCCGAGCCGGCAAGGCTCACGTTCACGTTCTGTGTTTCCTGGCCGGCGAACGTGGTGACGAACGACCCATCGTCGAAGGTCGCGGCATCCGCGCCGGAGATCGTGTAGTAGGTCCACGCGAAGCCACCGGGCGCCACCACGCGGATCTTGTAGCTGCCGGGCGCCACGCCGCGCACGACGAAGCTGCCGTCCTGCCGGCTGGTCGCGCCGACGCCGGTGGAATTGTCGAAGAAGTTCCGCACCTGGATGAGCGCGCCGGGCAGCGGGGCGCCCGTGTCGCGCCGGAGGACGCGTCCGGTGATCGTCGCCGCGTTGACCGGAAGCGTGAAGTCGATGTCGGTCGCATCGGCGGTCGTGACGTCGACCTGTCCGGCCGCCGCCGGCACGAGCTGGAGCGCGATGGAGCCGTTCTCGCGGCGGCCGAAGAAGCGGACCTGGTGCGTGGATTCCGTCAGCACACGCACGAGGTACTGACCCGGGCGCAGTCCGTCGATCGTGAACGTCCCGTCGCCGCGGAGGTTCACGCCACGGACGTTCGTCTGGGTGAACGGGTCGAATGCGTTCGCGCTGCCGAAGACGACCGCCTGGCCGTTCTGGTCGAGAACCCGGCCGCTGATCTTGCGGGTCGGCGTGACGGGCGCCTGGAAGTCGACGGTGGTGGTGGCGCCGTCCGTCACCGTCACGGACAGGGCCGTGCCGCTGTTGGTGGAGCCGAGCGGATACCAGCCGATCGCCGTGGTCGCCGTCGGATTGATCTGGACGGTGTACTGCCCCGGCGCCAGGCCGGTGACCCGATAGAACCCCGCGGCGTTCGTCGTCGAGGTCGAGATGACGCTGTTGTTGAGCAGCAGGTTCGGTGCGGTGCCGAAGATGTTCACGATCGACCCGATCGGCACCCCGCCGCTGCCGTCGCTCTTGGTGACACGGCCCTCGATGGCGCCGCCGCCGCTCTTCAGCCGAACCACCGCGCTGGTGAGCGACTGGCACGTCTCGGGATAGACCGTCGAGCACTGCCCCATGCCGACGGGCGCCACGAAGGCCGCGCCGCCCGCGACGATGACCGGAGTGGCCGCGGCGCTGTCCACGGGGCCGGTCGCGGCGCCGTTGCTGAAGAACCCGATCATCTGACCCGTTGCCGTGGCCCGGATGATCCACTCACCGGCGCGCAGGCCCTCGAATCGGAACGAGCCGGGAGGGGCGCTGAAGTTCCCTTCGGTCGGTCCCGAGATCACCGAGGTGCGACCGGAGAACGTCTGGCCGTTCACGCGGAACGCGACGACGCTGGCGCCGTTGAACGGATTCCCGGCGGCATCGAGCACGACGCCGGTGATCACGCCGCCCGGATCCATGACGATGTCGATGCCGGTCTGGGACGTCTCCGTGCCGATCGTCACCCGCGTCGCGCTCGCGAAGTCCGGAGCGCGCGCGAGCGTCGCGTTGGAGACGAAGAACGTCTGCACGAGCGAGTGATCGGCCGTGCGGGCCCGCACGGTGTAGGTGCCCGCGTTGAGCAGCCCCACGGTGTCGTAGACGCCGCTGGCGTTGGTCGTCACGCTGGCGACAAACGCGTTGTTGGTATCGAACACGTCGATGATGACGCCGGCGACCGGGCCGCTGGTATCGCTGCGCGTGACCGTGCCGCTGATACCGACGGCGGCGGTGAGCAGGAAGTTCACGCCGTTGACCGGCGTGGCGAAGGCATCGATCGGCACGGTGACGATGTCCGCCGTCGCCGCCGTGGCCTTGTTGTTGTAGTACGTCGGGGCGAAGCCGGTGGCGCTCACCCGGACCTTGTAGGTGCCGGGTTCTAGCCGCTTGTCCGTCGTGTAGAAGCCGTCGGTGTTCGTCCGCGTGAAGAGCACGAACCGGTTGTCGTCCGCCGCGCTGATGACGATGCCGATACCGTTCACCGATGCGCCGCTGCTCGACGACACGAACCCGCTGATCCCACCCGCCCGGTTCGGCTGCAGATTGAAGTTGATGTTGGTGGGCGAGACCTGGTTCGCGGTCACCTCGATCATTCCGACCGTGGGCTGCGCGACGGAGTTCTCGAAGTGGAGATTCGGATAGCCGACCGCGCTGACCTGCGCGTTGTAGTTTTGCGGAACGAGCGACGGCCCCGTCGAGTAGTTCCCGTTCGCGTCGGCGGACACGGCGAGCACGAAGCCGCCCGTCCCGAGCGAGACGAGGATGGTCGCGTTGGGAATGCCCGCGCCCGTCATCGCATCGGTGACGCGTCCGCTGAACCCACCGGCCCGCTCGTTGGCGGGACCGTTGGGACCGCCCGTCAGCGCGATGTTCACGTTCGACAACCCGGACGTGGGAACGACCAGCAGGGGCGCCTGGGAGTTCGTCAGCGCGCCCCCGTTGAAGCGCGTCGCGTACCCCTGCGCGGAGGCGGAGACGCGGTACGAGCCGGGCGACACGGCCAGGGCGTACGTCCCGTTCGAGTCGGTGGTCGTGCTTGCCACCGTTGGTCCATCGTGCGCGCGCACGAGGGCGCTGGCCAGCGGCGCGCCCGTCGCCGCATCGGTGATCCGTCCGGCGATGAAGGCGCCCGCCGTGATCAGCACCGTGGCGAGCGAGCCGTTGTTCCCGGGCAGCGGGTCCGTGGTGCTCGCCGTGAGCCCGACCACGGTCGTGTGCGGCCCCGTCGTCGCCGGCGCGATCGCGAAGAGATTCTGCATCTGGCTTTGACCGGGGGGCAGCGTCTGGATCGTGCACGTCAGGACGCCGAAGCCACCCGCAGGGGGCGAGCACTCGGTGTTGGGCGGGAAGATGGTCACGCCGTCGTGCTGGGCCCCACCCAGGTTCGTCGACCACGTGATGTTCGTCGCCGTCGCCGGACCGTTGTTGCGAACCGTGACCTGGTAGCGAATGCTCCCGCCCGGCGCGACTGTGGGAGACTCGGCGATGATCGAGATCGCCACATCGGCGGTGTTGTTGATCTGCTGGGACAGCGCCGTCACGGTGCTGGGATCGAGGGCGACCTGGTAGAGGGCCACCTCGTCGACGAACGCGTTCAACGGCACGGACTGACCCGTCTCGCTCGCGTAATCGCCGATCGTGAACGGCGTGAGCGAGAAAGGCATCTGGCCGCCGCCCGTCGTGGAGGCGACCTCGGTTCCGTTCACGTAGAGACGCAGCGTGAGCCCGTCGTACGTGCCCACGAGGTGATACCAGCGATCGAGCTCGAGGCCCTGCGTGGCTTCCGTCGACGTATCGGGCCCGTCCTGTCCGACGGCCCAGATCGGGCGCGTCGTGCCGGGGACGATGCCGAGCAGATACTGACCGGCTCCAATGCTCGTCGGCGTGCCGGGCGTGCCCCACTTGCCGGCGATGGGCACGATGGCCGCGTTCGCCTGCGCGGCGTTCAGCTTGACGAGCGCTTCGACCGACACCTGGTCGATCGGACTCAGCCCTGGGCCGTCCGGCACCTCGATGCGACCGGCGGAGTTGCCTGGAAAGCTGACCGCGCCGCCCACGAAGCCGTGACTCGTGAACGCGGAGTTGATCAGGAGCCCGTCGTGCGCGCCGATGGGATCCTGAGCGATCACGCCGGTCAACTCGTCCAGCGGCCAGACGGCGATGGCCCCGAGGGCCAGATCCTGGATGTCCCGCGTGGACAGCGGCGTGTTGTAGAGCCGAACCTCGTCGATGAGGCCGAAGAATCCGTCGCCGCCGGACAAGGCCGGACCACCGATGTGCAGATCCGCGGTCGACGGATCGAGCGGGCCGTTGAACTGCACCGCCGCATCCTGGACGCCATTGAGGTAGATCATGGCGTCGCCCGTCGCGGTGTCGATCGTGACCGCCACGTGCGTGAAGGTGTTCAACGGAATGGACGTCGCCGAGACGAGATTGGTGAAGACCGCGGCGTCGAGCGGCATCCCGACCCGGATGCGGCGGTCCGGATCCAGCCGGACCTGATAGTTGCCGATCCGTCCCACGATCATCCACGGGTCGGTGGTCGGATCCGCGAGCGGCTTGACCCAGGCCGCGATCGTGAGCCCGTTGTGCATCTGCAGGCTCGGCGCGAACGGGACGTTGACGTAGCTGGTGCTGTTGATGTCGAAGGCCAGGCCGGCGCGTCCGGCGCCGAAGTTCGTGGCGCCCACGAAGGCGGCGTTGTTCACCCCTTGCGCGTCGTTCTCGGTGCCGTCCCCCGTCCACCAGCTGACGAGCGGACCCTGCGACAGCTTCGCGATGAAGCCGTCCTGCGCGCCGATCGGGCTTGCGGACAGCGCGTTTGGCGTGGTCGGGAAGAATCCGGTGGTGGAGCCCGCCACGTACACGTCGCGCCGGACCCCCGGCCCGAGCGCGATCGCGTGCGCGAGATCGTCACCTTCGCCGCCAAGGTACGTCGCGAAGCGCACTTGACCGGCGGCATCGAGCTTCACCACGAACCCGTCCGATGGACTCCCGAACAGCCCTTGCGCGGCGTTCGGCGTGACGGGGAAGTTCGTCGAGGTGGTGTGGCCGACGACGTACGCGGCCCCGCTCATGTCGACCTTGATCCCCGTGCCCTGGTCGGCGAGGGTGCCGCCGAGGAACGTCGAGTACTCGAGCGTCGACCCGGTCAGGTCGAGCTTCGACGCGAACGCGTCGCTCGTGCCTCCCCCGTAGTTCGGCTGCGCGGCGTTCGGCGTCCTCGGGAAATCGATCGAGTTCGTGAAGCCCGTCACCCAGGCGCTGCCGTTCAGATCGACGGCGATGGCCTCGCCGTTGTCGATGTCCTCGCCGCCCAGGAACGTGGCGTACACGGGACCGGACCCATTGGGCGCGAACTTCACGACGAAGGCGTATTCGGGACTCCCGCACGCGCTCGTGAGCTTCGCGCCATCCGTGTTGAACGCCCCGCCGGTCCTCGGAAAGTCGTTGGAGTTCGTGCGGCCCGTGACGTACGCGTGCCCGAGCACATCGACCGCGATGCCGGCGCCGAGGTCGTTGCCGTTGCCGCGAAGGAACGTCGAGTAGACGAGCGCCGAGCCCGCGGCGTTGAGCTTGGTGACGAACGCGTCTTCGCGATCGATACAGCCGCCGGTGCCCGGCGTGGTCTGGAAGGCGCCCATCGTCGTCGGGAAGGTGTTCTCCGCCGCGGTCGTCACGGTCTGGCCGGTGACGTACGCGTTGCCCAACGAGTCGATGGCGACCGCGAAGGCGCGGTCGACCGCGTTGCCGCCGAGGAACGTCGAGTACTCGAGGGTGTCCCCCCCGGGCCCGACCTTCGTGACGAACGCGTCGTAGCCGGCGCCGCAACACTCCGCGCCCGCACCGCCGACGTGCACGGTCTGGAACGCGCCCGTCGTGGTCGGGAAGTTGGAGGACTTCGTGTACCCGACGACGTACGCGCGGCCTGACGAGTCGACGGCAATGGCCTCGGCCCGATCGTCGAACGACCCGCCCAGGTACGTCGAGTAGCTGAACGCCGTCCCGTCCGGGCTGATCTTGGTGACGAAGGCGTCGTTGACGCCGGCGAAGGTCACTGCGTTGTGCGGGAAGTCCGTGGACGCCGTGGAACCCGTGATGTACACGGCGCCAGTGCTATCCACCGCGATCCCGAGCGCCTCATCGGCTCCGCCGCCGCCCAGGTACGTGGCGTAGACGAGGACGGGATCGATGACCAGTGCCAGGCGGCGATCGTAATCGCCGATCTTGAAGGCGATCTCGCGCTCGCCCCTGACGACGTAGCTGCTCGCGATCGGGCGGCGGACGCCGTCGACGTCCTGGTACACGACGGGCTTGCGCTGCCGCAGCGTGCCGGACGCCGTGCGGATCAGAAGGTCACCGTCGCGGTCGAGCTCGAGGCGGTCCGCGCCGTCGATACGGAGCACGACCTGGTCGGGACTCGCGCCGGGCTGAACGACCACGTCGTACTCGAGCTGTCGGCGGTTCCCGTAGAACACGACGTCGACGCCGGGGTAGACGTCGCGATAGTGCACCCTCGCGTACGTCGGGACGTTCGTGCGCCACGTCGCCGGGTCGCTGCCCCTGAAGTAGTTCGCGCGGCCCGGCAGGCGATCGCCGCCGCGCACGGCCGGGCTCGCGTCGGCGCCGCTGAACGACATCCGCACGACGTCGGCGGTGGTCTCGCGCGGCGCCGCGCGTCGTCCGCCGGTGGACGGCGGGGCGAGGACGAAGACCGCCTCGGTCTCGGTGAGGAACAGCGTCTGCCCCGGCGCGCGCGCGATGAACTTCACGGCGGCGTCGGTTTGCCCGGCGTTCTCCTCGAACGTCAGAGGAAGATCGGCGTAGGTGGTGGACGCACGCGTGGCCTGTCGTTGCGCGGCGTCGGCGACGCCAATAGAGAGGAGGGAGAGTGCGAGGAGGATCAGAAGCGGTGCGGTACGGCAGAGCACTGCGAGCCCACGCAATGACAGCACTGCGATCCCCGACTCCCCCCACCCCAGACGGTGGCGTGTAATCTCTACTGCCCAGTAAACGGGGCGGAGTATTGAAAGTTGGAGGGCCCTTTGTCAAGCCGAAATATGCGTTTTTACAGACTGAACCATGGTTCAGGCGTCCGAAAACGCGGACGGGGGAGCCGCCGCTATGCCGCAATCCCCTGGAACGGTAGTGGTTTGGCCGCGCTCCACCGCCGCGCCGGGGCTCCTCCAGTACGGACGTTTTCACGATGGGCGGAAAGTCGTTTTCACCGCCCCGATCGAGAGCGATAGGTGGTCAGCGCTCCTTGGCGAGCGGGTAGCCGCGCGCGAGCCACGCCTGGAGGCCGCCAGCGAGCACGTGCACGTCGCGGTAGCCGGAGTACCGCAAGAATTGATACGCGGGGCCCACCTCGGACTCGGGACAGCTGCAATAGAGGACGATCGGCTCGCTGCGCGGGAGCTGCCGGAAGCGGTCACCCGGCTCGTCCAGCGACATCGATCGCGCCCCCGGAATGTGACCTTGACGGAACTCATCGGGACTTCGGACGTCGACCACGACGAGCCGCTGGCCGCGGTCGAGAAGGTTCTTGAGCCGCTCGGCGTCGATCGTCTGGAGCGACCACGTGGTGGCGGGATGCTCGGCATCGACGACGCCGGCGAGCACCAGGACGAGGAGGAGGCCCAGCGCCGTCGTGCGCACGTCAGCGCGCTCCCCGCAGGCGGAACCGCTGGATCTTCCCCGTCTCGGTCTTCGGCAGCTCCGCGACGAACTCCACGGCGCGCGGCACCTTGTGATGCGCGAGCCCCGCGCGCATCCACTCGCGGAGGTCGCGCTCCACCGCGGCGGACGCGGCGCCGCCGTTCCGGAGCACGACGCACGCGCACGGCTCGAGGAGTCCATTCCCGTCGAGCCGCGCGACGACGGCCGCTTCGAGCACGAGCGGATGTTCGACCAGGCGTCCCTCGACTTCCATCGGCGACACCCACTGCCCGCCCACCTTGAGCATGTCGTCGCCGCGGCCGGCGAAGTGGAAGTAACCGTCCTCGTCACGCGCGACGACGTCGCCCGTGCGCAGCCAGTCACCGAGCATGGTGGCCCGCGTGCGCTCGGGGCGATTCCAGTACGACGGCGCGGTCGTCGGCCCCTTGATGAGGAGATGTCCGACCGTGCCGGCGGCGACGTCCGCCCCGTCGTCGTCCACGACGCGCGCCTCGAATCCCGGCACGATCTCGCCGATGCTGCCGCGACGCACGCGGCCCGGCCGCGTGGCGATGAAATCGTGCAGCGCTTCCGTCGAGCCGAGCACGTCGTGCAGCGGCAGGCCGAACGTCTTCTCCCAGGCGTCGAAGACCGGGGGCGGGAGCGCTTCGCCCGACGACACGCAGAGACGCAGCGACGAGAGATCGAATCGCGCTGACGCTTCCGGGACCTGCACCAGCCGCGCGTAGAGCGTCGGCACCGTGAAGAGCACGCTGGGCCGCTCGCGCGCGATCGTGTCCAGGACGGCCTCCGGCTCGAGCCGCTCGGCGACCAGGAGGGACGTGGCGCCGGCGCGCGCCGGGAAGTAGAGCGTGTTGCCGAGACCGAACGCGAACGACATCTTCGAGACGGAGAAGATCACGTCGCCGGGCCCGATGCCGAAGACGCCGCGCCCCACGAGCTCGGACGCCGCGGTGAAGTGCGCGTGCGAATGCACCGCGGCTTTCGGGCGGCCGGTCGAGCCCGACGTGTAGCCCCAGTACATGATGTCGTCGGCATTCGTCGGCGCAGGCGCGAGCGTCGACGACGCGCGGCCGAGCAGATCGTCGAGCGCGAGCACACCGGCGCCGCCTCGACCCGTGACGACGATGGCCCGGAGCGCGGGACACCGCTCGCGCACGGCGACGATCCGCGCCGCCACGCGCTCCTCGGCGACCACCACGGTGGCGCCGCTGTCGTTCAGCAGGAACGCGTAGTCTTCGCCGGAGAGCAGCGGGTGCATGGGGACGGCGACGGCGCCCATCTTCACGGTGCCCCAGAACACCGCGACGAACGCGAGCGAGTCGTCCAGCACCAGGAGCACACGGTCGCCGCGCTCGACGCCGAGCGCGGCGAGCGCGTTGCCCCAGCGTGCCGCGGCGTCGGCCACAACCGCCCACGTGATTACCCGACCGCCTGCGCGATGCGCGACGCGCGCGCCGCGGCCCTCCGCGATGTGGCGATCGACGAAGAACGTCGTGGCGTTCACCGACATGGACGTTCATCTTAGGGCATCCTGAACGGGATGACGCTGTGGACCATCGGCCACTCGACCCGTTCCTTCGAGGATCTGGTGACGCTCCTGCGCGCGCACGCCGTCAACACCGTCGTGGACGTGCGGACGGTGCCGCGCTCGCGCCACAATCCTCAGTTCGAGAAGACCGCGCTCACGGAGCGCCTGCCGCAGGCAGCGATCGCGTACACGCACATGCCGGGGCTGGGCGGACTGCGCACGCCGCGCCCGGACTCGCCGAACACCGGGCTACGGTCGGACGGATTGCGCGGCTACGCGGACTACATGCTCAGCGACCTGTTCGAGCATCACCTGGCCACGCTGACGTCCTTCGCGGAGGGCGCACGCGTCGCGCTCATGTGCGCGGAGGCGAAGCCGGCGGAGTGTCATCGCTCACTGTTGTCGGACGCGCTGGTCGCGCGCGAGGTGGCGGTGCTGCACATCACCGACGCGGGCGCACCCACGCCCCACGTGCTGACGTCGTGGGCGCACCGCGACGGCGTGCGACTCACCTACCCGCCCCGCCAGGGTGAGCTGGCGTTCGGCTAGGCCACCGGGCGACTGAGCACGTCTCCCGAGATCCTTCGCTTCAGCAGCTGACCGTCGTTCTGGTCGCCGTAGAGCTTGCCGTCGGCGACGACCACCTTCCCGCGCAGGATGGTGGTGACCGGCCAGCCCAGCACGCCCCATCCTTCCCACGGGCTGTAGTCGCTGACGTGGAAGTCACTCTTCGTGAGCGGCCGGCGGATCGACGGGTCGATGAAGACGATGTCCGCGTCGCTCCCGGGCGCGAGCGCGCCCTTCTTCGGATAGAGCCCGAGGATCTTTGCCACGTTCGACGACGTCACCGCGACGAAGCGCTCCAGCGACATGCCGCGCTTGCCGACGCCCTCCGTGTAGATGATGCCCATGCGCGCCTCGGCGCCAAGGTTGCCGCCGGTGACGTCCTCGATCGTCTTGCCGCGCAGCTTGAGCTCCAGCGACGTCGGGAACTCGTCGGTCGCCGTGGCCGACACGCCGTCGGTGACGAGCCCGCTCCAGAGCGCGTCCTGGTCTTCCTTGAACTTGATCGACGGGTACGTGTGGTAGCAGAAGCCCTGCGGCTTCTTGTAGTCGTCGGCCGTGAAGCATGCGTAGTGATGCAAGGTCTCGGCGTAGATCGGCAGCCCCTTCGCGCGGCCCTCGCGCACGGCCTCGACGCCCTCGAGCGCTGAGGTGTGGACGAAGTACACCGCGGCGCCGGTCGCCTCCGCGAGGCTGATCGTGCGACGGAACGCGAGCTTCTCCGACAGCTTGGTGTGGACGTAGGGCAGGTTCGCGCCCTCCATCCGCTTGTCCTCGCGGAACTTCTCGTAGTTGAACTGGACGAGGTCCTCGTCCTCCGCGTGCACGACCATCAGGCCGCCGTTGTCGCGCACCATCTGCATCACGTGGCCGATGCGGCCGAAGTCGAGCCTGTATGGTGGCCGCTTCGGATGCTCGGGCAGCACGTTGACGGTGAAGACCTTGAAGCTCGGAAAGCCCTGCTGGATCGCTTCCGGCACCTGATCGAAGGTGCGAATCGGAAGCTTCCCCTGCAGCGCGACGTGGAAGGTGTAGTCGTTGTACGAGTTGCCCTTCCAGCGCGCGGCGCGCTGCTCGATGGCGGCGCCGAGGTCGAGCTGATTCGGCCGGATGAAGCAGAAGTCCACGTGGGTCGTGGTCCCGCCGAAGATCATCCCCCGCGTGTCCTCTTCGGGGCCGAGCGTGTAGAACTGCTCCTCCGGGTACATGCCGATGAAGTGCGCGAGGTGCGTGTGCGGCTCCACGCCGCCCGGCACGACGATCTTGCCCGTCGCGTCGATGACGCGCCCCTCGGCCGGCAGCGAGCCCGGCATTGCGATCACCGCGATGCGCTCGCCCTGCACGCCGATGTCCCACAGTCCTGCGCCCTGAGGAGTGACGACCTGTCCGCCGCGGATGACGAGGTCCAGCACGTGGTGCCTCCTATCTGATCGTGACGAGCGCGGTGAGCGCCCGGATGTCCTTCGTCGTCTCGAGCGTGTCCACGGCGGCGATCACCTGCTTCAGGCGTCGCGGACCGATGACCGGCTCGGCGAGCTTCGTGAACTTCTCGATGCGCTCCGTGCGATCCGGCGGATTCATGGCGTCGCCGTGCGCGACGCGCGTCTCGCCTTCCAGCGTGCGGCCGTCCGTCAGCGCGATCGCGACGCGCGCGGTGACGCCGTCGCCGCGGATGGCCATCGAGTCGTCGCCGCGCACGGTGACGCGCCTCGCGAGCGATTCGATCCGCGCGTCGGCCCGCGCATCGTCGACGAAATCGTCGACGAACGCGCCGCCCCTCACGACCGCCGCCGCCACCGCGTACGGAATCGAGAACTTCGCGGACAGCATGGTGGCGGGCGCCGGCTCGGCCATGCGGGTCACGAACGGGATCGAGGTCACCGTGATGCCGGCGACATCGGCGGGGCTGATCGTCCCACCGCCCAGGAGTCGATGGACCGCGTCGAGCGCCGGATGGTTGAAGTAGCAGCACGCGTGGAACTTGAAGTAGTTCCGCTCGATCCGGAACACGCTGACGCGATCGTCGTCGCCGAGCCCGGCGACCGCCGCCGCCGGATCGAACTCATCGGCCAGGATCGTGCCGTACACGTCGGCGGGCGCGTCCTTGATGGGCGTGAACCCGCAATCGAGGAGATGGACGGCGAGGATGCCCTGCAGTCCCGCCCGGCCGGGATAGAGGTTCCGGATCGTGGCGCCCTCGAAGCACGGTGTCCACGTGTTGGCCGGACTCATGGACGTCGCGAGATTGATGATCGCGCGCAACGCGCCGGGCTCGTGCCCGAGCAGGCGCGCGGCCGCGACCGCCGCCCCGGCGGTGCCCCAGGTGCCGTGCGAGTGCACGTTGGGACGCTGGCGCGTGGCGCCGCCGAGCCGCGAGGTCACCTCGTAGCCCGCCACGAGCCCCTCGATGAACCGCGGCCCGTCCGCCACGAGCTCTTCCGCGACCGCGAGCGCGGCCGGCATCACGTGAATCGCCGGATGCCCCCCGCCCCACCGGTTGCCCTCGTCGACCTCGAGCGCGACGCCCGCCGTGCCGTTCGCGAGCGTGGCGAACATGGGCTCCGCCTTCCGTGCGCGGCCGATGATCGTCGACGTGCGATGCCCGGAGCGTTCCGCCGCGAGGTCCGCGAGGCGCGCGTTCTCCGGCAGCGCGCTCCCCGCCAGGATCGCACCCAGCGTGTCGAGCACCACCGCCTTCGCCGCCAGGACGGTCGTGGGTGAGAGATCGTCGAACCGCACCCGCCGCGCCATCCGTGCCAGCCGATCGAGGTAGTCCGGATTACTCATGCTGTCCCTCGCTGCCGTCGCGAAGTTGAGCGCATCCGAAAACGCCACCAAGCATCGATCCGAGACGGAATTTCACAGCGGTCTCGTCGTGCCGTCGGCCATGCTAGGCCACCGCGCCACCGAGGGGCGGCACCGCCCCGCCTCGCGCCAGGAACCGGCCGTAGCCTGCGCCTTGTTCCAGGCGTCCATTGCGCAGGAGGACGTTGCCGCGCAGCATCGTGAGCCACGGGCGGCCCTGCTGGTTCCAGCCTTCGTACAGCGTCCACCCCGCCACGCCCTTGTGGTCGGCCACGCTGATGGTGCCCGCAGGCGCCGGGTCGATGATCGTGAGGTCGGCGTCGGCGCCCACGCGGATCGCACCCTTGCGCGGGTAGAGCCCGAAGATGCGCGCCGGATTCTCGGCGAGCACGCGGGCCATCCACGTGAGCGGATATCCGCGCTTGACGACGCCCTCGCTGTACACGAGCGGCACCAGCGTCTCCAGGCCGGGGCTGCCGAACGGAATGACCTTGCCGTCGGGGTCCTGGAAGATGTTCTTCCAGCCGGCCTCCTTCATCTTCTTGGGTCGCGGCGAATGGTCGCTCGCGACGCTCGAGATGTAGCCCTGCGCGACGCCGGCCCACAACGCTTCGCGATCCGGCCCATCGGCGGGGCGGAGCGGCGGGCCGATCTTCGCGAGCGGCCCCCACTTCACCATCTCCTGCTCGCTGAGCAGCATGTACTGCGGGCAGGTCTCCGTCCACACGCGCTGGCCCTTCGCCTGCGCCTGCTTGATGCGCTCGAGCCCGAGCTGCGTCGAGAGATGGACCACGTACACTGGCGCGCCCGTGAGCGCGCCCATGTGGATCACGCGGTTGATCGCTTCTTCCTCGGTCCACGGCGGGCAGGTCCCGGGAAAGTCGGTCGGCGCCACCTTCCCCGCGGCGAGCGCCTTGTCCTCGAGGTACGAGATGACGTCGCCGTTCTCGCAGTGGAACTGCGCGAGCCCGCCCGCGGGCCCGATGATCTCGAGCGCCTTGCAGATGAACTCGTCGCTGCACATGCGGTCGCCGCGCTTCTTGTACGTCATGAACATCTTGAACGACGGCACGCCCATGCGGACCGCCTCGGGAATGCCCTCGAGCACCGCGAGCTTGTTCTGGAGGATGAAGTGATAGCCGAAGTCGAGCACGCTGGTCTTCTCGTGCGCGGCCCGCTGCCGCGTGATCGATTGCGGCAGCGTCTCGCCGCCTTCGACCATCGTGAAGACGAGAATGGTGGTGAGCCCGGCCAGCGCGGCGATCTCGGGGCCGCCGCTCCAGTCGTCGTACTCCGCGCCCAGGTGAACGTGGCAATCGATGGCGCCGGGGAACACGATCTTGCCGCGGGCGTCGATCGTCTGCGCCGCGTCCGGCAGCATGTCGATCGGGCCGATGGCCGCAATGCGCCCATCCTTGATCGCAACGCCGCCCTCGAAGACTTCCGTCGCGGTGACGATCCGGTCACCGACGACGAGCGTGTCCGCGCGCACCGCGGGGCTCATTCGCTCCGCCTGATCGGCTGCGTGACCAGCCCGTAGTGTTCGGGATGCCGCCGTCCGAAGAAGTTCCACCGCGTGCGCACGGGGATCATCGTGTCGAGATCCAGGCGCGCGGCCACGAGCTCGTCGCCGTTGGTGGCCGCCTTCGCGAGCACCTGCCCGAGCGGATCGATGATGCAGCTCCCGGCGATGAACTCGACGCCGTCTTCCTTCCCGGCCTTCGCGACGCCGATGACGAAGAGGCTATTCTCGTACGCGCCGGCACGCAGCACGAGCTCGTTGTGGTCGAGCGCGAGCGGGTAGAGCGGCGTGTTGTAGCCGTTGATGATGAGCTCGGCGCCCTGGATGCCGAGCACGCGATAGGCCTCCGGATACCGGCGGTCCTGGCAGATGTGGACGCCCACCTTCGCCTTCTTCGCGTCGTAGACCTTGAAGCCCGTGTCGCCGTACGCGAAGAAGTGCGGCTCGTAGACCATCGCGTGGCCGTCGGGCTTCGTGGTGCCCGGCAGATGCGTCTTCCGGTACTTCTCGAAGATCGTGCCGTCCTCGTCGACGAAGATCGCGGTGTTGTAGCGGCGCGGCCCATCCTTCTCCGCGTACCCGAGATGGAAGGCGATGCGCTTCTCCCGCGCCTTGTCGAAGAGCGGCTGCGTCACCTTCGACGGCATCGCGTCCTCGAAGAACTGGTCGGCGTCGTCCCGGATGCGCTTCGGGAAGTACGGCGTGAGCGCAAGCTCCGGATACGCCAGGATCTCGACGCCCTCGGCGGCGGCCTGCTCCATGAGCGCGAGCATCCGCTCCACCATCGTCTCGCGGGTGGTGCCCTCGGGAATGGCGCCGAGCTGCGCGGCGGCGACCTTCAGATAGCGCGGCATGGTCCTCTCCTCACTTCAGCGTCGTGGGCGACTTCCACTTGACCAGCTTCGGGTCGACTTCCTCCAGGAGCTTCGTGTAGAGCACCTGCTCGGGCGGGAACTTCTGCTTGATGCGGTCGAGCGAGTGGAGGAAGTCGACGAACTCGCCCATGCCCTTCTGGATCTTGTCGTTCATCTCCATCGAGTAGATGTTCAGCGCCATGATCTCGCGCGCGACGCCCTCGTCGAGCTTCATCTCGGCGGCGACGATCTTCACGGTCGCCTCGCGCTCGGTGTTGATCTTCTGCGTCGCCTTCTCGAGCGCGCGCAGGACGGCCTTCAGCGTGTTGGGATTCTTCTTCAGCATGTCGCCGCTCGCCACCACGCCCGCGTGCACGTGCAGCCAGTCCACCTGGCCTTCCTTGCCCGGGATGAAGCTGCGGTTGCCGGTGAAGTACACCTTGCCGCCCGCCTGCTTCTGCGCGTTGAGCGCCCAGGGCGCCCACACGGCGATCGCGTCGACGTCGCCCTTGGCGAGCGCGATGATCGCGTCCGGCGGTGCGAGGTTCACGAACGTGATCTTGTTGAAGTCGATGCCCGTGTCCTTCGCCATCGCCTGGATCGCCATGGTGAGCGACGCGCCCTTCGGCATGCCGATCTTCAGCTTCTCGAGGTCCTTCGGCGAGCGGACCATCTCCTGGGCTTTCTTGCCGAGGACGACCTGCTGGGTGCCGGCGACGTCACTCTGGGGGGCGATGTTGTAGATCTGCTGACCGGCGGCGGCGATGGGGACGACCATGGTGGCGGTGGCGGTGCCGAGGTGGATGTTGCCCGCGCCCCACATCGACGGCAGCTCCGGCCCGTTGATGTACCAGCGCGGGTTCACCTTGATGCCTTCCGCCTGGAACAAGCCCATCTTGTCCGCCACCGCGAATTGCGCCGACATCTGCGGATCACGCACGAGCCAGGCGTCGATCTCGGCGAGCTCCGGCTTTTGCGCCTGGGCGTCGAGGGCGAGCCCTGCGACCAGCAGCAACGTGGCGAGCAGAATTCGGACGGTCATGGCGAAGCACTCCTTTCGAGTGTGGACCGCGTGACTCATGCGTGTCCGTGAAGATACCGCCGCTCGAGGACGAGCAGCAGAGTATTGACGAGGGAGCCGAGGAGACCGAGCACCAGCGCCCCCATGACGATCACCGGCGGATTGAAGAACGTTCGGCCCTCCATGATCAGGTTACCGAGGCCGGCATCGGCGCCAATGAACTCCGCGCCGACGATGACGAACAGCGCGAGTCCGAAGCCGAGCCGCAGCGCCACGATGATGCCAGGCAACGCCGCCGGAATCACGACGCGCCGCAAGAGAGCCGCGCGCGACGCGCCAAGGCTCGCCGCCGCGCGAAGCAGCATCACGTCCACGCGCAGCACGCTCGCGGCGACGCCGATGAACATCGGAAAGAACGTGGTGTAGGCGATGAACGCCACCTTGGACGTCTCGCCGAGCCCGAACCACACGAGGAACATCGGCAGGAAGGCGAGCGGCGGGATGGGGCGCACGAACTCGATCACGGGCTCGAGCATCAGGCGGAGCGGCGCGCACAGCGCGGCCACGATGCCGAGCGCGAGCGCCGTCGCCGCCGCGATGGCAAACCCCTGCACCACGCGGACGAGCGACGTGACGAGGTTGCGCACCAGCGTGCCGTCACGCAGCGCGGCCACGGTCACCGCGCCGACCTCGCCCGGCGTCGGCAGGAGCACCGGGTTCATCACCTCGACGGCCCGGTTGCCGTACGCGATCAGCGCCCACAGCGCGAGCATCATCGCGAGCGCGAGGATGCGCAGCCTCATGCGTGGACTGAACCTTGACCGCCCGTGGCGGTCAAATGTCTCAAGACTTCTTCCTTCACCACGCGCGTGATCTCGCTCTCGTAGTGGGTGAACTCGGCGGCGAAGCGATCGCGCACCTCGGGCAGCTTCACCTCGAAGATCTGCTTGATGCGCCCGGGCGCCGAGCTCATCACGACCACACGGTCGGCGAGGTAGACGGCCTCGCGGATCGAGTGCGTGACGAAGATCACGGTCTTGTGCTCCACGCGCTGGATGCGCGACAGCTCGTCCTGGAGCACCTCGCGCGTCTGCGCGTCGAGCGCGCCGAAGGGCTCGTCCATCAGGATGATCGAAGGATTGTTGGCGAGCGCGCGCGCGATGGCCACCCGCTGCTTCATCCCGCCCGAGAGCTGGACCGGATACTTGTCCGCGTGCGCGCCGAGGCCGACGAGGTCGAGATAGCGCGCCGCGGTGCGACGCCGCTCGGCCGCGGCCACGCCCTTGAGCGCCGGCCCGAACTCCACGTTGCTCACCACGGTGAGCCATGGGAAGAGCACGTACTCCTGGAACACCACACCGCGATCGGCACCCGGCCCGGTCACCGGCACGCCATCGACGAGGACGCGGCCGCTGGTGGGCGCCAGGAACCCGGCAATGATGTTGAGCAGCGTCGACTTGCCGCAGCCTGACGGCCCGAGCAGACACAGGAACTCGTGCTCCGCGACGTCGAGATCGATGCGATCGAGCGCGGGCGCGCCGTGCCCGAACGCCTTCGTGACGCCGGCAATCTGGATTTTCACAACCACTTCAGCAGCCGGCGCTCGGCGAATCGCACCGCCGCGTTGCCGCCGTAGCCGAAGAGTCCGAGGAGCACCGCTGCCCCGAGCATCTGCGGGACGAGGAAGAAGCTGCGGCCGTCGTTGATGAGGAAGCCGAGCCCCGCCTCCGCGCCGATGAACTCCGAGATCACGATGACGAAGAACGAGAGCGCGATGCCGAGGCGCAGGCCCGTCAGCATGTCGGGCAGCGCGGCGGGCAGGATCACGCGGAAGAAGAGCTGCCGTGGACGTGCGCCCAGGCTCTGCGCCGCGCGCACCAGGAGCGGGTCCATCCGCCCGACGGCGTGCACGGTCGTGAGGAACATCGGGAAGAACGTCGCGTAGGTGATGAAGCCGACCTTCGAGGTCTCCCCGATGCCGACCCACACGATGAAGAGCGGCAACAGCGCGAGCGGCGGGATGGGGCGCAGCAGCTCGACCACCGGTTCGACGACGTTCCGCACCGCGCGAAAGTAACCGGCCGGGAGCCCGAGGCCGATCGCGAGCACCGCGCCGGTGCTGAACCCGAGGACGACGCGCTCGAGCGTGGCCGCGATGTGACCCCAGAGCTGTCCCTTCACCGCGAGCGTGACCAGCGCGCCGCCGACGACCCACGGTCCGGGGAAGAAGATCGGGTTGAAGAGCTTCAACGCGATGACCGCGCCGGACACCGCGCTCCACACGACGAGGAAGCCCAGGATGGCGAGCAGCTTCAGGCGCAACGCCCGCGCGGGCGCCAGCGCGGGGCCGCGCAGCCCCCACTCCATCAACTCCGGCATCGTGCTCAGCAGCGAAGACCCGCTCGCCATCGGCGCAGCTCCTCAGGACGCGACCCGCCGTCGAGGGCGGCGCTGCCGCACGCGGGCATCACGCGAAGTCACACACCTTGACCGCCCATGGCAGTCAAATGTTTTCGACGTGCGAAAGTCTAGAGGTCGCCGCGGCGTGCTGTCAAGGCGACGCGCTTCAGTTCCACTTCATCACCTCGTTGAGCGCGATGCGCAGGTTCGTGCGCGCGCTCTCGAGGTACGGATGGACGCCGAGCGTGCGCCGGAAGCACTCCGCCGCTTCCTTGTACTGCTCGAGCGCGAGGTGACAGAGGCCCTGTCCGGACAGCGCGCCGAAGTGGTTCGGGTTGCGTTCGATGGTCTCGCGACAGTCGGCGATCGAGCCCGTGTAGTCCTTGGCGAGGAAGCGCGCGGTTGCGCGCTTGTTCCAGCCCTCCGCGTACGCAGGCGCGGCCTCGATGACGCGCGTGAAGATCGCCTCGGCCTGCGGGAGCTGTTGCCGCTCCATGGCGTCGATGCCCTGGCGCAGGATGGAGTCGATCCGCGGATCGCCGGAGCGGTGCCACAGATCCCACAGCGCGGAGGCGGCGCGCGCCGCCGCCACACGATCCTCGCCACGCAGCGCCGCGAGGGCCTCGGGTTCGGTCACGCTCGTTACCTGCCTTTCACCTTCACCTCCTCGTAGGGCGAGGAGAAGAACGCATAGCCGGCGACGAGGCCGATGCCCGACTCTTCCACGCGCGGGCCGACACCGGTCATCGCGGCGATCTGGTAGATGGGCGCGAACATCACCTTGTCGTGGACGAGCTGCTGGATGCGGTGCAGCGTGGCCTCGCGTCGCTTGCGGTCGATCTCGGCCGCCTGCTCGCGGAGCAGCCCATCGATGTCGGGGTAGCTGCCGTACGTGTACGCCCCGCCCGCGGCGACGAAGGCCTCGAGCCGGGTCGCGGCGTTGCCGAACGCGCCGCTGCCACCCTGGACGAGGCCGCGCAGCTTCTTCTCGCCGAACGTCTTGAAGAACGCGGCACGCTCGAGCGGTCGCACCTTCGCCCGGATACCGACGGTCTGGAACGAGTTCACGGTGGCCTCGGCGACCGTCGTGAACGCCGCGTCGACGGAGTAGTCGCCGGCGTCGAAGCCGTTGGGATAGCCCGCTTCCGCGAGGAGCTTCTTCGCGCGCGCGGGATCGTGCGCGTACGCCGGCGGCTGCCAGTAGAAGTCGAAGCTCGCCGGGATGATGCTGGTGGTGATCTTCGCAAAGCCGAGGTTCTCGGCCTCGTTGATCGTCTGGCGATCGAGCGCGAGGTTCGCGGCGAGGCGGACGCGCCGATCGTGCCACGGCGATTTCGGATCCCACTGCTCGGCGAAGTAGACCCAGAACGGCGTGGGCACCAGCGTCGCCTTGAGCGTGAGCCCGGGCGTGCGCCGGATCTCCTGGGCGAGCGCACCCCAGACCGCGTACGCGATGTCCACCTCGCCCCGCTTCAGCGCGGCGACCCGGGTGGCGTCGTCGGGGACCACGCGGAAGACGAGCCGCTTCACCGACGGCGGCTTCCGCCAGTACTGATCGAACGCCTCGAGCACGAGCTCGACGCCGGGTGTGAACGACACGAAGCGGTAGGGCCCGGCGCCCACCGGGGCCCGCTTGAAGCCGTCCTCGCCGACCTTCTCGACGTACTTCTTCGGCACGATCCAGCCCGCGCCGGTCGCGATGGCGTAGAAGGTCATGAAGTCCGGCCACGGCTCCTTCAGACGGATGCGCACGCGTCCGGGCTCGGCATCGATCGCCGCGACGCGGTCCTTCAGCATCTTCGACGCGGTGCCGCGGTAGCGCTCGAGCGAGAACTTCACGTCCTCGCTGGTCACGGGGTCGCCGTTGTGGAACCGCACGCCCTTGCGGAGGACGAAGTCGAAGACGAGCCCATCCGCGGACATCGTCCACGATTCCGCGAGGGCGGGCGCCATCGGGTTGCCGGGAAGCGGCTTCACCATCGCGTCGTGCAGCGCGTACATCACCACGTACGGCGTGATGATGCCGGAGGTTTCCGCGGGATCGAACCAGGTCGGCGCGAGCGCGAAGTGCAGCGCCCATGTCAGCTGTCCTTCCGGCGATGCGCCGGCCGGTGTCACGCCGAAGGCGATGACGAGCAGGACGAGCGTCGCCGTCAGGGCGACGAGGACGGTCCTCATTGAGGTCTCCTTGCGCCTTATCGTGGGCTGACGGTCGGAAGTCCCTCGTGACGCCGCACGTCGTTGATGACCTCGAGGACGCGTGTGTGCAAGCCGGGGAACTCGATGCCGAATTCCTTGGTGAGCCGGCTGTTGTCGACGAGGTAGTTGCCTGACTCCTCGCGGCCGCCCTCCTTCGCAAAGGTGATCTGCGCCTCGGGAAGGAATCCGCGGACGATGTCCGCGAGCTCGCCGAGGCTGACCGGAATCCCGCCCGAGTTGTAGAGATGGTGACGGGGCGCTTCCGCCAGCAAGACGCGGGCGAAGATCTCCGCCATGTCCTCCACGTGCACGAGCAGACGCATGAGCCCCTTCGCGGGCAGGTGCACCGGCTTGCCGCGTGCGGCGTCCACCATGATCTGCACGTGGTCCACCGAGCCGCGGACCTTGTCCGGGCCGGTCACGTTCGCCGGGCGCACGCCGACGATCGACATGCCGTAGTTCTTGATGAACTTCGTCGCCTGGAATTCGTTGAAGGCCTTGTGCATGGCGTACTGGCTCGTGCCGTGCACGGGATCGTCCTCGGTCGCCGGCCGGTCGCCGAAGTTGCTCTGCTGGCCGCTCACCGCGATCGAGCTCGCGTAGACGACGCGCTTGACGCCGGCGAGTCGCGCGGCTTCAAAGCAGTTGTCCATCCCCAGGATGTCGAGGCGCATCACCTGATGCGGATTGCCCTCGCCCGCCCCGAGCCCGTACGCGAGGTTGATGATGCGCTCAGGCTTCACGTCGAGCACGGTGCGCATGACGTCCTCGAACTGCGTGATGTCGCCGCGCACCACCGGCGCACCGATCGGCACGTCGGCGAACGCCGCGGCACCGGGGTTCAGGTCCATACCGACGACCGACTCGCCGCGCGCGACCAGCTTCCGGATGAGCCGTGGACCGATGAAGCCCGTCGCGCCGATGACCAAGACCGACATACGCCCTCCTGGAAGCTGCCTTGCGCACGTTGCGGGGTGCTGCGAAGCTAGCGCCGCTACGCGATCAGGTCAATCCGGGAGGATGCCGGCATGGGGTACGAGCACATCCTGAGCGAGCGCTTCGACGGGGCAGCCCTCATCACGCTGAACCGTCCGGACAAGTTGAACGCGCTGAGCTTCGGCCTGATGAAGGAGCTGGACGACGAGCTCACGCAGATCGAAGCCGACGACGCGGTCAAGGCCGTCGTCCTCACCGGCGCGGGCGACAAGGCCTTCTCGGCGGGCGCTGACATCCACGAGATGGCCGGCCTGAGCGCGGAGGTGCTGGCCGAGCGCCAGGCGTTTCGCAACCGTGCGACGTGGCACATCGCGACGTTTGCCAAGCCGCTGATCGGTGCCATCAACGGGCTGGCGTACGGCGGCGCCGCCCTGCTCAGCTCGACGCTCGACATCCGCATCGGCTGCGAGCGCACGAAGTTCCGGTTCCTCGCCGCCAGCTACGGCCGCGTGAACTCGACGTGGTCGCTGCCGGTGCTGGTGGGCCTGCCGAAGGCGAAGGAGCTGCTGTACACGGGCCGGGACGTCCTGGCCGAGGAGGCCGAGCGGATCGGACTCCTGAATCAGGTCGTGCCGGCGGCGCGTCTCCGCGACACCGCGCTCGAGATGGCCGCCGCCATCGCGAAGAACGACGCGCGCATGGTGACCGGCATCAAGCGCCTCTTGCACGAGGACATCGGCATGCCGTGGCGCGAGCGCTACGACAACGAGGAGCACGCGCGCGGCACGTGGCTCACCTCGGGCTCGATCCGCGAAGGCTTCAAGGACTTCCTGACGCGGAAGCCCGCGGGCTAACCCATGCGATAGAGCTTCGCGGCGTTCTCGCACGTGATCTTGCGCTGCACCGCCGGGCTCACGCCCGCGAGATCCTCGGCGATCCACTTGCGCGAGTCCGGCCAGATCCCGTCGGGGTGCGGATAGTCCGAGCCCCACATGATCGTGTCCTCGCCGATGAGCGGGATCATCACACCGAGTGACGGCTCGCGCTGGTACGTCGAGAAGCCCTGGCGGCGCCACAGCTCGCTCGGCTTCATCGAGAGGTTGAGCTGGTAGTAGCGGTCCTCGTACTCCTCGTCCATGCGATCGAGGATGTACGGCAGCCACGTCACGCCCGCCTCGCCGAGCACGAACTTGAACTCGGGGAACCGGTCGAGCGCGCCGGAGAACACGATGCTCGCGAGGTATTCCGCCGCCGAGATCTGGAACATCGTGGTACGGGTGGCGCGATAGCGCAGGTTGTACTCCTTCGCCATCGTCTCGTCGGCCGGCTCGCGCACGGGATAGCCGATCGTGTGGAACGAGATCGGCATCTGGCACTCCTGCGCCGTCGCCCACAGCGGATCCCACGCGCCGTGCCAGATCGGATAGGCGGCCGTGGAGACGGCGAAGTCGGCGCCTCTGAGGCCGAGGCTCGCCGCGCGACGCAGCTCCTTCGCGGCGGCGTCGGGGTCGTGATTGGGAATGCACGCGAGCCCGACGAGTCGGCGCGGGTTGGTCTTGCAGAAGTCGGCGGCCCAGTCGTTGTAGACCTCGTACACCGCGTGGATCAGCTCCCGGTCGGTCATCTTCAGCCCGATGCCGAGGATGCCGTACATCACCTCGGCGTCGATCCCGTCGAGGTCCTGGTCCTTGAGACGCAGCGCGGTCGTGGTGGGATGGGGACCGCCCTCGTAGAAGCCGACCTCGAACATCTTGTCCACGTGCTTCGAGTAGCCGCGCTGCACGCGGTCGAAGCCGAAGCCGAGCCCGCCGTACACGCCGACGTCCTTGCCTTCGACGAACCAGTGCGGCCCATCGCCCGTGTCACGGACCTGCGGCGCCTGCTCCCTGAACTTTCCGGGCAGATTCTTGACCCAGAGATCGCCCGGCATCCAGGTCATGTCGATGTGGCAGTCGGCGGAGATGATGCGATAGTCGGCCATCACGACCTCTCTTCCAGGAGGGACACATGGCTCAGACGACCTTGACGCCTTGGATCCAGACGCTGCGCGAGCGCGACCCCGAGTTCTTTCCAGCACAGTGGGATCCGAAGCTTGGAATTCACGTGACTTGAAGTCGCGGC
>JADMIO010814566.1_pt1 | contig 25770 bp, 24 predicted proteins | sample 8958161 | NCBI WGS metagenome assembly JADMIO01 (sample SAMN16585339, study PRJNA669376) | soil metagenome | isolation source: Crop rotation soil | place: USA: Cullars Rotation, Alabama | collected 2011 | reverse complement strand
CGCGACAACTTGTCCACGTGGAATTCTAAGCTTAGGATCCCAATGTGCTGGAAAGCGGGTGGATGCCGCCTGCTGGAATTTACCAATCGCGGCGACCATGCCTGGGAAGTCTTCAACGAGCTGGAGAAATACTGCGCCCGCGAATTGCCCGATCTCATCCTCGGCGCCGGGTCGGTGGTCGACGCCGGAACGGCCGCGATGTACATCAATTGCGGCGCCAGTTTTGTGGTGGGGCCGGTGCTGAATCCCGAAGTCGCCCGCACCTGCAATCGCCGGAAGATTCCCTATTCGCCGGGCTGCGGAAGCGCTTCGGAAATCTCGCAGGCGGAAGAACTGGGCTGCGAGATCCTCAAGATTTTCCCCGGCAAAGAAGTGGGCGGTCCCGCCTTTGTGAAGTCGGTGCGCGGACCGTGCCCCTGGGTATCGATCATGCCGACCGGAGGCGTCGAAAGTACCGAGTCGTCGCTCAAGGCGTGGTTCGACGCCGGGGTCGTCTGCGTGGGGATGGGCTCAAACCTCATCACCAGCGAGCTCGTGGCGGCTCGCGACTACAACGGTATCGCGGCAAAGGTTCGGGAGACGCTGGGACTCATTCGGTCGGTGCGCCGCTAACCTCTTGGACGGCCACTGGAGTTTGGAGGTTTTCGGTGGCCCGAGTTCTCTTGGTAGGGCGGAACGGCACTCGTGGTGCCCGGCTTGGCAGCGCTTCCAATGCCATCGTGCCCCATAGCGCGGTCCCCTCAAGAGCTGAAGGTTTCCCGTTAGCCCACGACCGGTCCGCCGTCCAACGCGCTCAGAGTTTTTCTTCACGATGGCCGGCCGCCACGCCGCTTGCGGCGCGGGCATAGGCCGGCGGAATCATCAACGTGAGAGCGTCGGGCACGATCCGAAGTTCGGCGGGCAAGTGGCCCGCGAATTCGCCGTCGATCTGCACGTAAATGCGCGTATCTTCGGGGCAGGAGACGATCACCCGGTTCGCACGCAGCACGGTCGCGCCCTTCATTCCGGTCAATTTGTTCAGAGCCATACCGGCGAAGTACTTCACGTATCGCACCGTACTCCGCCCTTCGAGCAGCACCAGTTCGAACTCATCGTCCAGGATGTTCACGTTGCGCGCGATCTCGAAATCGCCGCCGTAATTGCGGACCTTGGCAATGAGTGCGAAGGAACACTGGTACCGTTTCGCTCCGGCCTCCACCTGAAATTGTGCCAGCCGGCGGCCCAGCAGACTCCACCCCGCCACCCAGTAGGCCAGTTTGCCGACGCGTTTCTTGATCGACGCGTTCACGTTGTAGACGATGTGCGCGTCCAGACCGATCCCCGCCATCAACATGAAGTGGCGGTCGACGCGCCCGCGGTCGCAGATCAGGCGTCCCACCGGAATTCGGTACGGACGAGCCTCCGCCAGGCGCTCCGCCGCCGCTTCGATCCGGCTGCCGAGCTTCATTTCCATCGCCAGGCAGTTCGCCGTTCCCGCTGGAAGAATCGCTAACGGAACCCGGCTGTGGACCATGCCTTCCACGGTTTCGTTGATGGTCCCGTCGCCGCCCGCCGCGATGATCAGGCCGGCGCCCTCTTCCACATGTTTCCGCGCGATCGCTCCGGCGGTATTGGGACCCGTCGTCGGCGCAATCGTGACCGTGTGGCCGTTCCGTTCCAGGATGTGTACGGCGCGTTCCAAAAGCGCCAACCCGCTGCGTCCGAACTTCCCGGCCCGTGGATTGTAGATAAGGACAGTGTTGCGATCGCTGGTAATGGTTTTTCTCCGCGGGCCTCGTTTAAATTATAGTTGAGAGTCCGATGAAAGATCCCAGGGTGGAAGCGGAGCGGTTGCGCAAGGAATTACGCCGGCACGAGCACCTCTATTATGTGCTCGATCAGCCGGAAATCACCGATGCCGAGTACGATGCGCTGATGCGCCAGTTGAAGGCGCTGGAGGAGCAGCATCCCGAACTGGCCGCTCCCGATTCGCCCACCCAACGCGTCGGCGGCAAGCCGCGCGAAGGCTTCATCAAAGTCCAGCACAGCTCGCCGATGTTGAGCCTCGATAACGCCCTCAACGAAGCGGAACTGCGCGCCTTCGACGAACGTGTTCGCGACCTGCTGGCCGGCGCCCCTTTTCGCTATGTCGCCGAGCTCAAGATGGACGGACTCTCGATGGCCGCGCACTACCGCAAGGGCCGGTTTACCGAGGCGGTGACTCGCGGAGACGGCACCGTGGGAGAGGACGTCACCGAGAACGCCCGCACCATCCGATCCATTCCGCTCTCGATCGACAACCAGCTCGACGACCTGGAAACCCGCGGTGAAGTGGTCATGAACCGCAAGGCCTTCGAACGCCTGAACCTCGACCGCGATGAAAAAGGCCTGTCGCGGTTCGCCAATCCGCGCAATGCCGCCGCCGGCTCGCTGCGCGTTCTCGAGCCGCAGATTACGGCATCGCGCCGCCTGGAGTATTACACCTACTTCCTGCTCAGCGGCGGACGGCCGATTTGCGACAGCCACTGGGGAGCGCTCGAAGAACTCGCGCGGCTGGGGTTCAAAGTCAACCCGCACCGCACGTTGTGCCACAACGTGGAGGAAGTGCTGGCGTATTGCGCCGGCTGGGAAGGCCGCCGCGAACAGCTTCCGTACGAAATCGACGGCGTCGTGGTGAAAGTGGACTCCGTCGAGCAGCAGCGCCAGTTGGGATTCACCGCCAAGGCGCCGCGCTGGGCGATCGCCTACAAATACCCGGCGCGGCAGGCGAAGACCAAGGTGCTCGGCGTGGAAGTGCAGGTGGGCCGCACCGGCGCGATCACGCCCGTCGCGATGCTCGAACCGCGCGAAGTGGGCGGCGTCACGGTTTCGCGCGCGACCCTGCACAACGAGGACGAGATCGAGCGTCTCGGCTTGCAGATCGGTGACGAGGTGGTGATCGAGCGCAGCGGCGACGTGATTCCCAAGGTGGTCCGCGTGAGCGCGCAGGGATCCACCCGCAAACCCTTCCGCATGCCGCAGAAGTGTCCGGTCTGCGGAGGGGCGGTGGTCCGCGAGGAAGGCGAGGCGGCGAGCCGCTGCATCAACATCAATTGTCCGGCGCGTTTGAAGGAGTCGATTCTCCATTTCGCGTCGCGCGGCGTGATGAATATCGACGGCGTCGGCGAGGCCCTGGTGGATCAACTCGTCGATCGCGGGCTGGCGCGCAGCGTGGCCGATCTCTACCAGCTCACTCTCGATCAGCTTCTCACCTTGGAACGCATGGGTCCGAAATCGGCGGCCAACATTCTACGCAATATCGAGAAGTCGAAGCAGAACCCTCTGCCGCGAGTGATTGGCGCGCTCGGCATTCGCTTTGTCGGCGAGCGCACGGCGGTTTTCCTGGCCGAGGAGTTCGGCAGCATGGCGGCGATCTCGGACGCCTCGGTGGACGAATTGCAGCGCGCCGAAGAAGTCGGGCCGAAGGTGGCGGAGAGTTTATATCGCTTCTTCCACGAGCCGCACAACCGCGAACTGGTGGAGCGCCTGCGCGCGGCCGGACTGCGGTTTACGCACGAGTCGACGCGGCCTTCGGGAGGACCGCTCGCCGGCATGACGTTCGTCATCACCGGGTCGCTGCCGACGCTCAGCCGGGACCAGGCGAAGGAACTGATCGAGAATGCCGGCGGAAAAGTCAGCGGTTCGGTGAGCAAGAAGACCAGCGTTGTACTGGCGGGCGAGGACGCCGGCAGCAAGTTGACCAAAGCCCAGACCCTCGGCGTCAAAATCATTGACGAGCCGAAGCTGATGGAGATGCTGGGTAAGGCCTGAAGCGAAGCGGCTAATCTCGTGAGCCGCCAGCTTCAAACGGTATGCACAGTCGAGGGGGCAGCCCGAAACGTTCCGCTCTTTGAGGGGACCGCGCTTCGTGAGGCACGATGGCATCCGAATGCCACTCAAAAGTTCAGCACGTCGCGGCAAACCTCCCGCCCTACCGGCAGCCTGAACACCAGAACTGCAGCGGCCGGCCCCCCCGGCCGGCCCTTTCGATCGCAATCGCTGCTCTATCCCCCGCGGGTGCCGTTTTCCAGGAACGCGCGGAGCCGGTGGCTGCGGCTGGGGTGGCGCAGCTTGCGCAGCGCTTTGGCTTCGATCTGCCGGATGCGCTCGCGCGTCACCGCAAAATTCTGGCCCACCTCTTCGAGCGTGTGCTCGCTGCCGTCCTCCAGGCCGAAGCGCATCTTGATGATCTTCTCTTCGCGCGGCGTGAGGGTCTTCAGCACCTGCGCGGTCTGCTCGCGAAGATTGAGATTGATCACCGCATCGGAAGGTGAGATCCCGCCCTGGTCGACGATGAAATCGCCCAGATGCGATTCTTCCTCTTCGCCGATCGGCGTCTCCAGCGAGATCGGCTCCTGGGCCACCCTTAGCACCTTGCGGACTTTGGATACCGGCAGCTGAAGCCGTTTCGCCAGCTCCTCATTGGTGGGCTCCCGGCCGAGTTCCTGCACCAGTTGACGCGACGTGCGGATCAACTTGTTGATCGTCTCGATCATGTGCACCGGAATCCGGATGGTGCGAGCCTGGTCCGCGATCGCGCGGGTAATCGCCTGACGCACCCACCAGGTGGCGTAGGTGGAGAATTTGTAACCCCGGCGGTATTCGAACTTATCCACCGCCTTCATCAGGCCGATGTTGCCCTCCTGGATAAGGTCGAGGAACTGCAGCCCGCGATTGGTGTAGCGTTTGGCAATGCTCACCACCAGGCGCAGGTTGGCTTCGATCAGCTCGCGCTTGGCAGCCTCGGCTTCCTGGTGCGCCTGGGTGATGATCTCCAGGGTCCGCCGCAATTCCGACGCCGGCGCCCCGAACGTCTCCTCCATTTGCTGCAGGCGTACGCCTTGCGCGCGCTGTTCCTTGCGCAGCTCGCGAATGCCTTCGGCGCGGCCGCCCTGCCAGGTCTCCAGCTTCTTTTGAATCCGCGACACTTCCCGCTCGAGCGGCTTCAGCTCCTCCACCGCCTCGCGCAGCCGTTCGATCAGGTGCCGCACCACCGGGCTCTGGAACCGCACGGCGCGCACCAGCCGCGAGGTTCGGATAATCAGCCGGCCCATCTCCCACAACTGGCGGCGGTACAGTTTGGGCTTCATCGCGCGCGGGATTGCCTGCAGTTTCTGGCGGCATTGCAGAATCCGGCGGTAATAGCGGGTGATCTCTTCGATCGCCAGAGTGAATTCCTGGCGCTTCTCTTCCACCAGTTCGTCGGTGAGAATCGGATCGGAAATCTGGATGATGTCCCGCGCGGAGATGGTGTCGCGCCCCATTTCGTCGGCCATCGAGATGATTTCCTGGATGACCATCGGCGCGCGCGAAAGCGATTTCAGGACGATGGTCTGCCCGCGCTCGATGCGGCGCGCGATCTCCACTTCGCCTTCGCGGGTGAGGAGGGGCACCGTGCCCATCTCGCGGAGATACATGCGGACGGGATCGTTGATCTTTTCGCCGACACCCGCCGGCAGATCCAGATCGAGGACCTCTTCGGCTTCATCGATCTTTTTATCGAAATCCTTGGGCTCCTCGAGGATTTCGATGCCCGCGGTATCGAGGCTGGCGAGGACATCTTCGAGTTCCGTGCCACCCGGCAGATCTCCAGGCAGTACATCGCTCACCTCGTCGTAAAGGACGTACCCTTTCTCCTTGCCCAATTCTACGAGCTTCTGGAGTCCGTCGTATTTGTCTTCAAGCGCCACTGAAGCCCCGTATCCCCCGTTTGGACCGGAATCCAAAACATTGTACACCACGGCGCACGGCGAATCGCCCCTATGCCGATCGTTCGAGCCGCTGCAATTCCTGCGCCAAACGCAGCGCCTCGGCAAGATCGCCCCGGCGTTCCGCTTCCTTGATCTGCCGTTTGAGATCCCGCCGCCGGTTCTCATGATCGGACCGGCGCAACCTGTCGATGCATTGCATTCCGAATTCGAGGGAAACATCGTGGCCATCGCCATCAGACCGCAAACCGCGTGCGCGTGCCACGGACGACGCCAGCAGGTTCTGATCGGAGTCCTCCAGCCGGCCGTTGACGCCTTCAAAGGTGATCGGCACGCCGGCGGCCCGCATGGTCAGGATCGCCTTGAAGATTTTCCCCATGGTCAGCCGCTCCACAATTTCCAGGCTCTTGAGTTCGTCGACGAGTTCTTCACGGCCTTCGACGTCAGAAAAGAGAACATTCAGCAAACCCTTTTCGTCAGCGCGAAGGGATTCCGCCGGCTTCTGCATCGGCCGGTCGTCGCGTTCCGTGACCGACTTCTTAAAGGCGTCCAGCACCATTCCCGAATCCACCCCGACGTACTCGGCGACTTCGGTCGCCACCTGCATCCGTTCCAGCTTGTCGGGAATGCGGAGCACCGCCGGCCGCAGGAACTTCAGGACAGCGAGGCGGCCTTCGGTGGTCCGCAGGTCGTTCTGGGAGCGTGCACGGTCCGCGAGCCAGTGGAAATAACCCTTTGCGGCCGTCAGACGCTCCTGGTAAGCCGCGGCGCCGCGCTCTTTGCAGTACTCGTCGGGGTCGAGCCCGCCATCCAGTTCGACGATGCGAACCTGCAGCCCTTCTTCGAGCAGGAGTTCGATCGACCGCTCGGCCGCCTTGGCGCCGGCGGCGTCCGGGTCGAAGTTCACCGAGATGCGATCGGTGTGCCGCTTGATGGCCCGCACCTGGTCGGAGGTCAGCGCAGTCCCGCAGCTCGCCACCACCCCGCGAAATCCCGAGGCCGTCACCCCGATCACGTCCATGTAGCCTTCCACCAGAATGGCGCGGTCGTCTTTTCGAACGGCTTCCTTCGCGCGGTTCAGATTGAACAGGACGCTGCTCTTTTTATAGATCGCGGTTTCCGGTGAGTTCAGGTACTTGGGGACGTCCTCGTCGGACAGTCCCCGGCCGCCGAAAGCGATGACCTTTCCCAGCTCGTTGTGGATCGGGAACATGAGGCGGCCGCGGAAGTAATCGTAAAAGCTTCCGTCGTCGCGTTTGCGCGCCAGTCCGGCGTCGGCTGCCTGCGCGCCGCTGAAGCCGCGCTGCTCGAGCAGCCGCAGCAGGGTGCGTCCGCCGCGATCGGAATATCCCAGCCCGAAATGCTCGCTGGTTTCGGGTGTGACGCCGCGGCGCGCGAGATAGCCACGAGCCGTCTCGCCGGCCGCGGCCCTCAGGTTGGCGCGAAAGCTCTCGGCCGCGATCTCATGCATCTGGAAGGCAGCCTCCCGCAGGCGCGAGACGTCGTCGACGTACTGGTTCCGCTTCGGCATCGGGATGCCGTGGCGCTCCGCCAGTGACTTGAGAGCTTCATAGAATGGAATGCCCTCAATTTCCTCCACGAACTTGAGGACATCGCCCTTCGCCTGGCAGCCAAAGCAGTAATAGAACTGGCGGTCGGCCCGGACGTTAAAGGATGGGGATTTTTCGGTGTGAAAGGGACACAGGCCTTTGTAGGCGTTGGGGCCTGCCTTTTTCAGCCGGACCCGCTCTCCAATTACCTGAACGATGTCGATGCGGGACTTGAGTTCCTGGACGAAGTCCATGAGGCTTGCTCGTATTATCCCGCAGGCGCCTTCCAACGGTATATGGCCCGCGCCTAACTCTTGATAGTACGACCCTCCGGACGCCGCACGGTAAACTTTAGTCGCATGTCCGTGGCGCGCCTCTTCGAGCACCTGACACCCTACGCGAGGGTGGCGACTGCGATTGCGCCTTTCCTGCTGGCGATTGTGTTGAGGTTGATCTTCGGAAAGAACCAGGTGACGCGCGTGCTGCTCTCGGTGAGCACGATCTGGTTTGCGTTGAACGTGTTTATGGCGCCATATTCCTACGGCATGCAGCAGGATCTGATCAACCTGCGCCGCGCCGTGTTTCGGTAAGAGCCGACTGCCAAAACAAAACCCCCTCCCGAATCGCTCGTAGGATTCGAGAGGGGGGCCAAGGAGAACGCCGCGGAAATTCGTCAAACGCCGGCGGCTGATCGCCGGCAGGTGTTACCGCGACTTGACGATCGAAATCGGATCCAGCCACTTCGGGTCGGCATAGCGGTACGCGAAAACAATAGCCGCCACCAGCCAGCCGGCCAGTGCCATTACACCGCTGCCTTCGTCGATGCGCTGCGACATGATGCCCCACGCGCCCAACAGGAAGAAGATCACTGACGCGATTACCAGCGCCAGACTCGCTAAAGACACAACTCGGCTCTGCATAAAACACCTCGTGTATTGAAAATCTCGGGTTTCAGTTCATCGTTCGACGAACTGGATGGGATGGGCCCTGACCGCCTGCCGGCGGCCGGCCGCTTTCCGGAAAGCCCTTTGTTTGCTTTCCTCTTGCCTTCACTTGTTAAGACGAAGAAATCAGAATTTGGTTACGGGTTCGCGCATTTTCCCATCGCTTCCCTGAAATAAAGGTTATCGGCTCCGAATTTTGATGTACCATCCGACTGAGCATGTTCTCCTGGCTTTGGTCCGATCCCCTGCCCCCCGGCACGCCCGCCCCGGCGTTCTCCCTGCCCGACGATTCCGGCCGGACCGTCAGCCTGGCGTCGCTGCGCGGCCAAAACGTCGTGCTGGTCTTCTATCCCGCCGACGATACCAGCGTTTGCACCCGCCAATTGTGTCAATTCCGTGACGAGTGGGAGCGCATCCGCAAACAGGGCATTCAGGTGTTCGGTATCAATCCCCAGAACGCCGGCAAACACCAGGCGTTCCGGCGCAAGTTCAGTCTCCCGTTTCCTCTGCTCGTGGATCGCGGACAGAAGGTCGGGGCTTTGTACCATACCAGGGGTTTGATTGTGAAACGGACCGTGTATCTGATCGGACCCGGCGGCGACATCCGCTTCTCCCGCCGCGGCGTACCTGCCCCCCACGAAGTACTGGCAGCGGCGGTCTAAAGCATACCGACCAGTACCAGCAGGCTTGGCCGTGTTGGAAGCCCATGCTAAGCTGAGGTAAGTCCTGCAGTCGACACTATGTATAACGCCTTCTTCGGCTTTACCCAGAACCCATTCAACATGAGCCCGGACCCGTCGTTCCTTTTCCGGAGCGCTCAGCATGAAGAAGCGTTGGCCAATCTGATCTATGGCGTGCAAAGCCGCAAAGGCTTCGTCGTCCTCACCGGCGAAGTCGGCACCGGCAAGACCACCATGCTGGAATGCCTGCGCGACTTTCTCCATTCCCAGCAGATTGCCTTTGCCTCGTTGTTCAATTCGCGGCTGACCGTGGAGCAGTTCTTCGAATTGCTGGCCTACGACCTGGAATTGACCTGCAACCGGCATTCGAAAACCGAAGTCCTGCTTTCCCTGAACAGCATGCTGCTGGAGCGTGCCGGAGCGCGGCGCACCACCGTCCTGATCGTCGATGAGGCCCACAATCTGGAATGGGACGTCCTCGAAGAAATCCGCCTGCTGGGCAACCTCGAGAACCGGCACGGCAAACTGCTGCAGATTATCCTCGCCGGCCAGCAGGAACTCGATCGCAAGATGGAAGCCCCGGAGTTCCGGCAGCTCAAGCAGCGCATCGCCCTGCGGTGCATCCTGCGCGGCTTCGATGTGAACGATACCGTGGCTTACGTCAATTCCCGCATGGCGCGCGCCGGTTTGCCGAACCAGACCGTGTTCTCGCTGGAATTGATCGACGAGATTTGCCTGCGCACACAGGGGATACCCCGCCTGATCAATGCCGTCTGCGACAACATGCTGCTGAATTGTTTTGCGTGCGAAACCCGCGTCGCCACTCTCGAGATGCTCGACGAGGTCAGCAATGACATGCGGCTGGATTACCCCCGGCCCGTGCAGGTGACCGGCAACTTTCCCGAAACCGTAATTCAGCAGGCCCGGGTTCGCTTCCAGGCCGAATAACCTTTCGCGCTTTCAGCAGCTTACAGACTCGCCGCCGAGAGGAAGCCGGGGCGCTTCCGCCTTTGCCGCATCCCGCTGGACTAGACGGTTAATAGTCCAGTTATCAGGGCTATCCCCGCTACTACCCCCCTTCGATTCCCAGTCAAAGTACTAGATAGGCGCCACCCGTCGCGTGCTCGCACCGGGTTGGACGCCTCAGACAAAGGAGTCTCTCTCGAAATGCGCCGACTTTTGAATAGCAAATTCCTGTTCGCTGTGCTGATGCTCTCAATGCTGGCTATCGTCGGGCATGGTCCAACCCTGCCTCCCGATCCGTGGGCCGGCCTGGCGGCTGTTCACGGCCCCACACTTCCGCCCGATCCCTGGGCCGGAAGGACTCACGGCCCCACACTTCCGCCCGATCCCTGGGCGGGACTTGCATAGATCTTTTTCGAGTCCCTGTAAGATTTTCCCGGGAAGCAGGCGTGACACGTCCTAGAATTGGGAGTGGATGACACCCGAGAGCTTTGTCATTCAGCTGCTTGGTTGGCTGATCGGCCTTCCTTTGGAGTTTCTCGTCATCGCCGCGCTCTTTCGCGGACCGTACCGCCGCTTCCCTTTGGTCTTCCTCTACGCCCTCGCGGTCTTCGTCACGACCGTGGTGGAAATTCCACTCTTCACGCAGTCCTTTGTCACCCGCGATGCCGCGGTCTGGCGGCATGCGGCCCGTGTGTACTGGGTAAATGAGTGGATCCTCGAATTCCTGGTGTTCGCGGTGGTGATCAGCCTCGTCGACCAGGCGGCATCGGGCTCACGCTGGCGCCGCAGTGTGCGCGCCGCACTGGCGGCCGTCGCCCTCCTGGTGGCCGGAATCTCGTTCTGGATTGAGTACCGCCCCGCTCCCGTGAAGTACGGCTATTGGATGACCCCCTGGACCCGTGATATCACCTTCTGCGCCGCTCTCCTGGACGTCGGGTTGTGGATGCTCCTGATTTCCTCGCGGCGGTCCGACCGGGTGCTGTTTCTGATGAGCAGCGCCTTGGGGGTGCAGTTTACCGGCGAGGCAATCGGAGAAGCGATCCGGCAATTCTCGATTCCGAGTCAGTTGAGCTGGGTATCCCTGGCAGGATCGGTCGTGTCGGTGACGGCCGATATGGTGTGTCTGTACATTTGGTGGCAGATTTTCCGGAAGGCGCCGAAACCCGAGGTTATGGCGGCCTCCAAATAAAACGAGCCGTGGGAGGGTGTCCCACGGCTCGATCCTTGAAATGCCCGCGCTAGCGGCGCAGTCAAAAAAAGAAGCTACTGATTCTGCCGGGCGCCGGAGGTCATCGTTCCGGTCCCTTCCAGGTCGGCAGTGAATACCTTCACTTCCACGCGGCGATTCTTGGCACGGGCGGCGCGATTGGTGCCTTCATCGACCGGCTTGTCCTGGCCCAGTCCGATCATGTGGATCCGGTAGATCGGGATGTCGTGTTTGGAAACCAGGTAGGTGACCACGGCATCGGCGCGTTTGCGGCTCAGGGTTTCGTTATACGCTTTGTTTCCAGTGGAATCGGTGTACCCTTCGACTGAAATCACGAAGCGCTTGTCGGCCGTCAGCGAGTCGGCCAGCTTGTCCAGATCTTCCTTCGCCGACGCGCTCAGGGTGAACTTGTCGAACGCAAAGGGGACACTGGCGGACGTTTGGAGCTTGTAGTCGTCGATATTCGCTACGGTGGAGCGAAGTTTGTTCAGGTTCTCGTCGACTTGTTTGGCCTGGCTCATCGCTTCCTGAGCGTGCTGGTCGGCGGTGGAAGCATGCTGATCGGCGGCCGCGGCGTGCTGATCGGCAGCCGACGCTCTCTCCTGGGCGGCATTGATGCCGCTCTGGGCCTTATCGTCAACCTGCTTGACCTGGTTCCTGGTATCTTCAATCTGTTGACTGTTTTGGGCTGTCTGCGTTCCCACCTGGTCTACTTTGGCCTGGATGGGAGCGGTGGTGTTGCGTACGTATTTCTTCGTCGCACAGCCGCCCGCGAGCAAAGACCCCGCTATGATGCAAGTGGTCGCAAGGAAAACTCTCATAGTTTTCAAAAACCTCGTCACCGACTATAGCAATTCAGGAACCGTTGTAAAAACGGTTATTTCTCAGGGGATTACCCAAAAAATCCGGCATCGGAAGGTAAGGATTACCGCTCCGCTCGCGGCGAGCCTGTAACAATGGGCAAAATGTACTTAAGCGTCCAAAACCGGCCCCCGATCTTTCGGGGAACGCTTGACAACGGGAGGCCGCCGGCGTAAGCCGGGCAGGTCCCACGCGACGTTATCGTAAATCTGTCCTTCGGGATCGGGATCTAGGGGCCAAAACTGGGACGTCTTCATAAGTCTCACCTTGAAAAACCGCAGGAGGGCTGCAACTCTATTTTAGCATCTTCCGGCAGCCCTGTAGACCCATGAAAACAAGCACGTTACAACCGCGTGAAAAGCGCCGCCCGAGCGCCTTACCGGGCCTTCTTCTGATCCTTGACCTTCTCCGCCCAGTTCGTCATCACCGTGATCGATGACGAATGCGACCATTCCAAAGGCAGATTCATGAGGAATCGCTGCCCGTCCGGCGAGACGTCGTAGAGATTCCATTGATTCGGAATCGGCCGGCTTTGGAAGAGAAGCTTCGGAGCCTCCATCTCAAACTGTTCCGCTTCCGGATGCACCGCCACCGACATCATCCGTCCGTCATTGGTCATGTAGAAGAGTTCCTTGCCGTCTGCGCGCCAGCGAGGCAACCCGCCGCCGGTCTCCGTCGAAACATCGTAGCGCCGCTTCGTCCCGCGAGTAATCCCATCGAACGGTTGCACGTGCACCTGATTGCGTTCCGCTTCCATCGATTGGAATGCCAGCCAGCGGCCGTTCGGCGACAGCGCCGCGTAGCTTTCCGAATAGATTGTGTCGAGAATCGGTCCGGCGTGGTGGTCCGTCATCGAAAGGCCCCAGATGTCCGATTCGCCCTCTGGCGGCTTCAGCACGCCGAAGAACAGGAACTTGCCGTCCCGCGACCAGTCGGTCGGGTATTTCGCTTCCGCGCTCTTATAGATCGGTTCCACCCTGCTGCCGTTATTCGCCGGGCTCACCACGATGTCGAAATTGTCATCGATATTGGAGAAGTACGCCACCCGGGAACCATCCGGCGACCATACCGGCGAACCCTTGTGGGCGCGCCCCGTCGTGAACTGCGTGGCATTCCCCGATTCGTCGATCATCCACAGGTCGGCGAACTTCTGATCCGTCCCCTTCTTCGCCACCAGTGCGCGCCGGCCGTCCGGGGAAATCCGCGGCGGACCCCAACTGCCGCCTTCCGTCTTAGACCCGACCATCTTGCCGCTACGATCGATCCACGAGAGATACCGCGATGCCGGGCTGACGTTCTGGAAAACCAGGGTGCCGTTCGCCGAGACCGAGACCGGCGCCAGCGAGAGGCTCTCCAGCGCGCCGACATCGTCTTGCAAGTCGATAGGCTCGCCGATCGTCTGCAGTTTGCCTTCGTTGAATGGAATGCCGACCAGCGAGCGGTCACGGATGTAGAGCAGGTACCCGTGCCGGCCGATCTCGCTTCCCACCGGCGGGGCATAGACCGCATTCGTCGTCGACGGAAACAGCAGCTGGTGATTCGGAGAGCCCAGCGAACCCGTGTACACTCCCGTCGAACCCGGCAGGTCCGAGAGCACGAAGAAGAGGAAGTGGTTTCCGTCCGGCAGGAATTGCGGCCAGAGGTGCGCATGTTCGAATTTCGCGCGATTCAGCGTGAGCAGCGGCTTCGGCTTTCCGCCGTTCGCCGAAACCTGGTAAAGCGTGCCGCCCTGGCTCGGAGCAAACACGATGATGCCCCCGCGATTCCACGTTCCGCCGCCCGGGATCGCCTCCGTATCACAGATCTTCTCCACCAACCCTCCGGTCAGCCGGACCCTCTTCAGGCTGTTGTCGGCAAAGAATGCGATGTACTGGCTGTCCGGCGACCAGAACGGGGCAAATCCGTTCTCCGTCTGCGGGATCGGCGTGGGCTGCAACTGATCCAGCTTGCGCAGCCACAACATCGGCTTGCCTTCCGGACCGGCCGACTGCATCACGAAGAACTTGCCGTCGGGAGAAACTACCGGCATGCGATACGCAATGTTGTCCGGCGGCGCGACCGGGAATTTGTACACCGGAGGCGCCGCCGGATGCTGATACTGCCAGAAAATCCAGGCGCCCGACACGGCCAGCAGGATGCCGAATATCGATGCCATCCAAAGCAGCATGCGCTGCCGCCCGCGGCTCACCGGAGTCGCAATGATCTCGTCCGGAAATTGAACGGGAGTAAAAATCCGCGGCCGTTTCGGGCGGATATCCGACGGTTCCCCCGGAATGAATTCCACTTCCGTGCCGGGGGCGGGGGGCCGGAATCCGCGCACTTCCGCCGCCGACAGCCGGTTCACCGACGGCCGCGCCATGCGAAGCTCGATCACCGCGTTTTGAATCCGCTGGCGCCTCCGCGACGGGTCCTTCTCGAGGCAGCTCGCGATCACCCCTTCCATCGCGGCATGGATCGGCGACTTGCCCATCAGCGTCGCCGGCGGCTTCTCCAGGATGGCCCGGTCGAGTCCGGCGGCCTCCCCGGAAAATGCCCGCCGTCCGCTCACCATTTCATATAAAAGGGCCCCGAAAGAAAAGATGTCGCTCCGCCAGTCGGGAGCCTTTCCGGAAACCTGTTCGGGAGCGCGGTACGGAAGAGCGTCCAGATCCGTGCCTTCCACCGGCCGGACGATCCGCGCCCCGGTCTCCGTCAACAGAACCGAATGCGGAGATAGTTTTCCATGCACCATTCCGCGGCGGTGCGCCCGATTCAGCGTGGACCCGATCTCGATGGCATAGCGGAGCGCTTCCTCGGGCGGCAATGTGCCCTGTTGCAGCCTCTCCGCTAACGAAGTCCCTTCGATCGACTCGTTACTGAGGAATTCCTGTTCCTTCGTGTTCACGTCTATCACGTTGTTCCCGTCGTCGGGGCGAAAACACGCCTCGATCAATGAAAGGTGGCCTCTGACACCACAATGCTACTATCGGCCGAATGCGCCTACAATGTAGGTACCGGCCCATTGCAGTTCTGTGTGTACCACTCGCGGATCGGGCAAACCGCTGGTACGTGTATTGTTAACCAGGGGCGTATTTCCGAGGTGAAGCGATCTTTTTCCGGTGGCGGATTCTTACTTGACAGGGGCCGCGCCGAGGGTACAATCCATTTGGTAGCATGAATTGGTCGACACATACGGAAGCGGCGAAAAATGCTTAAAGCCCGAAAAACCAAGCCGGTCGCCTCGTCGGGAGAGGACGGCTTCACCAGCAGCGATGTCTCCCGAATCTGCGGTGTGAGCCTCCGGCAGTTGCAGTGGTGGGACGAACGGAACGTCGTCTCCCCCCGGCAGAATGGCCACAAACGGGTCTATATGACCCAGGAGGTAGTGGAAATCTCCGTGATCGCGGAATTGCGCCGCAAGGGATTTTCGTTGCAGAAGATCCGCCGGGTCCTGCGCTTTCTGCAACGCGACCTCGGCAAGCGGCTCAACGAAGCCATGGCTTCCTCTGCCGATGTCCACCTGCTCACCGATGGCAAGACGATCTATCTGGAAGAAACGCCAAACCGGATCATCGACGTCCTGAAAAATGCCCGCCAGCCGATGTTCCTGGTTTGCGTGAGCGATCAGGCGAAGCGCCTCACCGCGATCGCCGAGCGGAAACCGGCGCGTTCGGAAACCTCCGCCACACCGGCACGAAAAGCCCGCGCCGTGTAGCTGTACCCCGAACCTACTGTGGTTTGGGAGAGGTCATTGACCAAACCGCCCCGCCGCCTACCGCCAGCGCCAGCGCGATGTACGAATACGGGCTGTACTTGGCCAGTTCGAACATCCCGCGCGAGATTCCGAATAATACGGTGCCGCGCAGCGATGGCGAAATCAGCAGGAACCCGCCGGTCATTCCGAGTAGTGATATGAAGCGTAAAAGCATGCTCGAAATCCCATCTTGCCCTTGCCCGTAGGAGGTTCACAAGGCAGCCAGTACTATGGTAGGTACTGGCTAACCCACAAATGGGGGTAGGCGGCGGGCTCCCGATGGCTTTTCTGGCAAAATAACAATTTCCTATGACTCAACGCCTGTATTACGACGATCCCTACCTGCGCCGCTTTCAGGCGCAAGCCGTCGAAACCGCGGAGGGCGGCGCCGTCGTCTACCTCGACCGCACGGCCTTTTATCCTACCTCCGGCGGCCAGCCGTTCGATCTCGGCACGATCGCCGGCATCCCCGTGCAGGATGTCGTCGACGAGGGCGATCGCATCGCCCATCGTCTCTCCGCGCCTTTCGTTTCCGGGCCGGTCGACTGCGTCGTCGATTGGAACCGCCGCTTCGACCACATGCAGCAGCACACCGGCCAGCACCTGATCTCGGCCGTGTTCGAGGACCTCTTCGGTCTGAAAACCGTCAGCTTCCATCTCGGCGCCGACAGTTCCACCATCGATCTGGAGGGCGGCACGCTCGACGCTCCCTCCTCCGCCCGCGCCGAGGCCCGCGCCAACGAAATCGTCTGGGAAAACCGTCCCGTCTCCGTCACCTACGAAGACGCGCGCCAGGTGCAGGGCCTCCGCAAACCTTCGGAGCGCGAAGGCACCCTCCGGATCATTTCCATCGACCAGCTCGACCGCAGCGCCTGCGGGGGAACACACGTTCGTTCGACCGGCGAGATCGGCGCGATCGTCCTCCGGAAGCTCGAAAAGGTACGGAATACCATCCGCGTGGAGTTTCTTTGCGGCGGCCGGGCGATTCGCCGCGCTCGCGCCGATTACGAAGCGTTGACCCGCGTGGCGCAGCTCTTCTCGGCGGCGCTCGACGACGCACCCGCCACCGTCGCCGCGCAACTCGAAGCCGCGCGTGCCGGCGAGAAAGCGCGCCGCAAGGTGGAGCTCGAACTCGCCGCGTACCAGGGCAAGGAGTTGTACCAGAACACCGCGCCCGGTCCCGACGGGGTCCGCCGGCTGGTCCGCCGTGCCACCAGCGGCTCGCTCGAAGAATTACGGGCGCTGGCGCAGAACTTCACCGCCCAATCGAAGGCCGTATTTGTGGCGACGTTGACCAATCCACCATCGGTGCTGCTGGCGGCTTCGGAGGATTCCGGAGTCGACGCCGGCAAAGTGTTGAAGGCGGCGCTTACCCAGGTCGGCGGCCGCGGGGGCGGGGCGGCCCGCATGGCGCAGGGCAGCGTGCCCGATATGGCCCTCCTCGACCAGATCGCCAGATCGCTCGAAGGATGTGGAAGGGTCGTTACTTCTTCGCCGGCGGAGCGCCCATCTTGAGCAGCGTCTCGATCTGCTTGCGCAGATTTTTGTCGAGATCGCTGAAAAACGACTGTTCGCCCTCCGCCTGCGCCCGGATGATCCCGTTGCGGTCGATGAATGCCATTAGCGGCATCTGCGCCAACTTGCTCACGGGCTGGATGAAAAACTCGGCCGATCCGCCATCGCTATACCCTACCGGATAGGGCGGATTGAAGTTCTTGATGAACAGCGGCACCAACCCGGGAGCGTCGCTGTTGATCGCCGAGACCAGCACCTGCAGGCCGCGCGGGCCATACTCGTTCTGCATTTCGTTCAGGACCTTGACCGTCGCCTGGCAGTGCGAACAGGCCGTCAGGATGAACGTCATCACCACCACTTTGCCCCGGTACTGGCTGAGGGCCACGGATTTCCCGCCGGGAAGATTAATGACGTAGTCGGGCGCTCTCCGCGGCAGTTCCGCCGCCGAAAGAACCGGCATCAGGGCGAGGACCAGTGCCGCGGCCGCCAACACTCGCAGGGTGCGCATCAGCCACTTAGTGTATCGTAGGATCCAACCCCTCGATACTGGTGACCAGCGCGCCTTTGCGCGCCAGTTCGAACCGCCCGTCGTCTCCCGTTCCGCTAATCGAGTCCGTCTCTTCTTTGGCGACCGTCATGCTCTTCCACTTCTTCTGCAGCACGTCGCGGTATGCGTTGAAGTATTTCGCCGCCGCTTCCTCGCTGTCCCACTGCGTGGCGTACAAAAGCACCACACGGCCGGCCTGCTTGTTCTCGCGCAGTTCGAAGTTGCAGCCCCGCCAGTGCGGAGCCAGTTCCGCCGCGCGCGTCTTCCCCACGTACTGCTGGAGGAGAATCGATTGCTCCAGTTCGCCGAGCGCGCCCCCCACCAGGCCCTTATACCCTTTCGGGAGGTGCGCGTCCGGCAGTTGCGGATCGGTCGGTTTCAACCCTTCGAAGTACTTCTCGGGATGGAGAATCTGCTGCGTCGAAATCGGCGGGTGCAGGAAGACGGAGCCGAACCCCTCCTCGTGATCCCGTTGAATCACCGCCTGCTGGAAGCTCATTCCTTTGGTGTAGGGAAAAACCAGAGTGAGCTTCAGATACAACGGCTCCTTGTCGAAGACCGGGAACTCGCCGTCGCTCTGATTGGTTTCTCCACCCTCGTCGCCGGCCGCCAGATTGGCCATCGTGGCGGCGAGCGTGGCCGAGTCCCGCAGCGAGGTCCCCGCCTTGCGAGCCAGAAATTCCGACATCATCCAGGTGGCCTGGCCTTCCATCACCGCCAGCCGTGCGCTCGAACCGTCGTCGCTCTTGCTGCCCTGCTTGATGAACCGTGCCAGGTTGTAGTTCTGGTCGGCAAGGGCGTGCGAAAGCTCGTGCGCCAGCACCGGAGCCTGACTCTCGGTGGAAGTGGAATCCGTGATGAACAGCTTTTTCCGGTTGTAGTCGTAAAAGGCCGCCGCCTGTTCGGTGAGGAGGTCCACCTCGTTCTTGGCCAGATCGAAATCCTGCGGAATCAGGCCGAATTTCTTCAGGGTGATTTCCTCGGCGCGAATCTGTTCCGGGGTGGAGCTCTCTTTCACGCGCTGTTTGAGGAATTTGTTGATATCGTCCTTGCTGATGAAGTCGCAGGGAACCGGACGCTTGAGCTTCATGCCGGAGATCCGGGTGAGTTCGGCGGCAATGCCGGGAACCTGATCGCACAAGGCTTTGGCCCGCGGATTGGACTGCGACGGAGATCCGGTTGCTGACAACAGGACCGCGAGAAGAAGACAGGCAAGACGGGAGGACACTGCTTTTAGCATAATGCGCGGTACAATAGGGGATCAAATCGTGGTTTCAGGAGATTTCCTTTGGCGGACGACAAGCTCTATAAAGCCGAGTATCTGGGTAGCGGGACCTTCGTGATCAGCAAGCCCAAACGCAAGAAGACCAAAGCGCGCCAGTCGCAATTGAAGAACCCCGGACGCGGCTCGCGCAAGTAACCCTTCCTTCCTACCATCCTGGAGTCCACTCCCACCCGCCACCCGTGCGCGCGGCCAGCCGGCCAAGGCTCGGAAAGGGAAAGTGGAAGGCCATGACGTGCATCCCGCTGGCGGCGGCGCGCTCCATCAGGCTGCGCCGCGTTTCGATTGCCTGCTGCGCATCGAGGTCGAATCCGCTGTGCCAGTCCGGGTGCTCCAGATGCAAAGGATGAACGGCGGCGTCTCCCAGATTGATCAGCTCCCGGCCCTCGGAACTGAAGTGCAGTGCCAGGTGGCCCGGAGTGTGCCCGGGCGCCGGAATCGCCCGCACTCCCGGAATCACCTCCGTCTCCCTGCCGATCAGTTCCACCTGGTGCCGTAGCGTCTGCAGACACCGGCAGGCCGTCGCCTGCATCGTGGCCGCGACTTCGGAGCCGATTCGCAGCGCGCTGAGCGAAACCTGGCCGGCAGTCCAGAAGTCCCATTCGGCCTCCGCGATCACATAGCGCGCGTTCGGAAATCGCGGCGCCGGATCCCGCAGAGGCCGGATTTCGATCGCTCCGCCGACATGATCCGGATGTGCGTGAGTGAAGAGGACGGTGGTGATATCCCGCGGCCTCACTCCGGCCATCTCCAGCCGGGCCACGATCGCCCCCGAAGTGGCGGAGCCGCCGCCCAATCCCGCATCCACCAGCATCACTTCCCGGCCGCTTTCCACCAGCAGGCACGTGTACGGACTCACCACCTGCTCGGCCGCCGAGCCCCGCCGCGCGAGTCCCTCCGCCAGCTCCGCCGGATTGGCGTTCGGGAACCACCAGCGGGAAGGATAGGAGCCATAGCCGTCGCTGAGCACGGTACAGCGGAAGGCGCCGAGTTCGAAACGGTACGACCCAGCCGGCATGTTGCGGACCTGCGTCGATTGTATCAGGGTATTCGGAGCTTTTTACCCGGCATTTTGAACTTGACCCCCACCCACTGGTTGGGCTATTCTGAACGAAACCCTGCGACCTGCGACAATCCCTTGTGATCAGCTTTCCTGGAGGAACTTGGATGAGCCCACAAGAAGTGTTGGATTTTGCAAAGAAAAACGATGCGAAGCAGCTGGATCTCCGTTTCACGGACATCCCGAGCCTGCAGCATCATGTCTCATACCCGATCAGCCAGCTCGACTTGAGCAGCTTTGAAGAAGGTTTCGGGATGGACGGATCGAGTATCCGCGGATGGGCCGCCATCCACGAAAGCGACATGCTCCTGATCCCCGATCCCGAGACAGCCTTCATGGATCCTTTCGCCGAAATTCCCACGTTGGTGATGTACGGCGACGTCAAAGACCCGATCACCAAGCAGCGCTACGAACGCGATCCCCGTTGGATTGCCCAGAAGGCCGAATTATTCCTGAAGAACAGCGGCATTGCGGACACGGCATACTTCGGCGCGGAAGCCGAATTCTTCATTTTCGATAACATCAGTTTCGACCAGAACCAGCATTCCGGCTTTTATTTTATTGATGCCGAGGAAGGCCGTTGGAACTCCGGACGCCGTGAGGACAACCTGGGCTATCGCCCGCGCTACAAGGAAGGCTACTTCCCGGTGCCGCCCACGGATCATTACCAGGATCTGCGCAGTGAAATGGTGCAGACGATGATTCAGTGCGGTTTGAATATCGAGTGTCACCACCACGAAGTGGCCACCGGCGGCCAGTGCGAAATCGACCAGCGCTTCGACAAACTGGTGAAGTCCGCGGACAACATGATGTTGTACAAGTACATCGTCCGCAACGTGGCGAACCAGTACGGAAAAACCGTGACCTTCATGCCGAAGCCGCTGTTCGCCGATAACGGCAGCGGGATGCATACCCACCAGAGCCTGTGGCTGGCCGATAAGGCGCTGTTCGCCGGCGATCTTTATGCCGGACTCAGCCAGATGGCGCTGCACTATATCGGCGGACTGCTGAAGCACGCCCGCGCTCTGTCGGCGATCATCGCTCCTACCACCAATAGCTACAAGCGGCTCGTGCCGGGCTATGAAGCTCCCGTGAACCTCGCTTACTCGCGCCGCAACCGTTCGGCCGCCTGCCGTATCCCGATGTACTCGGCGAGCCCGAAGGCCAAGCGCGTCGAATTCCGCCCGCCCGATCCCGCCGCCAATCCGTACCTGGCCTTCGCCGCCATGCTGATGGCCGGCCTCGACGGCGTGATCAACAAGATCCACCCCGGCGAACCGCTCGACAAGGATATCTACGATCTGTCGCCCGAGGAAATGAAGAGCGTGCCTTCCATGCCCGGATCGCTCGACGAAGCGCTCACCTGCCTCGAAGAAGACCACGCGTTCATGACCCGCGGCGATGTGTTCAGCGAAGACCTGATCGAGACGTTCATCGATTACAAGCGCAAGAATGAGGCGGAAGCCGTCCGTCTGCGGCCGCATCCGTACGAATTCCAGCTATATTACGACATTTAAAACGCCGTCTCGTAAGAGACTTGCAAGAATTGGCGAAGGATGTGGCGCCGGCACGGCACGTACGACTACGTGCGCCATATCCTTCGCCCTTCTGCAAGTCCTCGGAAAACTCTCCCGCGTTACTTCTGGAACACCACCTTGCCGCCGACGATCGTATACACCACGTCGGTGGACATGATCTGATCTTCCGGAATGGTCATGATGTCGCGGGACAGCACCGTAATATCGGCCAGCTTTCCGGTCTTCAGCGATCCTTTCAGGTTCTCCTCGAATGCCGCATAGGCATTATTCCAGGTGTAGGACTTCAGCGCTTCCTCGCGGCTCATCCGCTGATCGGGATAGAAAACCGTCCCGTCCTTGAGCTTGCGGCTCACGCTCGCATAAAAGGAAGCCAGAGGACTGACGTCTTCCACCGGCGCATCCGTCCCATTGGCGACCACCGCGCCGCTCTTCATGAGCTTCTGCCAGACGTACGCGCCCTCTTCCGCCCGCTTCGGTCCGAGCCGCAGCAGGACGTAGGGAGCGTCCGACGTGCAATGAATCCCCTGCATCGCCGCGATCACCCCCATTTTGCCGAACCGCGGAATGTCCGCCGCGCTCAAGTGCTGCGCATGCTCCACGCGCCAGCGCAGGTCCTTCTTCTCCGGATGTGCCTCGAATACCGACTGGTAGATATCGAGCACCTCGCGATTGGCCTTGTCGCCGATCGCATGGATGCAGAACTGAAAATTGTGCTGAATCGCCAGTTCGCCGATGCGCTTCAAGTCGGCGCTATTCCCCGTCTGCAGTCCCGTGCTGTCCGGCTTATCGGTGTAAGGCTCGAGCAGCCACGCGCCGCGGGATCCCAGGGCGCCGTCCATATAGCGTTTGATCGCCCGGACGGTCAGGAAGTTGTCCCCGGCTCCGATCATGCGGTAGCGATCCAGGTTCGCGGCGAGCTGCTCGGTCGTGCTCGCGCCCAGCATCACCCACAGCCTTAAACCCAGTTCGTGCTTCTCCGCCATGCTCTTCAACATGTCGACCGTCCCGAAAGGCGACCCCGCATCCTCGAACGAAGTGATTCCCTTCGATACGCACTCCGACGCCGCCAGGTTGATCACCTTTCGCAAATCGGCGACCTTCTGCTCGGCAGTTCGCTGATTCAACCAGGCGTCGTGCGCCCGGCCGGCCAGGCCCTGGGCCGTTTCGCGGAGCAGTCCTGTCGGATTGCCTTCGGAATCCTTCAGCAGTTCGCCGCCGGTGGGGTTCGGCGTGCTCCGCGTGATCTTCGCCGCCTCCATCGCCTTGGCGTTCACAAAGGCCGCGTGGCCGCTGGCGTGGGTCAACAGTACCGGATTGTTGGGCGAAACCTTATCCAGCGATTCATGCAGCGGGAATCCCTCGACATTCGGTGTGGGCGCTTTGTCCCACTTCGACTGGTGCCAGCCGCGGCCGACGATCCACTCGCCCGGTTTCGCCTGCTTCGCGGCCCGGGCCACCTGCGCCACGATGTCGTCCCAGGTGCGCGATTCCCGCAGATCGAGCCCTTGCCGGAACTCGCCGATCCCGGTGAAATGGCCGTGCCCTTCGATGAAGCCGGGGATCGCCAGTTGCCCCTTGAGGTCGATTACCTTGGTGTTCGGACCGATCCACCGCTGCGCGTCGCCATTCGACCCGAGCGCCACGATCCGGTCTCCGCGCGCCGCCAGGAACTGCGCCGTGGGAGCGGCCGGCTCCATGGTGACGATCTTGCCGTTTCGCAAAACCAGATCGGCAGGCTGGGCGAACACCGCCAGCGGTAAGGCGGCACACGCCGCGAAGAATCCAATGCGCATGCCAACCAGGATATTACCCCCCGGCTGATGGAGTCTACCCGGCCGACTGCCGGGCGCCGCGATACCGCCGCAGGTACTCCTCGCGGGTACAAAAGCTGTCCCGGTCGAGCGCCCGATCCACCGCCAGGATTCCGTCCAGGTGATCGATCTCGTGCTGCAGCAATTCCGATAAGGCGTCCGTCGCTTCCAGTTGCACCATCTCGTCCTGCTCGTTCCAGTAGCGGATCCGCACCGCCACCGACCGCTCCAGCCGCACCATCAGGTGCGGAAACGAGAAACAGTCGTCCCACATCACGAATTTCTCCTCGCTCTGCGATTCGTACTCGGGATTGCGGAGCGCGTAGGCGCGGCCGTCGATTTCAATGTATATTAGTCGCTGAAGTTCCCCGATTTGCACCGCGCTGATGCCGCGGCCAAAACCGTGCGTTCGCTGGAACTCGTGGAGCGTATCGCGCAGGTCCTGGAATACCGCGGAGGCGTCCGCGGGCGTGGCGACAGGAACGGAGACGGCCCTCAGGATCGGGTCGCCCAATTGAAGAATACGGCGGACTGACATACTACTCATGACAATACCAGCCAAAGCGCCCGAGCGGCTACCTCGTTCCACTCTGGCGATCCAGGTATTCGTTTACGTCTTACTCGCCTTCCTGACCCTCAAGTTTCTCGGCCCGCTGATCGTCTCGGCGGGCGGACCGTTCTTCGGGGTCCTGGCGGGAACCCTGGCACTCAGCCTCATCGCCAATGTGCTCACCCTCCGTTTCTTCACCACCTTCCGGCTCGCCGATCTGGGCCTCTACCTGAACCGTATGTCGATGGAGAACATCGCAATCGGCATTCTGGGAGGCATCGGTACAGCCAGCCTGGTGTTGGCCCCGCCGCTCCTCTTCGGACGGGCGCACATCGCCGCCACCCCCACCGATCAGCCCGACTTCAGTGTGATGGTGTTCGTAATCCTCTCCCTTGCGCTCGCCGCGATGGGCGAGGAATTGATGATGCGCGGCTACGCTTTCCAGATTCTTCTCTCCCATGTGGGGATCTGGGCCACCATCATCCCCGTGGGACTGGTATTCGCGTGGCTCCATACCGGCAATCCGAATGCATCCTGGCTGGGAATCGCGAATACCGCCGGGTTCGGGATTGTGTTCGGGTACGCCTTCGTGCGCAGCCGCGATCTCTGGCTCCCGGCAGGGCTTCATTTCGGCTGGAATGTTACGTTGCCCCTCTTCGGGGTGAATGTCAGCGGGATTAGAATGAAGATTACGGGCCACGCAATGGTCTGGAGCGCGGGGAATATATGGAGTGGCGGAGATTATGGACCGGAAGCCAGCGTACTGACTTCCGTGGCGTTGTTTCTGCTTGCTTTTTTCATCTGCAAGGCCCCGATTCGCCGCCAACCGTCTCCGTTGAGCGACCCGCCGGCTGAGCCGAAAGAGGAAGTATGCGCGCCGTAGCCCTGATTGCTGCAATTGGAACCCTGGCGCCGCTAGGAATGGCGGTAGACAAAATCAACGAGGACGACCGGATCGAGCTGACTCGCGGATTGATGGCCGAGTACGCCAAGGTCAAAGTCCTGCTGCCGCGCTCCAAGAAAGCCCTCGAGTTCAACGCCCCTGACGGCAGCTACGACAAGAAAGGCTGGACCACCATCGCGCGCACCGAAGGACCGGCGGCGCGCGTCGGCGATACCATCCAGATCACCAAGGTGGAGATCTCGGACGATCATATCGTCCTGCAGATCAATGGCGGCTATAAGGGTGGCAGGCACTGGTATGACTCCATGCAGGTGAGCGGAGGGATGGGCGGAGCCAATACGCCGGTTCCCATCAGCCGCAATGGCGACAGCAATGCCCCCGGGGGCACCTCGATCGTCGTGAATTATCACAAGACGCTCGCCGGCGTGAAGGCGGCGGAAATCAAAAAGCTGCTCGCCACGGTTCTCGACTTCGACCGGCACAGCGTGACCGAGATCTACTCCGAGACGCTTCCGCCGGAAACTCAGAAAGCCATTAAAGAGAAGCGCGCGCTCGTGGGAATGGATAAGGAGCAGGTCCGCATGGCTCTCGGCCAGCCCAGCAGTCGCGAACGCTCCACCGAAGACGGCATGGATATCGAAGATTGGGTCTACGGCAAGCCCCCCGGCAAGATCGTCTTCGTCACCTTCAGCAACGAGAAGGTGATTAAAGTGAAAGAAGACTACGCCGGCGACGTCGGCATCAAGAAATAACCGTCGTGAAAACCACGCCCTGAACGGCGGATCGCTGTTACAACCCTCGATGTCCCGGCGGTTGGTGGAGCAGGCGGTTTCGCCTGCTCGAAACTCGGCCGCGCGAGTGGACGTAGAACGCGAGCGAGCCGCGTTGGGGGAAAG
>JADMIO010833523.1_pt1 | contig 25773 bp, 24 predicted proteins | sample 8958161 | NCBI WGS metagenome assembly JADMIO01 (sample SAMN16585339, study PRJNA669376) | soil metagenome | isolation source: Crop rotation soil | place: USA: Cullars Rotation, Alabama | collected 2011 | reverse complement strand
CTTTCCCCTCGTTTGGTGCTTCCACCGCAGATGCAGCTAATTCGCTGATCGTAAATAACGGGAATGTTTTTGTTACCGGCTTTTTTCGCGGTTCCTTCAGCCTCCATGGATTTCCATTCAATGCCATCGGGGAAAAACGGCTTTTTTTGATGAAATTCAAAGGCGACTTTGAGCTGCTAAAGACTTTTCAAAGCGACTCTTCCGGATATGCCTCCGGCCTCAAAGTAAATTTTGATGCAAACAATAATTTGTTTTTGATGGGCAGCGCAGACTCATTTGTTACAATGGGAGGAACAACTGTTCACATCGACGATAGCGGACAATTGTTGGCGAAATTCTCAAATGAATTAGACTGCCTTTGGACAAAAGTTATTGTCGGGCACTTTATGTACGGCTATTATTATCCTTATTTGCTTTTTGACAACTCCAATAACCTGGTGATGCTTCACAAAACGGGAGGCGGTGGCGGAGCTATGCACAACCTCAGGATCTGGCGTTACGATCAAAACGGACTTGAACTGAACTCCCAACTCATCCCGGAAAACTGCAATGGGTACATGGATCTTGACACCGCCGGAAACGCCTTGGTGGCAGGACATTATAGTGCCTGGGCTCCACCTTTGTATTTCACATTGACAAGTACCAGTGGAACACCGACTTGTGATACCCTGGTATACGATGCGACAACCAGCGATCAGATCATCGTAAACGGATTCTCCTACAGTTCTGAAAACGATTTCTGTTTACTTGTAAAAAGCCATGCCGGTGCGCATTTTGGATCATTTGGTTTTTCATCGGAAGGCGATGCTTTTCTGATTCATTATGGAAACAACGTTACCACCACAACACAAGACTTAGCATCTTCCGGCGAGTTGAACGTCTATCCGAATCCTACTCAAGGTGTTCTTACCGTCGAATTAAAGTACGAAGACATCGACAAAGGCCGGTCGGTATGTGTTTACGACCTTCTAGGCAAGTGTGTTTTGAGCGGGGAGATGGAGTCAGGAGAGATCCAACTTGATCTTACCAAAATGGACAAAGGCGTTTATTTCCTGTACATTGAAACTTACGACCCGTCGACGGCAAACTTGACCCGGAGAGAAAGGCGAATTAGCAAAAAATTAGTTTTGAATTAAGCAAAGTCATGAAAAAAACAATAGTCTTCGTCTTTTGCATGGTAGTATGCCAGTTATCATGGAACCTTTGTGCCCAGACCTGGACATGGGATTCATTGATGGTTGCGGACTATCAAATGAGACTCTTTAAAAACGACAAGGAGGAAGTATATGCATTTTCGAATTACAAGAACAAGATCGACAAATACGACAAAAACGGCAAGCACTTATGGGGTCAAATTTATTCGATCGGAACCGGTATCATTGGCTTGACATGTGACAACCAAAATAATGTTTATTTAGCCGGGAGAGTTTACGGTTCCATGATTGACAATCCTTACGGCGATGTTGTACAACATTCGGGTTATGATGCATTCATTGCAAAAATATCAGATGCCGGAGATCTCATTTGGGCTCGGGAGATCTCCAGCAAAAATGACGATTACGCATATGATGTTTGTATTCAAAATGAAAATAAGTTATTGGTTACGGGATTCACCTGGGATACAACCAACTTTTCCGGTACAATTATACCCAAGCCAACCGAGCAAGACCTTTTTGTCGCACGTTACGATCTCAATGGGAACTACGAGAATTCCGTATTTGCATTGGTAACCGATTCGATTGGTACTTCCTATGGTTTGGAACTGGAGTCGGACGCGTCCGGCGACATCTATCTATTGGCTGCTATCGGTGGGTTTGTTCAATTCGATACCGCCGTTTTTGACGACTATTACGTGGGAAAATTCTTCATAAAAATGGACAGTGATTTTCATGTTCAATGGCTTAAAAAGTCTGAAGCGGGATACAGCATAGATGTTGACCATATGAAGATCAATTCATCCCGGGAGCTGATCTACATTCTTCACGACGGCACTCACTATGACTATTCAGCGGAGATCAAAAAACTTAGCTCAGACGGCCAGATCGCGTCCGTACTGGCGCATGAGAACTTTGGCGGGATAAGCGGAATCGATCTTGACGGATCAGATGCAGTTTATTTTGCGGGGATGAATTCGATCGTCTATTCGTGGGGTGGAACTCCGCCAACTAAATTCACGCTTCATTTTGGAAAGATAAATGCCGACGGGAGCATGGGCTGGGAATATGCCGACTCTGCTTGCAGCAGCCGGTGGGGATTGGACATTGCGGGATTAGGTTCCAGTGCTTTTGTCTGTGGGCAATATTATGATTCCATCAGCCTATTCAATACACATCCAGCTATAGGAGCGACGTATAATTTTTTTGCCGCCTTGGCCTTTGAATCGACGCTAAATGCTGATAGGTCGGATGGGAAGCCAGGAAGCGGCCTTCACGTGTTCCCAAATCCTTCAAACGGAGTGTTGACAGTTAGTACTGATAAGGAAAGCGGATCCATTTTTATTTATGACGTTCTCGGAAATTGCATTTTGACAAAATCAATTGCCCGCGAATCGGAAAAACTCGACCTGAGTGAGATGGGCAAGGGGTTCTATTTAGTTGAGTTTCAAACCGAGAAAGATACATTCAAAAAGAAGATCATACTGAATTAAAAAATATAAAAATGAAAAGAGCAGTATTAGCTGCCATCATTATGCTAATAAGCATTTGCAGCAAAGGGCAGTCGGCCGACATAGATGTTTACTCCGACAAACAGAAGAAGATCGTAACGATCGTCTATTCTTCTCCGAGTAAGATGTTTCTCGACATCAAGGTCTTCAATGAAATCGGAGAAACGGTCTATACCGGACAGATCAATGAAGAAAAAGGAAAATGTGTGAAGATCATTGACCTGGGTCAGAACAGCAAAGGAACGTATACGATCAGAATGAAGAACGATTCGTTCACAAAATTAAGATCGGTGGACTTTTAGAAGGGCTATTTGTCTTTGAAGCTGATCAGCATGACCATACAGGCTTTGTGCTCGACCTCGGTATTGCTAGGAGGGATCTCATACACGATAGAGTAGGTGCCGGGTTTCGCCGGCTCAAAGGTCCAGCTATTCGTAGCGCCGTCAATGGTCTTTTCAGCCACTTTTACTTTCGGGTTTTCCTTGTCATAGATACTCACCAATACTTGCTCTTCAAAGATGGAGGCACAAAACAGGAGTTTGTATTTCTGGTCTTTGAAAGCAACAAATTCAATGGGAATGTTCTTATTGATGAGCTCGAACGAGAATTCGTTCATCAGAAAACCGTCGTATTTATAAGGTTTTTCGATCTTCAGTTTGTTTTCCTCTACGATCTGGGAGATCTTGTATTGGGAAAAACAGGAAGTGCTTAGGAATAAAAAAAGTAAAAAGGAAAAAAATCTCATGACATTAATTTTCGGGCTGTTCGATTCCTGAAACACCTATCAACAAAACCACGCAACCTGTCTTTTCTTTGCCGTCAGAGCTCTTCGGAACGTCGTATTCGATGTAATAATTACCGGGTTTAGTGGGCTGGAATGACCAGAAATTGTTGTCGACACCTTGAGCATTGTCGTAAACTTTAGTTCTTCCTTTTTTTACCTTGTTACTTTTGTCGTAGATATTCATGGTGACAGCCTCGTCAAAACCGGACGAGCAGAAGATCAACCGGTATTTCATTCCGCGGAAGGCCGTAAAAAGTACTTCTTGTTTTTTAGGTTTATCGCTGAAGTTAAACTCCGTTACTACGTAGGCATCATACTTATAAGGCTTTGGTACGTTGGGCTTGCAGTTCTTCATGATCTGTTTAGCCTTGCACTGCCCAAAAATATTATGGTTAGTACAAATCAATGCACTAACCATAATCATGAATGTAAGTAAGGAGTTCCCTTTTCTCATCTTTTTATTTATAGCCGACCATGAAGATCATGCAGCCGGTAAGTTTAGTTCCGGATGAATCAGCAGGCACGTCATAATCAACGAACATCTTGCGTGCGCGAGGAACGTCGAATACAAACTCTTTTTCTTCAGCTTTAGCGTCTTTGGTAGAGTAGATCGCTTCTCTTTTCTTAGCTTCTTTGTCTTTTGTGTAAACATTGATCTTTATGCCTTTTGGCATCCCTGAAGTATTGAATACCAAACGGTATTTCTCTCCGATGAAGATCGGCACTTCCACCTCTAATTGTTGAGGCTTCTTAGTGAAATTGATCTTTGTGAATTTCTGGCTATCGTATTTGAACGGATCCAGTTTCTTCTTGCAAGAAGTTGTAAGAGCTTTCTTATCGCAGTTATCAGCTGTTTGAATAGTGGTAAATCCAAAAACGAATACTAAACCAACTAAACTTATATAAAATGCTTTTTTCATATCCTTTTATTTAATTTTTTAAACTTTTTAGATTACCCTTTAATGAATTTCGCGCGTAATACTTCGATCTTTGCTGTCAATTGACTAACTTCATCATCCGTCAAGGTCAATTCTTTTTCAGTATCCTCAGCAGCATCCGGCATTGATTTAACAGAAGGGAGTTCATCATAAATAGCTTTGATCGCCGTTAATTCAGCGATCAATTCCGTGATCGCAGGATCTTTTTTCTCTTCTGCTTTCAACGCGTTGATGATGCTTCCAAGAATGGTCATTTGCTCAGCCAATTTGCTGTTCAAAGACTTGTCTTTACCTTTTTCGTAAACTTTAGAACCGATGTACATACTTTCTATCCATGCTCCTGAGAACACGATGGAAGTGATCTGTTGCTGATCGTTCTCATCCAGATACATGTCGGTCACCATTTGCAATTCAGCGATGATGTATGCCAATGAATCCTCATTGCTAAGGTTCTTCTCAAAACGTTTTGAAAGATTTCCCTGATCGAACACGGTTCCCATGCCTAAGTTGTCGGCCAATTGACGACTCAACTTCATGTAGGTCATTGCTTCCTGGTTTTGTTTGTTCAATACCGCGTAAGAAAGATCGGCACTGTAAACCCCCAGGTTCAAGGCTTTGTTAAGGTTTGAGGTATATTTTGCAGGATCGGTCTGATCGCTGGTTACTCCGGCTTTGTATTTTAACCCTGATTTTTTGAAAATAGATGCAATTTGCAATGGAGAAGGAAGAGAGTAGGTAACTTCTTCTGTTTCAACGTCAGCAACCACCACAGAATCCTCAACCGGATTCGTAACGTTTTCTTCCGTTGTTGTATCGCTTCCGCAAGCTACCATAACTATACTAGCTGCAGCAAACAATGCGCTTTTTAATGCAAATGAGTTTTTCTTTAAAAGCATTTTTTCTACTAATTTTTGGTTAATAACGATTATGTTTAAAATTTCCGAAGGCTAAACTACGAAAAATTATCAATCCGCAAAAAATAATGTACAGGGGCCGGTCATTTGTTAAAATACGTCTGTTTGTTATTGATGACGCCTATCACTTTTCCCTTGAATTTAGCCCCTATCAGTGGTGTATTCGCGGACTTCGACCGGATATGTTTCTTCTCAAAAGTCCAGGTAATATCGGGGTCGAACAAGGTCAGATTCGCGGTTTCACCTTCCGCTACGGTTTGCTCTTTCAGCTTCAATAAGGAGCGCGGACCGGTTGTCAGGGCCTCGACCAAGGTCCCGAGTTTCATTTTGCCGCTGTTCGAATTGAGGAGTCCAAAAGCGCTTTCCAGCCCTATCATTCCGTTTGAAGCCTGATCAAATTCAACATCTTTTGATTCGATATCCTGAGGCCGGTGATCGCTGGTGATCACATCTATGGTCCCATCCGAAACCGCCTTCCGCAGCGCTTCCACATCCGTTTTTGTTCTTAGAGGAGGATTGAGTTTATAGTTGCTGTCGAACCCATTCAACAAGGTGTCGTCCATCACCAGGTTATAGATCGTCGCGGATGCTGAGACCTTTAATCCCTTTGCCTTCGCTTGTCTCACAAGTTCAGCCGATTTTTGGGTGGAGATATTCGCCAGGTGAATAGAAGCGTTGGTGTATTCGGCCAGGAAGATATTCCGGTCCACCATCAGCTCTTCAGCAAGTGCCGGGATCCCTTTCAGACCAAGCTGTGTGGAGACAACACCTTCGTTCATTTTTCCGCCATTGGAGATCGATTTTTCATCGTTATGGGTGATGATCAATCCTCCGAAGTTCTGTGCGTAAAGCAATGCTCTCATCAATAATCCGGCATTGTTCACCGCTTTTTTATCATCGGAAAAAGCTACTGCCCCGGCCATTTTCATGTCGTACATCTCAGCGATATCTTGACCTTCCTGCTGGTGCGACAAAGTCCCGATCGGGTATACGTCCACCAGGGAGCCTGCTGTCTTGTTCTTTATGTAAAGTACTTCAGCCTTTGAATGAATAGGAGGGTTGGTGGTTGAAACAACACCTACACCCGTAAATCCGCCGCTGGCGGCCGCATTCATTCCGCTTTCCAGATCTTCTTTGTGTTCAAATCCCGGATCGCAGAAATTGACCTGCATGTCGACCCAGCCGCATGAAACGTGCAGATTTTCAGACTCGATGACTTTCACGTTTTTTTCAGGTGTGATCTTCGGTTTGATGGAGCGAATGATTCCGTTTTCGATCAGAACATCCATCACTTTTCCGTTGTGCGGAGAGGCGGAGTCCACGATCTGTGCAGATTTGATGAGTATATTCATAGTTTATCTATTTACCTTTTTAGCCTTTCATATATCTTAAAAGTAGAATTTCAACCGCTAAAAAAAGCAAGGCTAAAATAATACAAAGTTTCCATAATTTTCTGCCCTGTTCCGATTCGATCAGGGACTGAGTAATGCTCTGGGCACCCGGCTCCAGCACTTTCACATTTGCCCAATTCTCTTCTTCTGCCTTTTCCTTGAGCGCTAATGATAGGTAGCAAGTCAGGTCCGATTCGTTCCTGTTAAAATTGAAAGATACACCACCGATCAGGTCGCTGTTGGCGTAAAGCCCATAGTTATCGGCATCCACGATCTGGTTATGCATCATGATCAATGTCTTCGAGTCCAATAATTTATGCTCAGGAATGATGTCGAATTTCCTCGCTGCATTCTTGATATGAAACACACTTTCTCCGCTGATCGTTTTGTTACTTTCGATCGCTTCTTCTTTCCCGATCGTGTGAAACAAAGGCTGTGAGATCTGGCTCAACATACCGATCTTATAGAGGGTAGGGACAAACAGGGCATGTTTGGTGAGGTTACTGAAGCTTTCTGAGATACCTACTGTAGAGATGTACAATTTTCCTTTGTCCACCGAGTAAGTACTCAGGAATACATCTCCGTTCTGAAGTTTGAGCAAGTACTCTTCATTGCTGCGCGTTGTTTTAGAAAGCACAAAATGTTCGCTTACTTTTGGAAGGTCAAGGTTGGTAGCGCTGAATGTTTTTTTGTCGAAGACGTCTTTATAAACCTGGTGTTCAAGATTGATCTTATCAACCTTGGTGTTCGTGGTATCCAGCCGTTCATAGAAATTTGCCCGGGAATTTACAAAGAATGTCTTATAAGCCTCTAAGTCTGCGTCAACCGATGGAAAGACAACGAGACTTCCACCGTCCGACAAAAATCGTTTGAGTTCCTGACTCAGTCCCGACGACACTGTTTTCAGTTCATTCAGCACGATCAGTTTATTTTTATTTAAAGTGGAATAATCGATCTTGTTCTCCGGAACGGTTGAATAAACAAACAAAGAATCGGAACCGAATAACTTATCAAGTGGGGTAGGACCGGCCACCGAAGCGCCATTTATACACAACACGGGAATGTTCTTTTCCACTTCAAAACTGAAGTAAAATTTATCATCGAAGGTCACCGGGTAGTCGTTCAGCTCGATGCGACAATGCTGAATTCCGGCTTCACGAGAGGCAAAGGAGAGAACTACTTCCGTCTCGTTGTTCTTGTCCACACTGAAACTAGCCGGTGTTTTCTGAACATTATTTATGAAAAGCTTGATCGAATTGTTCTCCAAAACTTTTTCAGAAACATTCCGAATCCTCACATGCAGCTTCTCAACCTGATTGTATTGTCGGATCGGACTTTCGAACCAACAAGTGTCGATGTAAACATTGCTTTTTTCTGCCGCCGTAAGGGGAAGGAAATTGAACTGGACGGAAGTATCGTTCTTCACCTTTTCCCAGTCCATCATGGTCTTTTGAAAGTCCGACAATATAAAAGAAACTTTGTTCTTGTCCGCCTGGTCCAACACATCCCTTTGTCTCAATACAATTTCGGAAAGACTTCGTGTGACCGGACTGATCTTAATATTATCGAGCATTTCGATGAACTCTTCTTTGTTCACCAAACGCTGGTGTTTTCCTTCAAAATCATTGCTCAGCAATTGAAAACGATCGGTCGGCTTATAGGCCGAAACGATCTCCAATGCACGTTTTTTAGCTTCATCGAGCAAAGTGCCATTTTTATTGATAGCTTCCATGCTGAAGGAATTATCAATGAAAATACTGATCGATTTATCACCGGCCGGCTTTTTCTTAGGGTCGGAAAGCAGATAAGGTTGTGAGAAAGCGAGGACCAGGAAAATAATAGCCAGTATCCGGGAAATAAGGACCAGCAAATGCTTAAGCTTAGACTTGGCTTGAGTTTCTTGTTTTACTTCTTTCAGGAAACGTACGTTGCTGAAATAAACGGTCTTGAATTTCCGGAAGTTAAAAAGGTGAATGATGATCGGGATCGCTATCGCTGAAAGTGCAAAGAGAAACGCGGGGTAGGTAAAGCTCATCAAAGGACAAATATATTGAATTTTTGATTGTCCCGCTCGAATATTATATGTATAATTACTAAAATTTTAAGCTGATGAAACTGATTGCTCCCGTACTGATTGTTATTGCTCTATTTTCGTTCAATGGGTCCCTGAAGGCACAAGACACCTTAATAATGAAAAACGGGACCAGGATCCCATCCAAAGTTTTAGAAATCACCCCCACCATCATTAAATATAAGAAAGCCGATAACATTGAAGGTCCGACCTATACCACGAACGGGGCAGAAGTAAATTTTGTAAAATACCAGAATGGTTCCTACGATACTATCCGAGTGCAGGCGCCGGCTCCGATCACCATCTCATCAAACACTCAAAAAACATCAGCAGTCCAAGCGCCGCCGGACCCACATCCCGCCATCTATAGATTCGGGCCGGGCTTCAAGTATTCCGGAGGGATCATCAACGCAAAAGGAGCGCAAAGGATCATGCTTACAGTAAATGACCCGGAGATCAATGACCATGTCAAAAAGGCCAAATTCTCAAAAGGAATGGGCTTTGTGGGCTTTGTCGCCATTCCCACCTTTCTTTTTGGGGTCGGGTATTCTTTGGTTGAAGCGGCCAACAGTAATTATGCTACGGCAGAATACTGGCCGGGAGTTGCCTCAGGAGCAACTGCCGTTGTTTGTCTGGGCACCGCGATCACGTTCAATGTGCGTAAGAAAAGGAACATGAATGCAGCCTTGAAGATCTATAACGATAAGTACTAGAATTTTTCAAAAGCTCCCAAACCGAACAAAGCGAAATCGTATTTGACCGGGTCCAGCGGATCAAATTTCCTGAGGTTAGCAGTGAGTTCTTCCACTGCTGTCCAATCATTCTGAGTTCGTTTCAGCAGCCCTAACTTTCTGGCAACATTGCCGGAGTGTACGTCGAGCGGACACATTAGATCTGCCGCATTGAAACTGTCTTTCCATAATCCGAAATCAACCCCCCGTTTATCATTCCTCACCATCCAGCGCAGATACATGCACAATCGTTTGGCGGAAGAATTCTTAGTGGGATCGGAAACATGTTTCCCCGTGCGTGATGGAGCATCCGGTGAAAAGAATAGTTCACGAAAATGTGCAATGGCATGAAGACAGCTGTTTGCCGGTTGTTTGGATGTAAACGCTTGTTGCAGACCACCATGCTTCTTATAAATATTCTGAAGGGCCCGCATAAAATAAACGGCGTCAATACCATTGAACGTCCTGTGCACAAAGGACTCGAAACGAACCAGGTCTTTTTTTGATGCTGAAAGAATAAAATCGTGCGGACTGTTTCCCATCAACTTCATCAACTTAGTGGAGTTGTTAATGATCGTTGTTCGTTGCCCCCAGGCTATGGTGGCAGCAAGGAAGCCGGCTATCTCGATGTCTTCTTTTTTGGTGAACCGATGAGGAATAGAAATGGGATCCGTTCCGATGAAATTTGGCCGGTTGTAGAGATCGTATTTTTCTTCTAAAAAACCTTTTAATTCTTCCCTGCGCAGCTTCACGGCTTCTTATTATACTTTGAGTTCAACTTTTTGAAGCTCGTCATCAACAGATCGTCCTTCATTTTCAAAACATCCGCGTTCTCATTTTTGTTCTTTCGGACTCCCTTGAATGAAAAAGTTACGGATTCACCTTTTGCAATAAAGGAAAGGGATGCAGCGGCCCACAAAATTAGCGGCGTTAATCCGTAGATCATCGGGCTCAGAAAAAAACCTATGAATGAAAAAACTTCCGCATCGGTTCCATCTTCCTTGTAGATGACCTTTACTTTTTCACCGATCGGCAATTCATAGTTTCTCTCGGCAGAAAAAGTAAATTCATTTCCGTCCTCCGTGTAAAATCGTATTATGGAAAATGAAGAGCGATAGCCATTGCGATGCCTTATCACTTCTCCTTCCGCGAAATGGCTGTCGTTCCAGTGCTTTAATCTATTCAGGCCAATAAATAGAAAGATGGCGGCAACACCAATTCCAAATACCATATTTCTGCTTAGGGTCAATTAATCATTCTCTATTTTACGGACCAGCTTTTTCAAGGCTTCATCCACGTGCTTAAAATACCGATAGCGCTGCTTTTCGGCCACTCCGGAGATCAGGTTGGACTTGCGTATCAGGTTCTTCAACCATAGATCTGTTTCATTACAAAATCCGGGATTGGTGGTCAGCATCACGTTAAAAGTATGGTAGGAAACATAAGCTCCTTTCATGGGTCCCATCTGCGACATCACACAGTTATTGCCGATCATGACATCACTGTGATAAAGGGCGAAGTTGTTTTGTGAACTCGCCGGTTTACCGTTGGAATCAAGTTTTACATTGAGTTCGGCCTGTTTCTGAATGCGTTGGAACATCAGGTTTAGTTCCTCACAAACTTTCAACGCATCGTCCTTGCTGTGAAAAGCACCCGAATCCCAATAAAATTCAACTTGTTTCAAAGTGCTGTTCACCGTATCGTCGGACCAGATCTCAATCGAGTTGATCTTCGAATAGGCATCATAGATATCCTTGGCGATAGCCAGAAGTTCTTTATCGACGTGGATCGTATCAAATTTCTTATCATCGAATCCCGGCGCATTTAAAATAGAACGATTCCAATAAAAGATCTTGAATGCGGAAAGGTAAGGATGGGCAAAATTCTGAAAGACCGGAATGTCCTCTGCTGCATAGATCACCTGACGTTCATTTTCAGGGAACTTTAGAACAGTTAGAACATCATTCCGCATATTTTCCAGGTAATCGTGGAAAGTATTAACATGTCCGCTCAATTGCTGATAAGAAAAACTGACCGTATTTCCTTTGCCGCCGTCGCTTATGAAGGAGTCGAATGAGATCTTAAAATGCTTGCACAGCAAAGCGATCTCCTCAATACTTAATGCGGTCTCACCGCGGATCCTGCGGTAAGCACTATCATTGCTAAGTCCCAACAAATCAGCAAGTTCATCCACAAACGAGATGTTCGGAGGGAGGGCGGCCTTGATCTTTTGCATCAGGACCGTCTGAGCGGATTCGACTTCTTTTTTTGCCATAATTAATTGGTATTAATCCATAATTGAGAGAAGGATCATTTGCAAATTTTAATAAATGTATGAAATCGATTTGCAAAAATTGCAAATCCCCTCCGATTTTTTGGCAAAAGTCCGTTTTTTTTGCAAGCACTGGTCTTAAACCCCTTGTTGCCAGCGGAAGTCCGTTTCTCCAGCCCTTTTTCCCGCCATAGATTTGCTTCAGAAATCAAACCAACACCCATGACAATTAAAAAAATGATACTCCTGATTGTTTTAACAGCCAACTTTTTCGGAATGAATGCAAACGCATTGACAGCCGGGACCATTCTGGAAAGGAAACATTCAACCGATGCAGCTCCGGGTGCAAAAATTAAAAGCATGTCATTAAAGAACTGGCTGCTTGCTAAAGATGAGTTCAAAAAAACTTCAACCGAAAGATTCACTCCGAAGTTTTCAATGAGCTTATTAAAAGAAAATGGCATTCACCTTTTCAGCATTTCCAAAATGGGACCTCTGCCATCGATGAACATAGGAACAAGAATTAACGCCGGAATCAAAATCACTCTATAAACAACCAAAACCCCGAACTCATGAAATCAAAAATTCAAGAACTCAACTTAACAGGAACACCAACCGAAATGCTGATCCTGTCAAAACAAAAAACGCTTTTAAAATGCAGCATTTTACTCTTTGGTCTCTCCCTCTGCATGTGTTTGCTCGAAGACCTGGACCTTAATCAACTTTATCAGCAACTAATAGCCTTCTAAACCAAAACAACCCCTAAAACCCCAAAAACAATGAAAAATCCAACTACGCTTATCGGCTTAACAAGTGCAATTCTCATCAGCACTTCAGCGATCGCTCAAGATGTGATCCTTTTTAAGAACGGAAATGAGAAACTGGTAAAAGTGCTGGAGGTCGCTCCAACAGAGGTAAAATTCAAAAGCTTCGACAATCCCGATGGTCCGATGTATTCGGAATCAAAATCAAAGATCTTTATGATCAAATATGAAAATGGTGCTAAAGATGTTTTTAACGGTACATCGCCGGAATCATCAGCTCCGGTAACTCCTCCTGCGAACAGTAAACAAGTCACGAATTACAACCGAACCATATACAATGAGGCCGACTTCAAGAATCCGGATTATATTGTTTTCATAGACGGTGATTCCATTTTTTGTCAGATCGAATCGATCACCGCTGCCGGAATACGCTACAGTGCTTATAGAAGAGGAGTTGATACCCGCTCGGCGGAGGTACCGATGAAACATGTGATGCGCTACTACAAAAATCCGAATCCAAGGAGCGCTGCTTCGCCTATGGTATCCAGCACACCGATCAGTACAGAAGGGATCCTGCCTAAAGTACCGCAAAAAGAAGAAGTGAAGCCGGTGGATGATGATGAATTCCTGCCGGAGATCCGAAAATACGGAGGACCAAGAGTAGGAGCTACCTATGTAGGGCCCGGTGCTTACAGGGATCTCCTGGAATATGAAGGCAAGCGTGAACTCTATTCTCAGTTCGGATGGCAATTCGAAAAAAGATTGTTTACCACTAAGACCGGAATTTCAGGAATGGTAGAATTTGTTCCAGCGATCGGAGGTTTGGATATGGGCAAATTCATTCCTTCAGCTTCAGCACTCATCGGAGTGAGAGTGAAGAACGGAATTGAATTCGGGGCCGGGCCTAACGCCGCTATTTATGGCTACAAGAATGAAAAAGGTTATGTGACCACCACTACAAATTTCGGCGTGGTCATAGCTGCCGGTTTTTCATTCAAATCGGATAAAGTTTATTTTCCGGTGAACATTGCTTTTATTCCTTCTGTTGGAAAACGTGTGAGAGCGGTCGATGAAAAAGGGCAACCTACCTCCAAAACCATCGAGACCGGTGCAAAGATCAGTCTGCTTGTAGGGTTCAATTACAGAAAAAGTTAACCCCTAAAAATCGGAAAAATGAAAACACTAACTCAACATATAGCCTTGGCAGCAGCCGCATTCATCGCGAGCAACAGCCTAACTGCCCAGGACACTCTACAATACAGGGACGGCAGGATAGAAGCAGCGAATGTGACGGAGATCACGCCGACACTTGTGAAATTTAAAAAGGCCGGCATAGAAGACGGCCCGACTTACTCGGAATTCAAGAACGACATTGAACAGGTGAAATTCACAAATGGCAGCATTGAAAAATTTGATTATGACATGCCCGAAACAGCTGTTCCCGTTACAAGGCAGGAAGAGTTTGTTCCTGTAAGGATCAATCCGACCTTGAGGGAATTCGGTACAACAAAATTCTTATGGAACGATCAGATCATCAGCAACCGTGAAATGCACGACGTACTGCTAAGCCTGAACGACCGGGAGATCACCCGTTACATCACAACTGCAAAAAGTCAGTCGAAAAAGCAGTACCTCGGATTCCTCACCCTTCCATGTTTTGCCGCGGCGGCTGCTTTCACGGGTGTGGCACTGGATACGTACGGTAGTCCCTCAGAGCTGTTCTCGGCCGCAGGCGTTTGCGCAGGAGTTGGAGTGCTATGTTTTTCAACGGCGATCACCATGAAAGTTAAAAGGACGAAGAACGAAAAGGCCGCTGTGCGACTTTATCAGGAAAAGTATTAATCAGCTTCCGTCAGTTTGAACTGACGAAGCCCAAAACCAAGGAAATATGAACACTAAAGATCGAATTCAGGATTCGAATGAGTATAAGGATCCTTTGAGCAAATCCAGCATTTCAACAGAAAATCTTCTGCTATTCCTAAGCTTGAATACACTTGAGAAATATTGCAAGGAAACCTTCGAGCTCTATTATTCAGCTATGGGCATACGCCACTGGTCAATGCTGCTATTGCTGCTGGCATTCAGTTTCAGAGTCAGCGCACAGGAGATCAAAAGTGAATCCCAAAATCAAAAACCAACCATATCGGTTCTGAACATCGATACTAAAGGTCTTATGATCGACCCCACTCAAATGGGAAACATGGTGAGAATAGAATTGGAAAAACTCGATACGTTCGAAGTCATGGACCGTTACGATGTAGCCTACGTTGTGGAAAAGAATAAACTGAACATCGTGAATTGTTATGGAAAGATCTGTTTGTTAGAGGTGGGTTCAACGATCCATTCGGACAAGATGTTCACGGGAAGTGCTGAATTGATCGGGGAAAACATCATTATTACTTTCAGAATGATCGATGTGAAATCCGGGAAGATCGAAAAAGCTCAGGTAGGGGAGTATCTGAATCTGAACAAAGAACTGCAGTCGATGGTAAAGATCACGATGGCTAAGATGTTTGGACGCCCCGTGAACGAGCCTCTGTACACCTATTTAACGAAGAAGAACAATTACGAAAGTTCAACAACGAATCCGCATGCCAGCAGTGTAAACTTATCCGGACCGCGGAGCGGATGTGCTTATTTTATGGGAGAAGCGGGGAGAAGGCTGCAAGCGCCCCGGAACGAAGGCGGATATGGCTCTTATCCTTTGATGTTCCAGTTCGGCTATCAATTCGAGGTGCAATACCTCAACGAAGGGAATTACCAGGCATTGTTTGAGTTTCTGCCAACGGTGACCGGTTTCAATCAGAATGTATTTATTCCAAGTCTCACCGTCATGAATGGATTCCGAAACAACAAACACGGATGGGAAGTGGCATTCGGTCCGACGTTTGGCTTGGTGAACAAAGCCGACGGTTACTATGATTCCGAAAATACGTGGCACCTGCAGGAAGAGTGGACCGATTCAACAACTGTAAATCCCTACCGAATTGAAAAGCGCGTTGACAGTCGTGGTAAATATGAATTGCAGGCGGGATTCATTATCGCCGTCGGAAAGACCTTCAAATCAGGCAAGTTGAATATCCCGGTGAATTTTTATGTAGTTCCCAATAAGGACGGGATAAGAATGGGGGCCTCTTTCGGATTCAATGCCAAGAGGTGATAAAAAAGTGCGTAGCTTTTTTTGGGCCCGGTGCTGATGTGTCGGGCTCTTTTTTTAAAACTTTTTGAGATCCTTATCATGAACCTAAACTCCGTCCAACCAAAAGGCATAACGAAGACAATGCTCTTGTGCATTTTCTTCATGATACTGACAAATCAGTATTTCCCCAGATCCCCGACAGCCTAAAAGGGAAGCGGATCCGGCTAAAAGATGACCTTTATTTCATAGGTGGGAATTATGAATTAAGCGAAAGGAAGATGCAGAATTACTTGTTAGAATTTCGAGATCCGCTGATTGAAACAAATGTGAGAAAGGCAAAAAGACTTCGGAAATGGCAGCCCATTGGTTTTGGTGCCATTCCTTGTGCCGTTTTTACAGCAGGTGCACTCTATATGGATAGTCAATTCCCGTCCTACCTGAAACCGGATCCCGAAAAATTCAATTTAAAAGAAGGAGCGGCCATCTCCGGTGCACTAACCGCCTGTTTTATCACTACAACGTTAGTAATAAAATTAAATCGTGTAAACAGGAACGCGGCTGCGATCAATCGGTACAACGATCAGTTTCTGAAATAAAGCAGATCACTCTATCTCTTTCAAATTCAACTTTCTTAATTTTGGAGTGATCTTATAGGTCCCGGCAACGATGAGGATGGTCATCACTCCGCCAAAGATCACCGAACGAACAAGTCCAACGGCATTCCCGCCAAAGGCTTTTGCAGCAACGCCGGATTCAAACCCGCCGATCTCATTCGATGACCCAATGAAGATGCTGTTCACCGCCGAAACGCGGCCGCGCATTTCATCGGGAGTTGAAAGCTGGAGAATGGTGTGACGAACAACAACGCTCACGTTATCGAAAGCACCGGTGAGAAATAAAAAGAAAAGAGATAAATAATAATTAGTGGAGACGGCAAAAAAGATCGTAGCTAAACCAAACAAGGCAACATTGAGGAACAAGTTCCTTCCGGCATTTTTTGTGATCGGCTTATAGGCCAGGATGATGGCCGTAAAAATGGCTCCTACCGCAGGAATTGCACGCATAAAACCCAACTCCGCCGACCCCACATGAAGGATCTTATCGGCAAACGCCGGAAGCATCGCTACAGCACCGCCGAACAGCACTGCAAAAAGATCCAGTGAAAGAGCGCCAAGGATCAATTGATTTCCGAAAACAAACTTGATACCCCCGGAAAGACTCTCCATGAGACTCTCCTTTTTTTCCTTTACCGGAACAGGTTTGGAAGCAATAAAAAGGAAAGAAACGATCGACAGCAAAATAAAAACTATGTTAACGGTATAAGCTGCGAAAAAACTGATGGCGCAGATAATGCCGGCAATCGCCGGTCCTACCACAGCACCCACATGCCACATGCTGCTGTTCCATGTGGCCGAATTCGCGTAGAGCTCACGCGGAACGATCTGAGCCATAAAAGCAGGGAAAGCCGCCGAAATAAACCCTCTGACTATCCCTATGAATCCAAACACCAAATAGATGGGAAATGTTCCATAATGCTGCAAAACAGTAGATGCGTCAGACGAGAAATAGAGGAGGGCAGAGGTGGACAGGATCAAAAAGGAGATCGAGATGAGGATGATGAGCTTACGGCTGACTGTATCTGCTACATGCCCCGAAAAAAATGAAATGATGATGAATGGCAATGCTTCCGACAGTCCGATCATTCCCAGGGCCAGCTCATCCTTTGTGATCTCGTAGATCTGCCAGCCCACGATCACACTCTGCATCTGAATGGCCAAGGTCAGGAAGAAACGCGTATTCAGAAAGAATAGGAATTCTTTGACCCTCAAGGCTGCAAATGGATCGTGATCGGATTTTTTTATAGACATAATGCTGTTACAAATTTATGGTTAAATTTGTCTAAACATTATTTAAACTGAGAAAATGAACAAACTCATCCTCCTGATTGCAGGCACCTGTATTTTTACCACTGCAAGAGCGCAGAAGATCGCTGCGGACAATGTTCCTGCACCGGTCCTTGAAACTTTCAAAGCAAAATTCTCGATCGCAGAGAAAACTACATGGGAACTTGATTACGACAATTACGAAGCAGACTTCGTAGTAGGAAAGAGTAATTTTTCAGCAGTTTTTGATAAAGATGGAAAATGGCTGGGAACTGAGACTTACCTGAAGTTATCTGAGACACCAAAAGTGATCCGTGAAGCATTGTCTAAAAAATACGGTGAACTCAGCGGATATAAAGTGCTGGAAGTTGTGAAAATGGAGAAAGAAAAATCCACTGTTTATGAATTGGAGGTACTCAAAGGGGAAACCAACTATGAATTAGTTTACGATGAAGCAGGAACGCTTCTGGAAGACGATGAAAAAACCATGAGTAAAGACTAGACTTGATCTATCATTGATGATAAAAAAAGCCCCTGTTTCCAGGGGCTTTTTTATTTCTTTTTTCCTTTAGCCTTAGGTGGCTTGGGGATCGTAGCGTTGTATTTCTTCAGATACGTGATCTGCTTGTTAATAAACTCACCGTAATTATCCTTGTCAGCCTCATATTCTTTAACGATTTCCTTTTCATCCACGATCAGCTTTTCAAAATCAGCTTGGGTGGCGGGATCCAGGTTCTTCATGAAATATAGGTTGATCTTTCCGTCGGCTGCTTTATAGAACCAGTATTTTCCGTCGGCATCAATTTTATAGGTGGCCTTAGGACTGATCACCAGGTCGATCCGCCCCACGATCACGATCTTTGCATAAAAGCCGTTCATCATCATGTAATCGCAGCTATCGAGATAGCGAAAGCCCCAATACTTTTCCTTGAGGCAGTTTATCTTATGTTCCACATTTTTTTTATCCTTGTAGATCAACACTCCCACGTTATAATTCTCACTGGGGATCATGTTTTCAATATAGGTCAGCTTCTTTGCAAGATAATCTTCCTTGGTTATGTAATAGCCAAATTCAGCAGCTGCAAGGCCTTTTTGAGAAACGGACAAAAGAAGGAGGAGGGTGATGAGGGCCGGGATGATTTTACGCGTGATCATGATCTTCTGTTTTGGTTTTGGGATGTGCTCAAAAATGCAAATTAATCCGATTCAAAAACGGATAATTTTTTGAATGGAGGTTTCCGGGGGGTAAGTGGTAGTATTATGAAAAGAAGAGCCCTCCGGTTTAGCGGAGGGCCTGGTCTTATTCTTCTTTCTTAGTTTTTTTTGCTTTACTTTCTTTAGGCTTGCTGATCTTGATCTTGATCTCATCCTTTGCTTTGTCGAAATCCACTTCGATCGTGTCACCTTCGCTCAAATTAGCTTTGATGATCTCTTCAGCCAATGGATCCTCCAAATACTTCTGAATAGCACGTTTTAAAGGTCTCGCTCCAAATTGAACATCGTATCCTTTATCGGAGATGTAATCTTTTGCTTCGTCTGAGATTTTGATTGAATAGCCCAATCCATTGATCCTTCCGTACAAGCTGTTCAATTCAATATCAATGATCTTGTGGATATCTTCACGGGTCAATGAGTTGAACATGACCACATCGTCGATACGGTTCAGGAACTCCGGAGCAAATGCTTTTTTCAAAGCTCCTTCAATGATCCCTTTTGAATTCTCATCTTCAAACTCTTTTTTAGCGGAAGTGCTGAATCCTACACCTTGTCCGAAATCTTTCAGCTGACGTGCACCAATGTTAGAGGTCATGATGATGATCGTGTTCTTGAAGTCGATCTTACGCCCCAAACTGTCGGTCATCATACCGTCATCCAAAGCCTGCAGCAACAAATTGAATACATCCGGGTGAGCTTTCTCGATCTCATCCAGCAGGACTACTGCATAAGGCCTTCTGCGAACTTTTTCAGTCAACTGACCACCTTCTTCATAGCCCACATATCCCGGAGGCGCTCCCACCAAACGGGATACAGCGAATTTTTCCATGTACTCGCTCATGTCGATGCGGATCAAGGCATCATCATTATCAAATAAATATTTCGATAAGATCTTTGCTAACTGAGTTTTACCAACTCCGGTAGGACCGAGGAAAATGAACGATCCGATCGGTTTATTAGGATCTTTCAATCCGGCGCGGTTACGCTGAATGGCTTTCACCACTTTCCTAACTGCATCGTCCTGACCGATCACTTTGCCTTGCAGCAGCTCTGCCATCTTCACCAACTTGTCGCCTTCGTTCTGAGCCACACGCTGAACAGGCACACCTGTCATCATTGCCACAACTTCAGCAACATTGTCCTCACTCACCATTTCGCGATGGGTCTTGCTTTCTTCTTCCCAGGTTTTCTTAGCAGCATCCAGTTGCTCCAGCAAAGTACGCTCCGTATCCCGCAAGCGGGCTGCTTCTTCGTATTTCTGGGAGCGAACAACTTTGTTCTTCTCTTCTTTGATATCCTCTAATTTTTTCTCGATCTCAACGATGTTCTTAGGAACATTGATGTTGGTGATGTGAACACGAGAACCGGCCTCATCCAAAGCATCGATGGCTTTGTCAGGCAAGTGGCGATCGGTGATATAACGCGCCGTAAGCGATACACAAGCTTTGATCGCATCGTCGGTATAGGTCACATTATGGTGATCTTCGTATTTCGATTTGATGTTATTGAGGATCTGAATGGTTTCCTCTTGCGTTGCCGGCTCAACGATCACTTTTTGGAAACGTCTTTCCAAGGCACCGTCTTTTTCGATGTACTGACGATACTCATCTAAAGTGGTAGCGCCGATACATTGGATCTCTCCACGTGCCAAGGCCGGTTTGAACATGTTCGATGCATCCAGGGATCCTGAAGCACCGCCTGCACCGATGATGGTGTGGATCTCGTCAATAAACAGGATCACGTCCGGCGATTTTTCCAGCTCGTTCATAACGGCTTTCATCCGCTCTTCGAACTGACCGCGGTATTTTGTTCCGGCTACCAATGAAGCCAGATCCAGCGTTACAACACGTTTTCCAAAAAGAACGCGGGATACTTTACGCTGAACGATCCGCAGTGCAAGTCCTTCAGCGATCGCCGATTTACCTACACCGGGTTCACCGATAAGGATAGGGTTGTTCTTTTTTCTTCTGGAAAGGATCTGTGAAACCCGTTCGATCTCTTTTTCACGACCAACGATAGGATCCAGTTTTCCTTCTTCTGCCGCTTTGGTCAGATCGCGACCGAAATTATCCAATACCGGGGTCTTCGACTTGCTGTCGACCGGTTTCTTAGTGCTGCTTGCACTGAATGAATCCTCATCTGCATCATCATCTGAAGGGGTTCCAGGGAATTCTGCTTTAGGGTCGGATTTCGACAATTCAAGCTCGCTTTTCATTACATCGTAATCCACTTTGAATTTCTGTAACGATTTTGTTGCAACATTATCCTCATCTTTCAAGATCGATAAGATCAGGTGTTCTGTACCAATTACGGCACTTTTAAAGAGTTTTGCTTCCAGATAAGTGATCTTCAATGCCCGTTCGGCCTGCTTCATCAGGGGAATATTGGCAAGATTACTCACTTTGTGATTACCAGTCCCGATGGACTGTTCGACGATCTTTCTCAATTCCTGAAGGTCCACATTGAGGGACTTCAACAGTCTAACAGCAGTTCCTTCACCCTCGCGGATGATGCCCAGCAGCAAGTGCTCTGTTCCAATGTAATCGTGCCCTAATCGCAGCGCTTCTTCACGGCTGTAGGTGATCACATCCTTTACTCTCGGTGAAAATTTAGCTTCCATATGCTGTTTTTTTTAATTATTTAATTAAACGATGTACCTGTCTTAAGAGTTACTTTTACCAGTATTCTTACCAGTTTCCAGTAGTTTATCAAAAGTAGCTACTCCTTTTCCAGTTGTCCCCGGCATCCCCCTAATTTTATCAACAAAAAAACTGTTAATATGTTGATAATTTAACGCCGAAAACCGCTTTTCTGTTGTGCGAAATAAGTATTTTCGAACCTCCTAAAACACTGGAAAAATATCAACTATTGTGCTAAAATTAAAAGCATGACAATCCCGCAGTCAGGGGGCCCAAAAAAGAGTAAAATTTTTAAATATAAAAATAGAAAATAGTAATTATGGCAGACGGAGAAAAAATCATTCCAATTAACATTGAAGAAGAAATGAAATCAGCCTACATCGATTATTCGATGTCGGTAATCGTATCAAGAGCCTTGCCCGATGTAAGAGACGGCCTAAAACCGGTACACAGAAGGGTGTTATTCGGAATGCTCGACCTGGGTGTTTTGTCCAACCGGGCGCATAAAAAGTCTGCCCGTATCGTCGGTGAAGTATTGGGTAAATACCACCCGCACGGAGATACGTCCGTATACGATGCCATGGTACGTATGGCGCAGGATTGGAGTTTGCGTTATCCGTTGGTGGACGGACAAGGGAACTACGGATCGGTGGACGGTGATAGTCCGGCTGCGATGCGTTATACAGAGGCCCGCCTGAAAAAGATAGCAGAGGAGATGTTAGCCGATATCGATAAGGATACAGTGGATTTCCGCCCGAACTTCGATGATTCATTGGAAGAACCAAGTGTTTTGCCGACGAGAATACCGAATTTGCTGGTGAACGGAGCCTCCGGGATCGCAGTGGGGATGGCCACCAATATGCCGCCGCATAACCTTACGGAGATCGTGAACGCAACGATCGCTTATATCGACAATCGTGAAATTGATGTTACAGGCTTGATGCAATTCGTGAAAGCTCCGGATTTCCCTACAGGAGGCATCATCTATGGATACGAAGGGGTGAGGGATGCATTCCAAACCGGACGCGGGCGGATTGTGATGCGTGCAAAAACGGCGATGGAGACCACCGACTCAGGAAGAGAGCGCATCATTGTCAGCGAGATCCCTTATCAGATCAACAAAGCAGAGATGATCCGCAAAACGGCAGATCTGATCAACGATAAAAAATTAGAAGGGATCTCCGATATCCGTGACGAGTCGGACAGGGACGGGATGCGCATCGTTTACGAGATCAAGCGTGATGCGATCACCAACGTTGTGTTGAACAACCTCTTCAAATACACAGAACTTCAGACGTCGTTCAGCGTGAATAACATTGCCTTGGTGGGCGGCCGTCCGATGATGTTGAACCTGAAGGACATGATCGTGCATTTTGTGGCTCATCGCCATGAAGTGGTGGTTAGAAGGACCAAATTCGAGCTGGCAGCCGCCGAAAGAAGGGCGCATATCCTGCAGGGGTATTTGATAGCCTTGGATCACCTGGATGAAGTTATTAAGCTGATCCGCGAATCCGCAACTCCTCAGGAAGCGCAGGATGGACTGATGAGCCAGTTTGGCCTAAGCGAGATCCAAGCTAAAGCAATACTTGAAATGAGATTGCGTGTACTTACTGGTTTAGAGAGAGATAAGATCAAGGAGGAATACAATACTTTGATGGAGTTGATCAAATATTTGAAAGAAGTATTGGAAGATGAAAACCTGAGAATGGCCATCATTAAAGACGAATTGAATGAAGTAAAAGAAAAATACGGAGATGAGCGCAGAACCGAAGTGGTCTTTGCTTCCGGAGATTTCAAAATGGAGGACATGATCGCTGACGAGGACGTGGTGATCACGATCTCTCATATGGGCTATATCAAACGTACTCCATTGACCGAATACAGAACACAGGGCAGGGGAGGAAAAGGTGCAAAAGGAAGCACCACCCGTGACGACGACTTCATCGAACACTTATTCATAGCCTCCACCCACAATTACTTGTTGTTGTTCACCGAACAAGGACGCTGCTTCTGGATGAGGGCATTCGAAGTTCCGGAAGGAAACAGAACATCTAAAGGACGTGCGATCCAGAACCTGATCAACATTCCAAGTGATGATAAAGTGAAAGCTTATATCAACGTGAAGGATCTGAATGACACGAATTACATCGAGAACAACTACATTATCATGTGTACCAAGAATGGTGTGATCAAGAAAACCACCCTGGAGGCCTACTCACGTCCTCGTCAGAATGGAATCAACGCGATCACCGTGAGAGAAGGAGACACATTGTTAGAAGCCTTATTGACCAATGGAACCAGCGAGATCATGCTGGCTTCAAAAGCCGGTAAAGTGGTTCGATTCAACGAAGCCGACGTTCGTCCGATGGGAAGAAATGCATCCGGAGTAAGAGGGATCAACCTTGGCGACGAGAAGGACAATGAAGTGATCGGAATGATCGCAATGCCTGATCAATCCAGCAACGTTATGGTAGTTTCCGAAAAAGGATATGGTAAACGCTCGGAGATCGAGGAATACCGTGTGACCAACCGCGGCGGAAAAGGAGTGAAGACCATCAACATCACTGAAAAGACCGGCAACCTGATCGCCATCAAAGATGTGACCGATAAAGACGGACTGATGATCATTAACCGTTCGGGGATCATTATCCGATTGGCCGTTTCCGAATTACGTGTGATCGGTCGTGCGACTCAAGGCGTTCGTTTGATCAACATGAAAGAAGGAGACGAGATCGCAGCCGTAAGTAAAGTGGAGGTGGACGAAGAAGAAACCACAACGCCACCGGCGACTGAAGTTGCTTCGACTGAAGAGTATGGAAACGAAGGGCCGGATGCGTCTTCAGAGAACACAGAAAATGATGGCAAGGAACTTGATACTCCGCCGGAAAATGAATAAACAGCCTCTTCCCTCTCTTCGGAGAGGGGAGTAGCCGTTCTAAAAATCAAATTAATTAATATCTTATGAAGCAACTTGCATTTTTTATTGCCGCTACGGTTCTTGTGATCAGCGGAACTGCGCAAAACGTAAAGATCGTAAACGCAAAAAATTACCTCCGTGACTTTACGGAATCGAAAGACATCGAATCCCTGAAAAAAGCAAAAGAGAACATCGACCTTGCGGCGGTACATCCCGACACAAAGGATCAGGCAAAGACGCAGACCCTGAAAGCACAGGTATACCTGACGATCTTCGACAACGACCTTCGTTTGGAGACCGAGAAACTGACCTCGACGATCCAGGATCCTAACAAGCGCAACCTGGCAGCCTACCAAAACGCAAGTTCCGCATCATTAGCGGATGCCTATGCAGGCTGTGTTGCATCTAAAGCAGTGGATGCAAAAGGAAATTATACTTCGGAAGTGAACAGTTATATAGCTAAGATCGCTTCTCACTATGAGAACAAAGCCATCGCCGATTACAATGCTAAAAAATATGCGGATGCTTTACCTTCCTTTGAAAAAGCTTATGAGATCAATGGGCCTAAAGACTCTACATCACTAGGGAATTGTGCATTGGTTGCCGACAGGGCTCAGATCTATGACAAAGCCAAAACTTACTATCAAAAAATGATCGACAACAAACAAGGATTAGGGAATACCTATTCTTCACTTGTGAATGTTTACCTGAATATGAAGGACAGCGTTGGAGCAATGGAAGTGCTGAAAAAAGGCCGAATGACCTATCCAAACGACATCAACCTGGTCATTACCGAAACCAACTATTTCCTTAAGACCAACAATAGTAAGGAAGCATTAAGCAACCTGAACATCGCATTGGCAGCTAAACCTACCGATGCAAACCTGTACCTGGTAAGAGGAAATATCTACGATAACTTAGCAAATCCAAAAGACGCAGCTAACAAAGACCTTCCAAAACCTGCTAACTATGAAGAACTCGTAAAATCTGCGGAAACCGATTATAAAAAATCGATCGAACTGAAGCCGGACTATTTCGATGCTCTTTATAACCTGGGAGTACTGTATAATAACCATGGGGTAGCTTTAAGCAAAGTGGCCGATCAGATCACCGACAATGCAAAATACAAAGCAGCTAATGATCTGGCCACCGGAGAATTCACCAAAGCATTGCCGATCCTTGAAAAAGCTTTACAGGTAAGTCCGAAAGACAGAAACACCATGTACGCTTTGAAGCAGATCTATGCCCGGACTCAGCAACCTGAGAAAGTAAAAGAGATGAATGAAAGAATTAAGAATAACTAAGATCTAACCATTGTTAAGCGCCTTTGGCTTCCACCTTGGCGTTTGGCATAAGCGGTAAACAGCAATGTTTGCCGCTTTTTTATTTTTTACCCTTTCCAGCACAGTGGGATCCGAAGCTTGGAATTCACGTGACTTGAAGTCGCGGC
>JADMIO011419545.1_pt1 | contig 25780 bp, 24 predicted proteins | sample 8958161 | NCBI WGS metagenome assembly JADMIO01 (sample SAMN16585339, study PRJNA669376) | soil metagenome | isolation source: Crop rotation soil | place: USA: Cullars Rotation, Alabama | collected 2011 | reverse complement strand
CCGGCACCGCCGACGCCGCCGACCTCACCGCGCTCTCCTTTGCCGTGGGCACCGGCCAGGTCCTCTCCTACTCCACCGCCTCGGGCAACTTCGTGAACCTTCTCACCACCACCCCCGGCAGCATCGGCGGCATCACCGCCAACTCCATCGGCAGCGCCACCCTCCCCGCCGGCTTCTCCGGCCATATCGGCGCCACCGGCGGCGGCGGCAAGGCTGTCCAGGGTATCGACTCTGTCAAACTCATCGGCTCGGGCACCTTCACCGGTGACGTCACGGCCGTCAATTCCATTGGCACCTTCTCCGGCTCGGGCATCAACTTCCAAGGCTCCCTCGTCAGCCATGCGGACATCAAGTCCGTCTCCCTCACCGGCTCAGTCGCTTCTTCCGCCGTGATTGCCGCCGATGCCAGCCTGGGCTCCTTCTCCCTCACCGGCGATTTTGATGGCCAGCTCCTGGCCCACCTGGGCTCCAGCGTCTCCATCAAGGGCTCCCTGCTCGCCCACGGCCTCATCGCCGTCACCGACAACCTCGGATCCCTCTCCATCACCGGCAGTGACAGCGGCATCGTCACTCTGGGCTCCAATAAGACCTTCACCCTCTCCGGCGCCCTCACCGCTGGCGCCACCGTCAATATCAACGGAGCCGCCGGCAATATCACCGTCAGCGGCGGCACTGAACTCGGCTCCCTCCTCCTGGCTCATGACGTCGCCGCCACCGTCACCATCGGTCAGACCTTGGCCGGTGTCGTCGGCATCCGCAACTCTCTCACCACCGCTAAACTCACCAATCTCTTCGACGGCGTCTTCGCCGTCGGCCAGGATCTCAAGACCCTCACTGTTTCCGGCAACGTCGACCGCTCCATCCTTGCCGTCGGCACCTGGATCGGCAGCGACGGCGTCTACAACACCGCCGATGACGTCATCTTCGGCGGCTCTCTCGCCACCGCCAAGATCGGCGGCGTCTTCACCGATTCGGTCATCACCGCCGGCATCCTGCCTCCGGTTACCGCCGTCTCCGGCAACAACAACATCCCCTCCAACTTCTCCGTCTTTGATTACAACCTCGGCGCCCTCAACACCGCCGAAATCGACGGGGCTCAGTCCGGCGGCATCGGCCTGAGTTATCTGGGCAATATCACCTTCTCCAAGCCGGTCGTCTCTTCCGCGGCCGCCAGCGGCTTGTTCTCCGCCATCGTCGCCTCCAATGGCATCAGCAAGGTGAGCACCCCCGCGACCACCGCCAATCTCCATCAGATCACCCGCAGCGATGCCCCCGGCGCTCCCACCGTCGTCTCCAGCTTTGATGTGGCCACCCAGCAGTTCGTCGCCCAGGTCTCCCGCTTCTCCCTGGGTGAGTTGCACATCCTCTTCAGTGAGCCCCTGGATACCGCCAGCCTCAATGACGACACCATCCAGGTCTTTGATAGCGCCACCGGCGTCCGCATCACCGGCCTCACCTTCAGCAGCATCCGCCAGGCCGCCGATGATGGCTCCATCCAAACCCTCGTGACGGTCTCCAGTTCCACCCTCTTCAACGGCAGCACTGGCCTTGTCATCCAGCTCCTCGGTCAGCCCGGCCTGCCCACCATCACCGACATCTCCGGCACCCGTTCCTCACTCCTGGATTACAACCAGGATGGCGTCAATGAATTTGATCCCTTCGGCACCCAGTTCGTCTCCCGCTCCTTCGTCATCGGGCCCCCGGTCAACGACAACCAGGCCAACGCCACCGTCATCACCGGCTTCCCCGCCAGCGTCGTGGGCACCAATGTCAACGCCACCGCAGAGGCCGGCGAGCTCACCCACGCCGGCAACACCGCCGGCTCCTCCGTCTGGTGGAGCTGGACCTCTCCCATCACTGGCGCCGTCCAGGTAACCACCGACGGCAGCGACTTTGACACCGTCCTCTCGGTCTATGAGAGTGATCCTGGCTTCTCCAACATCCTCGTCGGCGAAAACGATGATGACGCCGCCGGCCTGACCAGTTCCGTCTTCTTCAACGCTATCCAGGGCACCACCTACCTCTTCGCCGTCGACGGCAACTCGCTGGTCACCGGCACCACCTCCACCGGCCAGATCGTCCTCTCCCTCGCCACCGTCCCGCCGCCGGCCAATGACAACCTCGCCAATGCCACGGTCCTCCCCGGCGTGGATGGCGCCTCTATTACGGGCCAGAACTTCACCGCCACCGCCGAAGTCGGTGAGCAGCCCCATGACCTAACCACCGCCAGCAATTCCGTCTGGTACGCCTGGACTGCCCCCTCCACCGGCTCCTTCGACTTTGACACCCAGGGCAGTGACTTCTTCCCCGTCATTTCCGTCTACAGCGGCGATAACACCAGCGTCGCCACGCTGACGTCAGAGGGCGAGGGCTTCCAGAACGTCCTGGTCAACGTCATCCAGGGCACCACCTACTACATCGCCATTGACGCTGATTTCCCCGGTGAGACCGGCAACATCCAGTTGACGATCCTCTCGGCAAACCCGCCCGCCAATGATCTCTTCGCCAATGCTCCCACCCTCATCGGCGCCCCGGTCTCCATCACCGGCAACACCACCTTTGCCGACCTCAACTTGGAAGTCGGCGAGCCCAGCAACCTCGGAGCCACCCAGACGACCCGCTCCGTCTGGTACAACTGGATCGCCCCCACCAGCGGCCTCTACACCTTTGACACCATCGGCAGCACCTTCGACACCACCATCGGCATCTACACCGGCACCGCCCTCAATAACCTCGTCCTCCATGCCGCCGATGACCAGGCCGGCGGCAATAACACCAGCCTCACCAGCCTCAACGTCGTCGCCGGCCAGACCTACCACATCTCCATTTCCAGCTGGCTCACCACCGTCGGCGGCAACTACGTCCTCAACATCAGCTGAGCTAATCCCCCACACGCACCAATATCCAAAAGCCCCCGATCACATTGATCGGGGGCTTTTTGTTGACAACGGGAAGGGCCCCACCCCCCGGGACACGGACCGGGGTCTCGCCAAGTCCTTCGCTTGTTCGCAAATGTGTCGTGGCGCGTTGTTTGATACCCCTTTTGGGCCAACCAGCCCCATGTTAGAATTCTGCCTCGAAACACTGACAATGTGACAATGGGCGATGCGCTATGGGTTTGGAAAAAGCTGATAGTAGCCTGCAGTGTGCCAGGGCCCTGGTGGAGGTGTCCACAGAGCCCCTCCTTGTGATTGACGCCGAACTTCGCATTCGTCTGGCGAGTCCGGCCTTTCTCTCAGCCATGGGCCTCACAAATGAGCAGGTGCTTCAGCAGTCCTTCAAAGAGCTCGCCGGCGGGCGTTGGAACATCCCAGGATTGATACGCTTGCTCGAAAGCACCCTTTCCCAGGGCCAAGGCTTCGACCAGGTACCCGTTGAATTGGAATTGCCGGGGCTCGGGCATCGGCGACTGCTCCTGAGTGGCCGCCGGTTTGGCGACTCTGACCCGCCAGGTCTCGTGCTCATTTCCGTCGCCGATTTGACCCCGCAGGAAAGCGCCCAGCGCGAGGTGGAGCGGCAGCGACAGTGGTTTGCCACAACCTTGTCCAGCATCGGCGACGCCGTGATCGCCACTGATACGCACGCCCGTGTCACCTTCATGAACCCCTCGGCAGAACGATTGACGGGATGGTCGCTGGGGGATGCACGGGGGCGCGACCTCATCGAAGTGTTCCACATCGTCAATGAAGACACGCGCGCACTGGTTGAGAGTCCGGTGACCAAGGCCCTGCGGGACGGGCATGTGGTGGGGCTTGCCAACCATACCGTCCTGATCGCGCGGGATGGAAAGGAACATCCCATCGATGATAGTGCCGCGCCCATCCGCGATCCCTCGGGCGAGGTCCTGGGGGTCGTGCTGGTGTTTCACGACATCACCGAGCGGCACGCCGCGGATCAAATTCAGGCCCGCCTGGTTGAGATCGTCGAATCCTCTGACGACGCCATCGCCGCCAAGGACCTCCAAGGCAACATCACCGCCTGGAACAAGGGAGCCCAGAGGCTCTTCGGGTATACGGCGGAGGAGGCCCTCGGCAAGTCAATCACCCTGATCATTCCGCCCGACCGCTGGGATGAGGAAAAAAAGGTCCTGGAAAAGATCCGTCAGGGAGAACGCATCGATCATTTTGAAACCGTCCGTCAATGCAAGGACGGCAGCTTGGTGGATATCTCCCTGACTGTTTCGCCGCTGCGCAACCGCAAGGGCGAAATCATCGGAGCATCGAAAATCGCCCGCGACATCACCGAGCGCAAACGCATCCAGCGCCAGTTGCAGACCCACCTCATGAACGAACAGGCCCTGCGGCTGGAGGCGGAAAATGCCAACCGGTCCAAGGATCTCTTTCTGGCGACGTTGAGTCATGAACTTCGTACCCCGCTCAATGCGATTGTGGGCTGGATGAGCATTTTGCGCTCGCCGCAGCGCACGCCCGAGGACCTTGAGGAAGGCCTGGATGTCATTGAACGCAACACCCGGATACAGATGCAGCTGATCGAGGAAGTGCTGGATATCTCGCGTATCGTCTCCGGCAAGCTCACGCTGAACATTCAGCCGTGTGACTTCGAAAACACGATCAGGGCGGCGCTCGATTCGGTCCGGCCCGCCGCGGCCGCCCGGGACATCGCCCTGGATGTCGTTATCGATCCCCTGGCCAAGGCCGGTGCCTGCGACCCCGCGCGCCTCCAGCAAATCGTGTGGAACCTCTTGTCCAACGCCGTCAAATTCACGCCCAAGGGCGGCCGCGTCTCGGTAACGCTTTCCCGCCACGAATCCCGAACCCGTATTGTTGTCCAAGACACCGGCATCGGCCTTTCCGCCGAATTCCTCCCCTATGTTTTTCAGCGGTTCCGCCAGGCCGACAGTTCGACCCGCCGCAGGTTCGGCGGATTGGGGCTGGGCCTCTCCATCGTTAAACAACTTGTCGAGCTGCACGGGGGGACCGTCCAGGCCCAGAGTGCCGGAGAAAACCAGGGATCTACGTTTATCGTCGAACTGCCCATCGCCGCGGTCAACATGGCGCCTGCGGGCGAACCGACCGCCGTGGCATCGAGCCAAAGGGTTGCCGCACCGGTTGCCCCGGCGGTTCGTCTCGACGGTTTGCATGTCCTGATCGTGGACGATGAACCCGACGCCCGGAACCTGCTTTCACGCGTGTTTGTCGAAGCCGGGGCCCGCGTCACGCTTGCCGGGAGCGCCGACGAGGCCATCGCCGCCATCCAGCGCCGCCAGCCCCACGTGATGGTCAGCGACATCGCCATGCCAGAGAAGGACGGCTACGATCTGATTCGCCACCTCCGTGGCAACGGCCTGGGGGCCAAGGCCTTGCCCGCCGTGGCTCTGACGGCCTTCGCCCAGAAGGAAGATGCCCGCGCTGCGATCCTCGCCGGCTATCAGGTGCACATTGCCAAGCCCGTGGATCCCCGCGATCTACTCGCCGCAGTCGCTAGCCTCGCCGACCGCACGGGCCACTGACCTCCCCAATCCCCAAAACCCGTCTCACGGCGGCCAATGCTTGCTCAACCCCTCGCTCCACAGCCCCCTCCTGCACAGCCTCTCCGCGAACTCCGCCACGCCGCGCCTCCGCGCTGAATCGACAGGGGGCTGGTACAGTGCCGGATTGCGTTCGGCAGGGCCGAGTGGCAGCCGAAGGCGTCAGCTTGTTTCGCTCTTGAGCTCCCGCGCCATCAGCCCCGCAATCTGGCTCCGCGGGTCGCGGTTCTCAAACAGCACCCCATGCAGACTCTGCGCAATGGGCATGTCGATCCCCCGCTGCCGCGCAATATTCACCACGCTCTGGCACGTGGGCACGCCTTCCACCACGCCCACCATCGACGCCAATACCTCCGCCGGCTTCTCCCCCTGTCCCACGCGCTGGCCAAACGAACGGTTCCGCCCCTCCGGCGAAACGCACGTTGTCACCAGATCCCCCAGCCCTGCCAGCCCCGCAAACGTCTCCGCCTGCGCCCCCAGCGCCAGCCCCAGCCGCGTGATCTCCACCAGCCCCCGCGTCAAAAGCGCCGCCTTGGCATTGTTCCCCGCATGCATGCCGTCCAATATGCCCGCCGCCACCGCAATCACATTCTTCAGTGCCCCCGCTAGCTCCACCCCCAAAAGGTCATCATTGCTGTACACCCGCAAGTACGGCGTCGTGAATAGCTCCTGCACCCACCGCGCAAAATCCCCCGGCGTCGCCGTGTGCTCTTCACCCCCGGCACTCTCTCCCGTCGCCGCCACCACCATCGTCGCCGGCAGCCGCTTGGCCAGCTCCCCCGCAATACTCGGCCCCGACAGCGCCGCCACTGGCCGCCTGCCCAGAAACTCCGTCAGAATCTCCGACGGCCGCTTCAGCGTCGAAATCTCAATCCCCTTGCACACGCTCACCACCGGCACCCCCGCCGGTATGTGCCCCGCCAGCTTCTCCAGCGCCCCCCGGATGTACTGCGTGGGCACCGCACACACGATCAGCTTCACCCCTTCAAATAGTGCTCCCGCATCCGCCTCAAACACCAGGTTCTCCGGCAGCTTCACCCCCGGCAGATAACGCGAATTCTCCCGCCCTGCATTGAAGGACGCCAGCCGCGCCCCATCACGCCCCCACACGCGCACATCCACCGGCACCGCCGCGGTGCTCTTCCCCGCGACAATCTGTGAACAAACGGTAGCCATCGCCCCGTCGCCAATGGTCGCAATTCGCACGCACAAACCTCCTCTAACAAGCGCGACCGCATCATAGAGGGAGGCGTGGAGAGGTGCCAGCTTGTGTCTGCCGGTTAGTGCATGCAGCCATAGTAGATGGTGGTCTTGCGGATCTGGAGGCCGGGCATGATTTTGCGGAGGGGTTTGGCGGCTGCGTTCGCCCGCGCGGGCGAATCGCAGATGCCTGCAAGAATGAAGTAGTAACCGGGTTTCAGGCCCGGATACGCGTCTGACTTTTCGATGGAGAGGAAGGGCTTCTCGGTTTGATAATCCAGGTTGTTGCGCCGCAGGACGTAGTAGCCTCGCCACATATCGTCGTTGCTGTCATCGGGGACGATCAGGCCGCGCTTCGCGTCGTACACCATGCCCTGCATGTCAAAGGGTATCGAGGATTTTCTGGCGATTGCTTCGGCTTGGGTTTTCAAAGCGGGAAAGTCATGGCTGCTGGCAAGCACGATGAGGTATTCGGTGTGATTGAAGTTGATAACGAGGTCTTCGGCGTCGTCGGACCGCGCGGGCTCCACGCAGGACAGGCCGGCGCATAGAGCCACCAGGAGCAGTAGAGCGAATCGCATGTTGACACTTCGGCATTCGGGCCGTTGGAGCATGAGCTTTGGGCGGTGGCCGTCTTCTTGCTTCTGGAGTGCCGCGCGGTTCTACTAGGCGCTCTTTCCTGCAAGGAGCGTTTGTGCCCAAGTTTCCCAAGTTCGAGCACCAGAGGGCCGTCTCCCCCTGGCATGATGTGGACCCCTCCGACGGACTCCTCCCCGCCCAGTTCAACGCCATCATCGAAATCCCCCTCGGCTCCTCCAACAAGTACGAGCTCGATAAAAAGAGCGGCCTCCTCAAGCTCGACCGCGTCCTCCATTCCGCCGTCTACTACCCCGCCAACTACGGCTTCATCCCCCAGACCCTCGCCGACGATGGCGACCCCCTGGACGTGCTGGTCCTGGGCGCTGAGCCCGTGCCGCCCCTCACCCTCGTCGCCGCCCGCGCCATCGGCCTGATGACCATGAAAGATCAGGAGGAGATGGACCACAAAATCGTCGCCGTCCACGTCAACGACCCGGAATTCAACAGCTACCACGATGTCCACCAGCTCCCCGCCCACAAGCTCGCCGTCATCAAGCGCTTCTTCGAAGACTACAAATCCCTCGAGCACAAACGCGTCGTCGTCGACGACATCCTCCCCGTGGAATACGCCTTCCCCGTCATTGAACAGTCCCTTGCCGTCTATCAGAAATGGAAGGCCGGCGAAGACGTCAGCAAGCTCGTCCACCAGGGCGTGTAACCCGATCCCCCGCACCAACAAAAAGACCCCGCCATAAGCGAGGTCTTCTTTTTGGTTCAAATGTCAGCAAATCTCAGTTCGACCGCGGATGCGCCGCATCATACACCTGCTTCACCTGCGTCGTCGTCAGGTGGGTGTAAATCTGCGTCGTTGAAAGGCTCTGGTGCCCCAGCAGTTCCTGCACGCTCCGCAGATCCGCGCCATGGTTGAGCATGTGCGTCGCAAACGAGTGCCGCAGGGTATGCGGGCTGATATCCGGGTCCAGCCCCGCTTCAATCAAATACTTGTCCAGCTTCCGCCGCACCGAACGGGTCGAAAGCCGCTGGCCATGCTTGTTCACAAACAAGGGCCCCGTCGGCAGCGCATCTTTCACCACGCCACCCCGCATCGCAATGTACTTCTGAATCGCCGCAATCGCCGTCTGCCCCATCGGCGCCAGCCGTTCCTTGCGGCCCTTGCCCCGCACGCGAATCACCGCGCCCGCAAAGTCCACATCTTCCAAATTCAGCCCCACCAGCTCGCTCACGCGAATGCCCGTGGAGTACATGCTCTCCAGCATCGCCTTGTCCCGCGCGCCCAGGATGTCCGAATCCCGCGGCGTCTGCAGCAGCTTGACGATCTGATCCTCGCTCATGAACTTCGGCAGCCGCTTTTCCTGCTTGGGCGTCCGAATCGTGATCATCGGGTTATTGGCCGTCATGGAGCGGCGATTGCAGAACTTGAAGAACGACCGTAGCGTCGCCAGCTTGCGCGCCATCGTCGCCTTGGAGTAATTGTTCTCCCGCATGAACTGCAGATAGTTCCGCACGTCATCCGGATTGGCGTTCAGCAGCAGCTCCTCGGCATGCGCCGGGGTCGTATCCACCGCGGGTAGCTGTTCCACCGCCACCGCCGCGCCGCCGTTGCCGTTGGCGTGGCCGTTGCCATTCACCGGCTCATCATCCGGCATGATTTCCGCGGGAATCCCCAGCAGAAACTGGCAGAACTGCCGCAGGTCCGCGCCGTAGCAGCGTGACGTATACGCCGAGAAATGCCGCTCAAACTGCAGGTAGTTCAGGAACTGCATGACCCGGGGAGGATGCGCAACGTGATCCATAAATAGCCTCGGTGGCGTCGCCCGGGATGTACGTGACTCCATCACGTCCACCTTCAGGCGGGGAGCCTGTGAACCCATGGAAAAAACTCAGGTGGCGTCCGCCGCCTTCTTATATCCGCCTGCCGCCCCCAGTTTGTTCTTCAGGAGCGTCTGCATTTCCGCCGCCATGCGATGCCCCATCTGGTGGGACAGCACCGCCGCGTCAAACCAGTCCAGGGCACAGCGCGGGTCTTCCGCCTTGTCGATCAACGTCTGTATCAGCGAGGCTTCATCCCCCGGCTGATATCGGAACAGGTAATACTGTCCCTTCTTGATCAGTGTCAGTTGTCTTGGTTCCGTGCTTGCCATCAGCGTTGTGCCTTTCGTCTCACACGTCCATCGGCTTATTTCTCGGGCGTGTTTACCGTGTGGGTCCGTTTTTCTCCGCGGCACTCCGTGTCGGCAGGGTTAGGCAGGCCTCCAGCCCGCCCTTACATGCAAACTGCCAACTCAGGTCGTCGGCAGCTTGCTTGATTTATCGGTCCGAGAGCCCCATGGCTTGAGTCGGACCCCATTTTTATGGGCCCGCCAGCCGCTCGCGCTCGCCATCCATCAGCCGCCGAATCATCGCATGGCTCACAAACCGCATGTACGCGTCCGAATCCATCAAAAATTTGTGATCCGCCAGTGCCGAGTCATATTCCGTGCGCCCCGCCGCATACGCCTGCAGCTCCTTCAGCACGGACTGATTCGTCGACTGAAATACCGCCGCCACCTGCACCGCCGGCTGCTGCGCGGGAGACGGGTTCGCCACCCGCACCGGCGTCGGCGGAATATCCGTCGCAAAAATCACCGTGTCCGGATTGCTCCGCACCGTCGCCGGCTTGGCCGCCGCCACCGGCGCCGCCGCCGGCACCGGCTCCGTCGGCGTATAAAGCTGCAAAATCATCCCAACGGTAGGGGGGTTATAGGGATCGTACGCCGTCACCGCCGGAATAATCAGCCCATCCGCCCCCAGGTACTTCGCCAGCGCCTGCGCCGTCTTCACATCTTCAATCGAATGAATCCCCAGCCGCTGCATCGCCAAAAGCGTCTTGTTTAGCGGCAACGCCATCACATTGGGCACCTGTTGCAGCTCGGCATAAATCGTGTCCGAAACCACCAGCGGATCAAAATCCCGGCTCCCCGAAAGATTGATCGCCGGCGCAATCGCCAGCGTGTGCGTCTGGTTGTACGGCGAGTAAATCGTGTATTCCATCGGCCGCGGCAGCGCTTTGTGCCCGCCGAAAATGCCGCAGCCGCCCAGCAAAATGAGCATGGCCGCAAGGACGATGTAGCGGAGCGTAAGCAGGGTTTCCTCCATGAACTCTTCCCACACCATCCATGGCGCGGGGTACTATCATTATCGGACAGTGCGCGGCAAGTTCATAAGTAACTGCGCCATTGCCCCCCTCCAGATGCGAGCCGCGTGCCGAATGCAGCCGAAACCTCAACTTATGCAGTACAACCCCGCGTTACCCTGATCGCCAGAACCCCCATCCATTCACAAATATCAGTCATGCGCATCTTCTGCGCCCAGGTCCAAGCGAATCCTGCGTACGCTCCCGGCAATCCGCCCATCCCCAGGCCGCAGCTTCTCGGCCGCCCTATATTGCCCCAGCGCTTCCCTGAGCCGCCCCTCCTGCTCCAACAGCGCTCCAAAATTATTCCGGCACACATAATCATTGGGCTCAATCGCAATCGACCGCTGAAAATAATCCTCCGCCATCTGAAAATACGCCGCCGCCTGCTCCGGATGCTTCATCGCCAACTCATTTTGCCCCTTGTCCCCACACGCATCCCCAACCCGCGCCATCAGGTACCAGTTCTGCCGCGTGTGCTCAATCCCCGAAAGGTACAGCGCCAGCCGGTTCTGCCACAAAAACAGTTGCAGGCACGTAAAGCAAGCCGCCACGATCAGTCCTCCCGCCACAACCCCATTCCGCATCCGCACCAGCGGCACCTTCAAATTGAATCGCTCCGGCCATAACCACGTCAGCGCGATGGCCAACCCAATGGACGGAAAATACGTAAACCGATCCGCCCGGCTCTGAATGCCCGTCTGAACCAGCCCCAGCATGGGCGCGATCGTCAGCAAAAACCAGCACCATCCCAAACACACCGGCCTTCCCCACTCCAGGCGCTTCCACGCCGCCCACAGCACAGCCCCGGTCAAAACGCCGATCACCGCCATCGCTGCAATGATTTCCTCGGCAGGCAGCGGCTCAAACGGATACAGGATCGACAGCCGGCCAAAATAGAACGTGTCCCGAAGGTACATCACCAGCGAGACAAATGCGTTCCCGATACGCTGCCACAGTGGAATATAGCCCGACAGATCCACTGACGTCGCCCTTACCGCGTACAGCGTGATCCACGCGATTCCCCCCGCCACCAGCGCAAACGGAACCTTCTCCAGCAGCATCCCCCTCCACTCCCGCCGGAACGACCGCCCTAAAGGCCAATAGTCCACTAGCAGCAAAAGCACCGGCAGCGGCATCAAGACCGCCTTGGAAAGCAGGCTCAACACATACAGAACCAAAGCAGCGCTGTACCACTTCCACCCGCGTGTCCGCACAAATCGAACATACGCCAGCAACGCCAGCAGCCCAAAAAACGCGAACAGCACATCCTTGCGTTCCGTCACCCACGCCACCGATTCCACCCGCAGCGGATGTATCGAGAAAAAAGCCGCCGCCACAAACGCCCGCCCAGTCTTCAACGTCGTTTGACGCAGAAACCCAAACACCAGCAGCGTATTGGCCGCATGGAACAACACATTCCCCAGGTGGAACCCCCACGGCTGCGGCCCCATGAGCGTTGCATCCAGCATCAGCGACAGCCACGTCATCGGTTGATAAAAATGCAGCTCCACATTGGAGAACGCCCACGTGATATTTCCCCAGCTCAGTCCCCCCATCACATGCGGATTTCGATACACATAGTCCGCATCGTCAATGTGGATAAACTGGCACCCCAGCGCCAGCCCCCAAGGCAGCATCAAAACAATGAGGCCGAAGAGCGCCACCTGCGTCGAACTCATCTCCTTGTGCAACGCAGATGAGGCCGGTTTTCGGTCCTTATGGCCCATTTATTCTCTCGTATGTGTAACGTTCACCCGCGCCGGCTCGCCTAATGTGCAAGGCATGATGTGACGGAATTATGGCAAGATCCTCCACCATTGGCAAAATGCCGGTGGCCTCCGCGGCGTGAGCCCCGTAGGATGGGTCTGTTCCTTGGGCTTAGCCTGACATGACAAATCAACTCGCCACGCCATCTTCCTCAGAACTCCAGTCCCAGGCCCTCGCCTGCCTGGAAGTCTGGGGCGGCAATGAGCCCGTCGATACCGCCCTCCGCGTCCCCGGCCTGGACGTCTGGGTCTACGCCGTCCCCTTCGGCAACGCCCAGGCCGGCGGCGATGTCCACTTCGTCTCCTCCTGCGGCACCGGACGCATCGCCCGCCTCATGGTCGCCGATGTCTCCGGCCACGGAGCGGAAGTCGCCGAAACCGCCCGCACCCTCCGCGGTCTCATTCGCCGCTTCATGAACCACATCGACCAGCGCCGCTTTGTGCAGGCCATGAACGCCGAATTTGGCAACCTCGTGAAAGTCGGCCGCTTCGCCACCGCCGTCGTCATGACCTACTTCGCACCCACCACCGAACTCAACCTCTGCAACGCCGGCCACCCCCCGCCCCTCGTCTTTTCCAAAAACACCGCCAAGTGGCGCTACCTCGAAAGCGCCACCCCAGAGGATGGCAACATGCCCCTCGGCATCGTCGGCGATACCGCCTATGAGCAATTCCAGGTCAAACTCGAAGCCGGCGACCTCGTCCTCTGTTACACCGACTCCCTCATCGAAGCCGAATGCCGCGACGGCAACCTCCTCGGTGCCGATCGCCTCCTGGAAATCGTCCAGACCCTGCCCGCCGCAGAGTCCCCCCATCTCACGCATCACCTGTTGGCGAAGCTGGCCGTCCACGGCGCCGTCCTCAATGATGATGTCACCGTCCTCCTCATGCGCAGCACCGGTCGCCACGGCGGCGCCGGCTTCTTCGCCCGCCTATGGGCCCAGGTGAAATTCCTCGGCCAGGTCGTGACCTTCCAAAAGAACGTCCCCTGGCCGGAGTGGTCTAAACGAAACATCGGCGGGGCGATGGGGCTGGGGAATAAGTGAGTCACTTTATTTGGAAATCCCGGGAAAGGAATGTATCATTACGTATATACAGAGGAGTGCTTATGGCGACGTTGGTAAAAGTAAGCAAATGGGGTAATAGTCTAGGGCTGCGGTTGCCTCGAGATTTTGCTAAGCAACGGGACATCGTGGATGGGGCGACCGTCGAAATCGACAGTCTGAAGATTGTTCGCAACCGATCGCGCCGCCGCAGTCGATTCAAGCTCAAAGATATTTTGAAGAACTATACCAAACCCCCAAAGGAACTTGATTTCGCTCCTGTGGGAAAGGAGATCGTGTGACACATCGTACGTACTTTCCACGCCGTGGCGACTTTGTGCATTTCAACGTGTCTCCATCGGCCGGCCAGGAAATGGCCGGCCCTCATTTTGCGCTCGTGATGAGTCCCGAAAGTTATAGCCGAAAGACGGGGATGTCTATTGTCTTGATTGCATCAAGCAAAATTAAGGACTCGTCACATCCACGGTACGGAAACACCATGCAAATTCCCTCGGGGCTGATTCCGCCTACGGCGGCGAACCCTGGCGGCAACGGGATTCTTTTTTGCGATATGGTAAGACAAATTGATTGGCGGGAACGCGGCGTTTCCTTCGCGGGCCGGGCCGATCAGGAATTTGTCGAAGAAGCCTTGGATCGGCTCCTTGCTGTAATGGAAGAGGGCTGAGGGTGGGGGCGTCCATGCGCGAGAATGATTTTCTATCCTGGATCACCCAACAGATACCGGCACATCCCAATGTGCCGCTGTCGATTGGGGACGATATGGCGGCGGTGCGGGTAGGTGACAGCAAAGGCGCACTGGCGCTACTCAAAATCGATCAATGCCTAGACCAAGTGCATTTTGATTTGCGGCAGCACACGGTTTCGCAGGCAGGGAGGAAGGCCGTCAACCGTTGCCTGTCCGATTGTGCCGCCATGGCCTGCCGCCCCGCGGCGCTGATGATTTCTGTAGCCCTACCGCGCGAAGGGCCAGGGAGCGGCGAGGCGGCAGCGAAAGAATTATTCGTTGCGTGCCGGGATGCGGCGGCGGCAAGTGCGTGCCCCCTCGTCGGCGGCGACACCGCCATCTGGGATCAGCGCCTCGCCATCACCGTCGCCGCCATGGGCGTCCTCCCGGTAGGGGGGCGGGAAGTCCGCCGCTCCGGCGCCAAACCCGGCGACACCATCTTCGTCTCCGGCCGCCTCGGCGGCTCCATCAAGGGCCGCCACCTCTCCTTCACCCCCCGCATCGACCTCGCCCTCAAACTCGCTGCCAAAGCCGGCCCCGCACTCCACGCCATGATGGACCTCTCCGACGGCCTCGCCCAGGACCTACCACGCCTCTGCAAAGCCTCCGGTACCGGCGCCCAAATCCACACCGACCAACTCCCCATCCACCCCGATGCCGAGGCCCTCTCCGCCACCGACGGCATCCCCGCCGGCCTCCACGCACTCGCCGACGGCGAAGACTACGAACTCCTCTTCACCATCGATTCCCAAGCCGTGCCAGAGATCATCGGCCTCACCGACGTGCCCCTGACCGCAATTGGCACCGTGGTGGCAGGGTCCGAGCTCCAACTGGTGGATGGCGCGGGAGGCAAACACCCGTGGCCGCGGGTGGGGTGGGAGCATACGAGTTAAATGCGGAGGATGATCGATGGCCTGGATCGATACGATCGAAGACGATGGCGGGAACGTGTTGGCGGAACTTATCGATGTACATGACAAGTACCTCTTGGAAGACGGCAGCCAGATCTATGTGGCCGCAACGCCGGCTTGGTGTAGAAGCTGCAGAGAATTTGTGATGGTTGAGACGTTTACCAAACCAGAAGAATTGGAGAAAATCGCGCAAAGGACTTATGGGAAACGAAAGCCACTTCTGCCCCTTGAGCAACTGACCGCCAGAGCCCAAAAAGCCTTCATGTGTTTTGACAGAGAAATGAAGAGCGCATCCCTTTGGCGGGCCGCGCTGGTCGTTCGTGTGTCGCCTCAGAGATGTTTGGAATGTGGAGGAATTGAATTTGTCATTCTCCCCAGAGAAGGGAACTGGATTCCGCATCCTGCAAGTCCGTCTCGCAAGGTTCGGATCGCGCCCCAGCAGTGCCACGCGTCAATGGCGACTGCAGGAAGGTTGTATGACACCGAGGGTCGCCTTATCCCGGACCGTGACGCCGACTGGGGTTAGAGGGATGTGCGGCTTTGCACGCCCAATCTCGCGTATCATATAGTACGGCACCTTACTAGCAGGCCTGCCCATGAAACTCGTCGCCCCCGGCCTCTGGCACTTCACCTTCCTCTGGCCCTACGCCTTCAACGCCTATTTCATCGAATCCGGCGCCGAAGGCATCGTCGTCGACGCCTCCACCCGCTGGGATTGGCTCCTCATGAAAAACCAGCTCAAAGGCCGCCGCGTCACCGGCATCGTCCTCACCCATGCCCACCCGGACCACCAAGGCTGCGCCGCCAAAATCTGCCGCCGCTTCCAGGTCCCCCTCTCCTGCCACCAAGCCGACGCCGACTCTGCCGAGGGCCGCGCCCCCCTCGTCCGCCAAAGCGCCGCCTGGGAACTCATCGGCGACCTCGTCTGGGCCGGCCCCCGCTCTCCCGTCTCCCGCCGCCTCACCGAAGGCGACACCGTCGCCGGCTTCACCGTCATCCATCTCCCCGGCCACACCCCCGGCCAGATCGCCCTCTTCCGAGAGTCCGACCGCGTTGCCATCGTCGGCGACGTCCTCAACTCCAACGACTACGTCATGGGCTTCCTCCCCCTCGTCCGCGAACCCCCGCGCACCTTCTCCCTCAGCCCCTCCCAAAACCGCGACTCCATCCGCCGCCTCGCCGCACTCAACCCCACCCTCATCTGCACCGGCCACGGCCCTCCCATCCGCCACCTCCCCCGCTTCCACCGCTTCCTCCAAAAACTCCCCGCTTAACCTGGCCCCTTTTCTCCCCAATCGGTAAAAGATCAGCACTCTTTCCCTCCTGCCCCTTTTCCTCTTTTCCTCTTGACACCGCAAGAATCGTTCGTAGAATGTTAGCACAGGCCCACATGCTCGGGAGGAGAAGAAATGCGCGCCCTGTTTGATCATTCCTTCCTTAAGCCTTCGAATCGTGACCAGTCATTGCTCATTGAGCCTCGGTCATTCACCCCTGCCCTCCGGCATCATGAATTTCGCAATTCTAAGATGCGCATACCCCGCGCGCACGTCATGCGCACCTTAGATGCGCACCATACCCAATCTTCGCAACTTCGTGCTCATACCCCGCGCGCACACCATGAGCAAGTTAGATGCGCAACTTACCCCAAGCCCCTCTACCCTCATTTTCAGCCCAAAAACCGAAGGGTGTCAACCGCCCGCGCATTTGACACCCTTCCTTCCTCTCAATCCCTTCCTGCTTTCGTGGAACTCTCCTCCCATTCTTGCGTTTGGCCCGTAGGTCGTGTTGAATACGAGGTTTAGCAATGGTTTTGGTGCTTGAGCCGGAGAGCGTAATGCCGTCCCCCGAAGTGACTTCCAGCCCCGAGGCCGCCACCGCTCCGCAGCCCCAGGGTATGTCCACACTGCTGAATTTTCAGCCCACCGCCAAACCCGTCCTCCACACACTCTCCATTCTCATCCCCGTCTACAACGAAGAACGCTATCTGGCGGCAGTCGTCAAACGCGTCGTCGAACAGCCTCTCCCCGGCGGCCTCACCCGCGAAATCATCATGGTCAACGATGCCTCCAAGGACAAAACCTGGGACATCATGCAGCAACTGCCGGCAATCTTTCCCCAAGTCCAATTCCATCTGGTCAATAAAACCAAAAACGAAGGCAAAGGCGCCGCCGTCCGCGACGCCTGGGCCAAAGCCTCCGGCGACCTGCTCATCATCCAAGACGCCGATTTTGAATACGACCCCGCCGATTACCCCAAGCTCCTCCAACCCATTCTCGACGGCAAAGCCGACGCCGTCTTCGGCAGCCGCTTCATCGGCGAACCCCACCGCGTCATGTACTTCTGGCATCAAGTCGCCAACAACGTTCTCACCTGGCTCTCCAACGCCCTGACCAATCTGAACCTCACCGACATGGAAGTCTGCTACAAAGTCTTCACCCGCGAAGTCTACACCAAGATCCAGATCAAAAGCCCGCGCTTCGGCGTCGAGCCCGAATTGACCGCCAAAGTCGCGAAGATGCGCATCGGGGAAGGTGGTCGCCGCAAAGAAGGCCGCCGCGTCCGAGTCTACGAAGTCGGCGTCGCCTATGCCGGCCGCACCTACGAAGAAGGCAAAAAGATCGGCTGGAAAGACGCCGTCTCCGCCATCGTGCAAATCATCCGCTTCCGCTTCAGCGACTGACCCCGCGAGATGAAATTTTAAGCATTGCACCTTTGCATTGTTCGCATGAATCTGAATGGGAGATGTACATGGACAAGGCCAGGACAGGATCAATTTCGCGGGACGGCCAGTTTGGAAGCGAACTTCAATGGGGTGCCACTGTCATCGAAAGACAATTCTGCCAAGCTTCTGCAGGAGGTTCGCAAGCTTGTCCCCGCCAATGTGGATGTCCTGGTGCTAACCACTATCAGCTGCAAGGGCGGGCTCTGCACGCTGGAAGGGGAATCTGTCAGCGAAGAAGGGGTGACCGGGCTACTGGGGCAATTGGCGAAAAACCCGGAGCTCAGCAGGTCGCGCATTGTGCAAATGAGCGAAATAGCAAACAGGGGAGGATTTGGAAACGCCACGGCACCAGTACGGCGTTGGAGCTTTCGACTCGAAACCGCGAGCAAAACGGAATAGATGGAAGCCTCGCCGCGCCGCGGGTCGCCCGTTAAAGTGCGTAATCATCCTCCGGCACCGTCTCAATCGGCCGCCAGTCCACCTGGCCTGCCTTAACCCTCGGTTACACCGTGGCGATGGTTTCCAGGTTCAAGTCGGCGATGCGGCCGGATTGCAGCAGGTCATAGCCGATGCCCGCGATCATCGCCGCGTTGTCGGTGCAGTAGCGCATCGGGGGGATGAAGACGGGCAGTTCCAGCTCCTTTCCCAAATGGGTGACAGCAGCGCGAATCGCGGTATTGGCGCTGACGCCGCCGCCGATGATCAGGGCGTGGGTTTCAAAGCGTGCCGCAGCACGGCGAATCTTTTCGATCAGCATCTCTGCCGCGGTCCGCTGGAAACTGGCGGCGACGTCGGCTTTCTGCTGCTGGGATAATGCGGAGGCATCGCGCTGGCGGCCCTGCTTGCCATTGACGTGATAAAGCACTGCCGTCTTGAGTCCTGAGAAGGAAAAATTCAGCGAGTCTTTCTCCAAGTGCCCCGCGGGGAATTTGATCGCGTGCGGATCGCCTGTGGTAGCGAGTTTGTCGATCAGCGGCCCGCCGGGGTAGCCCAACTGCAAAATCGCGGCCACTTTGTCAAACGCTTCGCCCACGGCATCGTCCTGCGTCTGGCCAATGCGGCGCAGATTGTGAAAGGAGTGCACGTGATAGAGCGACGAATGGCCCCCGGACATCACCAGGCCGATGGCGGGAAACTGGGGATTTTCGATTTTCGATTTTCGATTTTCGGTTTGCGCGTCTTGCAGCACCACACTGTAAAGGTGAGCCTGCACGTGGTTCACCGCAATCAGCGGCAGATTCCACGCAAAGGCATACCCTTTGGTTGCTGCCGTGCCCACCAGCAGGCATCCGATGAGCCCCGGACAATTCGCGACCGCCACCCCTGCCAGATCGTTGCCCGGGTCGGTCACGCCCGCCTGCTCCAGCGCCTGGGCAACGATCACATTCAGGCATTCCAGATGCGCCCGTGCCGCCACTTCCGGCACCACGCCCCCAAATTTTTGATGCAGGTCAATTTGCGACGCGATCACGTTGGACAGCACCTCGCGTCCATCGCGCACGACAGCCGCCGAGGTCTCATCACACGTGGTTTCGATGCCCAGAATCAACATGCGAGTAAGGTATAGCCTCGCCCTATAAAGCAAAAGCGATGGGGGAGCCTATTGTGGAATCGTGGTTTGCTGCGTGGCGGCCGGGTGCAGGTCGCGATCCAACTTGGCTTTGTCCTGATCGATCTTGCCGCGATCCACCGTGACATCCACCTGATGCACGCCATCTTGCCGGGTCGACTGCACCACGAACCAGCCGCGGTACCAGCCGATCAGCGCGACGATCACCAAAGCGACAACGATCATGCCAATGAGGCGAAACATGGTTTCCTCCGTCGCGAGGCTTTATTAAATCCGCGGTGGGCCGGCGCCCGGCGCCGGGATCGGCTGCGGGGGACCTACCCCCGGCTGGCCACTCGGTGGCACGCCGATATTGCCCGGGGGATTGCCAATATTTCCGGGAGGCCCATTGCCGGGCGGATTACCAATGTTGTTGGGCGGGCTTCCGATGTTGCCGGGGGGATTCCCGATATTCCCGGGGGGGTTGCCGATGTTCCCAGGCGGATTTCCGATTCGGCCCGGCGGGTTCAGCACGCCGCCAGGAGGCGGACTGATGATTGTCCCCGGAACAGTTCCGGGTTGGGTGATGGTGCTGGGATGGCTGGTTGTCGCTGGCGGAAGAGGTTGTGAAGGTGGCCGGGGCATGGTCATGCCGCAGACAATGCCGGTTGCGGTTGAAAGCACCCCCACCAGGATCCACGAGGTTGCGTGTCGTGCCATGATGCACCTCCACTTTCAGGATAGCGCGGCGGAACGCGCGATCAAGGGAGGAGACTTAACGTGTCACATTTTCGGAGATGAAGTCGTCGCTAAAAACTCCGCTCAACGCTCACTGGGGCACGTCTGGGCCGGAGGATGGTTGTGTGGCCGGTTTGGCGGATGGCAAAGTAGAGGTGGGAACGCTGGCGCTGACCCCGGGGCGAGTGGTCGTCACGTCAGCCGCAAAATCCTTGGTGGGGCCAAATGACTGGTAGGCAATCAGAATTTCCAAGGCGCGCTGCAACTGTCGATCGGCTGGCTCCGCCTTGCTGCCGGCGGCGGTGGCTCCCTGCAGGGGATTTCCCGGCGCGGCGGTCGCGGAAGTTGCGGGCGCGGTGGTAGTGGTCGGCGCCGCGGCGGCAGGGGTGCCGGCCGGGTTTGCCGGCGTTACCGTCTCGGTCGCAGGCGCTGCGGAGACCGGAGCCGTCGCAGGTCCAATCGCCTTGTGGATGATCTCGCTCTGGCTGCGGGCCACCAGCACGGCGCGGTTTTCTTCATCCGTCAGCGGGATGTTGAACGCGGGATCGGGCTCCACGCCCCAGTTTGTGGAATCCTTCTTCCGCATGATGTTTTTCCCGGAGGGCAGATAGTAATATTGGGTCGTCAGCTTGAGTGCCGCGTTCCCGTTGTCCAGGTTAATCAGCGACTGCACCGAGCCCTTGCCAAACGTGCGCGCCCCGATCAGCACCGCCCGCTTATGATCCTTGAGCGCGCCGGCCACGATCTCCGATGCGGAGGCGGAATACTCATTGACCAGGCAGACCAGGGGAATCCGGGGATAGGTTTTCTCCGGCGTGGCCTCCGCGACAAACTCGCGCTTGGACGAATCCGGCCGGCCAGCGCTGACGATCACGCCCGAATCCAAGAATCGCTTGCACACGTCGATTCCCGTGGAGAGCAGGCCGCCGGGGTTGAACCGCAAATCCAGAATAATGCCCTTGAGTGACCCTGCGTTTTTGTCCTTGATCAAAGGCAGAAGCGCCTTATCCAGCTCGTCGGCTGTGTTCTCCATGAAGTTGGTGATGCGCACGTACGCGATGCGGTGCTCCGGGTCGATCAGACAATCCCAACCGCCGTTGCCGTCCAGGTGCTTAAAGCCGCGCACGCTGTGCACCTGCACGACTTGCCGAGTGACGGTGAGTTCCACGGGCGTCTTTTCTCCCTCATGGATGACGGTCATCTTCAGTTTCGTATCCGGATCGCCGCCGATGCGCGTCAAGAGGTCTTTGAGGGTCAGCCCCTCCAGCGATTCGCCGTTGAGCTTGAGAATCCGGTCGCCCGCAAAGACACCCGCGGCAAGTGCCGGCGAATCATCCAAAGGCGACACGACCACAAACGCCCCGGTCTGGGGATCCTGCGAAATTTCCGCCCCGATGCCGGAGAACTGGCCATGCACCGCGCGATCGAACGACGCAAGTTCATCCTTGGTGAAATAGTTGGAATACGGGTCGAGCTCCCCCAGCATGCCCTTGATCGCCCCGGTCATGAGCTTGTCGTCATCCACTTTTTCCACGTAGTTGTGGAGGATCTGGGAGCGCAGGTCCACCAGGGTGTCAAAGGCCTGGTAGGGATCCTTCGCTGGTGCCGGTGCCGCCGGGGCAACATTTGTTTCAGGGGCAGGGGATGATCGCAGCCGGCCCAGGCCATAGCCTGCCGCCAGGAGTGCCACGGCAAAGGCAGTGGCGCGTACGCAAGCATTCACATTCATCAGGCGCTCCAAGGAAGTACGACAAGAGCCTCTATCATAGCGTTGCCGAGGGACGAAAGGGCGTTCAGGAAGGGAGAAACTCCCGGCAAAAATGTTACAATTCCGCCCTTGGAGTCAGCGGAAACGATGGCACTATCGGAACTCATGAAATTTCGGCGTAACAAGCGGCGCATCGTCGCCCAGGGCAACTCCGCGCGCCCGCAAGGCCCGACCAAGGACCCCAATGCTGCCGAGGAAGAGGAGCCCTACAAAGAGCTCGAGTGGCCGCTGATCAAAAAAATCCTGATGTGGATGCGGCCTTTCCGGACGCAGTACATCATCGCCCTGCTCCTCAACATGGTTTTCACCGTGCTGGAGATGCTCGGCCCGATGTTCATCCGCGAACTCATCGACCATGACATCCCCGGCCACCCGCACTGGCTGACCAGCGCGCTCGCGTGGCTCTGCGCCCGCTTCTCCGCGGGTGCTGATGGCCGCATGGATGCCTACTTTGCCTTGCACCGCGCGTACTGGAACATCGGCTGCACCGTTTTGCTCTGGGCCCTGGCCGTACTGCTGGCCAACCTGATCATGCGCTTCAACCTGGAATACAACCGCCGCGTCGGCGAAAAGGTGCTCTTCTCCATCCGCAAGGCCCTCTTCGCCCATCTGCAAGAACTCTCCATGTCGTACTATGACCGTACCAAGTTCGGCCGCGTTCTCTCACGTGCCACCTCGGATATCGACGCCCTCTCCAACCCCGTGATCAACGGCATCAACACCGTCGTCACCAACGGCATGATGATGACCGTCGCTGCCGCCATGCTCTTCATCGCCGATTGGCGCATCGCCTTGGGCACGCTCTGGCTGGGGCCCGTGCTTTACCTGATGCACCGCTTTTACTCGGTTCGCATCGGCAAGCAGTGGCGCATCGCTCGCGAGCATTTCACACGCGTCTCCACCAACCTCGCGGAGAACATCAATGGCATGCGCGTCGTTGCCGCCTTTAACCGTCAGGAAGAGAACCTCAACTACTTCAACAGCCTGCAGGATCAAAACACGACCAATAACGTCCGTGCCAGCGGCATGAATGGTATCTACCAGCCGCTCCTCTCGGTGGTCGGCTTCATTGGCACCGTCATCATTCTGGTCGCGGGCGCCTACATGGTCCTCCTGGGCGGCCACGGCTTTACCGTCGGCACGCTTGTGGCCCTCATGATGTACTGGGGCTGGTTCATGAACCCTGTCCTCACCTTCGGCAATTTCCAGAATGAAATGATGCAGTCCATGGCGTCCGCGGAGCGCGTCTTCACGCTGATGGAGCTTAGGCCGGACGTCACCGATGCCCCGGCAGCCAAAACCCTGCCCCGCATTGCGGGTGCCGTCACGTTTGAGCACGTGCACTTTTCGTACGTCAAAGACAAGCCCGTGCTGCATGACATCTGCTTTGACGCCCAGCCGGGACAGACCGTTGCGCTGGTCGGCCACACCGGCTGCGGCAAGAGCACCATTATCAACCTGCTCTGCCGATTTTACGTGCCACAGCAGGGTCGCGTCTGCATTGATGGCATCGACCTTGCGGAAGTCACCGGCGAAAGCCTGCATAAGCAAATGGGCATCGTCTCGCAGTCCAACTTCCTCTTTACGGGTACGGTGATGGACAATATCCGCTACGCCCATCCTGCCGCCACGGAAGAGGAGGTCATCACCGCCGCCCGCCAACTCGGCAGCCACGACATCCTCAGCACCCTCAAAGATGGTTACCACACCACCGTGGGCGAGCGCGGCGCCTCAATGTCCCTAGGCCAGCGACAGCTCATTTGCTTCACGCGCGCCTTCCTGGCCAATCCGCGCATCCTGATGCTGGATGAGGCCACCAGTGCTGTGGATACGCACACCGAGATGGTGATTCAGGAAGCCCTCCACCGCCTGGTGCGCGATCGCACCACCTTCATCGTGGCGCATCGCCTCTCCACCGTCACGCGCGCTGACCTGGTCCTGGTGCTGGACCACGGTCGTATCATCGAACGGGGCACCCACGCTTCGCTGGTGGAACTTGGCGGGAAGTACGCGGAGCTCTACAAGGAATTCACCCGCTCCATCGGCTAAAGGCAAAAACAGAGGCACCCGCGCGGGCAGGCGCGGGTGCATGCGGTGAAAGTTGTTTCGCTACATATCAGAACAGAACCGGCTTGCCCAGCTTGCGCCGCAGCACTTGGATCTGCCCCACGTGCATCGCAATGTGCTGGCCGCCCAGACCCACAAAATCCGCTACGGTGGGGAAGAACTGCGGCATCGGGCTGGGTGCCCGAAGTTGCGCATCGCTGAGCGTGCCCACGAACGCAATCGTCGCGCCGCGCACTTTTTCAAACAGCGCCACTAGTTCATCCTTCTTGGCAAACTTGGATGCGTCATCGCTGGTGTGCGTTTCCTTGCCATAGGCGGCGGCGAAACCGGCGGGAAGCTCCGGCATCTTGGCTGCAATCGACGACATCATCTGATGTTCTGCCGCAATCAAGTGCCCGATCTGCCAGTTCGCATGATTGGCCGCGGGCACCGGCCGCTGCATAAGCTCGGCATCGGTCATATCCGCCAGGTGCATCTTCAGCATGCCCAGCGAAAAACCCAGGGAAGAGGCAAGGTACTCATTGGCTGTCACGGGTAGCTCCTTGAAAAAAATGGAAAGGTGAAAGAGCGGTATTGTAGGCACCGCCCTTCCGCGGGGATATTAATTTTGCAAAAAAGACTGGAATTCCAACCCCGCATCGGATAAGCCTTAAGTAGATCAGAAAAGGAATGGGGAGCCATCGGGCACGCCTTGAGGCTAAAAAGGGGTTTTGGTATGACAGCCGTTCAACAATCTCATGGTCTGGGCCGCCGCGAACTTCGTGAGATGGCCGAAACGCACTGCACGCTGGATGACATGGAATTTCTGGAGACGCTGGCGCAGCATCGCTGCATGGTGATGCCGCCGTGGGTGTACCACATCCGTCAGGATGGGAAGCTCGAGAAGCTGACGCCTGTGCGGTATGACGATCATTACAATTTGGACAAGCCCCGCATCCTTCTGGATGTGATGGATAAGTTTGCCGCGGCACATTAGGGCGAGTCATGGCGGGCGCCATGGAGCGGGCAGGTCAGCGCGGGCTGCATCTGTCAGCGGTGTTCTTTGCTCGCGGCCATTTTCCTCAACTCTTCCATTCGCGTCGTCGGACGCTAATATTTCCAGCATTGCTCCGCGCTTGCTGGGAGTTGGTGCGTGCCCTTCTGCTTTTGCATCCCCTGTTTTGGCGTTTTCGCGGTGATCTTCGTCATCGCTGCGCTGGTTCTCTGGATTTGGATGATCGTGGAGGTTGCGACGAAGGAGCCCTCGGAAGATCCCGATCGGCTCATGTGGCTGCTGATTGTGCTGCTGCTCGGTTGGGTTGGCGGGTTGGTGTATCTGATCGCCCGGCGCCCCACGCGCATCCAAAAGTACGGGCGCTGACGCCACCAACTACATGGGAAACGGCTGCTCCCCCGCCCGCGGCTCCAGGAGCCACTTGTTTTCTTTCACCGTTTGTAAAATCCGCCGATACGCCAGGCTCAGGCTCGCGTCGATGTGCGCCTGCAACTCGTCATCGCTGGGCATGCCCAGGGGCGTCTCCAGCCGCGAATCAATGTGAAAGCCCGCATCGTTGGCATAGGCCGCGAACCACTTGTTCTCTCCCACCAGCCGCATCGGCGACGAGGTGCGCTGCAAGTGCTCCCCGAGTGCCGCCAGGAATCGCTGCTGCTCTGGTGAAAGCTGCGAATCGGCGTGAAAAAGCTTTTGCCGCATGCGTTGCGCCCGTGCCGCGTCTTCCTTCGCCACTGTCTCCAGAATCAGCTCGATGTCATCTTCCAGCTCGTAGGGGTAAAACTCAAACGCCGCCTCCAGGTCAAACTTCTCCGGTGCGGTAGCCGCCCGCCACGCGGCGACAAATGCCTCTGCCGAAGGTTCCACGCCGAGCCACCGCAGCTTGGAATCGATAAACGTCCCAAACGGCGTCTGCCATTCCTTCACCCAGGGTGTCTCGCGCACAAGCTTCATAGAGTTTGCTTTCCAGCACATTGGGATCCTAAGCTTAGAATTCCACGTGGACAAGTTGTCGCG
>JADMIO011319561.1_pt1 | contig 25784 bp, 25 predicted proteins | sample 8958161 | NCBI WGS metagenome assembly JADMIO01 (sample SAMN16585339, study PRJNA669376) | soil metagenome | isolation source: Crop rotation soil | place: USA: Cullars Rotation, Alabama | collected 2011 | reverse complement strand
TACCCATGTGCCCGGACAAAAGTGTCACCCATGTGCCCGGGTCATACCCAGAGGCCGGCCAACAAGGGCATGGAGCCGACCTCGTAGATCATCCTTGCTCGTCGCTTCGCTCCTCGATTTCAGCTGATTCCTCGGCGGCTCATGCGCCGAGACGTTGGCCGGACGCACAGAGCCTCTTCGCGTCGAGGCGCATGCGTTGCGCCTTCCTCTGCCTTTTCCCGGTGGCGCGGTTCGCCCGCTCTCGAGCCCCGTGGGCGCGTCATGGGACGATTCTGAGCGCATCACGAACCCCCCCCTGGCCGACATGCAGCCCCCCTATTCGCTGGAGTCCCAGCAATTGCTTTCAGGCGGCGCCTTTACAGCCGCAAGAGTAGCTGATATCGCTCGCGTTGCTCCCTTAGCATGTACGCGAACACCTATCCGACAGAGGTGTCCATGAAGCGCTGCCCATTCTGCGCAGAAGAGATTCAGGAGGAGGCCATCTTCTGCCGATTTTGCAATCACCATTTGACGTCAAAGGGGCTGCCTTCGACCTCAGATGCGCCAGTGGTTCGCATGGAGCCGTTGTCTCCAACGAGCACGAGCGGCTCTCCCCCGCTCTTGGGGCGTAGCTCTCCTCCAGGTACAGATACCCAGACGTCGGGGCGGTGGTGGTGCGCGATCTTGGGTTTTGTTTGGCCAGGTGTGGGTCACATTGCCTTCGGTCGAATCAGGCGAGGACTGTTTTTTGCGGCGGTTTGGTCGACGTCCCTGCTGTTGGCGGGCCTGCTTGGCCCTCTCACCAGCATGGCGCTGCTATCTTGCGTTGCACTCATGCTCGTCACGTGGTTCGTCCAGTTTGTCGATCTTCTCAGACCAAGAATGCTCCCGCCCGCCATCACGCCGAGCGCGGGGCGCCGGTGGGTAATTGCTCTCGTCCTCGTGTTGCTGCCCATCGTTTTGTCCGCCACGGTCCGGATCGCCTTGACGGAGGTCTTCATGATCCCTGCGGGCTCCATGTTGCCGACGCTTCAGGTCGGTGACCGCGTGGTGGTTAGCAAGCTCTCTGGTCTGTTCGGCGAGCCGGCCCGCGGACAAGTCGTCGTCTTCTCGCACCCAAATGTGCCTGAGCGAGACATGGTTAAGAGAATCGTCGGTCTTGGTGGCGATTCGATCCGGTTCCGGAACGGCCGCATTTGGATCAAGCAGAAGGGCGAGGCTGACTTCAAGGTTGTCGAAGCGCTTCCGAAGGGGCGGCATCGGTACTGTGACTACGACCTCGCTACAGACCAGTGGACGACAGAGGAGTCGGATTCCTTCGAACTTCAGATCGGCGACTCAAACTTCACTACCATGGGGCGTGCTGAGCCGGGCCCTGCTAGGTTCAGAGACGCGCTGTCTTACACGCTAAGGAGAAGCAACGCCGGGGAGCAAGTGGTCGCAGACGAGGACACATTCGGTCCAATTCCCCTCGGCCAAGCGTTCGTGCTTGGCGATAACCTAGAACACAGCGAGGACAGCCGATATTGGGGTACCGTGCCCTTCGGGCATATCAAGGGCCCGGTCAAAGGGATCCTATTTAGTAAAGGTGGAGATCCTGCCTCTCAATGCCGGCCGCAGGTGCGTTGGGAAAGGCTGGCGCAGTCGGTGCGATAGCTCGGTTGAAGTATTGGCATAATCGACCAAGATAGAAAGACGGCGCCGGCCCCTAAGGAACTGCTATGCAACTTGGCGGATTCACTAGGGGTTGCCCCTCCGTTTCGGGCACTGATCCAGCACGGGAGCAGCGGCGGAACTAAGCCCGCAGGTTGCAGCCGTGCTGGAATTGAGGATCATCCCTGGCGGCGCAGGACCATGAGTTCCTGTCGCGTCAGGCCGGGCGCGAGCGCCAGAGGTCCGGCCAACAAGGGCATGGAACCGACCTCGTAGAGGCTCGATTCCTCGTCGCTTCGCTCCTCGACGTGAACTGATACCTCGGCGGCCTATGCCCCAGACGTTGGGCCGCCGGGGTCATGCTTCGGGCTCGGCCCCCTGGGTTCCTTGACTCCTCGTCGTTCTTGCGCCCACTATCTCCGCTCCTGCCGAAAGGGTGCTCAATGAGACAGACGGATCTTCCCGCCCTCGTGGGAATCGGCGGCCTTGGTGCTTCCTTCATCCGCGAGGCGACGGCTGCAGCGCTCACTAACTTGCCTCCGCTAGTTATTGGCGGCAATACCCCAAGTGAGCAATTCCTTGCAGTAGTTCCTTCTGCAAGGACTTTGCTGATCGTCGTCGGTCTGGGAGGACGCAGTGGCGAAGCGGCCATCCGTGTTGCCTCTTCGGTTCGGCAGCAGGGACGAGCCGCTGCCGTTCTCGGCACGACGCCTGCGTCGTCTGAGGGCGTTCGGCGATATGCACAAGCGCTAGCTCAAGCCCGCCGCTTGGCCGAATTGAGCCATCTCTTTCTCTTCTCCGATGACTCGTTTGTAGATGTACGGCGGAAGGGCGAAGCTGCGCCCTCTCATGGAACGGCCAGGATCGTGGATACTGCAATTCTCGTGTCGAGGACCTTGTTGGCAACAGAGAAGCCGCGTTTTGTAACCGTTGAACGAGCGGCGAGAAGTGGATTGCAGTTCGGAGCGGGTCTTGGAGTTGTCGCACGAGCGCACGGAACCGTCAGGGGCCTCGACTTTTCCGTCCGCTACGACGCGAGCCGTGACTTTGCATGCCTGGCGCAGGCACGGCGACTCCTTGTTTCAATAAGCGCCGGCGAAGCGGTTTCTGTCGCGGAGCTCGCCACGCTTGCCGCGCGCGCGACCCCATTTGCACCTCGTGCGGCCGTGATAACGAACGCGAGCGTTGACCCATGGCGCGATCCGGAAGCTGTAGAACTCACGCTTATTGGCCTGGAGTGTCCCCTTGAGTCTCTCGGCGCTCGTTCGCGAGCGCGAGACTTCATGGGGCGCATCGCAAGTCGAATGATGCTCCCTAAGCTGCTGGGAAAATTGTCAGAGCCGGCCAATAAGGGCATGGAGCCGACCTCGTAGAGGCTTGATCCCTCGTCGCTTCGCTCCTCGACGTGAACTGATTCCTCGGCGCTCATGCCCCAGACGTTGGGCCGCCTTGGGCTGCGCCAGAGTTCCGAACTCGCGGCTGAATGCCGGTCCCGCTGCTTCCCGGATCCGCCACGGGGCTGGTTAGTCGATGGAAGGTCGTTGCGTGAGGCACATGCCTCTGGCACCTGATGTCCTTCCCCGATTTGTGCAGCATGGAGGCGCCGTCTGCATGAGTGACCTCGGGTAGCTTGACAGGTTTATGCCCCCCGTCTAGGGTCGCCGTGCGCGGACAGATCGATCAAACAAGAGGGGGCCGGAATGCTGTGCCCGAAGTTGCTTTGGGTCATCGGGGCGTTGGCCGCCGCATTGGGGTCGGGCTGCGACAGCGGGAGTTCTGCAGCGAACTCGGAGCCGCCTTCTACGGTGGTCACCGAATTGCGCATCGGGGTGGAGGGAATTCGGTTCCTGTCCTCGACCACACAAGGAACCTCCGCGCCGGACCTGTGGCTGGGCGGCGACTTGAACTTTCGCGGGACGATTGCGTCAGTTGGCGCGGTGAGCGGCGTTGGTGCAATCACGACTGCGCCAACGAGTGGCTATGTCCAAACCTTCGCGGCGGAGGTGGGGCGGGGCTACGTGGTCAAGACTGCGGATGGACTAGGCCTATATTATGCCGTCTATGTAAGTCGTAATATCGTAGGCACCAATGGTGGAATTCTGGGAGTGTCCATCCGTTGGTACCCCCTGACTACGATTCGGTCTATCGCGATCTCGCCTGCTAATTCAACGGTGACCCGCTCTCAAAACACCGCCACGGTGAACTTCACGGCTACCGTAACAAACTCAGATTCCTCTACTAACGAGGTCCAGAATTCGCCGAGTGATGCCTCGAATGTCCTGACGTGGAGCGCAACGCCATCGCTCGATCACACGGGGGCTGGCTTCTATGTGGCGCAGTCAACGGCCCCCGGGCCATACACGATCAAGGCCGGGCATCCGTCTGTCACTGTTGTCGGAATGACGACGCTCACCGTGCGCGACCGTGCCACCGGCTGTAGTGGCTCAGGGGAATTCTGCTCCGTCGAGCTTGCCTCCGCGCAGGGGTGCCCTGGGGGTATCGCATTGGACGCGACGAGCGTCTATTGGACGAACATTTGTTCGGGAACGGTGATGAAGGTTGCTCTGAACGGTGGCCCCGCCGTGATGCTCGCGTCGGCGCAGAGCTCTCCCACGGGCATCGCCGTGGACGCGAACAGTGTCTACTGGACAGCCGCCAATAAGGTAGTGAAAGTTCCGCTTGCCGGCGGCACGCCGGTGACTCTGGCACAGGAGGGGGGGAATCGCGGAATCGCCGTGGACGCGAACAGTGTGTACTGGTCGACCGCAACGAGCATTCTAAGGATGCCCCTCGCTGGTGGTGCCTCGGTGCCGCTGGCTACCGGACAGGATTCCCCCCGGGCCCTTACTGTTGACGGCGCAAGCGTCTACTGGACCAATCAGGACGGTGTCGTGATGAAGGTCCCCCTCAGCGGTGGCATCCCAGTTACTTTGGCATCAGGGGGCCGGGATCCTCGTGGCATCGCCGTTGATGCGAACAGCGTCTATTGGACAAGCACCGCTGGTGGCACGGTAATGAAGGTTCCCCTCGGCGGTGGTACGCCCATCACGCTCGCATCTGTACAGAATACCCCAATTGCGATCGCCGTTGACTCAGCCCACGTTTACTGGACAAACAACCCGGGCACAGTCATGAAAGTTCTGCTGGCTGGCGGCACACCTATTACGCTGGCGTCTGGGCAAGGTGCCCCCGGTGCAATTGCCGTTGATGCAACCAGCGTGTACTGGGGGAACTACTCCGGCGGTACCGTGATGAGGGGGACTCCGAAATAGTCGGAGTGTAGACCGGGGATAATGGTGCTTTGCCGTGTGCTTGAGCGAGGTCTCGGCTCGGAGCGACCTTCCTTCAGTGCCGTTGCATTGGCGCGAAAGCTCGCCACAGGCAAGCGATTGCGGCTCGCCCTGGGATCCACGCGTGCGGCCTTCCTCCGCGAGTGACCGCGCTTAGTCGACTCGGGCAGCCCGCCGTTCGAGGTCCACTTCTTGACGGCGTCGCAGTTCGCGTCGCCATGCTGTTGGGCCGACTTCGCACTGTTGGCGCGTCTGGGGCGTCACCACGGCGGCCGCGCCCATTGGAACGCTACGTGTTCCGTCGGCGGTACCTCCCGCGGCGATATGTTCCTTTTCATCCCCGTCGGCGCGCCGTCCCAACACCGTGCACGACGCCGGTGGGCTGCGGTGTGTTCCGCGCCCTCCCGGTCGTTCTACTCCAAGAGTGCTCAGGCCTTTCGAGGCGTCGAATAGGAGACCAGCTCATGGAACTACGTGGTTTATCAAGCTCTTGCCTCTTCATCGGCCCGCTCGCGCTCGCGCTCGCTGCCTGCGGCACTGATGCGCCAAGGGGCGGCTTGACCCTGAATCTCTCCGGTTTTTCAGCTCACGCGGGCAAGAAGGTGGAGTTCAAAGTGAAGGACTCGAGTGGCGCGAGCACGCTTGGCGGCAAGGCCGACACCGTGCCACCGAGCGGACTTCTGACGCTGCAGGTCGCGGGCGTCTTCGAGACCGGAAAGAACTACCGCGTGGACTTCTATCTCGATACCGACGCGAGCAACTCATACACGCCGCCGGTGCAAGGACCTCCCATTCAGTATCCCGATCAGCAGTGGCGCCTCCCGGTCACGGGCAACAACGCGGGAGTATCACTCGACTTCAGCTACAACACGACTTGGACGGATATCTCCCCGTTCTGACTTGGATGGCCCGTACCCGTACCCTCGAGCATGCTCAACAGGGGAGCGGTGTCGAGAACAGGGCCCGCGTTATCACGATGGGACCGTGCATTCCCAGCGGGCTACAGGGTGACTCTGCGAGATGAAGGGCCGTTTCCAGTAGCGCCGCCTTACCTACGAGATGATGGAGAGCTACTAGCCAGCGGTCGCCCTCTCGACGCGTGTGGAACTTGCTGCGGGGCGGGCTCTTGTCGATTGGCCGAGACCTATTGAGAGGGGACTGCTGTTACATAGATGCGCAGGCGTGAGTATCCCGAGATGCGTGTGAGCTCCCCCCTTTGAGCAGACTCCGCCAATCTGCGTAGGAGGGTTGGCGAGTGCTCACCAAGCGGCCACGGGTTAATGCCCTCTGCAACCAGAATGGCCTTGCTGCTGGGATCCGATATTGGGCCCTCAACATCGTGCACCGACCTCAGCTTGGGCCAGCGAGCAAAGTAGGGCCCGAGCGAGTTTTGCGCCCAGACTACGCGGTCTTCCTTGAGTTGACTCTGGGCCTTTTTGATTTCATCGATAAGCGCAAGGTCTGACGCGCTTGGCCAGTGCTCCCTCAGCGAACGAGCCGGGCGATGGGTATTCAAGAACAGCATGGCGCATACGCTTGCAGTTGTCATGAGAGCGCGCATGGCCGGGCGAATGCCGCTGAGCCAGGTCTGCCGCTTCTCCAGGTCCGAGAGGGCCACCACTACCGCGACAAACATGATAGTTGCCGGCAGGTCTTGGTGATGGAATTCCATCGAAGCCATCGCTGGCACGGCCGAGACAAAACTTATCGCTGCAGCGGCGAGGCAGAGGGGGAGCGTGCGCGGAGCCAGCAGCGGGAGGAATCCGACTGAGCCCAGCAATGCCGCAAAAAAGAGAATCTTGTCGCCCAGGTTGGCAAGGGGGCCAAACTTGTGAAGTTGCCCGCTGCTGGCGTCGGACAGCAGGGGAGCGAGCCCGAACACAACTGCGAGTCCGGCTCCGATTCCGCAGGCGACCAAGACGATGCCAAGTCGGTTTCGGTGCTGGCAAACGAGAAGCCAGAGCCCCAGGGATACCCATGCCAGGGCCATATGTTCTTTGAACGTGAGCAACAATATGAGTACGCATGGCAGCAGAATGCTGCGTCTCTCCTGTGCCGCGATGAAGGCGAGCAGGACGAAAGGCATCGAGAGGCTGCTCGGTTGAAACTCGGCCGTCATCACCTTCAGCAATGGGTAGTTAGTCAGCCAGAGTAGTAATACGAGTACTCGTGAAGAGAGATTTTCGAGATGGGGTCTGGTGAATCTCCAGAGTAGGGGGAGGCAGGATAGGAAGCCGACAATCTTTAGGAACGGAAGCCAGAGGAAGCTCGGATCGATCCAGAATAGGGGAGCTAGTAGGGCAAGAACTGGACTGAAGTGATCCGCGAATGCATGTGTCTGGAGGACGTGATTTGCAAAGCCGCGCCCGGCGGCGACGTTTGCCGTTACGTGGGCAAAGAGCCCTGTGTCGTAGGTGTTATAGGATAGTGAATAGTATCTTGCGGTCGCCAATGCCACGAGGGTGAGCGCCTGCGCTATCGCGAGAATCCAAAAGGATGAGGGAGACAGCAGCCGTAGAAGCTCGCGCTGTTCGTCGCGCATCACGAGCACTATCACTAGGACCAGAAGCGGCGCCGCCGCCAGCCCCGGTAGCTGGTCCAGCCGAAAGGACGCTAGTAGCATTACCTGCATGAGGGCGAATGCTGGTACGAGGAGGGCGGCGGGGCTCTTGTTTTTCTGCGATAGCATGTGTTTATGAGCGTGCTTCGCGAGCCGAGGGCCCATCATGGGGCGGTCAGCGCCAAATCTTCGCGCGGAGAAGGGCGCGTGATTATGATTTTCGGAAAAGGCTATCTAAGCGCGTGTATACACAGAAGTCAACCGAGCGAAGCGTGGGGGCGAAGGCGCCGCCGTGGGCTGACGTCCAATGGCGTTTGATTGCGCGGTTCTCGGGCGCGGATTCTTCTGCTCGACCGTGCGTGCCTCGGGAATCTCATGACGCGGACATAGCAAACAACTCTTGCTGCACATGTCGCCGCCGCTCTTCCATTCGGCCAAGCTCAATTTCCAGGGTCGGGCCCCTGCGAAGCGGAGTGGGCTGACGATGGGGACCCTCGGCGGCGTCGAACGGGCTAACGGTTGTCGCGATGCGGTTCAAGCTCACCTGCGCGTATCGCGCGGTCGTTTCGATTGAGGAATGTCCTAGAAGCACTTGCAGCGTACGAATGTCCTGGCCCTGCTCAAGAAGGTGTGTCGCAAAACTGTGGCGAAGGCTGTGCGTCGTGACTCGCCGCTGGATTCCCGCGCGGCGCACCGCACGCCGCATCGCGCACTGAAGCGTTTCGCGGGATACTGTCTTGCCGCCCCCGTCGCCAGGAAAGAGCTCTCGGCCGGCGGGCCGGTGATTGGCGAGGTATGACGATAGTAACTCGCGGACACGTCTGCTTAGCATCACATAACGTGGGCTGCCGTTCTTGCTCTTGCGGATGTATATCAGCCCTCGGTTTGTGTCGATATCCTCACATGAGAGGGCAAGCGCTTCGCCGATCCGCAACCCGGCGGAGTACATTATTGCCAGGATTACTCGGTGTTTTGGCGAAGAGACTGAGGCCAAGATCTGATCGATCTCGCATGCGGTGAGGATCTCTCTGACCTTCCAGGGGACTCGGGGCCATGGAATCTTGCGAACGAGTTCTGGCTTGCTCAGGGTAGTAGAATAGAGGAACTTTAGAGCCGCCACGTGCATCTTCTGGTTTGCGGGGCCCGTCCTGCTGGCTACGTCCAGAAGGTAGCTCTCAATCTCGCGTTCGCCGAGCTTCTCCGGCTGCCGATGATGAAACTCCGAAAAGGTCTCGATGATCCGAAGGTATTCATCAATCGTGATCTTGCTGTAGCGCCGCAGTTCCATGTCGTTTCTCATGCGCTCTCGGGCTGTATCCACGGAGATCTCCTGTTGGTGTCTCGTGACCGTTGGGCTCTCGAGTATGCAGCGTATGGAGGTTGAGGAGCGCGAGAAAAGACAAACGCGCGCCCCGGAGGAGCGCGCGTTCGCGGGCCGATTGATGGGGCGACGGCTCAGGTGCCGGGCGTACGGGGGAGGATCTTCGGGGGAATGATCTTTCCCGTAGCGTCCTTCACGAGCGTGTAGAAAGTCACCGCGCTGAATCCGCCAGTGATCCTGCAGAAGCCGAGGGCCCACAGATCGCTGCAGTCGCCGCTGGCGGGGCGGGCGTTCCACTGGGCGCAACCGAGGGCTTCGCTGCTGTCGGGCTTGTTCAGCGTGCAGTCGCGTTTGTTGGCGAGGTTCTGGTGAAAGTTGATGAAGCAGGTCGTGAACGCCTGCTGGTCCCTTATCGTTGCCTTGCAGGCGGTCTCGAGGCGCTTGTAGAACTCGCAGCCGATCGGGGAGCCGGCGACCTTGCAACGGCTGGTATCCGCGGCAGCCCACGTGAATGGCGCGCCGGCGGCGCCAGTGGAGGCGACCATCGTGCCCGTCGGTTTTGATACGCTCCCGCCGCCCACCGGCGGATATTTCCAACGGTAGTAGCCGAGCACCTGGGCTTTGGTCGCGTTGATGTCCGACCGGGTCAGGGCGACGTTCGATGTCGGAAGGCCCTTCAAGAGCCAAGCGTTCACACAGTTGTTGAAGTTGGTCCGGTTGAAGACGGCGGCCGTGCCACTGATCTGCCCGCAGAACAGCTGCGCGCAGGCATTTGCTTTTGCGTTCAAGATCTCATCGATCACCCCCTGACTGCCGCTTACGGTTTGCCCGGTATAGGTCGGGTCGCAGCGGACGGTACTGTCAGGGACGAACTTCGGGTTGTCCGGTGTGATGGTGATCTTGGGGATCCACGTTGCTGGCGGGTTTGGAATGGTTTGGGCGAACGCGGTACCCGCAAGACTGCAGGCCGTGAGCGTTAGCGCGGCGACGAGGCTGTTCGAGAATCGGTGCATGGGAAGCCCCCGGGGCAATGGGTATAGGGGAGGTTGCGGTGAATGCCCATTGGACGCTCGTGGTTCCCGAATATTTAAGGGTGCGCGGCGAAATAGCGTAGTTATTTTAACATCTTGCGCTGATTTTGCGTGAGCATCCGTCAGCGAGTGTGAGCAGTTGTGAGCGCGTGCCTTGTCGCCCTGAGCGTAACGTACGTCCGCCTTTGTCCCCCGGGGCCTTTGTCACAGGCGCGGCATCGCTCCCGCAATCGGAGTAACGTCCTCCCGATGCGCCACCGGTCGGGCAATCGACGTCTCTTGCGCCTGCTCCTTTCCATCGGCCTGGTCCTCTTGGCGGGGCCTGGGTGCAACCGCAAGCCGGCGCTGGCGCCAGCGCCGCCAGAGGGGCCGATCGCCGCGCGTCCGCCCACGGAGCCCCTACCGGCGAGGCCGGTCGTGGCTCCGCCGCCAGCGCGAGACGCGGTGACGACCACCCGGGGCGAGATCGCCAGCGTGCGCTACCTCGAGCACATGACGGGCGGGGCGCGGCCGGGTGAGCGGGTGCCGATGATCGTCGCGCTGCATCCCATGGGTGGGGACCCCGCGACGTTCCTACCAATGCTCCGACGCTATCGCCGCCGCGCCCGAATCATCCTCCCGTACGGCCATCCGAACGGGGGGATGTACATCTGGTACGACTCCGTACGCGACGACGTCGCCGCGCCTCTGGTCACCCGGGAAGCAGATCGCATCGCCGCCGCGCTCTCCGCGCTGGTCGCTGCCCGCCCCACCGTTGGCAAGCCTCTCGTCACCGGCTTCTCCCAGGGTGGCATCATGACCTTCGCCCTGGCCGTGACCCACCCCGAGGCGCTGGCCGCCGCCTTCCCCATCAGCGGCTTGCTCCCGCCGTCACTCTACCCATCGGCCGCGCTCAGCTCGCGGCCTCGACCAGCGACGCTCCCGGCGGTCATCGCCTTCCACGGCGCCTCCGACTTGGCCGTGCCGACCCAAGGCGCGCGCGCCTCTATCGCCGAGCTGCGGCGCGCCGGGTACACCGCGCAGCTGCGCGAGTACGCCGGGGTGGAGCACGGCACCTCCACCCAGGAACTGAGTGAGATATTGGAGGCGATAGGGCGGGCCGCCGACGGCCTCACCGACGCGATGCCGAGGCCCGCGCCGGAATGATGCGCGCCCTTTACTTCTTCGGGCAGGACTTGCGGCACTTACGAAACGCGCGGAGGTTCGTCTTGCGCAGCTTGCGGTGCTCGCGGCGGCATGCTTTGCGGGTCTTCAGGCGGATCTTCCGATGTTCCTTCGACTTGGCGTCTGCGATGCACTTGTTGCGCAGCTCGTTGGCCTCCTTGCGGCGCATGCGAGCTCCCGCGCGGCACTCGCGTCGACACGACGTCCCCTCCGAAGTAAACGGCGGCCCTGCCGCGTCGGAAGCGGGCGCCGGGGCCGCCGCGTCCGACGCGGGAGCGGCGGCCGGAGGGGCATCGTCCGCGAGGGCGATGCCGGGAGCTAGCGAGAGCGTCATCGCGGCGAGCAAGGCGCGGGGGAGTTTCTTCGCGATCATGTGGATCGGTCCTTCGACAAAGGTTGAGATGGACGGCTGCCCCTTCTCGTAGGGAGATCGCCGGCTCCTGTCAACTTGGTTCGCGAGAAGGAGAGCAGCGCGACGTGAAAGCTTCCCTCGGAAGGGAGCAACAGGAAGTTGGGGAAAAAGACGAAGATGAAGATTCACCTTGTCCCTCCCGCGGAGACATTTCGAGACACCTTCTTGCGCGGGCTCCGCGAGTTCCAACAGGAAGGCCTTCCCTGGTGGGTCGGAGGGGCCATCGAGCTTGCAACACACGACTTCGCCGCGTTCGTGGCAAAGAAGCTGGCCGATTCAAGCCCCGGGTCCGCAGAGGGGGTTCCCAAGACGCATCTCTGGGCGCTGACGGAAGGAACGTTCGTCGGGCGCATCTCGATCCACCACGACCTGACCGAGGCGCTCCGCGTCGAAGGCGGGCACATCGGCTACGATACCGTTCCTTCGTTCCGCGGGCGGGGCGTCGCCACGGAGATGCTGCGTCAGGCCTTGCCCGTTGCGCGCACGCTCGGACTGACCGAGGTGCTGCTCACGTGTGACGACACCAACGCCGCCTCCATCCGCGTCATCGAGAGAAACGGAGGCTCGCTCCGCGAGACGAGGGCCATCGACGCGAAGAGGCCACTCAAGCGCTATTACTGGATCTCGATTTGAGCACCGGTGTTCGGGAAAAGGAGGAGGGTCTTGAGGCGGACGGTCGGCTCGCCGCTCCAGGTTATGGGGCGAAGCGCCCCGCACCGCTTCGCCGACCACCGGAAATCGTCGACGGTGCTTGTTATTGCTGACTAATCCAGTGCCTCGGGAATGCTGCTTGCTGGGGCGCGTCAAGCGGCGTACTATTGGTAAATGAAATACTTTGTACGCTCATGTACCTAATTCCTTCGATTCGTCGGGAGGGTACGCTCGTTCGTGTGGCTCTTTCTGAGCTGCGCGTTGGTTACGAAGCTGAAGAGCTCAAGCGATGGCAGCGCGGCAAGTGCCAGCTCGCGCCCGCAGCTCACGCAAGATGCGTCCCGCCCGAGCACGCCGACCGAAAAAAAGAGCTTCTCCGTCGCTTTCTGACTGGCGAACACGTCTTTGGTCGGCCGCCGAGTGCCTATTGGGATCAGGCCAATTCCACGTGGCCGGCCTTCCGCTGGGCCCAGTATCTCCACGAGAAATACGCTTTTGACCTTACCTCGATTGTCTCGGAGGCATGGCATGCTTCGGCACGCGCCTCGGGATATAGCGGTGGCGCCGGTCGCAGGGTCTCTCGCCATGGCCCTGGTACCGCGACGCTGAAGCGGTTCCTGCCGGAGAGCTTCTTCCACGATTTCGCGACGCTGGTCGAAGAGAACGCGGGTTCGCTCCCGGGGCCCGCGACGAGGCACGATCTCAACGTCGACATCTTCGCCGGCAAGCCGTCCGAGTGGTGTTTCTTCGAGGTGGCGCGCGATAACGGCACCGTCGCCGTCAACCAGAGGCTCTTCCTGGCCTTCGCCGCGTTCTTGCTGCACCGCCACGTCGTGCCGGTGGACGGCGCGACGCCCTGGCGCGTCGGCCTCGTACGCTTCGATTCGGGGCTTCGTGCTGGTGTCGAGCGGGAATCGCCGGAAGCGATTCTGCAGGAATTCCGGATCCCCGACGCCTGGACCCAGAGCTCGGTGATGGCTGCGTAATAAGCCACCGTTTCTGGCCAAACAAGCGTATCCTTACTCTCGTTGCCGGCGAGCAATTCAATCCGCCCTCGGACCGCCTTTTAGAATCCGAGAGGGCAAATTCACCAGAAAACGTGGGGTCTGGTCGCGCTGCGGTACGTTGGGCAGCGCGATGGATATTCCTTTTTCTGGCAAGGAGAACCGCATGGTCCTCGTGACCGGGGGCAGCCTCTTCGTAGGAATCAGGCTGGAGGGGCGACTGCTCTTCGCGTTCCAGTCAGCGGAGCGCGGAAGCTACGTGAGCGACGGAGAAGCGGGGCGCTTTCTCACGACCTTCGAGCGCGATGGGCGTCTCTATGTCGGAAAGGTGGTCGACGCCGGGCTCGCGACCGACCGCGTGGACGACATTGCGCGCAATGTTCTCAGCATCGTCAAACGCTTTTCGGCGGGCGAGCGACTTCCCGCTGCCCTGAACATCTTCGCGGTGGGTGAGTGAGCGTCTCATGATGGCCTTTTGCCTGACCTTTGGTGTCTGCGCGTTCGCCGCGCTGGTGGCCGTGTTCGTATTCGGCGGCCGCTTTGGACCCGGTCAGGTGCGGCAGGCCGAGGACGCCATGAACGCCCTCTACGGTTCTTGGGATCGCGAGCTCGGGCTCTTGTTGGCCTCGCGCGGCTCCTCGCGGGAGGACAAGCGCCAGCTTCTCCGTGCGCTGTGGTTGCGCTACTCCCGGTTGATCGAGCGTTGCCGCCTCCCTCGCGGCAACCAGGATGGGCACGCGCGGCTCGCCGCGACACGCGCGTCGCTGCTGGGCAAGATGCGCCTGTCGTTCCAGGACCTGCGCCGTATGGAGCTCGCCGGCGAGAACACCTAAGCCCTGTTGGTGCAGCAGGACGGTGGTGGCCTTTTCTCTACGGTTTCCGAGCTAATCCGCGTTGCCGCTCGCCCTGGTCCGTGAGATCATCGAAGGGTTCAGTCAACGCCTTTCGACCTTCGACGCCATCTTCCTTGGGGAGGGAACCGTGCGCCACATAGCCATTTTAGTGGTCTCGCTCTGTGTCTCGGGCTCGCTTGCCGCCCCCGCGGCGCTTGCTTGGGACGCGGGGCCCTCGAGCTGCAAACACTCCGAGTGCAGCGGCGCCGTCGTCGGGCAGCTCCTCACCGAGACCGACTGCGGCAAGTACGGGCGCGTCGGGAGCAGCACCAATCGCTGCGCCGCCGGCCAGGACCTCTACGGTGGCGTTTGCTACAAGGGCTGCCCGGCCGGAAAGCACCGCACCGCCGTTTGCTCCTGCAAGAAGGACGGGACAGGCACCCTCGACATCTTTGCCGTCGAGACGAGCTGCAGCAAATACGGCGCGAGCGGTCTGCCCCGCAAAGAGTGCCCGGTCGGCCAAGAGGACTACCTCGGCGGCTGCAACCCCGTGTGTCCCTCCGGGTTCAAGCGCACCGCCGTTTGTACCTGTCAGGGCAATCCGAAGTGGCAAGGGAACACCCATCTCTGGGTGGTGAACCGCGCGCTCGATCTGCTCGCGAAGAGCGGTGATCCGGTCGCGGTGAAGATCGCCGCCCGCATGAACAAGGCCTCCTGCCGCGGCGGCGACAAGGGCTGGGAGTCCGGTCTTTGGGACGGCGACGGCCCCGGCCTCGTCGACTCCGACCGCATGGGCTCGCACTTCTACAACGGCGCCGGCCTCAACGCTTCCGGCAAGGCCACCAAGACCGTGACCTACGCGGCCGCCGAGCTCACCCGCCGCGGCTCGACCGACAACGCGCTCAAGAACGCTCTCGATCAGATCGCCAAGGTCACCGATCTCGACAAGGCCGACTCCTGCTACGCCCTCGGGCTCGCGCTCCACTACGCCACCGACCTCACGCAGCCGATGCACGCGACTTCGATGTCCACGCTCGAGCTGCCGATGGGGCTCCACCCGGTCTGGGAGAGCTACGTCCCCGTCATCCAGACGCGCTTCCCGGCCAAGAGCTGGGACAAGCGCTGGGCCGGGAAGAGCGCGCGCGACGTGCTCCACAACGTCTCCGTGAAGGCGAACTCCTGGACGCCGAAGCTCCTCGCCGCGATCGACACCAATCGCATCCCGATCTGCACGTACCTCGCCTTCGCTGGCGCGATCTTCACGGGTCGTTGCTGGCGCGGCGACGGCAAGGTCGACACCATCACCGGTGACATCCTCGACGACGCCTATCAATCGACCGCGAGCTTCCTGCGCGCCGCGGTGAAGCCGTAGGCTCGTAGAGCTCGTCGGGCGGCTCGTAGATCGTCTCTTGTCGGATCGCCTCCTGCCTGTACGGTGCGGGCAGGATGGGTCGCATATTGCGCACCCTCCGCGGATGACCGACAAGGCGAGCATGCGAACCCTCGCCGCTTCCTGCTCCTTGACGCTTCTCCTCTTCGCCGCCTGCGGCGGCTCCTCCGCTCCCGCGCGCGACGGCGGCGCCGCCGACGCCGGCGCGAGCGCTGACGGCGGGACGCAGGGCGAGAGCGCCTCGGTCGCGGGCGTCGTCTCCGCGCACAACGCCGCGCGCGCCGCCGTCTCGCCCGCCGCATCGCCGGCGCTCGCGCCGCTCGTCTGGTCCCCCGACGCCGCGAGCACCGCCTCCGCGTGGGCCGCCGGCTGCGTGTACATGCACAACCCCGACAACAACATCTACGGCGAGAACATCTACGCATCGACCGCCGACCCCGCCGCGGCCGCCGTCGTCGGCGACTGGGCGAGCGAGAAGAGCAACTACGACTACGCGAACAACGCGTGCACCGGCGTCTGCGGCCACTACACGCAGGTCGTGTGGCGGAGCACGACCTCCGTCGGTTGCGCGAAGCAGCGGTGCACGAGCGGCTCTCCCTTCGGGAGCACCGGCGGCGGCGTCTGGTACTACTTCGTCTGCAACTACTTCCCGCCCGGGAACGTCGGCGGCGAGCGTCCTTACTGAGCGGTCGCGCTCACTCGCGCGGCTTGCGCCACACGAGCGCGGACGCGCGCTCGAGCAGCAGCCCTTTTTCTCGTGCGTTGCTCGCGAGGCCCGCGGCGCGCAAGAGCTCCGCGTGCGCTTCCTCGTTTCGTCCCACCTTCGCGAGCAGATCCGCGCGCACGCTCGGCAAGAGGTGATAGCTCGCGAGCGCGGGCTCCGCGGCCAGCGCATCGACGAGCACGAGGCCCGCCTCCGGTCCGAACGCCATCGACACCGCGACCGCGCGGTTCAGCTCCACCACCGGTGACGGCGCCACGTTCGCGAGCACCTCGTAGAGCGCCGCGATGCGCGGCCACTCCGTTTCCTCCGCGGTGCGCGCGCGCGCGTGGCACGCGGCGATCGCCGCCTGAAGGGCGTAGGGGCCCGCCGCGCCGCCGAGCGCGCGCGCCTTTTCAAGGGCCAACAAGCCGCGATCTACGAGCAGCCGATCCCACTTCATCCGATCCTGCGCGAGGAGGAGGATCGGTTCGCCCTTCGGTCCGACGCGCGCGCGCGTGCGCGACGCTTGTAGCTCCATGAGCGCGACGAGGCCGTGCACCTCGGGCGCCGCGGGCAAGAGCCCCGCGAGCACGCGGCCGAGGCGGAGCGCGTCCTCGCAGAGCGCGGGGCGCATCCAGTCGTCGCCGGCGGTGGCCGAGTAGCCTTCGTTGAAGACGAGGTAGACGACCTCGAGGACGGCCGCGAGGCGAAGGGCGAGCTCTTCGCCGCGCGGCGCCTCGAAGCCGACCTGCTTCTCCGCGAGCGTCTTCTTCGCGCGCACGATGCGCTGCGCCATCGTCGCTTCGGGGACGAGGAACGCGCGCGCGATTTCCTCGGTGGTGAGGCCGCCGAGGACGCGCAGCGTCAGCGCGACGCGCGCCTCGACCGGCAAGACCGGGTGGCACGCGGTGAAGACGAGGCGCAGGAGATCGTCTTTGACGTCGTCGTCGAGCGCGGCCTCGACGTCCGGCGCGCGCGGGCGTTGCGCCGCGAGCTCATGGCCGAGCTCTTCGTGCTTCCTGTGCAGGAGCGCGCGGCGGCGCAGCGCGTCGATGGCGCGGTGCTTCCCCGCCGCCATCAGCCACGCCGCCGGATTATCGGGGATGCCTTGCGTGGGCCACTGCTCCAGCGCCGCGAGGAGCGCGTCTTGCGCGAGCTCCTCCGCGAGGCCGACGTCGCTCACGACGCGCGCGAGCGCCGCGATCAGCCTCGCGGACTCGATGCGCCAGATCGCCTGGACGGTGCGCTCGGTCTCCGTGGCCAAGGGCGCGCGCCTACGGCTTGGTGGGCTCGTCGTCGATCTCGGGATCGGGGAGCGCGCTCCCTTTCTCGAGGAAAGTGCGCACCTCCCACAGATAGGGAAAGCACTTCTTCGACGTGGTCGTGCGCAGATACGACACGCCGCTCGAGCCGCCCGTGCCGCGCTTGAAGCCGATCACGCGCTCGACGACGCGCACGTGATGCTCGCGCCACAACGCCAGCCACTCATCGAGCTCGACCAGCGATTCGGAGAGCAGATACAGCGCGAGGTGCTCGTCGGGGTGCTGATAGATCGGGAGCAGCGCGTTCAGGATGTGCGGCTTCGCCGCGGCGTCGGCGGCGGCCTCGAGCGCTGCCGCGTTCTCCGGCATCGCGAAGCCGAGCGCGCGCAACATTTCATAGAACGACGTGCGCAGATCCGGCTCGGCGAGGCGCTTCTTCAGGCGCTCGACGACGTCGGGGCGCGCCGCGTAGTGCGGCAGATAGCGCTCGTCCTTCAGCCCCGCGACGAACTCGATCTCGCGGAACTGCGCCGACTGGAAGCCGCTCGCCGGGTCGAGGCGGTCGCGGAACTCGAGGAACTCGACGGGCGTCATCGTCTCGAGGATGTGGATCTGGCTGACCAGAAGCTTCTGGATCTCGACGACGCGGCGCATGAAGTGGTGCGCGCGCAGCACCTCCTTCGAGTCCATGTAGCGCTGCGCGTTGTCGAGCTCATGGAGGATGAGCTTGAACCAGAGCTCGTACGTCTGGTGGATGATGATGAAGAGGTATTCGTCGTGGTGCGCGGGCGTCGAGAGCGGCTGCTGCAGGCGCAGGAGGTCCGTGACGCGCAGGTATTCGTCGTAGGCGAGCTTCGTGGCGACCGGTGGCTGCCCGGGTGGCGTGGCGGATTTCATCTCTTCTCCCGCGCTCTTGCGCGCGCGGCGGAGCGTAACAAAGAAAAAAAGAAAAAAAAGATCGTGCCCGTGTCGATTTCACGATCGCTCGTTCGACGAAGGGATAGAACCGAGGGCGAAAAACGGACGGCCCCTCGCAAAACCAGGAGAAAACCGATGCGTTTCATGATGTTGATGTTCCCCGGCAAGGCCCACGAAGTCCCCGGCGCGATGCCCACCGCCGAGCAGGTCGCGGCGATGATGAAGTACAACGAGGAGCTCGCTAAGGCGGGCGTGCTTCTCTCGCTCGACGGCCTCCACGACCGCACCAAGGCCGTGCGCATCTCGTGGCCGGCCGGCGGCAAGGTGAAGGTCACCGACGGGCCGTTCGCGGAGTCGAAGGAGGTCGTCGGCGGCTACTGGATCATCCAGACGAAGTCGAAGGAAGAGGCGATCGAGTGGGCGCGCCGCATCCCCGCCCACGATCCTGATGCCTTCGTCGAGGTGCGCCAGATCTTCGAGATGAGCGACTTCCCCGCCGACGTGCAGGCCGCGGCCGATAGCAGCGTCGTGAAGGCGGCGATCGAGAAGCACCAGTAGCGTCGTCGGCCACGTGACGCGCGTGAAGAGCCCCCGTCGCTCCGTACAAGCGGCGGGCGGCTCGTAGATCGCGGCTTTCTCGCCGAGGAAAAGCGAAGCGGCGCTACTCCAAGACGCGGACTTCCATGACGCCGAGGTGCTCGATGCCGAGCTTCACGGTCATGTCCTTCGCGAGCGGCACCGCCTGCGTCGCGGCGCCCGCGAGCACGATGCTGCCCGCGGGGAGCGCGCGCCCGCGCTCCGCGAGGATCTGACAGAGCTCGACGATCGACTGGAGCGGATTGCCGCTCACCTCGCTCGCGAGCGCCGCTTGCACGGGCGCGCCTTCGGCCTCCATGCGCAGCTCGAGGTGCGCGAGGGCGTCGGGGTCGCTGGGAGGCGCGACGCCCTCGCCGAGCACGAAGCGCGACGACGAGCAGTTGTCGGCGACGACGTCGGGCAGCGAGAAGTACTTGAAGCCGACGAAGCGCGAATCGAGGATCTCCAGCGCGGGATAGACGAGGTCGACGGCGCGCAGCGCCTCCGCGCGATCGATCTTCCCCGAGAGCGGCGCCGCGACGCGGAAGGCGAGCTCCGGCTCGATCTTCGGGTGAATGGCGCCTTTCAGCGAGAAGGTCCCCGCGACGCGCATCTCGTCGGTGAGCACGCCGTAGATCGCGGCGTTCAAGCTCATCTGCTCGCGCTTCGCGCGCGAGGTGAGCCCCATCTTCAAGCCGATCACGCGCTCGCCGCGCGCTTCGCGCAGGCGCACGCCCTCGTCCTCGATGAGGTAGGCGTCGCCGAGGTTGAGGTTCGGGTAGGCGACGGTGAGTCGCTCGACCTCGCGACCCTCACGCATCGCGTCGTCGAGGTGTTTGGCGAGGGCGCGGTGAACGTCGGGCGAATAGGCGGGAGTATCCATGCGCACCGCGTTAGCGCGGATCGCGCATGGCCGCAATGCTCGGGCTGCTCGAGAATCAGCTGTCAGCTATCAGCGGTCAGCTTTCAGCTCTGAGTCCGGATCCGGAGCTGACCGCTGAAAGCTGACAGCTGAGAGCTTCACTGGCGTATCGCGGTGCGGCTTGATTAGATGTGCTCCATGAGCCTTGCGGGCCGCATCCTCGACATCTCTCCGGTGGTCTCCGCGAAGACCGCCGTCTTCCCCGGCGACACGCCCTACGCGCGCGCGATCGCGCTCGACTTCGCGCAGGGACACAACCTCCTCCTGTCGTCGATCACCACGACGGTGCACATCGGCGCGCACTGCGACGCGCCCAACCACTACGACCCGAGCGGCGCCGCCATCGACGCGCGCCCGCTCGACTACTACCTCGGCCCCTGCGAGGTCGTGCGCGTGAAGGTCGGGCGCAACGAGCGCATCACGCCCGCGCACCTCGGCGGGCGCGCGCCGCGCGCGCCGCGCGTGTTGTTCCACACCGGCACCTTCCCCGACCCCGACCAATGGAACGGCGACTTCGCGTCGCTGTCGGCGCCGCTCGTCGAGTGGCTCGCGGAGCGCGGCGTCCGCCTCGTCGGCATCGACACGCCGTCGGTCGATCCCGCGGAGGACAAGATCCTCGAGTCGCACCGCGCGGTGTTCGCGCGCGATCTCGCGGTGCTCGAGGGCATCGTGCTCGACCACGTGCCCGAGGGGCTCTACACCCTCGTCGCGCTCCCGCTCCGCCTCGCCGGCGCCGACGCTTCGCCGGTGCGCGCGGTGCTCGTCGAAGGAGGCGCCGCGTGAAGACGCTCGCGAACTTCATCGGCGGCGAGCTCGTCGCGCCCGCGAGCGGCCGCTACCTCGACGACGTCGATCCCGCCACCGGCGCGGTCATCGCGCGCGTCCCCGACTCCGACGCCGACGACGTCGCGCGCGCGGTCGCCGCGGCGCGCGCCGCGTTTCCGGCGTGGGCCGCGCTCCCCTCCGTCGAGCGCGCGCGCTTCCTGCGCAAGCTCTCCGCCGCGATCAGCGCGCGCGCCGACGAGCTCGCGCGCGTCGAGTCGACGGACAGCGGCAAGCCGCTCTCGGTCGCGAAGACCGTCGACATCCCGCGCGCCGCCCTCAACTTCGAGTTCTTCGCCGACGCCGCGACGCAGTTCGCGAGCGAGTGCCACGCGGGCCCGAGCGCGCTCAACTACACGACGCGCGCGCCGCTCGGCGTCGCCGCGTGCATCTCGCCGTGGAACCTCCCGCTCTACCTCTTCACGTGGAAGCTCGCGCCCGCGCTCGCCGCGGGGAACACCGTGGTCGGCAAGCCGTCCGAGGTCACGCCGATGACCGCGGCGCTCCTCGGTGAGCTCGCGCACGAGATCGGGTTGCCGGCCGGCGTCCTCAACATCGTGCAGGGCGAGGGCGCCAAGGCCGGCGCCGCGCTGTGTACGCACCCGGACGTCTCCGCCATCTCCTTCACCGGCTCGACGCGGGTCGGCGCGGAGATCGCGCGCGCCGCCGGGCCCGCGTTCAAGAAGGTGTCGCTCGAGCTCGGCGGCAAGAACCCCACCGTCGTCTTCGCCGACTGCGACCTCGACGCCGCCGTCGAAGGCGCGCGCCGCGCCGCCTTCTCGAATCAGGGGCAGATTTGCTTGTGCGGCTCGCGCATCTTCGTCGAGCGACCCATCTACGAGCGCTTCAAGATCGCCCTCGCCGAGCAGACGCGCGCGCTGCGCGTCGGCGATCCGCTCGACCCCGCCACCGACCAGGGCGCGCTCGTCTCGCGCGCGCACTTCGACAAGGTCAGCGCGTACCTCGCGCTCGCGCGCGACGAGGGCGGAACCTTCCTCACCGGCGGGCGCGCCGCGAAGGTCGCGGGGCGCTGCGCGAGCGGTCTCTTCATCGAGCCGACGCTCATCGAAGGGCTCGACGCGCGCTGCCGCACCAACCAAGAGGAAATCTTCGGTCCCGTCGCGACGCTCACCCCCTTCGACTCCGAAGACGAGGTCCTCGCGTGGGCGAACTCCACGCGCTACGGCCTCGCCGCCAGCGTCTGGACGCGCGATCTCACGCGCGCGCACCGCTTCGCCGCGGGGCTGCAATCGGGGATCGTGTGGATCAACTGCTGGATGCTGCGCGATCTGCGCACGCCCTTCGGCGGCACGAAGGAGTCGGGCGTCGGGCGCGAGGGCGGCTTCGAGGCAATGCGCTTCTTCACGGAGGCCAAGAACGTGTGCGTGTACCTCGGCGGGGGCGCGAAGTGAGCGGCGGCGATCCTCGCGATGGCTCGGCCAATGAAGGGCGATCTACGAGCAGCCCGGACGCGTCCGCGTCGTCGCGCGTCGATTCACAGAAGGCGCCCGAGCCCGTCGGTGCGTATCCGCACGCGCGGCGCGCCGGCGATTTCTTGTTCCTCTCGGGCGTGGGGCCGCGCAAGCGCGGATCGAAGGAGATCCCGGGCGTCACCCTCGACGCGAGCGGGAAGATCGTCGCGTATGACATCGAGGAGCAGTGCCACTCGGTGTTCGCGAACGTGCGCGCGATCCTCGAGGACGCGGGCGCGAAATGGGAAGACCTCGTCGACGTCACCGTGTACCTCACCAACATGAAGGCCGATTTTCCGGCGTATAACCGGCTCTGGGCGCGCTACTTCGGCGCGAGCCCGCCCTGCCGCACGACGCTCGAGATCCTCTCTTTGCCCACGCCGATCGCGATCGAGCTCAAGTGCGTCGCGTACCTCGGAGGGAAGCGATGAGCCTCCGCCCGCTCAACTTCAAGAAGTGGATCGACGAGCACCGGCACCTCTTGAAGCCGCCCGTCGGCAACGCGCAGATCTGGGAGGATCGCGAGTTCATGGTGACCGTCGTGGGCGGTCCCAACGCGCGCACCGACTATCACGTGAACGAAGGCGAAGAGTTCTTCTATCAAGTCGAGGGCGACATCACGCTGCGTGTGCTCGAGGACGGCAAGCCCGTCGACATCGAGATCCGCGAGGGCGAGATCTTCCTCTTGCCGCCGAAGGTCCCGCACTCGCCGCAGCGCCCCGCGGGCACGGTGGGGCTCGTGCTCGAGCGGCGGCGGCTCGCGCACGAGCTCGATTCGTTCTTGTGGCTGTGCCCTTCCTGCGGCGACAAGGTGTACGAGGAAACGTTCCACCTCGAGAACCTCGTCACGCAGCTCCCGCCGATCTTCGCGCGCTTTTATGACGATCCCGCGCACTCGACGTGCAAGCGCTGCGGCACGCGCACGACGCGCCCGCCGCGTCCGGCCGCTTCGTGAGCGAGGCGCATCCATACGAATGAAGATCGACATCCATACGCACCTCCTGCCGCCCGAGCTCCCGCGCTGGAAAGAGAAGTTCGGCTACGGCGGCTTCATCGGGCTCGAGAAGACGTCGTCGTGCAGCGCGCGCATGGTGCGCGACGACGGGCGCTCGTTCCGCGAGATCGCGAGCAACGCGTGGGATCCCGCGGTGCGCATAGAGGAATGCGAACGCGCGGGCGTGCACGTGCAGGTGCTCTCGACCATTCCGGTGCTCTTCAGCTACTGGGCGAAGCCCGCCGACGGGAACGACGTCGCGCGCTTCCTGAACGATCACCTCGCGGGCGTGGTGGCGGCGCACCCGAAGCGCTTCGTCGGCCTCGGCACGCTGCCGCTGCAGGCGCCCGACCTCGCCGTGCGCGAGCTCGAGCGCTGCGTACGCGAGCTCGGCATGCGCGGCGTGCAGATCGGGTCGCACGTGAACGAGTGGAACCTCGACGCGCCCGAGCTCTTCCCCGTCTTCGAAGCGGCGGAGCGCCTCGGCGCGGCGATCTTCGTGCACCCGTGGGACATGATGGGCGAGGCGCGCATGCCGAGCTATTTCCTGCCCTGGCTCGTGGGCATGCCCGCGGAGACGTCGCTCGCGATCTGCTCGATGATCTTCGGCGGCGTCTTCGAGCGGCTCCCGAAGCTGCGCGTCGCGTTCGCGCACGGCGGCGGCGCGTTCCCGGGAACCTTCGCGCGCGTCGAGCACGGCTTTCGGGCGCGCCCCGATCTGTGCGCCGCCCGTAACCCGCACCCGCCCAGCCATTACCTCGGTAAGTTCTACGTCGACTCGCTCGTCCACGACGCCGATACGCTGCGTTTCATCTTGAAGATGTTCGGCGCGCGCTGCGTGGCGCTGGGGACGGATTACCCTTTCCCGCTCGGGGAACTGGAGCCGGGGAAGCTGATCGAGTCGATGGAGGATCTAGACTCCGCGACGCGCGAGCGTTTGCTCGCGGGGACCGCGCTCGAGTGGCTGCTCGTAGATCGTGCCGATTTCGCGGAGGCGTCGTGAATCGCGAAGAGGCCGCGGAGCTCGCGAAGCGCGCCGACGAGAGCGACGCGCTCGCGCGCTTTCGTGGCGAATTCCTGTTCCCGGAGGCGCCGGGCGGCGAGGCTGCGCTGTACTTCGCGGGCAACTCGCTGGGGCTGCAGCCGAAGCGCGCGCGCGAGTACGTGCTCGCGGAGCTCGACGACTGGGCGCGCCTCGGCGTGGAAGGGCACTTCGCCGCGCGTCATCCGTGGCTGCCGTACCACGAGAACCTGACCGCGGCGGCGGCGCGGCTCGTGGGCGCGAGGCCGCTCGAGGTCGTGGTGATGAACACGCTCACCGTGAACCTCCACTTGATGATGATCTCGTTCTACCGCCCCACGGCCGCGCGCTATCGCATCTTGATCGAAGCGGGCGCGTTCCCGTCGGATCGCTACGCGGTGGATTCGCAGGCGCGCCTGCACGGCTTCGACCCGAGCGTCGCGATCGTCGAGCTCGCGCCGCGCGCGGGGGAAGAGACGCTGCGCGACGACGACATCCTCGCGGCCATCGCACGCGAGGGCGGCGCGCTCGCGCTCGTCATGCTCGGCAACGTGAACTACCTCACCGGACAAGCGTTCGACATGGCGGCGATCACGCGCGCGGCGCACGCGGTGGGCGCGCGCGCGGGGTTCGATCTCGCGCACGGCGCGGGGAACCTGGAGGTCGCGCTGCACGAGAGCGGCGCCGACTTCGCCGTCTGGTGCAGCTACAAGTATTTGAACGGCGGCCCCGGGACGCTGGGCGGCTGCTTCGTGCACGAGCGCCACGCGCGCGACGCGTCGCTGCCGCGGCTGCAGGGCTGGTGGGGCCACGACAAGGCGACGCGCTTCAAGATGGGCCCGCGCTTCGACGCGATCGAGGGCGCCGAGGGCTGGCAGCTCAGCAACCCGCCTATTTTACAGCTCGCGGCGCTGCGCGCGTCGTTCGACCTGTTCGACGCCGCCACGATGCCCGCGCTGCGCGCGAAGTCGCTCGCGCTCACCGGCTATCTCGAGCGCTTGCTCGACGCGTGGCTGAAGGACGAGATCGAGATCGTCACCCCGCGTGAGCCGGCGCGCCGCGGCGCGCAGCTGTCGCTGCGCGTCTTGCGCGGCGGCTCCCGGGCGCTCGTCGCGCGGCTCGCGGAGCGCGGCGTGATCTGCGACCACCGCGAGCCGGACATCCTGCGGGTCGCGCCGGCGCCGCTCTATACGCGCTTCGACGACGTGCGGCGGCTCTGCGAGATCCTGCGCGAAGAGGTGGGGAAGTGAGCGCGGGCGCGCGCGGCGCCGACGTCACCATCGTCGGCGCGGGGCCGGTGGGGTCGCTGCTCGCGATCCTGCTGGCGCGCCGCGGCCTCGACGTCGAGATCCTAGAGCGCCGCGGCGACATGCGCCGCGAGGCGGTGGGGGAGGGGAGGTCGATCAACCTCGCGCTCTCCGTGCGCGGCTTGCACGCGCTCGCACGCGTCGGGCTCGAGGGCGCGGTGCTCGATCACGCGATCCCGATGCGCGGCCGCATGATGCACGCCAAGGACGGCGCGCTCACCTTCCAGCGCTACGGGCGCGACGACAGCGAGCACATCAACTCGATGTCGCGCGGCTTCCTCAACGCGAGCCTGATGACGGCCGCGGAGGCGACGGGACGCGTCGCGATCCGCTTTCACCAGCGCGTCGCCGCTTACGACGCCGCGAGCGGCGCGCTCACCGTCGAAGACGCGCGCACGCACGAGTCGCGCGAGCTGCGGCCGCGAGTGCTCTTCGGAACGGACGGCTCCGCGTCGGTGGTGCGCGCGGCGGTCGCGGCCGCGGAGTCGACGACCGCCGA
>JADMIO011507085.1_pt1 | contig 25786 bp, 21 predicted proteins | sample 8958161 | NCBI WGS metagenome assembly JADMIO01 (sample SAMN16585339, study PRJNA669376) | soil metagenome | isolation source: Crop rotation soil | place: USA: Cullars Rotation, Alabama | collected 2011 | reverse complement strand
CCGCCACATCGGTGGCGGCCGTCGCCACTTCGTCGGTGACGCCCTTCCCGGGCGCGGGCTTCGGCGCAGGCCTGGGTTTCGGGGCCGGAGCGGGCTTCGGGGCCGCCACTGCCGCCGGGGCCGGCTCGGGTTCAGGAACCGGCGCGGGTTCGGGGCCGGGCGGCGGGGGCGGGGCCATATAGGGCCGCTCCTGGCTCGCCACATAGGGGCTGCCATCCTCGCCAAGCTTGCGCTCGGTCCTGGGCGGGGCCTTGCGCTGCGCCCGCAGGCCCAGCAGCATGATCGCGAGGCCGGCAACGATCAGGACGATGAGGATGATCGTAGTGGTATCGAAGGTCATGGTGTCGAATCATCCTCTTGCTTTGGCTCCGGGACGGGCGCTGCGGCCTTGCGGGAGGAAAACGCCCAGCGGCCCGTGACGATGCCGACCGCCAGCGCGGCGCCGAGCAGATAGAGATTGTGGAGGGCGAGGTCGATCATCCGAGATAGCCCTTCTTCGCCGGCCGCCGCCGGAACACCCAGCCGAGGCCAAGCCCGATCGCCCAGGCAAGCGCCGCAAGGATCAGCATCTCGACGAGCAGGGGCGTGCCGCCCGCGGCATTGGGGCCGCCGGGCCGGCAGGGCGGGGTGTCGCCGCTGGCGGTCGGCGCGGGCGGGTCCCAGACCACCGCGCCAATGCCGCCGATCTGCAGCATGCGGCCGTCCAGGCCCGGCAGATCGTTGGCGCCGCCCTGGAAGCCGGTCGTCCCGTTGCGCTGGAAGTCGATGGTGGGGCCACAGAGGAAGACGGTGCGCGACAATGGCGACTGGCCGATCCGGGCCTGGACGTTCGGCACCTCGCTGATCCGCAGCACGAAATCGGCGCGTTGCTGGAGCAGGGTCGCATAAGCGGCGCCCTGGCCGACCGGGCCGTAATAGACCCAGGCGACGAGGACGGTGACGAGGAGCCCGATCAGCAGCTTGAGCCAGCGTGACATTGGACCGGTCATAGACCCGCCCCGCGGTCGCGCGCAATCTCGCGCCAGCCGATGTCGCGGCGGCAGAAGCCGTCGGCGAAATCGATCGCGTCGACCGCGCAATAGGCCGCCTGCTGCGCCGCAGCGACATCGGGCCCGGCGGCGGTGACGCCGAGCACCCGGCCGCCGCTCGCGACCAGTCTGCCGTCGACGCGCGCCGTGCCCGCCTGGAAGACGAGGGCGCCCGCCGCGTCGAGCCCCGAAATCGCACCGCCTTTGGCCGGCGCGCCCGGATAGCCCTTTGCCGCCACCACGACGACGAGGGCGGGATCGTCCGAAAAGACCGGCGGCGGCGCGCCGGCCAGCTCGCCGCGCGCGGTCGCCAGCATCAAGTCGAGCAGGTCGCTCTCCAGCCGCGCCATCAGCACCTGGCATTCGGGATCACCGAAGCGGACATTATATTCGACCAGCTTCGGCCCGTCCGGGGTCAGCATCAGCCCCGCATAGAGGATGCCGGAGAAGGGCGTGCCGGCGGCGGCCAGCGCGCGGGCGGTGGGACGGACGATCTCGTCCAGCGCGCGCCGTTCGAGGTCCGGGGTGAAGATCGAGGCGGGGCTGTAGGCGCCCATGCCGCCGGTATTGGGGCCGGCGTCGCCATCGCCGACCCGCTTGTGGTCCTGGGCCGAGCCGAAAGGGAGGACGGTCTCGCCGTCGACCAGGCAAAAGAAGCTGACCTCCTCGCCGGTCATGAATTCCTCGATCACGACGGACTCGCCGGCGCTGCCGAAGCCGCCGTCGAACATCTGGTCGAGACCGGCCTCCGCCTGTTCGGCAGTTTCGGCGATGATCACGCCCTTGCCGGCGGCGAGGCCGTCCGCCTTCAGCACCACCGGCAGGCCGAAGCCCGGCAGCGCGGCGGCAGCGGCGGCGCGGTCGGTCACGCGGACATAGCCGGCGGTCGGAATATGGTGCCGGGCGCAGAGATCCTTGGTGAAGCCTTTTGAGCCTTCCAGTCGGGCGGGTATGCGGTCGGGGCCAAAGACGGGGATGCCTTCGGCACGGAGCGCGTCGCCGAGGCCGTCGACGAGCGGTTGTTCGGGGCCGATCACGACGAGGCCGATTGCTTCCGCGGCGCAGAAGGCCAGCACCGCCGCGTGGTCGGCAGGGTCGAGCGCGGCCAGTTCGGCATGGGCCGCGATCCCCGGATTGCCCGGCGCCGCCCACAATTTCGTGAGCCCTGGCGATTGCGCGAGCTTCCAGGCCAGCGCATGCTCGCGCCCGCCGGAACCGATGAGCAGGACCTTCATGAGCGACGCCTATTCTCCATCCGATGGCCTCCTGGCAAGCGAGTCCCCGGGCGACAACGCGCCCGCGCTCAGCGTGTCGGAACTGTCGGCGGCGCTCAAGCGGACGGTGGAGGACGGCTTCAGCCACGTCCGCGTGCGCGGCGAGATTTCGGGGTTCAAACGGGTCGGCTCCGGCCATTGCTATTTCACGCTCAAGGACGACGCCGCGAATATCGACGCGGTGATCTGGCGCGGCACCGCCTCGTCGCTCCGCTTTCAGCCCGAGGACGGGATCGAGGTGGTCGCGACGGGGAAGCTCACCACCTATCCGGCGCGCTCGCGCTACCAGATCGTGGTCGAGCGGCTGGAGCTGGCGGGGCAGGGCGCCTTGATGGCTTTGCTCGACAAGCGCCGGCGGGCGCTGGCGGCGGAGGGACTGTTCGACGAGGGGCGGAAACGGCCGCTGCCCTTTGCCCCGGCGCGGATCGGTGTCGTCACCTCGCCGACCGGCGCGGTGATCCGCGACATCCTGCACCGGCTGGAGGACCGCTTTCCGACCCATGTCACGCTCTGGCCGGTGCCGGTGCAGGGCGAAGGTGCGGCGGAGAAGGTCGCCGCGGCGATCGCCGGCTTCAACGCGCTGCCGGCGCCGCCGGACCTGATCATCGTCGCCCGCGGCGGCGGCTCGATCGAGGATCTCTGGGCGTTCAACGAGGAGGTGGTGGTGCGCGCCGTCGCCGGCTCAAAGGTGCCGGTCATCTCCGCGGTCGGGCACGAGACCGACACGACGCTTTGCGACTATGCCGCCGACCGGCGCGCCCCGACCCCGACCGCGGCGGCGGAAATGGCGGTGCCGGTCCGCGCCGATCTGCTGGCCCAGGTGCGCGAATATGGCGCGCGAGCCGAACGCTGCTCCCGGCGAACGGCGGAGCGCGCCGGCGAACAGCTGCAGGCCCTGCTCCGGCACTGGCCGGAACGCGAGGCGTTGCTGGCGCCGCAGCAGCAGAGACTCGACGATTTGGCGGAGCGGCTGCCACGCGGCCTGCGAGGCCGGCTCGACCGGGCGGCGGGCGAACTCGGAAGGGCGGGCGGCGCGCTCCGCCCCGGCCTGCTCGTCGCCGCGCACCGGCGGGCGAGCGAGCGGCTGGCCGCGCTCTGGCGGGTGGCGGAACTCGCCCATCCGGAGCGGCCGCTCAAGAAGGGCTATGCGCTGGTGAAGGACCGCAGCGGCAAGGTGCTGATCTCGGCCGAGGCGGCGCGCGAGGCCCGGCTGCTGACCCTGCGCTTCAGCGACGGTGAGATCGAGGCGGCCACCGGCGAGCCGGTTGAGCGGGCGAAGAAACCGCCCCATGTTAAGGAGAAGGGCGACCAGCCCAAATTATTGTGAGGCTTCAAAAGATGCTGATGAACAGCGCCGGCCGGCTGGCCCGGCTCCATTACCTTCCCGGCACCTATCGCGTGCTCAGCCATGGCGACCACGTGGTCTGCGCCGTGACCCGCCAGCCCATCCCGCTCGCCGAGCTCCGCTACTGGAGCGTCGAGCGGCAGGAAGCCTATGCGACGCCGGAGGCTTCGCTGCAGGCCGAAGGGAAGTGAAGCGTCCTAGCGGACGCGCCGCACCCGCACACCCGGCTGGTTGTTCACCCGCATCATATAGGAGCCCAGCGCCCCGCGGTTGATCACGATCCGATGGCCAGCGCGCGGCGGCACCGCCAGCATATTGTTGTCGACCTGCACCCAGACCGAGCCGTCGGCGAGAGTCACCTGGTATTGCCCGCCCGACATCGCCACCGCGCTGACCGTGCTGTCGAGGCTGCGGACCGCATCCTGGTCATGGTCGTCATCGTCGCCGCCGCCGAAGATCGGGATGCGCGGCAAGGCGAGGCCGAACAGCCGCCGCCGTCCCTCGCGGACCTGCTGGCGGTCGACGATCACCACGTCGCGCCGTTCCTGCGCCGTCTGCAGCGCCGCGACCGCCGCGTCGAAGCAGGCGAGCCGTTCCGCGGAGTCGGCGATCGTGCGGCAGCGGACCACAGCCTCGAAGCTTTGCGGGCGGGCCGGCGGGGCGTCGCCGCCGCGCTGGGCCAGTGCCAGCGCCGGCGCGCCGACGGCCAGAAGGATGAAAACCAGATGCAGGCGGCGAGTCATGAGATGCGCTCCGTTTCCCGATGCGCGGCCGTTATGGCGGCGCTGCCGGGCTTTGCGCAAGTCCGGCACACCGTGTTCCCCCCATGTGGCAATTTTATCACTTTACAGAAAATTGGCGGTCTTTCTGGGCGGTTGGAATTGCTTCGCTTCGATGCGATCCCGTAAAGACGGAGCGCTTCGCTGGCCTAGCTGGCGCAAGAATCGCGGCTCCGGCCGAGTTAAGGGGATCGAAATGAGGAAGAACCAGTTACTGAGCAATCTGCTCGCCACGACGTTCATCTGTGGCGCCGCCAGCTTTGCCACACCAGCTTTCGCGCAGTCCGATGCGTCGACGCAGCCCCAGGCCGGCCCAGCCGCAGCTGCCCAGCCCGACGATCAGGGACAGGAAGTCGTCATCACTGGTTCGCGCATCCCCGCGCCGCCCAACCTGACCGCGGTGAGCCCCGTCACGGTCGTCAACAGCGCCGAGATCCGGCTGCAGGGCACCACCCGCACCGAGGATCTGATCAACTCGCTGCCGCAATCGTTCGGCGGCCAGGGCGGTAACCTCGCCAACGGCGCCTCCGGTACCGCGACGGTCAACCTCCGCGGCCTCGGCACCAACCGCACCATGGTTCTGGTCAACGGCCGCCGGCTCGGCCCGGGCGATCCCGAGCAGCCGAACCCCGACATCAACGTCATCCCCTCGGCGATCGTCAGCCGCGTCGACGTGCTGACCGGCGGCGCCTCCTCGGTCTACGGTTCGGACGCCGTCTCCGGCGTCGTGAACTTCATCATGGACACGGAGCTGACCGGCATCCGCCTGGATGCGCAGTACAGCTTCTATCAGCATGACAACCGCCACGAGGATGCGGGCGACGGCCTTGTCTCCGGCCCGCTCGGCCTCCAGAACCGCGGCTTCGGCTTCCCGACGGGCAGCGTCGCCGACGGCGGCACCTTCGACGTCAGCGTCGCCTTCGGCACCGGCTTCGACGACAATCGCGGCCACATCGTCGCCTATGCGGGCTACCGCAAGCTGAACGCGGTGACCCAGGGCCGCCGCGACTACAGCTCCTGCGCCTCGCAGGCGCCGACCGCGGCGCAGGTCGCGACCCGCGGCCGTCTGTTCTGCGGTGGTTCCGCCACCTCGGCCAACGGCACGGCGTTCATCCTCGTGCCGACCGGCGATCCGACGCACCCCTATACGTCGACCGCCTTCCAGGTCGGTGCGAACCGCACCTTCCAGCCGGGCTTCACGCCCTACAACTTCGCGCCGACCAACTATTATCAGCGGCCCGACGAGCGCTACACGCTCGGCGCGTTCGCGAACTATGAGATCAGCCCGGCGCTGCAGCCCTATCTCGAGGTGATGTTCATGGACGACCGCACGGTCGCCCAGATCGCCCCGTCGGGCGATTTCGGCAACACCTTCTCGATCAACTGCGACAACCCGCTGCTCAGCGCGCAGCAGCGCGCGATCGTCTGCGCCCCGTACAACCTGCTCAGCTCGGCTGACATTCCCGGCCAGGCGCCGAACACGGTCGGCGGCGACGCCAATAACGGCATCGTCAGCGCCCCGCACGTGTTCCTCGATCCGGCTACCGGCCTGCCCTATTTCCGCGGCTTCGCGCAGATCCTGCGCCGCAACGTGGAAGGCGGCGGCCGCCGCGACGACCTGCAGCACACCAACTATCGCATCGTCGCCGGCATGCGCGGCGACCTCAGCGATGTGTGGTCGTATGACATGTACTATTACTTCGCGCAGACCAACTTCGCGGAGACCTACACGAACGACTTCTCGGTGACTCGCCTCCGCCGGGCGCTCGACGTCATCGACAATCCGAATACGCCGGGTGTCGATCCGGTCTGCCGCTCGACCCTCGACGGCACCGACCCGGCCTGCGTCCCCTACGACATCTTCGCCACCGGCCAGGTCACGCCTGCGGCACTGGCCTATCTGCAGACCCCGGGCTTCAAGCGCGGCACCAACCAGCAGACCGTCGCCAGCGCCTCGCTCACCGGCAACCTCGGCAACTGGGGTATCCAGTTCCCGTGGGCGTCGACCGGCGTCGGTATCGCGATGGGCGTCGAGTATCGCAAGGAATTGCTCGACGAGCAGACCGACGCGGCCTTCTCGGCACTGCCTTCCTCCGACCTTGCCGGTCAGGGCGCGCCGACCTTGTCCGTCCACGGCACCTTCAACGTGAAGGAGGCCTTTGCCGAGGTCCGTGTCCCGATCGTCGAGGATGGTTTCTTCCGTTATCTCGGCCTCGAGGCGGGCTATCGCTATTCCAGCTACTCGATTGCGGGCGGCCGGAGCTTCAGCACCGATACCTACAAGATCGGCCTCGACTTCGCGCCGATCCGGGACATCCGCTTCCGCGCCACCTACAACCGCGCGGTCCGGGCGCCGAACATCCAGGAGCTCTTCGCGCCGCAGCGCGTCGCGCTCAACGGCAACAGCGATCCGTGCGCGGGCGCCGCGCCGTCGGCGCCGCTCGCCGCCTGCCAGGCGCAGGGCGTCAGCGCTGCCCAATATGGCGGCATCGCAGGCAACCCGGCGGGCCAGTATAACGGTCTGATCGGCGGCAACCCGAACCTGAATCCGGAAGTCGCCGACACCTGGACGGTTGGCGTCGTGCTGCAGCCGAGCTTCATTCCGCGGCTCGCGCTGACCGTGGACTGGTTCGACATCAAGATCGACCAGGCGATCCAGCCGATCGGTCAGGACGTCATCCTCGACACCTGCGTCGCGACCCGCGATCCGACCATCTGCGGCCTGATCCATCGCGACAATCTCGGCTCGCTGTGGCGTTCCGGCCAGGGCTACGTGATCGACCAGCCGCAGAATATCGGCGGCTTCTCGACCCGCGGCATCGACGTCGGCCTCAGCTACACGCTGCCGATCAGCGATACGCTGGGCAGCATGAGCCTGAACGTCGTCGGCACCTGGGTGGACAAGCTGATCACGGACAACGGTATCCAGACGCCGTACGATTGCGCCGGTCTCTACGGCCTGACCTGCGGCACTCCGACTCCGGAGTGGCGCCACAAGGCCCGCCTGACCTACACGCACCCGTCGGGTCTCGGTTTCTCGCTGCAATGGCGGTATTTCGGCGCGGTGGGCGTCGATCGGGCCGATGCGGGCGTGAATCCGGCCGGCGGTTATGTCGCCGCGCAGAACCTGCGGATTCCGTCGCAGAGCTACTTCGATCTGACGATGACCGCACGGATCGGCGATCACTACAACTTCCGCCTCGGCGTGAACAACATCCTGGACCGCGAGCCGCCGATCATCGGCTCGAACGGCTCCGCCGCCGGCATCAATGCCTGCACGGGCGTGTTCTGCTCGGGCAACACCTTCCCGAACGTCTACGACGCGATGGGCCGGTACGTCTTCGCCGGCGTCACCCTGGACTTCTAAGCCGAGGGCGGGACCCAAGACTGACGGCGGGCCGAAAGGCCCGCCGTTTTCTTTTGGGCGCCGTCCGCGCTAGATGGCGCGCGTGGAACAGGAGATCGCAAACGCCGCCGCCGGGCTGGAGGCGGCTGCCGACCGCGCCGCCGCCGGCGGTGACCGGGCCGGCGCCCGCGTGCTGCTTGCCCGCGCGACCGCGGCGGATCCGGAGCGGGCGGAGACTTGGCTGAAGCTCGCCGCCATGTGCCGGGCCGAGGGTGATCTGGACGCCGCGCTGGAGGCCGTCTCCGGCGCGCTCCGGGTCGAGCCGCTCGGCTTCGTGCCGCTGCTGCTCAAGGCCAATCTGCTCGAAAAAGCGGGCCGCCTGGCCGAGGCCGGCGAGACCTATGGCTATGCGCTCGCCCAGGCGCCGGCGACTTTGCCGCCCCACCTCCAGGCGATGGCCACCCATGCCCGCGAGGCGCATGCGGCGCATGTCGCGGAGACGGCGGGCCGGCTCGCCAAAGCGGCGGCGGAGACGGCGCTGAGCGAGGTGGAGAGCGGACGGCTGGAGCGCTTCCGCTCCAACATCCTGCGTACGACACGGCCCTGGCATTCGGAGCCGACCCACTTCCATTATCCGGGCCTGCGCGAGCGCGAATATCATGACCGCGCGCTGTTTCCCTGGCTGGCGCAGCTGGAGGCGGCGACCGCGGCGATCACTGCGGATTTTCACCGGGTGATGGCGGCGGAGCGGGCGGAGCTCGTCCCCTATATCCAGTATCCGGACGACGTGCCGCTCCGGCAATGGGCGGCGCTCAACCAGAATCGGGCCTGGACCGCGCTCCACCTCGTGCAGAACGGCGTCACCATCGAGGCCAATGCCCGCCATTGCCCCGCGGTGATGGCGCTGCTCGCCGACCTGGAACAGCCCGCCATCCAGCGCCGCGGGCCCAATGCGATGTTCTCGCTGCTCGCGCCGGGCGCCCATATCCCGCCGCATGTCGGCGTCGCCAACACCCGCCTGGTCTGCCACTTGCCGCTGATCGTGCCGGCGGGCTGCTGGTTCCGGGTCGGCGCCGAGACCCGCTTGTGGGAGCCGGGCAAGGCCTGGGTGTTCGACGATACGATCGAGCATGAGGCGCTGAACCCGACCGGCGAGCTTCGCGTCATCCTGATCGTCGACACCTGGCATCCGGACCTGAGCGCCGCCGAGCGCGACGCCGTGGCGGCAGTGATGGCGGCGACCGATCCCGACGACGCGCTGGAGGGCCTGTGACCGGCGCCGACGAGGCGCGGACCCTGCTTCGCGCCGCCAATCCGAGCGATCCGGACGCGGTGTTCCGCGCCGTCATCCTCGCCAGCCGGGCGGGGCTGGACAGTGCCGCGCTGCCGCTCGCCCGCGCCGGCGCGGAGGCGAATCCGGCCGACGCCCGCATGTGGCAGGTGCTCGGCCTGGTCCAGCGCCGGCTCGAAGATCTTGGTGAAGCCGTCCCGGCCCTCGCCCGCGCCGCCGCGCTCGCCCCGGGCGACGCCCTGATCGCGCACAGCCTGGCGCGGGCGAATCTTGAGGCGGGCCTCCCCGCCGTCGACCTGTTCGAGCGGGCCCATCTGATGGCGCCGAACGACTCCATGGTCCTGCTCGGCCGCGCCGCCGCTTATTTTGCGGAAGGCCGGCTGGACGAGGCGATCGACGGGGTGGAGGGCCAGCTCCGCCTCTATCCCGCGTGGATCGAGGGCCATGCCACGGCTGCGCGGCTGCGGTGGGTGCGCGGGGAGCGGGAGGATTTCGCGGTCAGCCTGGAAACAGCGCTGGCGGCCGCGCCGGGGGCGATCCCCCTCTGGCGCGAGCTTGCTGACACCTACATGCATGCCGCCCACTATGAGCGGGTGCACGAAACGATGGTGCGCGCCCGGGCCGCGGCGGGAGAGAGCCCGGTCTTCGATGCGCTGGAGGCGGTCGCCACGGCCGAACAGGGCCGGACCGGCGAGGCCGACCTCAAGTTCGCCTGCCTCGGGCCGATCGAACATGTCACGATGGCGGCGCGCTATCTGCGCCATCTGCTGCGCGCCGGGCGCCCGGTGGAGGCCGTTGCCTTTGCGGACGAATGGGCGGGACGCGATCCCGACCATCTCCTCGTCCCCTATCAGTCGGCCGCCTGGCGGCTGACCGGCGATCCGCGCTGGCGGTGGCTGGAGGGGGAGGACAGGCTGGTCGGCGTCTACGATCTTGCCGACCGGCTTCCCTCCCTGGCGGCGCTCGCCGAGCGGCTGCGCGGCCTCCATCTCTCTTTGCACCAGCCGCTGGAGCAGAGCCTGCGCGGCGGCACCCAGACGGACGGACCCTTGTTCAGCCGGGTCGAACCGGAGATACGGGCGCTCAGGGCGGCGATCGTGGAGGCGGTCGAAAACCATGTCGCGCAGCTGCCGCCGCCGGTGACGGGGCATCCGACGCTGATCGGGACGCGCGCGCCGATCCGCTTCGCCGGCTCCTGGTCGGTGCGGCTCAAGGATGCCGGCTTCCACGTCAACCATGTCCACCCGGCGGGCTGGATCAGCTCCGCTTTCTACGTGGCGCTGCCCGAAGGCGCGATGGGCGGCGCGGACCATGCCGGCTGGCTGTCGCTCGGCGAGGCCACCGAACTCGGCCTCGACCTGCCGCCGATCCGCCTCGTCGAGCCCAGGCCGGGCCGGCTCGTCCTCTTCCCTTCCTCCATGTGGCACGGTACCCGGCCCTTCGCCGAGGGCGAGCGGCTGACCGTCGCCTTCGATGTCGCCCGCCCCATCTGACAGGAATTTATGACCCAGCAGCCCCCCGCCAGCCTCCTGCCCGCGCTCGATCTGCTCCGCCGCGGCGACCGCGCCGGGGCGCGCCGCGCCGTTGAGGCCGCCCTGCAGGAGCAGCCGGACGAGCTCGGTCTTATCGCCTTCGCCGGGGTGCTCGCCGCGCAGACCGGCGACCTGGAGGCCGCGATCCCGCATTTCCGCCGGGTGCTGGCAAATGCGCCGCAGGATATGCAGATGCGCACCAACCTCGCCATGGCGCTCGCCGAAACGGGCCGGCTGGACGAGGCGGCTGAGGTGGCGGACGGTCACGGGGACGCCCATCTCGACCGCCTCGCCGGCTGGGCCCACCAGCAGGGCGGGCGGCTGGAGCGGGCGGCCATGGCCTATGAGGCGGCGGTGGCAGTCCAGCCCGAAGATTTCGAATCCTGGAACAATCTCGGCAATGTCCGCGCCGGCCTCGGCGATGCCGGCGGCGCTTTGCTTGCTTATCAGCAGGCCGTGCTGATCCGGCCCGATCTGGTCGACATCCACCTGAACGCGTCGGAGCAACTGGCCGCGATCGGCGACGACCAGGCGCGGCTGCTCCTGATGCGGGACGCCGCCGAAATCGCGCCGGACCGGGCCGACATCCTCACCGAACTCGGCCTCGCCGAATCCTCGGTGCGCCATTATCCGGAGGCCGAGGCCGCCTACCGGCAGGCGCTGGCCAGGAATCCGCGCCATCTCCCCGTCTATCTCGAACTCGGCATGCTGCTCGAGAATCTCAACCGGGTGGACGATCTCGTCGCCCTAATCGGAGCCGCGGAGGCCAATGGCGTCGGCGCGGCGGAGCTCGGCTTCATCCGCGCCTGGGCGCTGCGCCGGCAGGGCCAGTTCGCCGAGGCGCAGCCGATCGCCGAGGCGATCCCGGCCACCATCCATCCGGTCCGCCGGGCGCATCTCGTGGCCGACCTCGCCGACCGGCTCGGCGAGACCGGGAAGGCGTTCGCCGCGTTCGAAGAGATGAATACTGCCTCGGTCGCCTCGCGCCCGCCGCGGTTCGGCCCGCGCTATCGTGACACCGTTGAGCAGGCCACGCAGCTTCTCACCCCGGAGTGGGTCGCCTCCTGGCAACCGGTCGCAGTCGAACGCACGCCGCCCGATCCGGTCTTCCTGGTCGGCTTTCCGCGCTCGGGCACGACCCTCCTCGACACCCTGCTGATGAACATGCCGTCCCTCCACGTGCTGGAGGAAATGCCGTTCCTGCGCGATGTCGAACTGTCCATCGGCGGCGAGGCGGCGCTGGCCGGGTTGGATACCGCGGCGGCGAACGGCTTCAGGCAGCGTTATTTCGAAATGGTGGAGGAGGGCGCTCCGGCACCCGGCCCGGGCCGCCGGATCGTCGACAAGCACCCCCTGCGGATGGCCGGCATGCCGATCGTCAGCCGCCTTTTTCCCGAGGCGCCGGTGATCCTGGTCGAGCGGCACCCGTGCGATGCGGTGCTCTCCTGCTACATGGCCAATTTCCAGCTGAACGACGCGATGCGCAGCTTCACCGATCTGGAAGAGGCGGCGCGCACCTATGACGCGGTGTTCGCCGCCTGGGAGCGGGCCGAAGAGGTGCTGCCGCTAAGGGTGCACCGCATCCGCTACGAGCGCATGGTCGCGGACCTCGCTGAGGAGATGCGGCCGTTGCTCGAATTCCTCGGCCTGCCCTGGGACGAGAAGGTGCTCGACAACCAGGCGGCGGCGGCGGAGCGCGGCCATGTCCGCACCGCCAGCTACTCGCAGGTCCAGGAGCCGATCTACAATCGCGCCGCCGGGCGCTGGGAGCGCTACCGGGACCAGCTTGCGCCAGTGCTGCCGATCCTCGCGCCCTGGGCGGAGAAGATGGGCTACGCGCTCTAAAGCCGGATCCCGGATCAAGTCCGGGATGAGTTACGCGGACAGGTCCGCCTAACTCAGTTTCAGCGCGCCGTCGCCTTCGTCCACCTTGACCGTCTGGCCGTCCTTGACGTCGCCGCGCAGGATCGCGTCGGCGAGCGGGTCCTGCAGATATTTCTGCACGGCGCGCTTCAACGGGCGGGCGCCATAGACCGGATCGTAACCGACCCTGCCCAGCCAGGCGCGAGCGCCGTCGGTCAGGTCGAGAGTGATCTTGCGGTCCTTCAGCAGCTGCTGGACGCGGGCGACCTGGATGTCGACGATCGGGCCCATATGTTCCTGGCCGAGCCGGTGGAACAGGATGATCTCGTCCAGCCGGTTCAGGAATTCCGGGCGGAAATGGGCGCGGACGACTTCCATCACCTGCGCCTCGACGTCGGCGGTCTTCTGGCCATCGGAGAGCCCGGTCAGGAAATGGCTGCCGAGGTTCGAGGTCAGGATGATGATCGTGTTGGTGAAGTCGACCGTGCGGCCCTGGCCGTCCGTTAGGCGGCCGTCGTCGAGCACCTGCAGCAGGATGTTGAAGACGTCGCCATGCGCCTTCTCGACCTCGTCGAACAGGATGACCTGATAGGGCCGCCGCCGCACCGCCTCGGTCAGCACGCCGCCTTCCTCATAGCCGACATAGCCGGGAGGGGCGCCGATCAGCCGGGCGACCGAGTGCTTCTCCATGAACTCCGACATGTCGATGCGGACCATGGCCTGCGGATCGTCGAACAGGAATTCGGCAAGCGCCTTGGTCAGCTCCGTCTTGCCGACGCCGGTCGGGCCGAGGAACAGGAAGGAGCCGAGCGGGCGGTTCGGGTCCTGCAGGCCCGCGCGGGCGCGGCGAACCGCCTTGCTGACCGCCTCGACCGCCTCCTGCTGGCCGATCACACGCTTGCCGATCGCCTCTTCCATGGCGAGCAGCTTCTCGCGCTCGCCCTCGAGCATGCGGTCGACCGGAATTCCGGTCCAGCGCGAGACCACGCCGGCGATGTCCTCAGCAGTCACCTCCTCGCGCAGCATCGCATTGCTGGTGACGGCCGCGGCCTCCTCCAGTTGCTTCTCCAGCGCTGGGATGCGCCCGTACTGGAGCTCGCCCGCTTTGGCCAAATCGCCATGGCGCTGCGCCTGGTCGAGCTCGATCCTCGCGACGTCGAGCTGCTCCTTGATCCTGGCCTCGCCGGCGATCTTGTCTTTCTCGGCCTGCCAGCGGGTGGTCAGCGCGACGGACTGTTCCTCGAGGCCGGCAAGCTCGCCTTCCAGCGCCTTCAGCCGGTCCTTGGAGGCGGCGTCCTTCTCCTTCTTCAGCGCCTCGCGCTCGATCTTCAGCTGGATGATCCGCCGGTCGAGCGTCTCGATTTCCTCCGGCTTGGACTCGGCCTCCATGCGGATGCGGGAGGCGGCCTCGTCCATCAGGTCGATCGCCTTGTCGGGGAGGAAGCGGTCGGTGATGTAGCGGTTGGAGAGCGTCGCCGCGGAGACCAAAGCGGCGTCGGTGATCCTGACGCCATGGTGCAGCTCATATTTCTCCTTGAGCCCGCGCAGAATCGAAATCGTGTCCTCGACCGTCGGCTCGCCGATGAAGACCGGCTGGAAGCGCCGCTGCAGCGCCGGGTCCTTCTCGACATATTTGCGATACTCATCGAGCGTGGTCGCGCCTATGCAGTGCAGCTCGCCGCGGGCGAGCGCCGGCTTCAGCAGGTTGCCCGCATCCATCGCGCCCTCGGACTTCCCGGCGCCGATCAATGTGTGCATCTCGTCGATGAACAGGATGATGTCGCCGCCGGCGCCCTTCACCTCGTCGAGCACGCCCTTCAACCGCTCCTCGAACTCGCCGCGATATTTGGCGCCGGCGATCAGGCTGCCCATGTCGAGCGACATCAGGCTGCGGCCCTTGAGGCTGTCCGGCACGTCGCCATTGGCGATGCGCAGCGCCAGCCCCTCGGCGATCGCGGTCTTGCCGACGCCGGGATCGCCGATCAGCACCGGGTTGTTCTTGGTGCGCCGGGCGAGGATCTGGATGGTCCTGCGGATTTCCTCGTCCCGGCCGATCACCGGATCGAGCTTGCCCTCCCGCGCCGCCTCGGTGAGGTCGCGGGCGAACTTCTTCAGCGCATCATAGCGGTCCTCGGCGCCGGCGGTGTCCGCGGTGCGGCCACCGCGCAATTCGTTGATCGCCGCGTTCAGCGCCTCGGGCTGGAGGCCGGCGTCGCGGAGCGCCTTGCCGGCATCGGTCTGGGAGATGGCGAGCGCGGTCAGCAACCGCTCGACCGCGACGTAGCTGTCGCCGGCCTTCTGCGCGAGCTCCTCGGCCTGGTCGAGCAGGCGGATGGTGTCGCCGTTGAGCGAGGGCGCCGCGCTGGCGCCGCCGCCCGAGACGACCGGCACCTTCGCCAGGGCTTCGTCGGTTTCCCGCCGCGCCGCCTCGGCGCTGCCGCCCGCCCGCGCGATCAGGCCGGCGGCCATGCCCTGCTCGTCCTCGAGCAGGGCCTTCAGCACGTGGATCGGCGCGATCTGCTGGTGGTTCATGCGGCTCGCGACAGTCTGTGCCGATTGCAGGAAGCCGCGCGCCCGATCGGTGAATTTTTCGAGATTCATGAGTCGTTACGCCCCTCTCAGCTTGTCCCGGATATGGGGTCGCGCACAGGTGTCGCAAGTCGCCATAGCTTGATACAAATTTCCCCGACCGAACGGTCGGCCCCTGCTTGCATAGTTCGGAGGGCGCATTAGTCTCCGCCGCCTGCACGACATGGGGAATCACATGCACAAATTTGTCAAAGCCCTCGCGCTTGGCGCGAGCTTTTCGCTCGCCGCCACCGCCGCCATTGCCACCGCCGCAAGCGCCGAGCAGGGCGCACGCCGCGGTGCGGCGGCCGCCAATCCGGTCACCGCCCTCGTCCAGCAGGTGAATATCCCATACGAGACCTTCACGCTCGCCAACGGCCTGCGTGTCGTCGTTCATACCGACCGCAAGGCGCCGGTGGTTGCGGTCAGCGTCTGGTACAATGTCGGCTCCAAGGACGAGCCGCGGGGGCGGACCGGCTTCGCGCATTTGTTCGAGCACATCATGTTCAACGGCTCGGAGAACGCGCCGGGCGATTATTTCGCGCCGCTGCGCGAGATCGGCGCGACCGATTTCAACGGCACCACCTGGTTCGACCGCACCAATTATTTCGAGACGGTGCCGCGCAACGCTCTCGACCGCGCGCTCTATCTGGAGAGCGACCGCATGGGTCACCTGCTCGGCGGCCTCACCCAGGAGAGCCTGACCGCGCAGATCGGCGTCGTGCAGAATGAGAAGCGCCAGGGCGACAACCAGCCTTACGGCATGGTCGAATATGCCCAGCTGGACGGCCTGTTCCCCGAAGGGCATCCCTATCATCACTCGACGATCGGCTCGATGGCGGATCTCTCGGCCTCGACGCTCGCCACGGTCAGCGACTGGTTCCGCAGCAAATATGGTCCGAACAATTCGGTGCTCGTGCTCGCCGGCGACATCAACGCCGCCGAAGCGCGGCCCCTGGTCGAGCGCTATTTCGGCGACATTCCGCGCGGCCCGGTGAACAATCCCGCACAGGCCGATATCCCGACCCTTGGCGCCCGGGTCGACCGGGTGATGCACGATCACGTCGCCAACACCCGGCTCTACCGTTACTGGGCCGTGCCCGGCCTGACGATGGACGGGCAGGTGCCGCTGACCGTCGCCGCCAGCGTGTTTGGCGGCCTCGCCAGCTCGCGACTGGACAATGCGCTGGTCCGTGGCGAGCAGACCGCGGTCGGCGTCTCCGCCAGCGTCCAGCCTTTCCAGCGGGTGTCGATCTTCGAGATCACCGTCGACGTGAAGGCTGGTCAGGATGTGGACGCGGTGTCACGCCGCCTCGACGCCTTGCTTGCCGAGTTCATCCGCACCGGGCCGACCCAGGACGAGGTCCGCCGGGCCGTGATGCGGACCCTGTCGGGCCGTGTGCAGGGCCTTGAGTCGGTCGGCGGCTTCGGCGGCAAGGCGGTCGCGCTGGCGGAGGGCATGCTCTACGCCAACGATCCCGGCTTCTACCGCACCCGGCTGCAACAGCTTGCGCAGGTGACGCCGGGGCAGGTCCAGGCCGCCATGCAGCGCTGGCTCTCCCGCCCCGTCCTCGCAATCACGGTCTCGCCGGGCGAGCGCGAAGCCTATGACGAGGCGCCCGGCCAGGGCAGCCGCGCGAACTTCGTCGGTGGCGGCGGTGGTGGCGGCGGCGGTGGCGCCGAGATGGTGCAGGCCGCCCAGCCGGCCCGGACAGGCACGCGCGAGCCGATGCCCGGCGTCACCGGCACGCTGCCGGTCCAATTCCCGGCGACCGAGCGGGCCCGCCTCTCCAACGGCATCCAAGTGATCTATGCGCGGCGCAGCGCCGTGCCGGTCACCCGGATCTCGGTGGATTTCGACGCGGGCATCGCCGCCGATCCGGCGACCCGGCTCGGCACCCAGTCGATGGTGCTGAACATGCTCGAGGAGGGCACGACCCACCTCAACTCGGTCCAGCTTGCCGAGGCGCAGGAGCGGATCGGTGCGAACATCAGCACCGGCGCCAGCCTCGACCGGACCAGCGTGTCGCTGACCGCCATGTCGCCACAGCTCGGCGCCTCGATCGCCCTGCTGTCCGACGTGATCCGCAACCCCGCCTTCGCCCCGGCGGAGGTGGAGCGCATCCGCCAGCAGCAGCTCGCCGGCATTGCCCAGGAGATGAACAATCCGGGGGCCATGGCGCAACGGGCGCTGCCCGCTTTGATCTACGGGCCGAACCATCCTTATGGAAAGCCGGGCACCGGCACGGGCGACCCGGCAGTCGTGCGTGCGCTGACCCGCGCCGAACTGGTCAGCTTCCACCAGACCTGGATCCGGCCGGACAATGCCACGATCTTCGTGGTCAGCGATCTGCCGCTCGCGCAGATCCGGCCGCTGCTGGAGACGCGGTTCGGCACCTGGCGGGCGTCCGCCGGCGTCGCCCGCGGGGTGAAGGCGTTCAGCGCCGCCATTCCGGCGCCGCGTCCGCGGATTGTGCTGATCAACCGGCCGCAATCGCCGCAGTCGATCATTCTCGCCGGTCAGATCATCCCGGCCGAGGGCACACAGGATCTGCTGAACCTGACCGCCGCCAACGAGGCGCTGGGCGGCAGCTTCCTGTCGCGGATCAACATGGAGCTGCGCGAGCGGCGGCACTGGTCCTATGGCGCCAGCGGCCGGCCCCAGTTGCTCGAGCACCAGATGCCCTACATCATCTCCGCGCCGGTGCAGAAGGACCAGACCGGTCCTTCGATCGCCGCGGCCCGCGAGATGGTGACCGGCTTCCTGACCAACAGCGGCGTGACCGACGAGGAGATGAACCGCATCATCCTCGGCAACACCCGCCAGCTGCCCGGCCAGTTCGAGACCTCCGGCGCGGTGCTCGGGGCGCTGCGCTCCAACGCGCTCTATCACCGGCCGGACAATTACTGGTCGACGATTGCCGACCGGTACCGGGCGATGGACAAGGCGACGCTCGACGCCACCGCGCGCCGCTACATCAACCCGAACAATTTCGTCTGGGTCGTGGTCGGCGACGCCGCGGCCGTGCGGCCGCAGCTCGAGCGGCTCGGCCTGCCGATCGAGGAAATGACGCTGTCCGGCGCGGGGGCAGTGCCGGCGCGCTGAGCCGGCCGGCATTGTCGGACGTTACAGGGCCCTCGCCGGGAGACCGGCGGGGGCTCAGCCGTTCGGGAGCAAGCGGGTGACATGGCCCATCTTGCGGCCGGGACGCGTTTCCTTGCCGTAGAGATGGAGGTGCGCGGCGGGGTCGGCGAGGATGCCGTGCCAGCCGTCCGCGTCAGTCCCGATCAGGTTGCGCATCTCGACCCGCGGCGCGGTGAGGGCGGTGCTGCCCAAAGGCAGGCCGCAAACGGCGCGGATGTGATTTTCGAATTGCGAGGTCACCGCGCCCTCGATCGTCCAGTGCCCGCTATTGTGCACGCGCGGGGCCATTTCGTTGAAGATCGCCTCCTCGCCGACCCCGAAAAATTCGACCGCCAGCACCCCGACATAATCAAGTTCCTCGGCGATGCGCCCGGCCAGCGCCTTGCCCTTCGTGATCGCGGGCGTGAGCTCCGGCCCGGCGGGAACGGTGGAGATCTCGAGAATGCCGTGCTTGTGGACGTTGCGCGGCGAATCCCAGAAGCGGATCTCGCCATCGGCGCCGCGGCAGAGCAGGACCGAGAACTCCGCGTCGAAGCGGACGAACCCTTCCAGCACCGACGGCGCGTCGTTGACCGCCGCCCAGGCCGCGCCGGCTTCGTCGGGCGCCATGATCCGGGCCTGGCCCTTGCCGTCATAGCCGAAGCGCCGCGTCTTCAGCAGCGCCGGCGTGCCGATCTCCGCCAGCGCGGCGTCGAGATCGGCTTTGCTGTCGATCGCGGCGAACGGCGCGGGTCGCCCGCTTAGGCTGACGGCGAAGAGTTTCTCCTCCAGCCGGTCCTGCGCGATCTCCAGGGCGCGGAGCGGCGGGCGCAGGCCGTGCAGCGATGCGAGCGGCGCCGTCGGGATATTCTCGAACTCGAAGGTCAGCACATCGACGCCGGCGGCAAAGGCGGCGAGCGCCGCTTCATCCTCGAAGGCGCCCTGCGTCCAGCGGGCGCAGACGTCCGAGGCCGGGCCGCCGGCCTCGGGCGCGTAGATGTGCGGGCGATAGCCGAGCGGCACCGCGGCGATGGCGAGCATCCGCCCAAGCTGGCCGCCGCCAAGGATACCGATGGTGGAGCCGGGCGGGACAGTCATTCCGGGCTGTCGGCCACCGCGTCGGTCTGGGCCTGGCGCCAGGCGGCGATGCGTTCGCCGAGCGCGGCGTCGCTGATGGCGAGGATCGCGGCGGCGAGCAGGCCGGCATTGATCGCGCCCGCCTTGCCGATCGCCAACGTCCCGACCGGCACGCCGGCAGGCATCTGGACGATGGAGAGCAGGCTATCGAGCCCGGAAAGGGCCTGGCTCTCGACAGGTACGCCGAGCACCGGGAGATGGGTCATCGAGGCGGCCATGCCAGGCAGATGCGCGGCGCCGCCCGCGCCGGCGACGATGACCTTCAGCCCGCGACCGGCGGCGCTTGTCGCATAATCATAGAGCCGTTCGGGTGTGCGGTGGGCGGAGACCACCTTCGTCTCATAGGGAACGCCGAGCGCATCCAGCGTCTCGGCCGCATGGCGCATCGTCTTCCAGTCGGAGCGGCTGCCCATGATGATCCCGATGAGAGGCGCTTCGGCCATGTAATCCCCCTGGGGCCCGGAAGCGCCATTCCCTAGCTTGCCGGGCGGCGGCGGGCAATCGCCCAACCCTTCCAAGGAATGCACGGCGCTAAAATTGCCTTAACCTTCTCGTCCTAGAGTCGTGGCATGGCACGGCGAGACGACGAGAGCGCCGAGAGCAACGCCCAGGCGCGCGAAGCGCGCGAGGCGCTGCAGCGGCTGAACGATGAGAATGCGCTGCTGCGCGCAGCGCTTGCGGACGCCCGTGCCCAGCTGGGCGAGGCTGAGGAGCATAGCGGCCGCGACCCGCTGACCGAGCTGGCCGATGCCCGCAAGTTCCGCGCCGAGCTGGAGCGCGTGGTCAGCCAGGCCGCCCGCCACAAAATCCCCGCCGCCCTGATCTCGGTCGACGTCGACGATCTCAGGGCGGTGAACGAGGGCCATGGCCGGGTCGCCGGCGATGCCGCGCTGCGCCATGTCGCCAAATTGCTGAAGAGCCTGATTCGCTCCTCCGACGTCGCCGCGCGCAACGGCGGCGGCGCCTTCGCTTTGCTGCTCGACCATCTCGATGCGGACAGCGCGCTCGACACCGCGGAGCGCATCGCCCGCTGCGTCGCCGGCCATCCGCTCGACATCGGCCACGCCCAGGTGAAGCTCAGCGCTACGGTCAGCGTCGCCACCATCCTGCCCGGCGACAGCGTCGAGGAGGTGCTCCGCCGCGCCGCCCGGAATCGGGAGCGGGTGAAGGAATTCTAGGCCGCCTGGCGGTCCTTCAGGAAATAGCGGTCGGTTGCGTTCAGCGCGTCGTCCAGGTCGTAGACGATCGGCTGGCCGGTCGGGATTTCCAGCGCGACGATCTCGTCGTCGGAAATGCCGGAGAGGTGCTTGACCAGAGCCCGCAGCGAATTGCCGTGGGCCGAGATCAGCACGCGCTGTCCGTCCCGCAGGGCCGGGGCGATGCGCTCTTCCCAATAAGGCAGGACCCGCGCGATCGTGTCCTTCAGGCTTTCCCGGGTCGGAATGGCGATCCCGGCATAGCGGCGGTCCTTGCTGAGATCATAGTCGCTGCCGGGCGCCAACGGCGGCGGCGGAATGTCGAAGCTCCGTCGCCAGATCTTCACCTGCGCGTCGCCATGCCTGGCCGCGGTCTCGGCTTTGTCGAGCCCGGTGAGGCCGCCATAATGACGCTCGTTCAGCCGCCAGTTCTTTTCGACCGGCAGCCACAGCCGGCCCATCGCCTCCAGCGCGATGTTCAGCGTCTTGATCGCGCGGGTCTGCAGCGAGGTGAAACAGAGGTCGAAATCAAAGCCTCTGACGGCAAGCGCCTCGCCGGCCGCCTTTGCTTCCTGCTCGCCGAGCGGCGTCAGGTTGACGTCCCACCAGCCGGTAAACCGGTTCTCGAGGTTCCAGGCGGACTGGCCGTGGCGGAGCAGGACGAGTTGGGGCATGGGGGGGCTCCTAGCCTAAAGCGCGGGGGACATGAAGCGGCTGCCAACCTGGTCGCGACACCGGCTTATGTCCGAAGCCCCGCCATGCAGACAGCGTGCTTTTGCTCCTGGACCTCCTCGGCCGCATGGGCACCCATTTCGTTCAACTGTGCTCGGAGCTCGACATGCTGGTCCCGCGCCTGAACCTCGACGTCCTCCGGCGGACGGCCGGTGGCACGGCCCGCGGCGATGGCACGCTCGCGATAGGCAGCACGAGCTGCAACCGCCTCCGGCGACCCCGAATTGGCCGGCACGCCGTAGAAGAAAGCGAAGCAGTCTATCTCCCGCTGATAGGCCGCCTCGGCGCGCGGCGTGCAGCTGGCCAAGAGCAGCAGCGCGAGCGCCGCCCTTCTCACTTCCGATAGGCTTCCAGCTTCGGCAGCACCGCATGCAGCGCGTCGAGGCAGGCGCGGGCGAGCAGGCGGCTGCGGTCGGTCGACCAGCCATAGACCGGGTCCGGCAGGTCGGCATTGTCCTTGAACGGCATTTCCAGCGTCATCGAGACCGCGCCATAGCGCTCGGCGAGCTGGGCGGTGGACATGGAGAGATTGGCCTGGCCGGCGGCCGGGATCTCGTAGCCCTTGTCGGTCTGGAAGTCGGGCGTGGCGCGGACGAGTGCAGTGCTGAATGCGTCGAACACATCCTGCTGGGCCTGTTTGAACGAGGGGATGCCCTCGAAGCCGGCGAGGAAATTGGCGGCGATCGCCTCGTCGCCGTGGATATCCATCGCGAAATCGACGCCGGTCTTGTCCATCTCGTTGCGGACGTAGAGCACTTCCGGGCTCTTTTCGGCGCTCGGCGCGTGCCACTCGCGGTTGAGGTTCACGCCCACCGCATTGGTCCGGAGATGGCCGCGGAAGCTGCCGTCCGGGTTCATGTTCGGCACGATGTGGAAGGTCGCCTTTTCGCGCAGGCGCCGCACCAGCGGATCGGCGTCGTCGAGCAGCCGCTCGAGCGCGCCCTCCATCCACCATTCGGCCATGGTCTCGCCGGGATGCTGGCGGGCATAGAGCCACACCTGCAGCTTGCCGCCGGGCAGCTTGAAATAGTCGAGTTCGCGGCCGTCCAAAGTCTGGCCGAGCGAGCGGTACTCGACGCCGGCCGCAACGACCGAAGCCACCAGATCGTGGTGCCGCTCCATCGTGTAAGGCGCGAAATAGGCGACCCAGACGCTGTCCGAGGCGGGCGTCAGGCTGATCGTCAGCACACCGTCGGCATAAGCGGTCTCGGCCCGGGTCCAGTCCTCGCGGTCTTGGCTGACGCAGGCCTGATAGCCCGGCCAGCCGTCCGGATAGGCGGCGCCGGCGCAATTGGTGAGGCGCAGCGTCACCGCGCGGCCGGCGCCGCCCGTCAGGCGGAAATAGAACCACTGGTAGAAATCGGACTGGTGGTCCTTGGCGATCTCCAGGTCCACCACATCGCCCTGAATGGCGACCACGCGAATGTTGCCGCCATCGAAGGCGCTCGAAATGCTGAGTGTCATGTTATCCTTGAGAACTCTGATACTGCGTCAGCGGACCCTGATAGTGCGGCCCGACTCCCCAGGGAAGTCCCGAAACAGGGCCGCGGCCAGATGGCTGGCCGCAGCGGCGCGGGCCGAGTCGGGCGTGCCGGCGCGCGCTTCGAACTCCGCCCGGCCCTCCCAGGCGACGGTGGCGTCGGAACGGCGCTGGATGCGCACGGACAATTGGGTCGCGACCAGCCGGTCGGTCCGCCGGCCGACCGGAATTTCGACGCCGCCGCCGACCCCGACCCCGCCATGCCGCCCGTAGCTGCCGGTCCCGCCGCCGAGCCCGATCGAGAAGCCCGAGCGGCGCGGCGCGATCCGGTCGTTCTGCGTGATCGAGACGATCGCCACCTGCTCGGAGCGGGCATTGCCCTTCTGGACCGTCCAGCCGAGCCGGGTGAGCTCGCGCCCCACCGCGTCGGCGACCGCGTCGAACTCCAGGCTGCTGGCGTCGGCCGGATCGCTGGACTCGACCGCGATGACCGCATGGGCGATCGGCTGGCCGAGATGGAAGCGGGTGACCGAAGGCGGCGTCGGCGCGGTGTCGGTCATGCAGGCCGAAAGCAGGGCAAGGCCCGCCATGGCGCCAAGGCTGCTCACGAATCGCTTCATCGCGTCCCTCCATTCCCGGCCTTTTCCCCAAACGGCCGGACCGTATAGGGAGAGTAACGATTTTAGCGCGTTTTTGCTGCATCCGACAGTATCGGAGACGAAATGACGGGAACTGAAAGACTGCCGGTGCTGGTGACCGGTGGCGCCGGCTATATCGGCAGCCATGCGGTGCTGGCTTTGCTCGACGCGGGCTGGCCGGTGGTGGTGATCGACAATCTGGTGACCGGCTTCCGCCGGGCGGTGCCGGAGGGCGCGGTCTTCGCCGAGGGCGACATTGCCGACCAGGCTTTGCTCGCCCGGCTGATCGCGGAGCATGGAATCGGCGCGATCATGCATTTCGCCGGCTCGGTCGTGGTGCCGGAATCGGTGGAGGACCCGCTCAAATATTATTCGAACAACACGGTGAAGAGCCGCTCCCTGATCGAGAGCGCGGTCAAAGGCGGGGTGAAGCACTTCATCTTCTCCTCGACCGCGGCGACCTATGGCATTCCGGACCAGGTCCCGGTCGCGGAAGGGGCGCGGACCGAGCCGATCAATCCCTATGGCTGGTCCAAGCTGATGACCGAGCGGATGCTGAAGGACAGCAGCGCCGCTTATCCGCTCAACCATTGTGCCTTGCGCTATTTCAACGTCGCCGGCGCGGACCCGCAGGGCCGCTCGGGCCAGTCGACCAGGGGCGCGACCCACCTGATCAAGATCGCGGTCGAGGCGGCGACCGGCAAGCGCGGCCATGTCGACGTCTACGGCACCGACTATGAGACGGCGGACGGCACCGGCGTGCGCGATTATATCCATGTCAGCGACCTTGCGGCGGCCCATGTCCACGCGCTGGAGCGGCTGATCGCGGTGCCGCAAGAGAGCCTGGTGATGAATTGCGGCTATGGCCGCGGCTTCTCGGTGCTGGAGGTGCTGGACTGTGTCGATCGTGTCACCAACCGGACGATCGAACGGCGAATGATGCCGCGCCGCGCCGGTGATCCGCCGGCGCTGATCGCCGACAATGGCCGCATCCTCGAGACCCTGCCCTGGCGGCCGGCGCGCGACAGCCTGGACCTGATCGTCGCCGACGCTCTGGCCTGGGAACGGCGGCTGGCCGAGCGGCCGCTCTCCAACTAAAGGCCGCGCCATGTCGATGACGCCTCAGGAAGCGAACCAACTGGTCCGGGAGGGGAGCGCCGCACTGCAGGCCGGCCGCGCCGCAGAGGCGCGCAGCATGCTCGAACGGGTCACCGCCGCCGGCTTCGAAAATCCCGAGCTGTGGATGCTGATCGCCACCGTCTGCCGCACGCTTGGCGATGCGGGGGGCGAGGAAGCCGCGCTCGACCGGGCCCTCGCGCTCGATCCGCGCTCGCTCCGGGGGATCATCCAGAAAGCCGACAGCCGGCAGCAAGCGGGCGACGATTCGACCGCCGCGATGCTCTACCGCAAGGCGCTGATGCTGGCGGAAGGCCAGAATGTGCCGCCGCAGCTGGTGTCGGAACTCCGCCGGGCCGAGGCGATGATGGAGCAACTCAAGGCGCGCTTCACCGCCCGTCTCGAAGATACGCTGACCGGCATGGGCTTCCCCCCGGCGGCGTGCAGTCCGCGCTTCCGGCAGTCGCTCGACCTCCGCGCCGGCCGCAAGCAGATTTATCTGCAGGAGCCGACGCTCTATTATTTCCCCGAGCTGCCGCAGGTGCAGTATTTCGACCCGGCAGAGTTTGCCTGGGCCGGCGCGGTCGAGGCCGCCACCGACGTCATTCGGGGCGAGCTTCAGGCGATGCTGGCGGGCGATCGCGGCGGCTTCCTTCCCTATATCCGCAGCGAGGCCAACCAGCCGCGCGACCATCCCCTGCTCGACCGGCTGGACTGGAGCGCGCTGTTCTTCTGCGAGAACGGGCAGATGAACGAGGCGGTGATCGCCAGCTGCCCGCGGACCTGGGAGATCATGCAGCAGCTGCCGCTGCCGGCGATCGACCAGGCGGGGCCGTCAGTCATGTTCTCCTTGCTGAAGCCAGGCACGCGGATCCCGGCGCATACCGGCACCCACAATACCCGCCTGATCTGCCACCTGCCGCTGATCGTCCCACCCGCCTGCGGCTTCCGGGTCGGCAACGAGACGAGGGCGTGGGAGGTCGGCAAGCTGATCATCTTCGACGACACGATCGAGCATGAGGCCTGGAACGACAGCGCCGAGGAACGGGTCGTGCTGATCTTCGATATCTGGCGGCCCGAGCTCGGCGCGCAGGAGCGGGACGAGGTCACTGCCCTCTTCGCCGCGTCCCAGGCCGAATTGCGGCGCTGACGCGCCGGCGCCGGCGAGGAAATTGCACCAACGAGAGGGGTCTCCGGGGGAAGAAAGCCATCGCGTTGATCATGGTCTTGGCGAGGATCATGCAAAGTTCCGCCGCTGGCCGATCCGTCGTTGAACCGGCCCCTTTCCAGCACATTGGGATCCTAAGCTTAGAATTCCACGTGGACAAGTTGTCGCG
>JADMIO010854466.1_pt1 | contig 25789 bp, 24 predicted proteins | sample 8958161 | NCBI WGS metagenome assembly JADMIO01 (sample SAMN16585339, study PRJNA669376) | soil metagenome | isolation source: Crop rotation soil | place: USA: Cullars Rotation, Alabama | collected 2011 | reverse complement strand
AGTTCCGGAAGGCGCAGGTGCACGACCCCTCGCTCGCGAAGATCCCGGTCGTGCTGCTCTCGGGGGCCGGCAACCTGCCGCACCACGCCGATGAGCTCGGCGCACGCGGGTATCTGAAAAAACCCGTCGACGTCGATCAGCTGGTCCACGCCGTCTGGCGCTTCTGCGACCATCCCGAGCCGTCACTCGGCAATTGAGATCGGTACGGCGCGCGACACCCGTTCCGTCGTGCGCACCTCCTCCCGGTCTGCCGCGCCAGAGAATGCGTCGTCGAGCGCGACGACCGCGGCGACAATGCCGCTTGGCGGCGCGCGCTCCCGCGTCACGGCACGGTCACTGCGGCGACGGTTGCAGAAGACGGGACCGTCGCGGTCGATGGCGGCCGCGTCAGCGCGTGGCGCGGCGTTCGGCGAGCGACGGCTGACACGTCGGGCACCAGTACGTCGAGCGCTCGCCGTCCTCGCCGGGTGTCGCGTCCTTCCGGACGATCGCCGTCTCGCAGCGGCGGCACGGCAGGCCGGCGCGGCCGTAGACCCAGTGCTGCCGCCCCGCGCGCGGATCGCCGGTCGTGACCTGAGTGCCGCTGGCGCGGTTCGCGTCGAAGAGACGCTTGGTGAGCGCGACCACCGCGTCGAGATCGGCGATCTCGCCGATCGGCGTCCACGGGTCGAGGCCCCGTAGGAAGCAGATCTCGCACTTGTATACGTTGCCCGGGCCGGCGATCACGCGCTGATCGAGGAGCGTCTCGCCGATGGCACGCGCGGGGTCGGTACGGAGGCGGCGCACCGCCTCGGCCGCGTCCCACGCGCGCAGTGGATCGGGACCGAGCGCACCGACGATGTCATGCTCGCGCGGCGTCGGCAGCAGCTCGACGACCGGCAAGCGGAAGCCGACCGCGATCCAGCGCGGCGTCTCGAGGACGACGCGCGCCTGCCACGCGGGCGACTGCCAACGGTCGCCGGGACGATAGAGGTGCCAGCTGCCTTCCATGCGGAAGTGCGTGTGCAGCGTCATCGCGCCGGCCGCGTCGCCTCGTGGGGTTGCCGCATGCGGGTGGTCGGTCGCGGGCGGCGCGATGCGCAGCAGGATGTGCTTCCCGTGCGACGTCACCGAACCGACCGTGCGGCCGGCGAGATCGACCGTCGCGTACCGCGGCACGCGAAAGTCCGTCTTGGTCAGCGTCGCGCCGGCGAGCGCGGCGTCGAGCCGCGTCGCCGCGAGGAAGACGGCGTCGCCCTCGGGCATCGCTCAGTGCCGCGGACGCGCGGCGCGGCGCGTGCCGTCCGCGCGCGAGCCGCGCGTCGTCGACGTCGTCGCACCGCTCACGCGCGGAGCTCGAGGCCGCGATACGTCGGCCGGAAGCCGGCGGCCGTCAGCGTCTGGTTGAGCGCGGTGTCGCGGACCGGTGCACCGTTCACGCGCTCGAGCTCGAGTGGGCCGACGAGGCGCGCGCGCGTCGCGCCCGCGAGCGCATGGACCGCCGCGCGCAGCGCATCGGCGTCGTCGCTGTACGTGAGGATCGTGCGGCCGCCGCGCTCGACGTAGAGGACGAGCGCGCCGCCGACCAGCACGACGCTCGCGCCGACCTTGCGTCCGGCGCGATGGCCGTCGCCGACGTCGCGGTCCGGCCATGGCAGCGCAGCCCCGTACGGGTTCGCGGGATCGGTGGCGGCGAGCAGCGCCGTCCCGGACGGCAGCGGCGTGTCGGCGGACGCCATGCCGCCGTCCGACGGCGCGATCGGCACTTCGTTCGTGAGCGCGCGCATGCGATCGACGGCGCCCGGCAGCGCGAACTGCGCACCGCCGAGGCCCTCGACGAAGTACCCGCGGCGGCAGCGACCCGATTCCTCGAAGGCGCGCAGCACAGGATAGACGGCGCTGAACCCGCCCGGGATGCGCTCGGCCGCGAGCGCGCCGCGGGTGACGACCCCGTGCCGGCGCAGCAGCTGCATCGCCCAGGCGTGCGCGCGACGCGTCGGATCGTCGGCGCGCGGGATCGTGAGGCTCCACCGACCCGCGGCGATCGGCGGCGCGAGCCGCGACGCGCCCGCGCCCCGTACGATCGGCGCCCGACGCGCGGTCGCCGGATCGCCGAGGAGCGTTGGGAGAGCCGCGCGCGCGCGGCGACGGCGGCGGCGCGACGCATCGTCCGGCTTGTGCGGGCGATGACGCAGCAGCGCGCGTAGCGGCGCGAAGGTGTCGTTGGTGACGCGCCCCGCCCACACCAGCTCCCAGAGCGCGAGCACCACGTCGGCGTCGGCGTCGTTGTCGCCGTCGTCCTCGACGAGGTCGGCGAGCTGGCGGAAGAAGAGCGCGCCGGCGCGCCCGAAGACGTCGAGAAGCCGCGTCGCGAGCGGCGACAGCTCCGTCGCGGTGGTCTCGGGCAAGAGCAGCGGCGCGTGCTCGGTGAGCGCGAGCACGACCCAGCCGTCGCGCGAGCCGAGCGCGCCGGCGCCGGCCCACACCACCTCGCCGGCGGCGCCGAGCTGGTCGAGCAGGCCGGGCGCGTAGCCAGGGAGCCGCGTGCGCAGGATCTGCGACTCGAGCGCCGACACCGGCAGCGGCACCCCTTGCAGCTGCTCGACGACGCGCCAGAGCGCCTCGATGCCGGTGAGCCGCGGCCCGACCGCGCCGACGTCGTGCCACGCGAGCGCGAGCCGCGCGAGCGCCTCCGGCGGTGCCGGCGCCACTTCGCGGCGGAGCGCCGCGAGCGAGCGGCCGCGCAGGCGCCGCAGCAACTCGACGTCGATCCACTCGCGGCCGGTGCCGCCGGGCCGGAACTCGCCCTCGAGCACGCGCCCGTCCGCTTCGAGCGCGTGGAGCGCGCGCTCGGCGACCGCGACGGCGATCCCGAATCGCGCCGCCACGTCGGCCGGCGTGAACGGCCCGTGCGTGCGCGCGAAGCGCCCGACCAGATCGCCCATCGGATCGGCGACGGGCTCGAGTAACGCTTGCGGCACGCCGATCGGCATCGCAACGCCGAGCGCGTCGCGATAGCGGGCGGCGTCCTCCGCCGCGATCCAGCGCTCCGCGCCGGCGATGCGCACACGCAGCGCACGGCGCTCGCGCTCGAGCGCCGCGATCAGCGCCGGCGCGGCACCCGAGTCGCGCACGCGCGCGGCGATCTCCGCAGCATCGAGGTCGCCGAGGACGCGCAGCAGGTCGTGGACGCCGTCGGCGCCCGCCGCCTTCCGCTCGTCGGTGAGCCGGCCGATCTCGAGCTCGAGCTCGGCGAGCGCGGTCGCGTCGAGGAGCTCACGCAGCTCCTCGCGGCCCATCAGCTCGGCGAGGAGCGCGCGGTCGAGCGTCAGCGCCTGCGCGCGACGCTCGGCGAGCGGCGCATCGCCCTCGTACATGAAGGCGCGCACGTACTCGAGCTGCAGCGAGCGCGCGAAGGGCGACGCGGCGTCGGTCTCGACCTCGACGACGCGCACCTCGCAGCTGCGGATGGCGCCGAGCAGGTCGACGAGCGCCGGCAGGTCGAACACGTCCTGCAGGCACTCGCGATACGTCTCCAGCACGATCGCGAACGACGGATGCTTGCTCGCGACCTGCAGCAGCGCCGACGCGCGCTGCCGCTGCAGCCAGAGCGGCGAGCGTTGCCCCGGACGCCGCTTCGGAATGAGGAGCGCGCGCGCGGCGCATTCGCGGAAGCGGCTCGCGAAGAGCGCCGAGCGGCCGACCTCGCCCACGACCAGGTCCTCGATCTCGTCGACGTCGAACACGAGCGCCTCGCCGGCGGCGCTCGACGGGTCCTCGCCTTCCGGCACGCGCAGCACGATGCCGTCGTCGCCGTAGATCACCTGCATGTCGACGCCGAAGCGGCCGCGGATGCGCGCCGCGATCGCCTGCGCCCACGGCGCGTGCACGCGAGCGCCGAAGAACGAGTGCACGCACAGCCGATAATCGCCGAGCTCGTCACGGAAGCGCTCGACGACGATCGTGCGGTCGTCGGGGAGGACGCCGGTCGCGGCGCGCTGCTCGGCGAGGTACGCGCGCAGGTTGCCGGCGGCACGCGCATCGAGACCGGCGGCGGCGAGGCGCGCCGCCGCGTCCGCGTCCTTCGCCGCCGCCAGCTCACGCACGAACGCGCCGACGGCGCGGCCGAGCTCGATCGGCCGGCCGGGCGCGTCGCCGTGCCAGAACGGCATCTTCCCGGGCTGGCCCGGTGCCGGCGACACGAGCACGCGGTCGGCGGTGATGTCCTCGATCCGCCAGCTCGACGCACCGAGCACGAACACCTCGCCGACGCGGCTCTCGTAGACCATCTCCTCGTCGAGCTCGCCGACGCGCGAGCCGCGCTCGCCGACGAGGAAGACGCCGAAGAGCCCGCGGTCGGGAATCGTCCCGCCCGACGTCACCGCGACCGACTTCGCGCTCGACCGCGACGTGAGCCGTCCGGTCACCCGGTCCCAGTTGAGGCGCGGGCGCAGGTCGGAGAACGCCTCCGACGGGTGGCGGCCCGCCAGCATGTCGAGGACGCCCTCGAGCGCGGCGCGCGGCAGCTCCGCGAACGGCGCGGCACGCCGCACGGCCGCCTCCAGCTCGTCGACCGTCCAGTCCTCCATCGCGACCATGGCGACGATCTGCTGCGCGAGCACGTCGAGGGGATTGCGCGGATAGCGCACCGCCTCGATCGCGCCCGCCCGCATGCGCTCGGCGACGACCGCGCTCTCGAGGAGATCGCCGCGGAACTTCGGAAAGATGACGCCGCGGCTCGCCGCACCGACGTGATGCCCGGCGCGGCCGATGCGCTGCAGCCCGGAGGCCACCGAGTCCGGCGCCTCGATCTGGATCACGAGGTCGACCGCACCCATGTCGATGCCGAGCTCGAGCGAGCTCGTCGCGACCACCGCCGGCAACGTGCCGCTCTTGAGCGCGTCCTCGATTTGCACGCGCTGCTCGCGACTCACCGAGCCGTGATGCGCTCGTGCGATCTCTTCCTCGGCGAGCTCGTTGAGACGCGCGCACAGGCGCTCGGCGAGCCGCCGCGAGTTCGCGAAGATGATCGTGCTGCGATGCGCGCGGACGAGCGCCAGCACCTCGGCCTCGACGTGCGGCCAGATGCTCGGCTGCGGCGCTTTGCCCGCGGCGGAGCCCGTCGGGATCGCGCTCTCCGGCTGCCCGAGCTGCGTCATGTCCTCGAGCGGCACGACGACCGACAGCTCGAGCGGCTTGGGCGCGCGCGCATCGACGACATCGACCGGCGCGGCGCCACCGAGGAAGCGCGCGACCTCGTCGAGCGGACGCACCGTCGCGGAGAGGCCGATGCGCTGCGCCGGCGCGGCGAGCAGCCGATCGAGCCGCTCGAGGCTGAGCGCGAGATGGCTGCCGCGCTTCGTGCCCGCGAGCGCGTGGATCTCGTCGACGATCACGGTGTCGACGGTGCGCAGGGTCTCGCGCGCCGCCGAGGTGAGGAGCAGGTACAGCGACTCCGGTGTGGTGATGAGGATGTCCGACGGATCGAGGCCGAAGCGGCGGCGCTCGCGCGCGGGCGTGTCGCCGCTGCGGAGCGCGATCGAGATCGCGGGCGGCGGCTCACCGAGCCGCTCGGCGGCGGCACGGATGCCGACCAGCGGCGAGCGCAGGTTGCGCTCGACGTCGACCGCGAGCGCCTTCAGCGGCGATACGTAGAGCACGCGCACGCCGAGCGTCTCGGCGGTGCGAGGCGCGCGCGTCGCGAGCCGATCGATCGCCCACAGGAAGGCGGCGAGCGTCTTGCCCGACCCCGTCGGGGCGACGACGAGCGCGCTCCGACCTTCCGCGACCTTTGCCCAGGCGCGCTCCTGGGCGAGCGTCGGCGCCGCGAACGTCGACGAGAACCAGGCGCGCGTCGCGGGCTGAAAACGGGCGAGCGGATCTTCCGGGAAGATGACGCCGCTTCGCCGTGGGCGGGACGGACGCTTCGGCAACGCTTCACCTTATCGAGCGGAGTCGCGCCCCGCCACCACGACCGGCGCGCGCAATTTTGCCTAGGGCCGCGCCGCGGCGTACCTCTGAACCATGACGCACGAACAACTCGATCACTTCCGGCAGATGCTGCTCACGCAGCGCGATGCCATGAACGACCGCATCCTCGGCGCGCAACATCAGGCGCAGGACGTGGTCGATCCGACCGAGGACCCCGAGGACCAGGCCGTCCGCGCCGACATCGCCGACAGCGCGCTCCTCCTGGGGTCGTCGTTCACGGCGCAGGAGCACGAGATCACCGACGCTCTCATGCGCATCGAGCGCGGCGAGTACGGCCGGTGCACCGCCTGCGGTCGCGAGATCGAGCTCGAACGGCTGGAAGCGGTGCCGACGGCGACACTGTGCGCCGACGACGCGCGGCGCGCCGATCGTAGCCGCCGGGCGACGCTGTGAAGAGGACGTCCGCGACGACGGCAACGGAGTCCGCGCGATGACCAGCGCCGCGCCCGATGTCGAGCTGATACGCTGTCCACGGTGCGACACCGCGAACCGTGTGCCGCTCGCGAAGCTGCAGGCGGGCCTCCGGCCCGTCTGCGGGAAGTGCAAGGCGCCGCTCGGAGCCGGCGACGAGCATCCCGTGACCGTCACCGACGCGAGCTTCGCGAGCCTCATCGCCGCGTCGCCGCTGCCCGTCCTGCTCGACCTGTGGGCGGCGTGGTGCGGGCCGTGCCGGATGCTCGCGCCGGTGATCGAGGAGCTCGCGGGCGAGCTCGCCGGGCGCGTACGGGTCGCGAAGCTCGACGTCGACGCGAACCCGCGGACGGCGGCGCAGTTCGGCGTGCAGAGCATCCCGACGCTCCTCGTCCTCGATCGCGGCCGCGAGATCGACCGCATCGTCGGCGTCGTCCCGAAGCAGGAGATCGTCCGCCGGCTCGCCGCGGTCCCCGCCCGACCCTAGCGGCTCACCTCGCGCGGCCGCGGTCGCCGCCGCGCGGCGCGCGTTACCGAGCCATCGCCTGTGGCCCGGGTCCGGGCTCGACGTGCGTCACCTGGCCCGCACGAATGCGCGCGTCCATCTCGGCGCCGAGCCGCGCGAGAGTGTCCGCGCCGAGCCGCTCGGCGAGCGGAAACATCTCTTTCTCTTCCTCGACGACGTGCATCTCGACGAGCTCGCAGAGCACCGTCATCTTCGCCCGGAAGCTCTCGCCGCCGATGTCGACATCGGGAAGCTCCCGCACGAGCAGGTCGACGACGTGATGCTCCTCGTACGCCTCGAGGACTATTTCCTCGGCGAGCGACTTCAGCGCTGGATAGAGGATCTCCTCTTCGAGCTTGGTGTGGAGCGTGAGCTTGTCGGCGATGCGGCCGAGGGCGTCGTGCAGCTCTTCGGCGCCATGCGCGGCCTCGATCTTGTCGAAGAGCGACCGCACTTCGGCATGTTGGGTCTTCAGCAGCTCGACGGCATTCATCAGGTACCCTCCGCCCGGGACGGTCAGCGCGGCACCACGCCGCGCCGCGACCGGCGTCGTTCGCTTGCGAACCACGAACCGTGCCACGCGGCGCGCGGATGCAACGGCCACGTTTTCGACGTGTTCCGGCGTCGCTCGCGTGACCCCGTCTGCACGCCGTGTAATCGCGTCTAGGAGCCGTGTGCATCCAGTTGGCGTCGATCGATGGCGGTGAGCGAAAACGCCGTGAGTTGCGTCCACCCTCTTCACGGGAGAGAGAGACGTGATGCACGTGACGTCGGTGAACGTGGGCGGGCCGCGGCCCGTCGCGTGGCGCGGCCGAACGGTGCAGACGGCGATCTTCAAGGAGCCGGTCGCCGGCCGCGTGCGCATCGCCGGCGTGAACGTCGACGGCGATCAGCAGGCCGACCGGCGAGTCCACGGTGGTCCGGCGAAGGCGGTGTACGCATACCCGCGCGAGCACTACGCGTTCTGGCGCGAGCAGCTCGGGCTCGCCGAGCTCGCGCCCGGCGCCTTCGGCGAGAACCTCACGACCGACGGCCTGCTCGAGAGCGACGCCGGCATCGGCGACCGCTGGCGCGTCGGCACCGCCGAGCTCGTCGTCACGCAGCCGCGCACGCCGTGCTTCAAGCTCGGCATCCGGTTCGGGCGCGCCGACATGGTGCAGCGGTTCCACCGCAGCGGCCGAAGCGGCATCTACTTCGCGATTGCACGAGCAGGTGACGTCGGCGCGGGCGACCCGATCGAGCTCCTCGCGCGCGGCGCGAGCGGTCTCACCGTCGCCGACGTCGTCGGGCTCTACGCGGCGGAGGCACCCGATCCCGCGCTGCTCGCGCGCGCCGCGGACGATCCCGGACTGGCGGACGGATGGCGCGGCCATTTCCGGAAGCTGCTCGACGCGAGCCACCCTGCGCCGTGAAGCTCGCGACCTTCAGCGACGCGGGCGGGACGCGCCTCGGCGTCGTCGTCGACGACGGTGTCCTCGACCTGACGGGCGCCGCGCCCGAGCTGCCGCGCGACATGCTGCGGTTCCTCGGCGCCGGCACGCCCGCGCTCGAGGCCGCGCGCGCCGCGGTCGCGGGCGGCCGCGGCGGGCTGCCGCTCGCGCTCGCCGACCTTCGCCTGCACGCGCCGGTCCCGCGCCCGCCGAAGTTCCTCGCGATCGGCCTCAACTACGCCGATCACGCCGCCGAGACCGGCCGTACGCGACCCGAGTTCCCGATCTTCTTCAACAAGCAATCGACGTGCGTCGTCGGCCCGTACGACGCGATCCACCGTCCGCGCGTCTCGACGATGCTCGACTACGAGGGCGAGCTCGGCTTCGTGATCGGCCGCCGCTGCCGCCACGTGCCGCCTGAACGCGCCGCCGAGGTCATCGCGGGCTACGTGGTGGTGAACGACGTCAGCGTCCGCGACTGGCAGCGGCGCGCGCCGACCATGACGCTCGGCAAGTCGTTCGACACGCACGGCCCGATGGGGCCGTGGCTCGTGACCCCGGACGAGGTCGGCGACCCACACGCGCTGACGCTCGAGACCTGGGTCAACGACGAGCGCCGCCAGCACGCGAGCACCCGCGATCTCCTCTTCGATTGCTACCAGCAGATCGCGATCCTCTCGACGGTGTGCACGCTCGAGCCGGGCGACGTCGTCTCGACCGGCACGCCGGCCGGCGTCGGCGCCGCCCGCGGTACGTTCCTCGTTCCGAGCGACGTCGTGCGCGTGAGGATCGACCGCATCGGCACGATCGAGAACCGCGTGATCGACGAGCCGAGCGAGACCGCATTCATCGGCGACTGAGCCGCAACGGCACCCGCCTTGTCGCTCCGCGGCCGCGTTGGTATACGCGCCCGCTCGCAACCGCGAGCCACCGAGGGGAGGTCGTCATGTCGAAGGCGTCGAAGATCATCGTGACCATGTTGCTGCTCACCGTGTGCGCCTGCTCCGCGAGCCGCGGCGGCGGAGGTGAAGCCGCGGCCGAGCGCGCACCGAGGGGTACCCGGTTCATCAACAGCGACGAGGCGAAAGAGTCAGCGACCTACAAGCAAGGCTGCGCGATTACCGACTACAGCAATCTCGCCCAGGCGGACGGGGTGAACTGGGCCTGGATCGACCCCGGCACGAAGATCGGCGCCGCGGGTCCGATCGAGATTCTCAAGGTGAAGAACCGCAGCGACGTCACCGACGCTGCGCTCGCCGGCAATCTGCAGCAGGACCTCGAGCAGGCGTTCGAGCGCATCGGCAAGACGGCCGGCCGCGGCGGCATGAAGGTCGACGCCTGCATCTACTGGGTACAGCGGGCCGATACGTCGCGCGCCTGGATCCCGTATGCTGGCGGCCACATGATGCAGGCCGCGGTCGGCGTCGAAATGACGATCACCGACCCGTCAGGGCGTCCGGTCGCGAAGATCCGTCACGACGGCCGCCAGGGGATGGCTCCCTCGGAAACCGCCGCCGTAGTCGCCGACGAAATCGCGAACTTCGTCAGGAAGCATTGATCACTGATCACTTTTGTCCCCGTGCGCGCGGCGCCTCCGGCGCCGTGCTCCGGTGGACTCGCTGTCCCGCGGCATAGCCGCGGGACGCTCCCACTAGCTCGCGACGGCATCGCCGTGCGCGCGCGCAGATCCGCACGCGCGCCGACGAGAGTGACTAATCCAGCCCCGTATCGTCGTCGTCGTCGACGTCGACGTCGTCGTCGTTGAGACCGGCGGTGGCGTTGTGCTCGTTCTCGTGGAGCTGCTGCATCTCGAGCTCGTCGCGCGGCGGTACACTCTGCGCCGCGTGCTGTTCGGCGGCCTGGCGGTCGAGCTCCTCGGCGCGCGCGTCGAGATCGCGCCGCTCCTCCTCGAGCGCGTCCTGACGTTTCTTGAGCTCGGCCGGATCGTCGATCCATGCTCGCGCACCGCGACGGCGCTGGCCGTCGAGCTCCTGCAGCGAGAGCTTGATCTCCTTCGCGCGCTCACGCAGCGCCGCCGCCTGATCCTCCGCGCTGGATGAGGCGTCGGTACCGGCGATGCTCGCGTCGACGTCGTCGAGGCCGGGGATCATGGATTCTTTCGCCGGTGCCGCGGCAACATCCGTGGACGCGCCGGGCGCCGACGTAGCGGCCGCATCGCCGGTCGAGCTCGCGCGTTCGAAGAAGACGATGCCCACGAGCACGATGCCCGCGGCGCCGCCGATCACTGCGGTACGCGCCCAGAGAGAGGTTGGCCAACGCACGGGCCGATCCTCAGCTGCGCGACGCAGTTCGTCAAGTGGGGTTGTGGCGGAAAATCACGCGCCTACGCAGACGCTACAGCGTCCGCGACAGACGACACCATCGACCCCAGCCCACACGGCGTCGGTCGATGGCGCTTCAGGGCAGGAGGCGCGCGGTGCTCGCGACCTTCTTCTTCACCAAACCGGGGAGACCGAGGACCTCGTTGCCCGCAAACGTCTCGAACGGGCCCATGCAGGCAACGCCGGCGAGCGTCGGATGCGCTACGCCACCCGACGGCACTTGTTCGATGCCGTTCACGGTGATCGTCCCGGTGTGCGTCGCCAGGCTCTCGTCGAGATCGAAGTCGCACTCGCGGGGCAGGTGCAACTGGCGGAGCAGAGCGCTGACGCCGTTCGACTCCGTCTCGAGGAAGTTAATTCCCGGGCGCCGGCCCCGAGCGGCACGCGGGAATAATCCATCTCTCCGGTGGTCTCATGGGTGACTGCGGATCAAAGCGAGGCAGTCGAGGAGGGATCGATGAAGAAGACGGCAATCACGTTGGCAGCGCGCGGGCTCTGCGCGCTCGGCATCATGAAGGCGGGCGTGACGACGGCACAGGGCGCGCCGCTCGACTCGCAGGTGCCCGTCATGGCGTATAGCGACGGCCGTGGTCTCGTCACCGCGGAAGGCGGCGCGCGCGGCACGGCAGCCGAGGACGACGATGCCGTCGAGGTCTATCGCGAGCACGGTGGCATCCGATTCGCCTTCACGCCGGCGAACGCGGCGGCGCTCCACACGGACGCTTTCACTCGCATCGATGGACGGCGCGCGGCGCCGGTGCTCGGCCAGGCGGTCACGACGAACCTCGACGTGCGCGGCGTGTACCGCGCAGAGCTGCGTGATGCGAGCGGCGCGTCGTTCGGCTGGTTGCGCGTCAGCGTGTCGCCCTTCGACGACCCGGAACGTGTCTACGAGGGCCGCGTCCCGGCGACGCTCAGCCCACGCATGGTCCGCACGGCGCTCGCCCATCTGGACGCGGAGCTCGACATGATCGAAGCACGGACCACGGACGTCGACCTGGGCAACTGAACGACGGCGTGCGACTACTGCAGGCGCGCGACGTCGATGTGGTACAGCTCCGCGACGTTCCCGCAGAGGATGCGCTGCTTCTGCTCCGCGGTGAGATCCGCCTGGTGCTCGGCCAGCATCTCCTGCGACCACGGCCACGTCGAGTCACTGTGTGGGAAGTCGTTCGCCCACATCAGGCGCTCCCAGTTCATGAGGTCCGCCGTCTTGAAGGCGACCCAGTCGTCCTGGAAGGTCGTATAGACGTTCTCGCGGAAGTACTCCGACGGTAGCCGCGACAGCGCCTGGCCAGCCGGCAGCCAGTTGCGGTGCCGCTTGTAGGCGTGGTCCATGCGGTACATGTAGTGCGGCACCCACCCCGCGTCGGCCTCGACGCAGACGACCTTCAGCTTCGGATGGCGCTCGAAGACGCCGCCGAGAATCAACGTCCCCATGATGTCCTGGCAGCCGCGGATGATGGAGAGGAAGCCGTTCATCTTCGGGCCGCGGGGCCGCGTCCCGTCCTCGCGTGAGGTGAGGATGTGGAACGACAGCGGCAGGTCGACGTCGATCGCGGCGCGCCAGAAATCGTCGTACACGGGCGAGTCGTAGTCCTCGACCGCGGGATTGCCGGGCATCATCACGCCGCGGAGACCAAGCGCCTTGATGGCGTGGAGATCGGCGATGCCGTCCTCCGGCGAGCGCATCGCGGTCTGCCCCACCCCGAGCAGGCGATCGGGATGCGTCGAGCAGTACTCGACGAGCCAACGGTTGTACGCCTCGAAGCAGGCCTTCTTGTAGTCGAAGTCCTTGTGGTTGCAGAGGAGCATGCCGACGGTCGGATAGATGATCTCCGCCGCGACGCCGTCACGCGCCTGATCCCCGAGCCGCGCCTCGGGGTCCCAGCCGCCGCGGTGCAGCTCCTCGAACTTCGCGCCGGTGAGGCGGATCTCCTCCGCGGGCTTCCCTGCGGCCGCGACGAGACCCATCGGCACGGGGTTCTTCATGCCGTCGATGACGAAGACGTCGCCCATCTGCTCGTGGCGCACCAGCTTCGGCGCGCGGTCGCGCCAGGCCGGATCGATGTAGTCGATATAGGTGTTCGCCGGCTCGGTGATGTGCGAGTCGGCGGAGATGATGGGGAAGCGTTTCATCGGATGCCTCCGTCGGTGCCGCGCAGGACGTGTCCGGGGAGCGGGCCCTCGGGATCGACGCGGTCGCGGCCGTCTTCGCGAATGACGACGCCGTTCACGACAACCGCGCGGATGCCGGTCGCGTCCGCGACGAGGCGATCGGCACCCGCCGGCAGGTCGCGCACGCGCCGCAGCGACGAGCAGCCGACGGTGTCGGGATCGAACACCGTGACGTCCGCCGCGCCGCCGACCGCGAGCGTGCCGCGGTCGACGAGCCCGAAGAGCTCCGCCGGGCGCGACGTCAGCATGCGCACCGCCTGCTCGAGCGTCAGCACCTGTTTCTCGCGCACCCAGTGCGACAGCAGATGCGTCGCGAACGGCGCGTCGCAGAGCTGGCTCGCGTGCGCGCCGGCGTCGGAGAGGCCGAGGACCGTCGTCGGGTCGCGCAGCAGCTCGGCGACGATCGACTCGTCGTTGTTCATGACCGCCATCCGGAACCGCGCCTCGAGGTTCGACGCGAGGGCGAGATCGAGGACGAGATCGACGGGATGCATGCCGCGCTCCGCCGCGACCTCGGCGACGTTGCGCTCGTTCAGCGCGGGCTCGGTCGGCGCGTCGGAGATCACGGTGTCGCTCCAGCGCGCCGCGATGCCGCCGCGCTCGCCGCGCTCGCGAAAGGCGCGGCGGAACTCGGGATCGGCGTAGATGCGCTTCTTGCCCGCGAAATCGGCCGCCGAGACCGGCTTGAAGAGCGCCATGCTCTCGAACGGGAACGGCGCCTTCCACTGGAACTCGAAGTTGAGCGGTCGGCACGCGACCTGCGGCACGACGTCGACGCCGTCGCGCTGCAGCTGCGCGGTCTGCTCGAGCACGGCGCGGTGGCCGTCGGGCCCGAGCATGCCGCCGAGGAGCGCAGTCCAGGTGACGGGCCGCCGCGTGGCGCGCTGGATCGCGGCGAACTCTGCGAGGAAGAGCTCGCGGCCGATCGTCGCCTGCATGATGCCGCGGCCGGCGTCACCGAGAGTGCCGGCGAGCGTCGCGATCTCGTCGACCGAGGCGGCGCGGCTCGGCACCGGGCGGCCCGCGTATCCGACGTGCGTCGGCGACTTCGAGGTCGCGAACCCGACCGCGCCGGCGCGGAGCGCGTCGGCGACCAGCGCGCGCATCGCCGCAACCTCGTCGGGGGTCGCCTCGCGCTCGGTCGCCTCCTCGCCCATCACGTAGAGGCGCACCGGCGTATGGCCGACGAGCGCGCCGACGTTGATGACGCTGCCGCGGCGCTCGATCGCGTCGAGGTACTCCGGAAACGTTTCGAACGGCCAGTCGGCGCCGAGGCCGGCGTTCAGCGCGTCGAGCGACATGCCCTCGACGTTTTCGAGCGTGCGCAGGATCAGCTCCCGATGCGCGGGACGCGTCGGCGCGACGCCGAAGCCGCAGTTCCCCATTACGACCGACGTCACCCCGTGCCACGGCGAGATCGTCAGCATACGGTCCCAGAAGACCTGCGCGTCGTAATGGGTGTGGATGTCGACGAAGCCGGGCGCGACCACCATGCCGCTCGCGTCGATCGTGCGACGCGCGCCGGCGCCGTTCAGAACGCCGAGCGCGGCAACCCGGCCGTCGCGGATGGCGAGATCGCCGCGGTACGCCGGTGCGCCGGTGCCGTCGACGAGCACGCCGCCGCGGATCACGAGATCGAACGCTTCGCCCATGTCGCACCTCGCTCGGGTGGCGCGATCGTCCCAAAGCCGGGGCGCGATTACAACCGGATCGACCGGCCGCGGGGGCGTGGCTCGGCGGCCCGGATGCGCTACACATCGAGTCATGCGTACGATCCTCGTCACCGGCGGCAACTCCGGCATCGGCTTCGAATGCGTCCGCGCGCTGGCACGGCAAGGATGTCGCGTCGTCATGGCGAGCCGCGACCGCGCGGCGTCCGCAGCGGCCGTCGCGCGCATCACGCACGAGACCCCCGGCGCCGCGGTCTCCGAGATGGCCCTCGATCTCGGCTCGCTCGCCGACGTGCGCCGGTTCGCGCACGACGTCGAGGCGGCGGACCTCCCGGTCGACGCACTCGTCTGCAACGCCGGCGTCCAGTCCTCGAGCGCGCTGCGGCGGTCGGCCGAAGGCCACGAGCTGACCTTCGCGGTGAACCATCTCGGGCACTTTCTTCTGACGAATCTGCTGCTGCCGCGGTTGATCGCGCACGCACCGTCGCGAATCGTCGTCGTCTCCTCCGGCGTTCACGACCCGACACGCTGGACGGGCATGCCGAAGGCGCACGTCACCGACCTCGACACGCTCGCCGCGACGGGCGGCCCGACACCCGGCGCCTTCAGCGGCCCGCTCGCGTACGTGAACAGCAAGCTCTGCAACCTCTGGTTCACGTACGAGCTCGCGCGCCGCCTCGCGACCGTGCCGAGCGTGCACGGCCGCCCCGCCGTCACCGTCACCGCGTTCGATCCCGGCCTCGTGCCCGGCTCCGGTCTCGCACGCGACTATCCGGCGCCGCTCCGCTTCGTCTGGGACCGCGTGCTGCCGGGGGTGGCGCGCGCGCTCGCGCCCGTCGTCGCGGGCATCAATCCCGCCGACAAATCCGGCGCGATGCTCGCGCGCCTGGCGATCGACCCCGCGTACGCGGGTGTCACGGCCGCGTACTTCTCGTCGACCGCGCGCTGGCGCGACGTCCCGTCGTCGCCGGCGTCGTACGATCGCGCCCGCTGGCGCGAGCTGTGGGACGCGAGCGTGCGCATGACCGGGCTCGCCGCCGCCGAATCGCCCGTCGCGGCGTAGGTCCGCTTCGTTTCGCGCTCGCGTAGCACGGCGAGACCTGAGAGCATGGACGGTCCGCATGAACCCGTCGTCCGCGCCCGATCCGATCGTCGCCGACGAGAACGATCTGCTCGCGAAAGTCCGCGCCGCCATCAACGAGACGCCGCCGGAAGCCGTGGTGAGCCCGTCGGAGCCGCAGCTCCTGAAAGATCTCGAGCGGCTGCGCGAGGCGCTTCGCGAAGGCGAGAAGACCGAGGACCGCGCCGCGCTGCTCGAGCAGTGGAACCGCCAATCGGCGCTCCTCGATCAGCTGCGCGCGTCGCGGCAGATGCCGCAGGTCAGCCGCGACTCGCCGTACTTCGGCCACCTCCGCCTGCGTGAGCAGCGGCAGGAGTTCGACGTCTTGCTCGGCAAGGCAACGTGGCTGCACGGCGACGTGCACATCGTCGACTGGCGGCACGCGCCGATCTCGCGGATCTTCTATCGCTACCGTCAGGGCGATCCATACGAGGAAGAGATCGCGGGCCGCGAACGCGCCGGCGACGTCGTCACGCGCCGCACGGTGACGATCCGCAATCAGACGCTGCAGCGGATCGAAGCGCCGGAAGGCATCTTCTACGCCGACCCGTCGAGCGCGGCTGGCTGGCGCCGTATCGACCGGGAGCCGCCCCGCCTCGCGGGCGGCGAAGGCGCCGCGCTCCGCGCCCACGCCACGGGTGAAGGCGGCGAGCGGCGGCTCGGCACCGAGCCCGCCGGCATCCGGCGCCGCGCCGACAAGCACCTTCCGGACATCGCGGGGCTCATCGATCCCGAGCAGTTCGCGCTGATCACCAGGCCGTCGTCGGGATTCGTGGTCGTCCGCGGCACGGCGGGATCCGGCAAGACCACCGTCGCGCTGCATCGCATCGCGTATCTCGCGTACGAGGACCCGCGCTTCGACTCGGACCGCACGCTCGTGGTCGTGTTCTCGCCGGCGCTCCGCGATTACGTGAGCCATGTGCTGCCGGCGCTCGGCGTTGCGCGCGTGCAGGTGCGGACGTTCGCGGACTGGGCCGCGGATCAGGTGCGCCGGGTCTATCCGATGCTGCCGCGCGAGATCCGCGAGGGCGCGCCCGCCGACGCGCACCGTCTCAAGCTGCACCCGGTGCTGCTCGTCGCGCTCGAACGGCAGGTCGCGCGGATCGCCGGTCCGCCCACGCCGGCGCAGGCGATCGACGACTGGGCGAGCGTGCTCGCCGACGCGCCGTTCCTCGAGGCGGTCATCGCCGTGGAGGCGCCCGGCGCGTTCGGCCCCGCGGAGCTGCGACGCATCACCGAGTGGGCACGGCGCGAGCACGAGAAGCTCGTGGCGTGGATGGAGGGCGACCACGAGGTACAGGCGGAGCTCGACGCCGAGGACCACGCGCTCCTGCTCCGCGCGTGGCAGCTGCGCGTCGGCCCGATCCCCGGCCGCGGCACGGAGCCGCTGCGGTATCGGCACGTCGCGATCGACGAGGTGCAGGACTTCTCCCCCGTCGAGGTGCGCGTGCTCCTCGATTGCCTCGATCGCCACCGCAGCATCACGCTCGCCGGCGACACGCAGCAGCACATCACCGCCGACGCGGGGTTCACGTCGTGGGCGACGTTCTTCGCGCATCTCGGCCTCGCCGGTGCCGAGGTGAGCACGCTCGAGGTGAGCTACCGCTGCTCGCGGGAGATCGCGGGATTCGCGTTCGCGCTGCTCGGCGACCTGCGCGAGGACGCGACGCCGCCGCTCACCACACGTTCCGGACCGCCCGTGGAGCTCTTCCGCTTCAGCGATCCCGGCGCGTGCGTCGCGTTCCTCGCCGACGCGCTGAAGGCGCTGGTCGACGACGAGCCGCTCGCGTCAGCGGTTCTACTCACGCCGTCACGCGAAGTGAGCGCGACGTATCACGCCGGACTGCAGCACGCGGAGGTGCCGCGGCTGCGGCTCGTCACGCACCAGGACTTCACCTTCGCGCCAGGCATCGAGGTCTGCGAGATCGACCAGGTGAAGGGACTCGAGTTCGACTATGTGATCCTGATCGAGGTGAGCGCCTCGCACTTCCCCGACACGCCGGCGATGCGACGACTGCTGCACGTCGGCGCGACGCGCGCCGTGCACCAACTCTGGTTGACGAGCGTCGGTACGCCGTCGCCGATCGTTCGCGCGCAGATCCCGTCGTAGGCGCGAACGCCTTGCCTACTCCGACGCGACCCCGCGTCGGATGAAATGCACGGCCGGCGGCGGATCACCCGCCACCGGCCGTGCGTGCTGCGAGCCGCGTCGCTTACGGCTCGACGCGCAGCTCGACGCGACGGTTCTGCGCCCGTCCGTCCTCGGTCTCGTTGGTCGCGACCGGACGCGACTCGCCGTAGCCGACCGTGCTGAGCCGGCTGCGCGAGATGCCGCCGCGGATGAGGTAGTCGGCGACCGAGCTCGCGCGACGCTCGGAGAGCCGCTGGTTGTACGCGTCGGTACCGATCGCGTCCGTGTGGCCCTCGACCGACACCGAGATGTTGCGCTCGTCGTGCAACGTGCGGATCGCCTCGTCGAGGATCGGCCGCGCGTCCGCACGGATGTTCGACTTGTCGAAGTCGAAGTTCACGCCGCGGAGCACGATGCGGCGGCGCGCCGGCGGCGGCGGTGGTGGCGGCGGCGGTGGCGGCGGCGGCGCTTCGGCGACCTCTTCCCCGGTGAGGTCCCACGCATACGAGAACTTCATGCCGGCGAGCACCCATTGGCGGGCCACGTCGCTGCCGGGCGTCGCGACCATGTTCGCGTAGTCGTACCGCCCGAACAGGCCGAGACGCGCGCCGGTGTCGCCGAGGGCGAGATCGACGCCGCCACCGGCGTTGAAGCCGATGCCGTCGTCGCTCATCGGCCCGCTCATGTCGCGGTAGTAGCCGCCCTTTGCCTGCACATACATCTCGGCAAGGCCGGCGAGAAAGCTCAGCTTCGGACCGCTCGTGATGCTGAAGGTGGTGCCGGTTTCATGGTCGTTCTTGCCGCGGCAACAGCCTTCTTCCGTCGGCATGAACGTGAACTGCGGATTGAGGAGGAACGAGAGCTTCACGTTGTCGGTGAGATCGAAGCGGTACCCGGCGTCCGTGCCGAACGTGCCACCGACCCCGTCGACGTTTTTTCGATACTTGTCGAGCGGGATGGCTACCCCGCCGTTGATACCGAACTCAGGGCCGTGAGCCCACGCTGGCGCACCCGACACCGCGATTGCGATCGTGAGTGCAAGTAGACGCAACATCAACCGTCTCATTCTCTCATCCTCCTTGCGTTGGGTCGGACGTATGCGAACCCTCGCCGCACACCGGTGGGCCGTCCGAATATGCGGCGCGATGGGTTTTTTGTTCGATCACGGGCCGTTAGTCAAGTGTACCCGCGCTAAACGTCTAACCTATCTGCTTGCTTAGCCGCGTTGCGCACACGCGGTACCACCGGTATCGATGTCAAAGGGGTTCGGTGTGCGAGAGCACGCCGCCACGTCTGAAAGGAGACAGCGGAATGAAAACGCAACGATACGTGTTCGCAATACTCGGATTGTGCGGAATTGTCGTGATGGTGTCGTCGGCGACGCCGGCGTTCGCGGAGACGAAGTGTGACATGTCGTTCCGTCTCGAGGGCTGGTCGGCGTTCTACAAGACGGCGCACGGCAGCGGTGTCGTGACGTGCGACAACGGACAGAGCCGACACGTCGTGCTGCAGGCGACAGGCGGTGGCGTGACGTTCGGCACCGAAAAGATCGTCGGCGGCCACGGCGACTTCTCTCCCATCGACGACATCGACGACATCTACGGCGACTACGCGAACGCGGAGGCGCACGCGGGCGCGGGCAAGTCGGCCGGCGCGCAGGTCGTCACCAAGGGTACCGTCTCGTTGGCGCTTTCTGGCAAGGGACACGGCGTCGACCTCGGATTCTCCTTCGGCAAGTTCACGATCTCTCACGCCCGCCGTCACCATCGCGCGCACTGACGTGAGCGATCATCCCATCACCGTCGCGCCGAATTCACGTCGGGTCGTGGTGCGGTTTGCCGGCCGCACGATCGCCGACACGACGAACGCCGTCGTCCTGCACGAGGCGTCGCTGCCGCCCGTGCAGTACATCCCCCGCGCCGACGTCGACATGACGCTGCTGCGGCGGACGACGCACGGCACGCATTGTCCGTACAAGGGCGACGCGGCGTATTACACGATCGAGGTCGACGGGCGGGTCGCCGAGAACGCGGTGTGGACGTACGAGCAGCCCTACCCCGCGGTCGGAGCGATTCGCGAGCGGCTCGCGTTCTACCCGAGCCGCGTGGACGCGATCGAGGAACTCGCGAGGAACATCATGGCAGGCATCGAAGACATTCAAGTGGGGTACCAGGTCTATGCGCGGGAAGGCGGCGAGGAGTTCGGCGCCGTGCGCGGCATCGGCCCGGACCGCAAGACCATCATGATCTACGTCGAGAACGCCGGCGACTTCACGGTGCCGCTGGAGGCAGTCCGCGGCGTCCACGACCAGAAGGTCCTCATTGATGCCGGTCGCGTCGACGAGAAGCTCCGGACGGCGATCGCGCACGCACACGACGCCGAGGAACCGGGACTCTGACCGAGCGCCGGGACGCCGCACGCCGCCCGTTGGCGTTCCGCGCGCGGCGCGCTAGATACGCCCGATGCTCATGACCCGTCTCGTCGCCCTCGTCACGCCGCTCTTCGCGGTCGCTCCTTTGCTCGCCGGCTGCTCCGGACCCGACACCGAACGCCGGGCCGCCGCGCCGACGGCCGCACCGTCGCAGGCGGGCGGGGAGGCTGGCGGCATGTCCTCCGCGCCGCGCGTGATCACGCCCGAGCAGCGCGACGCCATGCTGGCCGCCCTGCGCGAGGACAATCCGTCGACGCGGAAGATCTGGTTCGCGGTCCTGCCCAACAACCCCGAGAGCACCGCGCTCAAGAACAGCCTCGAAGCGGTCTTCAAAGAGGCCGGGTGGGAGTCGAAGACACAGACCGTGAGCGGCATGCGGCTCAAGCCGGGCCTCTTCGTGATGTCCGCCGAAGAGGAGCCACCCGACTACATCGACACCGTCGTCAAGGCGCTCGAGGCGAGCGGACTGCCGCTCACCAAGGGCAGCGGCTATCGGGCGTATTACGAGGAGAAGACGCGCACCGATCCAAAGTGGGTCGGCATCGCGCTCGCGCCCGATCAGGACTACGTCGTCGTCGTCGGTCCGAACCCGCCCGCGTAGACCGTCGGCCGGCACGCACGCCTGACGCACGCGGCGCGGCGCCGCGTCGGGCCGTGCCGCGACGGTCCGTCACGGAGCGGCGCGACATCGCGTCGGCTGCGCAGCGGCGGCCCGTCATGGATCGCGGGTGCACTGCCTCGGCTCGTCCCGCGGCGCGTCCTTGGCAGAAACGCGTACGCCGCGTGGGTTTTTCCCGCGCACCGTCGCCACGACGCACGCGTGTGCCGACGACACGAGTCATCCACGCTGGCACGGAAACCGCTTCGCATGCCGCGGCATCGAAGAGCGGTGCGGACGCCGGCAGCGAGCGCGGCGACCGGCGAGGCGACGACGATGGACGACCCGAAGACGACGACGCGCGCATCGCAGCTGTACGGCGGGCGCGACGAGACGTTCGAGCGCATGATCAGCACCTTCATGCACTCGATCGCCGCCGAGGTCGCCGCCCTCCGTGACAGTCGGCCGCCGGACAGCGCACGGGACGATGCGCATGCCGCGGTCGGGAAGCCGCGTCGCCGCAACCTCCTGATCGGCACACCGGCCAACGCGTCCGAGTAACCGGCGGCTGGCACGCACGAGACCGCGTGGGCGGCGACGCGTGGCACCGCACGCGCGCGTTGAAGTGGCTCCGTTGCACCGGCGAGGCGCGCGCCCTACGCCGGGGCGCAGGAGGCACGCGCATGAAGCTCTATTCGGGACCCCTCAGCATGTTCGGCGCGAAGGCGGAGATCGCCGCGCTCGAGAAAGGCATCGAGGTCGATCGCGAGTTCGTGCCGTTCTCGCTCGCGACGCTGTACGAGCCGAAGCATCCCGTCGTCGCGCGCGTCAATCCGAAGGCACAGGTGCCGGTGCTCGTCGACGGCGACCTCGAGCTCTTCGACTCGACGCAGCTCTTCGAGTTCTTCGAAGATCTGAAGCCCGAGCCGCCGCTCTGGCCGCGCGACGTCCGCGACCGCGCTCGGGCGCGTCTGCTCGAGCTGCAATCCGACGAGGTGTTCTTCCCCCACGTGATCGCACTGATGCCGGCGTCGAACCCGGATGCCGCCACGCGCGCCCGCAGCGTGGCCGCGATCGACGAGTACTACGCCCGGATGGAGCGCGTGCTCGAAGACCGAGAGCACCTCGCCGGCGTCTTCTCGTACGCGGACGTCGCCTTCTACATGGCGCAGTCGTTTGCGGAGCTCCTGGGCGCGCCGCTCGGCCCACAGCACGTCCGCCTGCACGCGTGGCGGACGCGCGTCGGCGCGCGCCCGAGCGTCGCACGTGTCGTCGGCGCCATGCGCGCCTACCTGCGCGAGCACGGTCTGCCGGCGGCATCCTGACCGGTCACACGCGCCGCGGCACACGTCGGCGCCCCGCCGCGGACGGCCGGCGCGGCGACACGCGATCAGCGCGTGGCGTCGACTGCGAGCGCCGCCCGCAGTGCCGCCGGCGAGTAGCGGCGTGCGACCAGCGCACGAGCGCGCCTGCCGAGCGCCTCGGCCGACACGCGATCGGTCGCGAGCCGTGCGCACGCGTCCGCGATCGCGTCCGGGTCGTCGGCGAGGAGGATCTCGTGATCGGCCCGCGCGTCGATGCCTTCGGCGGCGAGGCGCGTCGCGACGACCGGCCGCGCGTGCGCGCACGCCTCGAGGATTTTGATGCGCGTCCCGCCGCCCGCGCGCAGCGGCACGACGACGGCGTCCGCCTCCCGATAGACGGCGCCCAGGTCCTCGATCCAGCCCCGCAGTCGGACACGCGGTTCACCCGCGACGGCACGCGCGACCGCATGCGGCAAGCCCGCGCCCACCACGTCGCAGCGCACGTCGACGCCGCGACGGCGGAGCGCGGGCACGATCCGGGTCGCGAGCTGCGCGACCGCATCCGCGTTCGGGAGGTACCCGAGCGTGCCGACGAAGAGGATCGTGAACGGAGGCGGCGCCGCCGCGGTACGCACGAGCGCTGCGGACGCGGCGAGCGACGCGACGTCCGGGAGCTCGACGACGTTTGGCGCAACCTCGGGTGACGGATGGAGCCCCAGATCGCGCACGCGGTCGCGGTCGACGTCCGAGCACACGAAGACGCGGTCGAAGCCGGGCACGTAGCGCCCCTCGGCGCGGGCGTACCACTCGGCCTCGGCAGCGAGACGCGCGGCCGACGCCGCGTCGCCGTGCTCCGCGTGGAGCGCCGCGAGGCGCGACCGCGTCAGCGACTCGAGCTCGTCGAGATCGAGCTGCGTCGCATTCCACGACGCCTCGACGGCGAGCGCGTCGAGCAGCGGCGTGAGGTAGAGCCGGAACACGTGCACGCGCGCGAACGCGCGGGTTCGGAACGGATACCCGAACGCCGCCGCGCGCGCGGCGGCCCACTCGGCCGGCACGCCGCCGTCATGCTGCTCGTGGTGAGCCGATCCCGCGGGCGTGGCGCGCAGCACGTGCGACGCGCGCGTGACGAGGCGTCGCAGCGGGCCGCGGCGTGGCGGCCAGAGCGCCAGACCGAGCGCCGCCCGTTCGGCGCAGAGCGCGCCGGCGCCGTCGTCGAGCGACCGGCCCGGCGCGGCGGCACCGGCGATCAGCAGACAGACGCGGTACCGCTCTGCGAGCACCCGCAGCGTCGCGTACGCGCGCATCGCGAGCCCGTTCCCGCGCCGCGACGGCGTGACCGGCGACACGAAGAGGAGATCGTCGCGCACCGCGCCGCCGCCACCGTCGGGCATCACGGCTCGCCGGCACGCGCGAGGCGTCGGACGGCGCGGCCGACACGCGCGGGCGCCGTCTGTGCGACGGCAAGCGCACGCAGCCCCGCGTCGCGCACCCGAGCCGCAACGCCGCGGCGCCGCGGGTGCGGCGGCAGGTACGGACGCGCGAGCCGCGTGTAGGTCGTGTTCACGTCGCGGATGAACTCCTCCGTCAGCAGACCGGCGTGGAAGTCGCAGAAGTCGCGGCGCGTCTCGGCCCACCAGAGATGCGCCCACAGGTGGATGCTCGCGACGCCCTCCTCGACCGCCTCGTCGCCGACGAGCAAGCGCGCGAGGTCCTCGCGCGTCCACATGAAGGGATAGAACGTCCGCGGCGGCTCGACGTGGATCGCCGCCGGCTCGGCGGCGGCGAGCTCCGCCGGCAGCAGCGTCGAGTGCCGCGACCACGAGCCGTCGAACGCGTCCGCCATGCGGGCGCGCCAATGCCGCGCAAACGCCGCGCCGGGCTCCGCCATGATGAACGCGTTGCAGAGCGACGGCTGCGGCGCGCCGCCGTCGACGCGGATGTCGTCTTCGCGCCCGAGCACGAAGGGCGCATCGAAGAGCGGGGCCGGGATGGGCCGCACGAAGAGCGTGTCGATGTCGGCGTAGACACCGCCGTGGGCGATCAACGCGTCGAGGCGCACGAAGTCCGACTCGTGCGCGTACCGGTAGCGCGCGACGCGACGGTCGGCGTAGCGCAGCGCGACCGCCGGTCGGCGCACGCGCACCACCTCCACCCGCGGCGCGATCAGATCCCAGTACTCGCCCCACGGGCGGTGGTGGCAGTGGACGAGCACGCGGCCGGGCCGATTCACCGCGAGGCACGACGCGATCGCGAGGTAGTGCACGAGATGAAACGCCTGCGTCTGCGGCGCGAGGCCGTAGACGAAGTGGAAGATCGACGGTACGCGCGCGCTCATCGCGCCGGCACTCCGTCGAGGAGCGCCAGGAGCCGCGGGATCAGCACGCGCGGATCGAAGCGCGCACGGACCGCGGCCGCGAGGCGCGCACCGCGCCGCGCCGCCTCGACGCGGCTGCTCGCCGCCTCGCGCAGCAGCGCCGACGCATGAATCGGATCGGCCTGCGCCCAGCGCTGATCGGGAAGGAGCGACGGCTTGCCGAGATCGTCGTCGACCGGCACCAGGCGTGCACGCACGAGCCACGCGGCGTCCGTCGGCAGGTACTCGAGGGGCGCGCCGAACGCGGTCGTGATGACGGCACTCCCCTGCGCCGCCGCATCGACGATGCCGAGCCCGAAGCCCTCGCCGTGCGACAAGGACACGTAGCAGTCGCCGCGTGCATGGAGCGCCGCGATCGTGTCGTGGGAGACGCGCTCCTCGACGACGACGACGCGCGCCGGCTCCGCACGTGCCGCCCGCATCCGCGCGACGACCGCGCTCGGCCGCCGGAAGCCGCCGAACGCGGTCGGGTGCGTGAGCGCCCGCGCGTCCGTCTTCACGACGAGCGTCACCGGATCGCGCGCAGTGAACGTGTCGAGATAGCAGCGGACGACGTCGTCGAGCGCCTTCCGCGCCGACCACACCTCGACCGCGTAGAAAACGAAGTCGCTGTCCGGCACGGGCCACGGCAACGCGCCACCGCGCGCGGACTCCGCCGGCACGAGGTGCGGGAAGATCTCGACCGGCACCCGCAGATCGGCCGCGCGAAAGACGTCGGCGTTCCACGCGCACGGCACCAGCACGAGATCGGCGAGCTCGAGGAAGAACCGCCAGTGATGCGGCAGCCGGTCCGTCTCCCAGACCGTCGCGGCGACGAGCCGCACGTCCGGCTCCGCGAGCCGCAAGCGCAGCAGGTACTCCGGCACGAGCTGCACGAGCACCGTGTCGTAGGCGAGCGGACGATTGCAGTATGGATCGAGGTCGGGATCGCCGACGGCGCTGCCGGTGAACGGCTCGTACGCGAGATCCCAGCCGGTGCCCGGCACCATCGGCGTCCACGTGAACGGCACACCCGCGTCGCGGAGCGCGAGCAGCACGCGGCGCGCGGCGGTCGCGTAGCCGCTCGTGTCGTAGGACGAGATGATCTTCAGACCGCGACCGGCGCTCACGACGCGGACGCGACCACCGACGGCGCGCCGCGCGGCGCGCCGAGGTCGAGCGTCGCGTCGACGTCGCGCAGCACGCCAGGCCGGTGCGAGACGATGAGGACCGTGCAGCGGCCCTTGAGCGCCTGCAGCGTGTCGCGCACCGCGGCCTCGGTCACGTCGTCGAGGTTCGCCGACGGCTCGTCGAGGACGAGCAGGCGCGGCTCGCGCAGGAGC